>Ga0187890_10002893_pt1 | contig 11914 bp, 7 predicted proteins | sample June2016WEW_21_1_FD_133005 | JGI IMG/M metagenome (GOLD analysis project Ga0187890, IMG submission 133005) | Peatland microbial communities from SPRUCE experiment site at the Marcell Experimental Forest, Minnesota, USA - June2016WEW_21_10 | ecosystem: Environmental > Terrestrial > Soil >... | reverse complement strand
CTGGGCCGACCCGCCACTATTCGAGATGGTCACTGCCTTGGAACTGCTCGTAGTTCCAACGATCTGTTTCGCCGTAAAGGTCAGGCTGGCCGGCGCCACCGTGATCTGTGCCATTGCATTAAGGCTGGCCGCCATGAACAAAGCCAAAAGCGCCAGGACTCGCCGAAATCGTTGGGTGGTGGAAAACACGCGAGCATCAGCGGCGGAAGCGTTGGTCCACATAGGGTCCTTCCTTAACAAGAACAATTGATTTTGGCTTGCTTTTTTTCTTGCTGCACACCAGTGGGGGAGTTCAAACCGGCGAGCAAAAAACTACCAGACGGCGACATACTAACAAGGGGAGCCGCAACAAGCAACCCCATTTCGCAATATCTCTTGGAAAAATTGATGAAGCCGTAACCCGGAATCTCTTTTCTTGGTTCAAAAACGGCACTGATCATACATACATCCCGGCGTTTTGCCGGTAGTGTGAAACAATTTTCATTTCCTACCCAAGATTGACCTGAGACGGCCTTGTGGATATCTGGATCGCCAAGGAACCGGTCCGCAAGAGCTTATCGAGTCTGGTTGATTCTGTCTTACATTCGGCAGGCGCGCCTATACGGTCATTTTTTCAGGAGACTCATGCGTCATAGGGCGGGGACGATGTCGGTCTTTTCGAAGTCGCTCCCTTTGAAAACGAGAGGCTCGCCAGTGAGATGGGTCCGTCGAATTGAAGAGTTAGTTCATGTCGCGCAGTTTCAGACTTATGGTGTGCGGATGCTCCCCGTCCGTAGCGGCAGTGTGTAACAACGAAAAACGCATGCGAAAATCTCCGCTATCTTCTATCTTTTATCTTCTATCTTCGGTTCTACAAAATACCAGCTCTGTGCATCAGAGGCTTCCCAGTTTCCTTGGACGCGAAATTTCCATCACTGACTCGATGTTTCGTCTTGCCATAGGCGGTTAAAATCACACTCACGAAATCATTTTTCTCCTCCGTGCAACTTCGTAACGACTCAATACTGGGGAATGCCTCGTCTGGTGACGAGATAAACTGCAAAGCTCCCCAGCCAGTGACCGCCTTCGTAATGCTTGCCAGTCACCGCTGCAAGCCCAGCACGTCTGTGCTCCTCGGCAGCCGCCATGATCATGGGCAAGCGCTTGTCGCCTTTGGGCAGGCCCGCCGCGATGCCTTCCAACATCCATGCGCGACTCAGATTGAGCCCATCCAAATGTGCCAGCTTGGGGTCGCTGGGATCGGGCGACACCACATGCTCTAACCAGGCACCCTTTCTCGCTGGGGAAATCTGCGGCAGAAAACTTCGGAGCCAGCGAGCAAACTCAAGACTCGGCAGCACACGCCGCATCACATCTGCTTCGCCGAGACATGGTGAAAGAAAGTCCTCGCCGGAAGGCTCATACGCCAGTGGACAATCCTTGTCGCCGAGGAAGAACTGCCGCGCTTTCGATGCCAGCAGGCCGGCAAATTTCGTATCCCCCGTGGCGCGTGCATAGTCGAGCATTAAGCCGAGAGCAAAGGCGGTCTGCGCATGCTCCCCGATCCGCACCGGATACGAGAGCTTAGGAAGCCAGTCCTTCAGTCGTCCGAGCGCAGCCTCTTCCAGCGGACGCAGGTTCGCCGCCAGATCGCGTGCTTCAGGATCGCCCCACTCGCGCAGTTCCGCAACCAGTTGCAGCAGCCATGCCAGTCCATAGGGACGTTCGAAGCTGGCGCGCCCCTCCGCCCGCAGGTACACCGCTTCCTGGGCGATGTTCTCTGCGGTCAGGCTTTGCCGCAAAGCCTCGCGTGCCGATGGCGCGAAGCCAGCATTGGGGAAAGTCCTGATCAGTCGTGTCAGCAGCCAATGTCCATGCACTGAGGAGTGCCAGTCGTAGCAGCCGTAGAACGCGGGAGTCAGTTTTCGCGGCGGAGCCACATCCGCATCACTGTTCAGGGAGTGACTGATCTTGTTCGGATATTCCTTGTGGACGCATGCGAGTGCAAGATTGGCGAACCGTTCAGCAGCGTTGGTGTCAAACATAGCTGGCCGTGTAGTGCTCTGCCCACGCATCTCGCTGATCGTGAGCAGCAGGAAGACTGTGCAGATCACGCATTTCATTTAACGTCTACTCTAGACGAATAGCGCGTGACGCTGCTACACGAAACGTCCTGCCAGTTCTGTGGCACGCCTGTGAGATTTGAAATCAAATCACGCGGTTGCGCTTTCGCGCTTTGTGCAACCAGGTTGTACAATCAGCCCGGACTGAGGGGAACCCGCGACTGCTCAACCGCTGTGAGCGCACTTGCCAATCGGCATGGGGACCCCTAAACTGCGATTCGGAAGGATGGTGCTCACAATGAAAACTGGATCGATATCCACCACTTTGCCCGTTGAGGGTGCCGCGCATTTGACGAAAGGAATGCAGTGGAAATTGGGCGCCGGAACGCTGTCGCTGGCGGTCGTGCTGGGGCTTCTGACGTTCCCATCGCACGCGCAGACTTTCACCGTACTCCACAACTTCAAGGGCGGGACGGACGGGGCCTCTCCCGAAGCAGGTCTGGTCATGGACGCGAAGGGCAATCTTTACGGCACCACCGTAGGCGGCGGCACTGGGTGCGCCAGCAGTGGCGGCTGTGGAACGGTATTCAAGCTGACCGGGAAAAAGGAGACCGTACTGTACAGGTTCAAGGGCTCGCCGGACGGTGCAAATCCTTCCGGAGGCCTGATCCTCGACGTCGAAGGCAATCTCTACGGTCTCACTTCTGGCGGGGGTACCGGCGATTGCGGAACGTTGTTTAAGGTGACTCCCAGCGGCATAGAAACCGTGATCTCCAGTATTTGTTCGACGGGCGGAGGGGAACCCAACGGGAATTTGGTCATGGATGCGAACGGTAATTTCTACGGTACAGCCCCTGCCGGCGGTACCGACAATAGTGGAGTCGTGTTCAAAGTGGACGCCGACGGCACGGGGAGCGCGCTCCACAATTTTTGCACCAGGGGTGGGAGTCGTTGCACCGACGGGGAAGAACCGAGCGGCGGATTGGTCATGGACGCCATGGGCAATCTTTATGGGACGACCCGCATCGATCTCGGCCCCAAGCTCACCAATACCGGAGCGCTATTCAAGGTGACCCAAACTGGCAAAGAGACCACACTGCACCTGTTTTCTTTTGCGAAGGGAAATTTTCCTGACGGAGAATTGATCCTGGACGCCGCGGGCAATCTCTACGGCACGACCCTCTTCGGAGGAACAAACGCCTGTGGACCGTCGGGCGAAGATTTTGGCTGCGGAATAATATTCAAGGTGGCCGCGAGCGGCAAAGAGACCGTTCTTTACAACTTCTGCTTAGCGTCGGGCTGCACCGACGGGTCAATGCCATCGGCGGGGCTGTTCATGGACGCGGAGGGCAATCTTTACGGCACCACGTTAACCGGAGGGACTGGCACCTGCACGGGGGAACTCTTTTTAGGCTGTGGAACGGTGTTCGAGCTGTCTGCGAGCGGCACCGAAACCGTGCTGCACACGTTTACCGGCGTGGCGCCGGACGGGGCACTCCCGTATTCCAGATTGATCATGGACGCGAAGGGCAACCTCTACGGCACGGCTTCGGAAGGCGGTAATTTCGGCAACGGGATAGTGTTCAAGATCACACCTTAATTTCGGCGTGCAGAGCCATACCAACCCACGCCAGAATTACTTCTTTCCCAGCAGGCGCATGCGGGAAGTGAAGGCACGACCCTCAAAGGCGCTGAAGGTAAGGAATTCCAAACCGCCGCGCGTGTGTACCCTCACACTGATTTCGCTGTTGTCGTTGCATTACGGCGCGAAGGAAAAGCTGCCGATATAAGCGCTTGGCATAGTCGACCGGGGAAATAAGGTTCCGGTTCATTCCTCGCAGGAAATTCCGCCTTCTAGCAAGCTGTAGTCGCAGCGCCAGGAAAAGCCCTTGGCGTCATGCTTCCCATATCCCCATACGCGGAGCGTGAGCGTCTCCCCCTCGACTCGCGACGCCTCCACAAACACATGGTCGTTTTCCCGCAGTTGGGGACGCAAGTTGACGGGGACAAGATTGGTGAGCAACGGCTTGTCGATCACCACGGGGTCGCGCGAGTCATCGGCAACAAAAACCAATGCACGGGAAGAGTACTTGCTGACATACTGCGTCACGATGATCAAGTCGCCCGTTGCCCAGGCCACGGCGGCTACGCCAACATAGTCGCAGAGTTTGCGGGAATGGCCGCTCCCCGTGTCATCAAGGAATAAGAAGTGGAAGGTACCGACATACTCGGAGAAAGGAGCCTCGCGGTCGGCATTGCGGACCACGAACCGCCCGTCTGGTGAGGGCAACTGGCCGGCCTTCGGAAACACTACAAAGGACGCGCCATGAGCTACGATTTCGATGGCGAAGACTGCAGCGAAACACAGCAACGCTCGGTACACGCGCATGAGCGGACCCTCTACCGCCATTCGAACACAGGGCGGGAGCTTCTGTGTTGCGGTTTCTCACACGGCGACGTTACCAAGGTCAGGCGATAAGGTTTGGCGATGTGGAGGTACTTACGGTTGCGCGCTGACCTCGAGCAGCAGATGATCCTTGAACTCCGCCGCCAGTTTCGCCACGCCATTGGCAGCCGCGTCTACCGTGCCCAGGTCTTTGCCCTCGTCGTAGTCACTCACGCGATACTTCCCGGGCTTCAACCCGCGCAGTTCGACTTCGCCTTTCCAGTTGGCCGGGGTGAAGAACGCGTAATACATTTTGCCGTCTTTCGCGATGGCATATCCCTCAGGCGTGTCGTAGCCGGTCACGTAAAGGTCTAAGAACTCTCCCTTCGAAAGCATCTTCTGGTTGTACAAGCCGATCCATTTCTTCCAGCGCTCTTCTTTCGCAGCGGTCAGATTGACGTCCTTGAATTTCGGGCCGAGATCGGGCCAGACGAATTTCGTCCCTACCACGCCTCCGGCTCCAATCGTGGAAGCGAAATCGTCGCCGTGTTCTTTCCAGTCGTTGCCCACTTTGGTCATCGCAGAAAGTTCGACGTGATCGCCGTAGACCGCCGCTTCGGGCCCGAGCAGTGCCTTATACATCTTGATCCGCCGCCGCACCTGCACCGCTCCCACCGGGTCGGCGGTCACCGCCTGGTCGATGAACGGCAGCCATGCCAGGGATGGCGGCGTGCCGCACGGACAGGCCTGGGTCACGCTCTGCGGCTTCAGCGCACGCGTCGTCTGGAAAATTTCCTTGTACACATCCCCCATCGCATTCACCGAATCCTGCGGCGACTTGTGATGGTGCGCCGGGTTGTAGCAGGCGGGAACGCTGTAGATGTTGTCCAACTTGCTGCCGTCGAATCCCCAGTCGCGTATGAATTTTTCCGTCAGCTGCTTGTGATATGCCCGCACTTCCGGCAATGCCGGACACATCACCGCCAGGCCGCGCGTGAAGTGAGCATGCTTGCCGTTCTTGTCCAGAATCAGCCACTCCGGATGCTCCTGCGCGATCTTCGAAACCGCGTACTTATGCGATTCCCATTTTCCCTCGCCATCTTCCACCCCAAGCGGCAGCCACCACAACTGCGCCAGCATGCCTTCCTTGTGGAAGTCATCGGTCATCTTCTTGATGGAATCTCCGGGAAAAGTATCCGGGCGCGGATTCCAATCGCCATAAGCATCGAACCAGCGATCGTCGAGTGTCACCCACTTGATGCCCATCTCCTTCAGCTTCGGAACCGTGCCCAGCATCTGCGCTGGCGTTACGTTGAACTCATATCCCCAGCCGCACCAACTCACGTTGTAGGCCTCGCTCGACGGCTTCGGCAGTTCCCAGCCTTCCTTCTGCAGAACGCTCGACCAGATCCGCAGCGGCTCATAGAAATCGCCCGCGTAGACGGAGACGAAACTGCGCGGAGTGGAGTATGTCTCGCCCGGCTTCAGCGGAATGTTAGCGGCGTAGTCCACCTCGGTATTCACGCGTCCGTCGGATCCCACTTTTGCCGGGATCGCCGCCGGAATCGGAATCGTCTCCACGTGTCCGACCGCCTCGCCCACCTGGCGCGTCCAGAAAGCAACCACCGGGATCCCGCCACCGTAGCCGCCTTTGACCATGTCTCCCATAACGTTGGGCTGGGAGAAAGCCGGCGTCAGCTTCACGACATCATCTTTTCCCCAGTCGTAGCTCGCACCGTGAAACGACCACATTTCCCACGGCCGCGCCTTCGCGTCGCCCAGGCGCGCATTTAACCGGCGCCTCTGATTCACACTTTTTTCGAGGGCAATTTCGCTCGCCCCAGTGTTCTTGTATTCCACGGTGCTGAGCAGAATATTCGGGAAATTGTCATAGACTTCGAGCGCCAGCACGCGCTGCAAATCCGTCCCCGAGGGCCCCAGCGGACGCGCCGGAATCTCCACCCTCTTCCCGACTCCCATCTTTCCGATCGCTTCGTGCACCTGCGCTTGCTGGAAGTCGAGCGTGAAATGCACATCCTTGCCCCCGACCCGAACATAATCGCTGTCGGCGGGAGCGCCGACGTTGGGCTCGTCCAGCGAGAGTTTCTTTCCATCCTTCAACAGAAATGCCTGCACATAACCGTCCGGCGTCACCTGAAACTCCGCCGCGCTCGTCGTCAGCACCACCGGTCCGCCGTCCTTCAAGTCCACGTTGATCGTGGACGGCCGGGTGGGTTCGGGCTTGGCAGTTGCCGTCTTCAGCGGCGACTGCAGCGGCGATTTCGACACCTTCGAGCAAGCCGTCAGCATGAATATGAGGCCGAGTACCGTACCCAGCGTGGTTGCTATCAGCGCCATCCCGTTTTTGCGGGCGATCATGAGTAACCTCTTTCTTTGGTGTTCTACCTGATGTTCTACCATCTGTGGCTCCGCCAGCCTAAAATATCGCAGTTGACAAAAGCTATAAAACGAAAGTAAAAGTAATAGTTCGTAATATTACACCGGAAGCTTGCAGTTTCAACACCCGAATTTTTCGCCGGGCCCAGAGGCCGCCGGCGAAAATTCGGGCTTAGCGTCGAGGAGCCTCGCCATGCCCATCCGTTTTCTTCGCCCGCAAACTCTCTCAGCCCTTGTCTTCTCTATATTCCTCGCCTCTCTGCTGCTTGCGCTGGCCACGCCGCTATGGGCGCAAAAAGATGCCGGAGCCATTGTAGGCCTGGTGCGCGACCCGAGCGGCGCGGTGGTCACGGGCGCCAAGGTCACTGTGACCGACGTCGATCGTGGCATTGAGCTGACCCTCTCCACCAACGATCAGGGAGAGTATGTCGTCAGCCCGCTCAAGATCGGCCGTTATCGGGTCACCGTGGAAAAGCAGGGATTCAAGCAGGCGGTGGCGGGCCCAGTGCAAGTGAACATCCAGGATCGCATCGGCGTGGACTTGAAGCTTGAGCCTGGCATGGCGACGGAAACGGTCACGGTCACCGGCCAACGTCCGCAGCTCGAAACCGAAACCTCCGAACTGGGCCAGGTGGTGGACAGCCGGCGCATCAACGCGCTTCCCTTGAACGGACGCAACTACGCGCAACTCGCTCTTCTCGGCGTCGGGATCGCTGCCGCCGAGCCCGGATCGCGCGTCGAAACCACCTACGGGTTCAGCTCCAACGGAGCCCGCTCTCTGCAAAATAACTTTCTGCTCGATGGCATCGACAACAATGCCAATCTAGGCGACGTGCTGAACGGCGCCGCTTACGTGATTCAGCCTTCCGTGGACGCCATCGCCGAGTTTAAGGTGGAGACCAATTCCTACAGCGCCGAATTCGGCCGCGGCAACGGCGCCATCATGAACGCCGTCGTCAAGTCTGGCACCAACCAGATCCACGGCGACGTGTGGGAGTTTCTGCGCAACGAAAAGGTGGACGCTGACAATTACTTTGACATCTTCGGTAAACAGCCCTACAAGCAGAATCAGTTCGGCTTTACCCTGGGCGGACCCGTCATCAAGAACAAAATGTTCTTCTTCGGAGACTACGAAGGCCTGCGAATTCGCCAGGCGCTGCCGCAACTGTCCACCGTGCCGACGACAGCCGAGGTTGGCGGAGATTTCTCCGCGTTTCTCCAGCTCAGCAGTCCAATCCCGGGTGTGCTCGATTGCAGCGGCAACCCGACTTACCAGGGAGAGATCTTTAATCCCATCCTGGCGCAAAGCAACTCCGCGTTCAACGGCGGACCGTGCAGCGCCCCCATCGGCACCACCTCCACTGGGGTACCGACTAACAAGTTCCAGGGCAATAGTGGCACTAATACCGCTATCGATCCGCTCGCCCAGGAACTGGCTAATTTGTTTCCCGCACCCAATGTCAACATCAGCACGCTGCAGACCGCCGGCAACTACCTGTCCGAACCCAAGCGCAGCGAAACCGAGAACAAGTTCGACGTTCGTATGGACCAGACCCTTAGCGGGAAGGATAATTTCTTCGCCCGCTACAGTTACGGCAACGACAGTAATTTCCTGCCCTCACCGTTCAACAACGTGCTCGACGGTGGCAGCTTTCAGGATGGCTACAGCAACAACACCGCCCAGGGCCTGGCGGCCAGTGAACTCCACGCCTTTCGCAACAACCTAGTCAACGAATTTCGTTTCGGCTTCAATTACCTCAACTCCCATCGCTACAATTTGTATTCCAACGAAAATGTTTCGGCGCAGCTCCCCGTTCCCTTTCCCGGAGTTCCCTTCGAAGCGGGCCAGAACATCGGCGGCCTGCCTTCTCTTAGCTTCGGTGATGGCACCACGGGCATTGGCGCCTCGGAATTCCTGCCCGCCGTCGAAAAGCAGCACAGCTATGTTTTTACCGACAATCTGAGCTGGACCCGCGGTCGCCACGCCGCGAAGTTCGGCGCCGAACTGCGCTTCGAACAGTTCACGATACTCGAGCCGGCCGCTGCTCGTGGCTCCATGGACTTCGGCAGCAACTTCCTCATCAACGACAACCTCGCCGCCCCCGGCACCGGCGGCGAGGCCTTCGCCTCTTACATGCAGGGCATTTCCGACGGAGGAGAAATCACCAGTGTGACCCCCAACGTCATCTATAACCGCCAGATTTACGCGGTCTATGCTCTCGACGACTTCAAGGTAACTCCGAAGCTCACACTGAATCTCGGCCTCCGCTACGAAATTTTCACTACCATCAAAGAAGCCAATAACAACCAGGCCAACTTCGATTTCAACCCGATCTCGCTGATCGCTCCCAGTGGAAAAAACGCGCAATTGACACCCACGCTCGCGACTGAGCTCACCATTCAGAACAACGGTTCGCGCGGGCTCATCTCTCCCGACCTCAACAATTTCGCGCCCCGCATTGGACTGGCTTACCAATTCTCCGACAAGGTCGTCATCCGCAGCGGCTATGGCATCTTCTATGGCGGGCAGGAGAACGGACCATTCTCCAACCCGAGCCCAGGCTTCAATCCTCCGTTCTTGTCTTCGGAGGCATTCAACACTCCCTGTACCGCGCCCTCCGCAAATGGCGCGGCTAATCAGCAGGATTGCTCGATCTCGTCCGCGAACAACGGCGGGTTGCCGCTCAACGTCCTGTCGCAGGGCTTTCCCTCCGCCTCGCTCAGTAACCCGAATTCACCCGAACTCTACTCGCTCGATCCACATCTGGTGACGCCCTACACCCAGCAGTGGCACCTGGGTATCGAGTACCAATTGCCCGCCGACACCGTTTTCGAAATTTCCTACGGCGGCTCGCGCGGATTGAAGCTCTTCGCTTTCTACAACGGCAATCAGGCTGTTCCCGTGCTGGGCACGGACTCGCTTCCCACCGCGCCGCGGCGTCCCGCTCAGAATAATGATTGGCCCGGCGCTAGCGGTCCTTGCGATCTGAATCCTGCGAATAACTACGCGGACGCTAGCAATTGCAATCCCGCGCTCGATGTCTCCATCGACACCTTCCGCTCCAATGCGCAGTCGAATTACGACTCGCTGCAGGTTCGCCTGGAGAAGCGCTACTCTCACGGCCTCCAGTACGAAGCGGCCTATACCTGGGCGCATGCGCTCGATAACGCTTCCAGCGCCAGCCTGGGCTCGGTAAACAACGGAGATTTCCAGGACCAGCGCTACCCCAACCAGAACTATGGCAATGCCGACTTCGACGTGCGCCATCGCTTCGTTTTTAACTATGTCTACGACTTGCCCTTCGGTCGCGGACGCGCGATTGCCAAAGACGCTTCCGGCGTCGTAAACCGGATCATTGGCGACTGGCAAATGACTGGCGTCTTTTCCGCCGCCACCGGCAATTACTACACCGCCACTGACATCAACAATGTCTCCGGCAGCGACTGCGGCGGCAGCGTCGGCTTCTATTGCTCCCGCCCCAACATGGCCGGCAATCCCAACTCCACGCCATGCATCGCGGGAACGCTGTTTAACACCTGCGCGTTTGCGAACAACACGACCCTTGGAACCTTCGGCAATGCGCCACGCAACAACATCGTGGGCCCCGGATACAAGACCTGGGACACCTCTCTGGTCAAACAGTTTTCGATTTCCGAGCACAAGCATTTCGAATTCCGCGCGGAATTCTTCAACGTGCTTAACCATGTGAATTATTTGTTTGGACAGTTTGGCGCGATCAGCGCCGAGCCCACGCCCCTGGAATTTGGTCAGACCGGATTCGGCTTCCCGCTGGCGGCGCGCGCGCCGCGGCAGATCCAGTTCGCGCTGAAGTTTTATTTTTGAAGGAGGCAATTCCGGAGGCAGACCGACATGATAAAGGTGATCGTAACCACAGCTCTGTTTCTGTAGCCCTTGACAATTCTGCCGGCCATCGACGAAAGTAACTATTCGAAACAAATCGAAACACCATGCCGAACGGTCTGCTTAACGAAGAACGCCGCCGTGAAATCCTGGGAGTCCTGCACCGGGATGGACGCGTGCTGGTCAAAGATCTCGCCCGGCGTTTCCGTATTTCGCAGATCACCATCCGCAAAGATCTGGAGTTTCTCGACGGCCAGGGGGTCATCCAACGTACTCACGGCGGCGCTCTGCCCGTGCAAGCCGGCGCGCTGCTCGATCCGACGCTGCGCGAGAAAGAGCGCCTGCACCGCAAGCAGAAGGCCCAGATTGCCCACGCCGCGGTGCGCCTGGTGGAAGAAGGCCAGTCCGTGTTGCTTGATTCCGGAACCACGACGATGGCCATTGCGCGTGCCCTGAAAGACAGGGCGCGGCTCACCGTGATCACCAACGCGATCAACATCGCGGCAGAGTTGGCGGGCACACACATTGAAGTGATCCTGACCGGAGGCATGCTGCGCAAGAACTCGTTTTCTCTGGTCGGACCCCTCGCCGAGCAGACTTTGCGCCAGCTCAGCGCCGATATCCTGTTCCTGGGCGTCGATGGCTTCGACACCAAGGCCGGCCTTTTTACTCCGAACTTATTGGAGTCCGAAGTGAACCGGGCTATGGTCGCTATTGCCCGTAGGACGATAGCGGTTTGCGACTCGAGTAAGTTCGGCCGTCGCAGCCTGTGTAACATCATGCCGGTCGCGACCGTCCATGAAGTGATTACCGACAAGCAGATCCCGAAGACGGATTTGCGCGCGTTGAAAGAGGCGGGAGTAAAGGTCACGTTGGTGTAAGTGGAGCTAATCAAACCCAATGAAATCGGCAGAAATAACGGTACAGGGCCAGCACACGCTGAGCGAGATTTTTTCTCAGCCCCAGTGCTGGAGCGCATGTCTCCGAAAACTGGCGGGCAGCGCGGAACTTCAGGCGGCCACTCAACTCGCGCGATCCGGAACGGAGTGGATTTTTGCGGGCTGTGGCACGAGTTACTATCTCGCGCAGGCCGCTGCGGCAAGCTTCAACTATCTCAAGCTGCCGGCTCGGGCCGTTCCTGCTTCTGACTTGCTGATGTATCCCGCACTGACTCTGCACGCCGGGCGCGATTATATTCCGGTTGTAATCTCGCGCTCTGGACGCACG
>Ga0187890_10002892_pt1 | contig 11916 bp, 13 predicted proteins | sample June2016WEW_21_1_FD_133005 | JGI IMG/M metagenome (GOLD analysis project Ga0187890, IMG submission 133005) | Peatland microbial communities from SPRUCE experiment site at the Marcell Experimental Forest, Minnesota, USA - June2016WEW_21_10 | ecosystem: Environmental > Terrestrial > Soil >... | reverse complement strand
TCCGCGATCATCATTTTCGGTGTCGTGATACCGCCTCGTCTCGGACTGTCCATGGAGTTTTGCGTTGCCTTGATGCTTGTTCTCCTCGGACTATTGAACCTCACCGGGGTGATGCGTTGGATTAGGGAGCGCCTTACTCCGCTGAGAACTGTCTCCACAAGATCGCACCCCGCCTATTCCGTATGCCGCGTCTCTAAGGAACCAGGTAAGACAAACCGCAGAGTATCGGGCCGCATTGAACTCTTTCTTGACAGGACTATCGGGAAACTCGGTCTCTATCAGACCATTCGGCCGTTAGTGGTCGGTCTCGTGCACGGGTTGGCCGGTTCGGCTGCGGTCGCACTATTGGTCCTCTCCACAATCAAGAGTCCTCTCTGGTCGACGGCTTACCTGCTGGTTTTTGGTTTCGGGACAATGGTGGGAATGATGCTCATGACCGCCGCAATCTCAATACCTCTGGTTTACACAGGCAAGCGATTCTTCGCAATTAGCCGGCACTTGGCCGCGATTTCTGGTTTGGCCAGCATGGCTTTCGGCATTTTTCTTGTTCACCACATCGGTTTTGTCGATGGGCTATTTACGTCACAGATGCACTGGATCCCGCAATGAATCGACATGAGTGTCGGGATCGAGATGATGCTCTCCCAGTTATTCGTTTCGTTATCCGATGCTGTTCTGGGTGTTACGGAGACTCAAGATTTCTCCACAAACAACCAAGCGGAGTTATATCCACCATTGCGGCGTAAGTATTTGTTCAATTCGCGCAATCCGTTTGACGCAGTGACAACGTAACTTTAATACGTAGGCTAGCCGGAGCAACTGCGACAGGGTTCACTTAGAAGCAGTTAGATCCACGGCGATGTCAACGAATTCTGCAGAGAGGCATGTCCATGAAAAAGCTGAAGTCAATCGCGGCCCTCGCCATGGCGATGTTCATGCTGGCACCTTCCAGCCTGTTCGCGTCGAGCCATCGCGAAGCACCCGTCACGGCCCTCGACCGTTCCGCGGATGTGACCGACTGGTACGCCTTTGTCAGCTATGACAATCCCAACAACGTCACGTTCATTTTGAACGTTGACCCGCTCCTTGAGCCGGCCAACGGGCCCAACTATTTCCCTTTCGATCCCAGCGTACTTTACGAGATGCTCATAGACAACGACCAGGACGGAATTCCGGACGTCGTCTTCCAATTCCGGTTCAATACCGAAATCCGCGATCCCAAGTTGTTCACCGGATTCGTTGGCGGCATCGCTGGGATTCCGCCGATCACAGCACTGAGCGGAGCCGGTTCTGAGGGCTTGAGCCTGATCCAGAATTACACCCTAACCATGGTCAAACATGGCCAATCAACCGTCCTGAACGGTGGACAAACGCTTTATGCAGTTCCGTCGAACGTGGGTCCGTTGACCATGCCGAACTATCAATCGCTGTTCAACCAGGGAATTTACAGCCTTGGCAACGGAGTCACCGTATGGGCCGGAACCGCGGATGACCCATTCTTTATCGATCTCGGAGCTTTCTTCGACTCGGTGAATTTCCGCAGCGGAGTCGGTCCGATCCTGTCGCCGGCAATCGATGCTGACAACACCCACAATTACGCTCCCGACGCCGTGGGCGGCTACAACGTCAATTCGATTGTGCTGGAAGTCCCTATCACGCTGCTGACAGTGGACGGCAAGATTCACCCTGCCAGCGACAAACGAGCGGTCATCGGAACCTACGGCAGCACGGCGCGCCATCAAATGACGGTGCGGCGCTCGCCGGATCCGGACAAGAACTCAGGTCCGTTTCAACAGGTGAACCGTGAAGGCAATTCGTTGATCAACGAAGCGATCATCGGCACTGGCTTTAAGGACCGCTTCAGTATGGATTTCCCGATTCACGACTCGCAGTTCGCGAAGTTCGTTCTGGACCCGGTGGCGGCAGGCGTATTGAGTTCCTTGGGTGTTCCGGTTCCACCCAATCCGCGCACTGACTTGCTGCTTCTGGTGCAGTACGAGCCTCCCATCTGTCCTGGCTGCGGGCAAAAAGATGCGGGACCGGTAGCCGACCTCCTGCGGCTCAATACCGGCATTCCCGCGACCCCGGTAGGCAGCCAACTGCGGCTCGGCTTCATCGCCGGCGACACGGCTGGCTACCCCAACGGACGCAGGCCGATAGACGATGTGTTTGACATCTCTCTCCGAGCCATCGAAGGCATCCTGGTGGATTCGACGAAGTACGGGCTGGCGCTCGGCGATGGCGTAAACACCAAAACCGAAGGCTTCAACAATTCCTTCCCCTACGTAATGCCGGCTAACAGTGGACGCAACAGCGCTCACACTGGACCCGGGCAGGCAGGCTGCACCGGACAACCCGGCGGTATCTGCCCTGTGCAGTAGCGAAGCCCTATGGCCGTCGTTCTTAGAACGGCGGCCACGGTTTTTGCTTCGAATTCGAAAATGAGGCATGCCATGAAAAGAATTATTTGGGTGCTGTGCATGATGATGACGGTTGCTGCGTTCGCCGCTGCGCAAAGCATAACCGGCGTGGCAAGTAGGGACCTTTCGCCGGCTGCGCAAAGCATGGCAGCAGCCAGCAAAGCGATCAGTGACAAGCCGACGCAATATGCGGGATACAACCTTCTCGCGACGGCGCTGGTTCGCCGCGCACAAGAGACTTCCGAGGCTAGCTTCTACACACAAGCCGAGGACGCGGTAAAGAAATCATTGGAGTTAGCTCCGAAAAATTTCGACGCCGAGAAAATACAAGTTTCGATACTCCTCGGCGAACATGAGTATCCCGCCGCGCTGGAGGCTGCCAAGTCACTCAACGAGAGAGTACCCGATGATGTCATGGTCTACGGCTTGTTGACGGATGCGAACGTCGAGCTAGGCAATTATAAGGATGCCGAGGATGCAGCACAGTGGATGCTCAATCTGAGGCCTGGCAATCTGCCTGCCCTGACTAGGGCAGCCCATTTACGCGAGTTATTCGGGGATACGGAGGGTGCATATGAATTGATGGAGTTGGCTTATCAGTCTACGCCCCCGACCGAAACCGGAGAACGGGCATGGATCCTTACGCAGATGGGCCATCTTCGGTTGGTGTCCGGCGACACAAGTGCGGCGGAAAGGCTACTGCTGCCGGCGCTAACCGCTTTCCCGAACTATCACGCCGCCCTGGGAAATCTAGCTCAGGTTCGCATTACACAAAAGCGTTACGAGGAAGCAGTAGTCCTCCTACAGCAACGTTATCAGGGCGCACCCCATGCCGAGAATCTCTATGACTTGGCCGAAGCGCTCCAACTGGCAGGACGCGATGGCGAAGCCAAGAAGGCATTTGCTGAATTTGAAACGAAATCGCTTCTGGAATCGAGCAGGAGGCAAGACTCCAACCGCCAACTCGTCTTCTACTATGCCGATCACACGCACCAACTGGCCAAAGCTCTGCAAATTGCGCAACAGGAGTATGCCTGGCGTCATGACGTATACACACTTGACGCGTACGCTTGGGCATTGTGCGCCAATAGTCAGAACACGGAAGCACGCAAGCAAATTGACAGTGCCCTGGCGGTCGGTATTCGCGACCCAAGACTGTTTCTCCATGCGGGAAAGATCGCCCTAAAGGTCGGGGATGTACGAGCGGCTCAACGTTACCTGAGGCAATCAGCCGAGCTGAACACGGCAGACTCAGAACAGGCGCGAAGCATGTTGGCCAGCCTGACGACACCGTCTGGACGATAGGCGGTAAAACCAGCGCGGGTTGCATTTCTGTCCGTATTCCCTAAGCTAGACATCTCCATACAGCTGCGCAATCGTGTGACACAGCGCCATCAGAGCGCGCGGCCGATGCGAGCCGCGACCTACACGATCCCGCCCGCGGCCGGAGACACGGCGAGCGCCGAGTGCGTGGTCTATTTTTTGGAATTGGACAGGGCGGCAATAGCCGCCTCCACCGAAAAGCCACAGATTTCCGGACGCATCAGTCCAACTAACAGCTACGCGCCGATTATAAGCTGTTGCAAACAGGCGTCTCTGACAATGTGGATCCCTGTCAAGCACTTTTTGGGCGTACTAACCCGTGCACTCCGAGGAGCGCGCCATTTCGCTCTAGTTGAAGGTTCTGCCATACCAACCAAGGCCCGCTCGTAATCAGTTTTAGGTCGGAAATCGATCCGACCCATGCATCTCTTCGGTCACACTTTCGATCATGATTATTAATTCGACTGCTATCGGCATCGTGCTTCTGCGGTCCGGCACTTGGCTGCGCCTCCCACGCCGCTAATGTGATAAAAGAAGTTCAAATTTGGCGCTTCGACGACGCCAGTTCATTCTCCGCGCCACGAAACAGGTTCTTCATAGCGCGTACCACCCATCGCATCACAACGACGATTACGACCAGAAACACCACGACGATCGTGCCTGCTGCAATCGGGTGCCGCGTTGCAAGCCATGTCAGAAATACAGCGAGCGTGTCTTCACCCGCGCTGAGGACGAAATTCGACGCTGGCTCTGGGGATGGTGTGACGGCTACACGCGCCGCCGTCTTCCCTCCGTGGGCGGCCAGGGCAATCGCGCCGCCAGCGAGCGTTGCCAGCAATTGCTTTTCCGGCGAAAGCTGCGCCGTTGCACCGTAGGCGATTAAAGCCGCCACGGGAATACGCACGAAGGTGTGCAGGGCATTCCAAAACAAATCGAAAGCGGGGATCTTGTCGGCGAAAAACTCGATGGCAAAAAGTATGCCGGAGGCGGCGATCACCCACCAACTTGTTATCAGATGAAGACCGGTTGGCAGATCGAGCAGGCCGGCGTTGGCGAGGAGTCCGAGGGTCGCTACCGTCGCATACACATTGAGCCCCGCAGCGAAGCTCACCGCCACGATGAGACCGACGAGTTCGGAGCCGCCAAACTTCATGCCTGCCAGATATCCGCACTCAGCCTCCTCGCCAATTTCCCTAAAGTCAATAGGTTGATTAGGCAGCGCCAAAAATAGAAACATCAGCCACGGATAAACGGCATTACCCGGCAAGAAGCAGCGAGATCCGCTTGCCCTTTTTTTGTCCGTCTGGAACGGATTCTTGCAAAGAGTAGCTGGCAATTGTGACAGTTCCCACGGGACCGGCCACTGTGTTGAGTTGTAGATCGGCAAGTTGATGCTGAGGTTGCCATCAAAACAGGAGCAGTTTGGCATCGGCCGATGCGAAGTACAATGCGACCCCAACTTGCAGTCACGCTTGCCGTTCTTGCGTTCACGTTCCTTACGTTTGCCCAAAACGACCTTCCCACCTTCAGGGCGGAGGCCATGAGCGCATTTGTCTGGGGAGCGGACAAACGCTCCGGCGCTGAGTCCTCGAGCATCCGAGACCCAGTAACAGGTAAATGCAATCCACAAGCTGAGCCGCGCAGGAATCGAAGTGAGCTCCCGGGCGGGATTCGAGACTCTCGGCTTGGGAGCTGTGAGCGAACTCTTGAGTTTCACGACAACCATTGTCAACAACACGGAGTCTGAGATCTCAGTGCGTCACGGCGGTGCCAGTGTTGAAGGGCACGCGGCTTTGCTGCTTTCGGTCGTTCGCACGAACAAAGGCCTCAATAAGCGAGAGCGCAAAGAGGTGTGGGAGCTTAGGAAAATGTCCTGTTTTTCGAGCCGATCTTGCAAGATAATAGTTCGCTCTCTCGCACGCTCCCTGACCAACTGTTTGCGATTATCGCCATTGCACTAACAACTTGGTCATTAGCGTAAACGACTGCTTTGCTTGACAGCCCTGAAGAGTCACTTGAGAATGAAGTCGTGCCGCAGTCAATGAGCGAGAAGCTCGCGGGAATAGTCTTGCCCGACTCTGGAGGACATCCTGTCAGACTCGGCTCGCTCTGGACCAACCACCCCGCAGTGATCGCCTTCCTTCGCCACTACGGATGAATCTTTTGCCGCGAGCACATCGCGCAGTTGCACGACCACGAACAGGCATTCCACGATAAAGGCGCTCGGCTGGCCGCCATCGGCTTGGGCGACGCACACTACGCCCAAGTCTTTCGCGAGGAGACTGGAATCACGTTCCCACTTCTGGTTGATGCCGAGCGGCAGGCATATCGTGCTGTGGGTCTCCCGAACGGCTCGCTCTTTCATATTTTCCGCCGAGATAATTCATTGGCACGGAAAAGAGCCCGTGCAGCCGGACACCGGCAGCACAAACTGGGCAAGAATCCGTTTCAGCTCGGGGGAAGCTTCGTTTTCGGCCCCGGTAATGTCGACTTGTACATGCACGTCAGCCAGACTTTCGGGGACAACGCTCCGACAGCCGATTTGCTGGACGCGATTCCGTGAATCAGCGCTGCCGAAAACTTACCTTGAAAGTGTTACAGGCGTAGCAATCTAGGTCGAAGTTACAGACCTTCGCGGAGCACCCACCCGATGGTGGAGACGGCCGCAGAAATGAAAATAGCAGCGGCAAAACACTGTGGCAACCGAGGGCGGATTCACGATGGCCATGGCAATAAGCATCACGAGCCAGCCAGGATTGCGCTTGAGTGGAATCTGCGGGGTCTGTATCCCTGACTAGACATAATCTTTAGGCCTTCTTGGCAATCTCGCGCCGCTGCTCCGGCATCAAATTCTTGATCTTGGCTAGGCAGGACGTCTTCCCTAGACAGGCCCGGTTAGGTGGCTGCAACCTCAGCGGCGGGCAGCGAAAACGGAAGCTCCACCTCAAACTTGCTTCCCTTTCCAACCACGCTGCTCACTTCGATGCGGCCATGATGAGCCAAAGTGCGGAGGGCCAACTTCGCAAGCTCATTCTCGGTCCCCAACACGAAAAGTCTCTTCTCTTTCATTACACTACGCAAGAAATGGTTCCCTGCTGCCGATTTTGATCGGAATTCGGATACCGGAAACACGGTCGGGTTGATCTCCCTGCCGAGCTCCCGCTGTGCCGGACCCAGAGCGGACACAATCTCGCTGAATGGTGCATTCCCCAAGACCATGAGATCGACGTCACTATTCGCTCGCTCATTTTGACGTGCCACCGAACCGTGAACAAAGGCAACTTGAATCTCTGACCCCAAAGACGCCAACGCCGCACGAATGGCATCGTGGATGCCCACGGTTTTCGTGATCAGACTCTTGATCTCCGAAAAAATCGGACTCTGCGAATTTGCTTGATATAGAACTTGATTGCCCTGAACTCTTCGCACAATTAGACCCATGTCCGTTAGGTGTTTCAGTTCTCGCTGAAGGGCACCGTGGCCGGCACCAACCTCGCGGATAAGTTGGCGCAGATGAAATGATTGGTCCACATGGCCATAAAGCATGGCCAGGAGTGCGCTACGCGTGTGCCCGAATAGGCTTCTTCCCACGAACTTGCGGTCTACGAGTGTACTCAAAATGGGTATGATTGTACCCTAATAGGGTTCGTGCTATTTCGGCCTCATCTATGACCACGTGCTCGGTGAAGCTCGGCCCATGTGCCCGGCACCCAGAAATAGCCTTCATCACCATAAGAGTACCGGGAAGGCACGCGCGAACCCGACCCTGGACGAGCAACTCGCCCACTTTGAGGACCCAGCCGTCCAGCGTCGCTCGGCTGATTTCCAAGACGATATCTCCATCTTCATATGAGAGTTCTCCGTGGTCAATCTGACCTAGGTTGGAAGCGGAGTCGAGCCTGCGCTCACCCGTTCACAACTGCCGATCCCCGCTCAAAACCCATATCGATCTTCTGCCGCCCAGCCTGAATCGCCGCCTCAATCGCGGAGTCCTGTGTGGGGAAGGTGTCGGGCAGGTAGAATTCCGTTTCCATGAACCCGTCCGCCTCGTGTTCCTCGACGGAGAACTCTGCCGAGAACTCGCCGTCCTTCAACTCGGATAACCGTACCTCGATCACATATCCCTTGTACCCCACCCTGCTCTTCATGACTGCTGCAACCTCTTCGGTTTCAATTATTGCACTTCGGGGCTGGGGAGATTTCAAAAGGTAGCCACAGCCACGGGCACTCAGTTCACCGTCGCCCCGCCGCAGCACCGCTTGTATTTCTTGCCGGAGCCGCACGAGCACGGTTCGTTCCGCCCGACCTTGGCGGCGGTGCGCCGAGGCTCACTCTTGTGTGCACTCGCATTGACCTGCCGCTGCTCCCTGAAGTACCGATACGCCTGCACCAGCCCGGCGGCCATGTGCACGATCACATCTTCCCGCTGTTCCGGGCTGATGGGCTTGGGACGCATTTTCGGGTCTGTGTCGTGCTCGTAGTGGAGTATGAATATGGGAACCATACATCCGCCCTGCTCCTCGTCGTTGACAAGCTCAAGCCAGCCGTCGTGCCGCATGAGCGTGCCCCGCATGAAGCCGTGAGCCCAGTCGTTACCGTGAGCAACGCCATTCTCGTCCTGCAATAGGATCGGGCCGTAGACCTCGCCCTTGTTCAGCGTCCCGGCGATGGTGTTCCAGTGACGCATCATCATTCCCAAGATTTCGTTGGCTTCGTCGAGGCTGGCGAACTCGCAGGTGTCTGACATTTCGCCGCCGAAGACCTCCGGGTAGTACTCGCTCGGCATCACGATCTCCGGTCCGGTGATGAGGGCGGCGAACAATCCGTCGAGTTCCTCGACGTTCATTGCCTTGCCGCCCTTGCAGCTTTTGAGGAAGTCTCCGAGGCGGTCGAGTTCTGCGTCGGTCAACGGCTCGTGTTGGGTGAAGGTCTTCATCGGCATAGACAAATGTTCTCGGCGACTGTTTACGATACCACCCTCGATTGGCTGGCGGTTTTCGATTCGACGACACTTCGTTCTGTGCCCTTCTTGCCCATCAGACTAGCCAGCAGCCCCGAATACCGCCTCTGCGGGCGGTCATTGCGGACTGCGATGCCCAGAGCCTTCTTTTGCCCAATGAGCACTACGAGTTTCTTGCCCCGTGTGATGCCCGTGTAGATCAGGTTGCGCTGGAGCAGCATGTAGTGCTGCGTGGCGAGCGGGATCACCACTGCCGGGAACTCCGATCCCTGCGACTTGTGGATGGTCACCGCATACGCCGGGGCAACTTCGTCCAGCTCGCCAAAATCGTATTTCACCATCCGATCATCGAAGCGGACGGCGACCCGATGTTCCACTGGTTCTATTTGCTCGACGGTTCCGATGTCCCCATTGAACACGTCCTTGTCGTAGTCGTTTTCCGTCTGGATGATTTTGTCCCCTATCTGGAATCTCCATCCGAACCGCTCAACCGAGGGCTGACCGGGTTGCGCTGGGTTCAACGCCCGCTGAAGTGAGGCGTTCAGTTCGCGCACGCCAAGCGATCCCCGGTTCATGGGGCAAAGAACCTGCACGTCGCGGAGGGGGTCTAAGCGGAATCGCCCCGGAATCCTCTCCTGCACCAGCTTGACCAGTGTCGCTACGATCTTCTCCGGATCGTCCCGCTCTACGAAATGGAAATCCTTATTCGGGTCTGCCTCCTTCATGTCCGGCATCTGCCCTTGACGAATCCGGTGCGCGGTGGTGATAATCCTGCTGCCCGCCGCTTGCCTAAACACTTCGGTGAGACGCACGACTGGCACCACGCCGCTCTCGATCAAGTCTCCGAGCACCGTACCCGGCCCAACCGAAGGAAGCTGATCCACGTCGCCGACCAGAATCAATCCCCCGTGGTTGGGAAGAGCGCGTACCAGCGAGTGCATCAGCAGCACATCCACCATCGAGGTCTCGTCCACGACCAATAGGTCGCAAGCCAGTGGGTTCGACTCGTCCCGAGTGAACCGCCCGGTTGCAGGATTGATTTCCAGCAGGCGGTGGATGGTCTTCGCCTCCATGTGCGTAGTCTCGGTGAGCCTCTTCGCCGCACGTCCGGTGGGGGCGCACAACAGGCACTTCACGTTCTTGGCACGCAGGATTATCAGGATCAAATTCACGAGCGTCGTTTTGCCCACGCCCGGCCCACCCGTGATCACCACGATTCGATTGGCGAGCACCGTCTTCAAAGCCTCCCTTTGGCTGGGGGCGAGCCTCTTGCGTGTCCGCCCCTCGCACCATGCGACCGCTTTCTCGAAATCGATAGGCGGGTAGGAGGTCGGCATTCCCGCCATCCGCTTGATCCTCAGCGCAATGCCTTCCTCCGCTCTCCGAAGGTGCGGCAGGAAGATCAGGGGCTCGCCGTCGATCTCCTCCAACAAGAGGGAGCCACTGGTGAGCATCTGCGACAACGCCTGCTCGACTGTCCCTTCCGGCACCTCCAGCAGCTTCAATGCCGCGAGCTTGAGTTTCTCCAGAGGCAGGGCACAGTGTCCATCCGAAGTCGCTTCCAGTAAAACGTGGTCAATGCCCGCCTTTGCCCGATTGGGTGATTCTCTGGGAATCCCCACTTTTTGCGCGATCTGGTCGGCGGTCGCAAAGCCGATCCCGTAAATGTCCTTTGCCAGCATGTAGGGATTGCTCCGCACCTTCTCGATTGCCTGCTCGCCATAGGTCTTGAAGATTCGCACCGCCCGGCTGGTGCTGACACCGTGGCTGTGCAGGAACAGCATGATTTCGCGGACTTCCTTTGCCTCCTGCCATGCATGCGCGATCCGCTCTCGGCGCTTGGGACCGATTCCGTCCACCGATTGGAGTTCGGCGGCTCGGTTCTCGATCACGGCTAGAACCTCGGCTCCGAACCGCCCAACCAGTTTCTTCGCTAAAATCGGCCCAATGCCCTTAACCAACCCGCTGCCCAGATACCGCTCGATACCCTCGGCGGTGGTCGGCGGCACCGTCTTCATAGTGCTAGCTTTGAATTGCAGACCGTGCTCCCGGTCCCTGACCCACCATCCCTCCGCGCTCAGCCATTCCCCAGCGGTCACGGAGGGCAACGATCCGATGACTGTCGTTTCCTCCCGGTGTCCCTTTGTTTTTACGCGAAGCACGCAGAACCCGCTGTCGATGTTGTGGAAGGTGACCCGCTCGATGACGCCGGAGATTTCTTCGGTAGCGGGCTTGCGCTCTGGGATTGCGGCGGTCATCGGGGATTCATTTTCGCATGGGTAGTCTCACTTGGGTGACTCATTAGGGGCCTGATTCCCGGCGTTTCGTCCGCATGGGTAGAATCGAGGATATGTATGGCCAAACGTAAGCCGAAATCGCAACCCACGTGGACAGATGTCAAAGCAAAACTCGCAGATTTTGACCGGGCAGCACTGCTGGGATTGATTCAGGGTCTCTACGCTGCGCACAAGGATAATCAGACGTTTCTTCATGCCCGCTTTGGCTTGGGCGAAAACGTGCTGGAACCGTACAAGAAAATTATTGATCGGTGGCTTTGGCCTGATGTGTTCCGGAGGCAGGACATCTCTGTCTCTCAAGCCAAGCGGGCCATCTCGGATTACAAGAACGCAGTTGGCGATCCCGAGGGACTGGCCGAGTTGATGGTTTTCTACTGCGAGCGGGCAGCCGGATTTTGCAGCGACATTGCCAATGATGATGAGGGATATTTCGATGCACTGGTACGCATGTTCGAGCAAGCCGTTAAGTTGGCAAATGAACTATCGGTCAAGCGCCGCGACGAGCTTATGACGCGGTTAGATCGTGTGCGGGTTATCAGCTATAAATTTGGTTATGGCGTCGGAGATAGCATGGATTTTCTCCTCTCGAAGTACACGCATGGAGCGAGGGGATATGCGGGAGGTTGATTTAGGTCCGGGACGAAAAAACGACTTCGCCTCGCAGCTTCCCCAACTTTGGTAGCGGCATTTCTTATTTCCAACCGCCAACTTGATCTTGTTCTTCTCACCTTCCAGCATTACCGAGTCGGCGGGTGTAAAGCCCAAGGTTCTTTAGCACATGTCCCACAGTCTCGCTGCTGATTTTCAGCGATTCTCCCTCCTCGCTATAGATCTGATTGGCGGTAGCCGCAATTTCATGGGCAAACACTTGCTGCTGGTCGGGTTGGTGGCAGTGCCACAGAACCGCCTTGAGCAC
>Ga0187890_10002891_pt1 | contig 11917 bp, 11 predicted proteins | sample June2016WEW_21_1_FD_133005 | JGI IMG/M metagenome (GOLD analysis project Ga0187890, IMG submission 133005) | Peatland microbial communities from SPRUCE experiment site at the Marcell Experimental Forest, Minnesota, USA - June2016WEW_21_10 | ecosystem: Environmental > Terrestrial > Soil >... | reverse complement strand
TCCCATGCTGGTCCCGAATCCGCACCCTCATCCCCAGCACCTCTTCCAGCGACCGCTGCGCCGCCTTCACATTTGGATCCACCCATCGCGCTCCGCCTGGCTTGTCCTCCCGGGGCGCCTTCGGCGTCGATACTCCCAGCACCATGTCTTCCAGCCGGACCACTGACATCTTTTCCTCGATCGCCTTCTGCGCAACCTTCCAACGCAATACGTCGTCCTGAATCATCAGCAGCAGCTTCGCGTGGCTGAATGTCAGCCAGCCTTTCTGCAGCGCCTCGACAATTCCCTCCGCCAGCGTCAGTAGCCGCATGTAGTTCGAAACCGATTCCCGCGACATGCCCACTCGCTTCCCAATCTGCTCCTGCGTGAGCATGAAGTTCCGGCTCAGAATCGCAAACGACGACGCCTGTTCAATACAATTCAAGTCCTGCCGTTGCAGGTTTTCGACGACTGTCATTTCCGCGGCCTGCTGGTCCGAAACCCGCTTCACGATTGCCGGAACCATCTCCAGCCCGGCCAGCTTCGCCGCCCTCAGCCTCCGTTCGCCCAGGATCAGCGTGTAATCCCCGTCCTTCGCCGGACGCACCGAGATCGGCTGTAGTACCCCCTGCACACGGATCGACTCGGATAACTCCGTCAGTTGTTTTTCTTCGAACGTCTTCCTTGTCTGGTATGGATTTCTAAGGATCCGGTCAATTGGGATCTGAACTACCCCATCCCCCTCCGCCCGCTCCTCCTCGCTCGCGCGCAAGGTTGGGACCGTGAGTGTTTGAGCGACTGGCGCCTCCGCCCGCCCATTCTCAACGGTTGGCGCAGCCCCGTCTGCCTTAACCGCAGTCCCGCCAATCTGCACTCGCGGCACTGCGGAAGCGCCCGCCGTTGTTTCAGGGGGAGTGTTGTCAGCGAGGTTTCGATCAGCGGGAGTGGTCACAACCCGTGGTCCCGGCAGCAACGACTCAAGCCCCCGTCCCAGCGCCCGCCGCTTCTCCGCAACCTTCTCGTTAATCTTCTCCGCCCCAGCCTTCACCGGCGTCTTCTCAGCCGCCACCACGTTCGAAGTGTTCACCATTCCATTCCTCTCTCCATCCTCATGTCATGCTGAGCGGAGTCGAAGCACCCCGTGTTTTTGCCGTCGGCTTCAACCGGCTTTGCAGGGAGTTCTTCCCGTCCTCTTTTACCGTAGGAGCTCTGAGTACCACTCTCCGGAAACCCACGGTCAACTCGCTCTTACTTCGACATTCTTACTTCTAACTTCTGATTTACATCGATACATATAAATATTTATCTCGGTCGATCTAAGCCGCTGCCCCCGGCTCCGGCGCGCTCCCTCCATCGGGCGCCGTGCCCGACGGCTCAGAGCGGATGGCTGCCGCATGCCGGTCCAGAATCTCCTTTGCCAGCCGTATGTAACTCTCCGCCCCCCGCGACCGCACGTCATATACCAGCGCCGGCTTCCCATGGCTCGGAGCCTCCGCCAGCCGTATGTTCCGCGGGATCGTCGTCGTACACAGCTTCTCCCCAAAATATTTCTTCAGTTCCTCCGCCACCTGCTGCGCCAGGTTCGTCCGTTCATCGAACATCGTCAGGACAACCCCATCCACCTCAAGCGTCGGGTTCAATCCAACCCGAATCCTCTCAATCGTGTCTAATAATTCCGACACGCCCTCCAGGGCAAAATACTCTGCCTGCATCGGGATCAATATCCCGTCGGCCGCGACCAGGGCATTGAGGGTCAAGAGGTCGAGGGCTGGCGGGCAATCCAAGACGATGAACTGGAATCTCTCGCGCAAGGGAGCAAGGGCATCCCGTAGCCGGTGTTCCCGCCGCTCCACCTCAACCAGTTCGATGTTCGCTCCGATGAGATTCTTGTGGGACGGGATCAGCCACAACTGCTCCAGTTCAGTAAGTTGCAGCGCCTCTTCCGCGGTGGCTGCTCCCATCAGAACGTCGTAGATGCTGATGCGATCCGGATCCTTGATTAACCCCAAGCCGCTGGTCGTGTTGGACTGGGGGTCGCAGTCGACTAGCAGGGTGTTCACTTCGGCGGCTGCCAGAGAGGCAGCTAAGTTAATGGCGGTCGTAGTCTTACCGACGCCACCTTTTTGATTGGCGACTGCGATAACACGTCCCATATTTGTTTTCTGCTTGGCTGGCTAGAATAAGTCTTTCGAACTGTCAAAAGCAATGCCAGGTTTTGGTGCAATGTGAAGTATGTTCCACGCGGAACGTTCGCTTCAAAGGAAGTCCTCCTTTTTTGTATCTAGCTATCGAGGAGCGACAACCGCCTGGAATGTTCCTCGTAGAACACTTATTGCGGGTGTGGGCCGGTCTTAGTATGGCTAGTTGCGATGGGGAAGCAAGTGTTCCTCATAGAACATGGTCGAAATGTTCCACGCGGAACATTTCTTGAATCATCGCATGAGTGTTCCTTGAGGAACTATGGCTCGACTAGTCTCATAGTGAGATACTATTGAAATTCCCACTATTACCTTATTACCCACCGATTTTGTGTCTTAGAAACCATTGGGTCCGCTACATTGAGACAATTAGTTCCCACTTATGGTTGTTTTCCAATTGCCAGTACTCTCGCGGACGACTGGGGAATGTGGATTGTCTGCCAGCGCATATGGGGAACAAAGCCAAGGGTTGGAATCTGAGCGGTGCCGATCAGAATGGCCAGGCGGCCTTGGCCGGATAGGAAGGTTTGGGCCAGGGAGAGGATCTGATCGAATTTTTCCACCGCGCGAAAGGTCACCACATCCGCTCGTAGGCCCCGGCGGCCTTCGTTGGGTGGCGAGTCCTCGGGGACGGAGAGGATTTCGGCCCGCTCGGCGATTACATTGATGTCCGTCAATGTAAGTGCGCGGGATGCCTCGCGGAGAAACGCCGCTTTCTTGTGGTTCGATTCGATCATGGTCAAGTGGATCTGCGGCGCCCAGATCTTTAGCGGGATGGCGGGAAATCCGGCACCGGAGCCGAGATCGAGGACGCGACAAGCCGAGTTATTCGTGATTCGTGGTTGGTGGGCAGTCGTCAGGTCCTCGGGTTTGTCTTTGGCGGGCTGGATTGCCTCTGCCGGCGGAGCGGACAGGAGTGTCCGCTCTACACTTTCAGGGAACAGGTGGCGGGCCAGGAATAATGATTCGCCGAAGTGGCGGGGGACGATTTCTTCCGCGGTACGGATGGCGGTCAGATTGATGCGGGCGTTCCAGCGCAACAATAGATCGATGTACGTCGATATTTGTTTTACTTGTGCTTCAGTCAGTGGGTGATCGAGGAAAGGTTCGAGGAGGGCGGCGATGCGTGGCGCGTCCATGGTGCAACGCGATTGTAATGGATCGTAGGTTAGGCTAGAGTTCGCAGGGGCTGAAGCCCCGATTGTTTGGGATCGGGGACGCGGCGCTAAAGCGCCGCTCTTCCACGGTGGTGGCGGGATTGCGGAGGGTGTCAGTTTCGCACGCGGGCGGGAGTGCCCGCGCCACACGTTACGGGGCTACGCCTAGTTCGGTGTAGAGTTCGGCGGGGTAATAGAGAATTCCGTCTTTCACCACTAATGACGTTTTTCTGATGTCGCTGATGTTTTTGGTGGGGTCGCCGTCTACCAATACCAGGTCGGCTAGTTTGCCCGGTGTAATCGAACCCAGGTCTTTATCCATGCTCATGATGCGCGCCGCGCCCAGCGTGGCATTTTGCAGAACCTGGGCGGCGGGGATTCCGGCCTGGACGTCGAGCTCAAGCTCGCGCTGCAGAGAGAAGCCCGCCAGGGAGTCGGTTCCGGCTTCGATGGAGAGGCCGGAACGATAGAGAAGGCCGGCGAACTCTATCATCTTGGCGAAAGATTTGATGTAGGTTTCGTCCATGCCTTCGGGCGGCGTGAGTCGGCCACTGAGCAGGCCGCGGCGAAACTGCACGGGCAGGCGGCTGGCGACGGCCTGAAAACTTGGGGAGATGTGTCCGGGGCGGCTGAGCAGCATACCTTCAAAAACGCTGAGCGTGAGGTCGAGCTTGGTGTGGTGGTCCTGGAGCAGCTTGATGAAAGACTGCACCTGCGGCGTGGTGAGATCGAGCGTGGCGCCGCGTTTGCCGACTTCGACGAAGCGCGAGATAGTGTTGGTTTCTTTGACCTCGGGCCAGAAATTCAGCATGAGGAAATTCATGTGCTGGATTTCGTCGAAGCCGAGTTCGACGCATTGCGCGGCGGTCATTCCGGCGGGAATGTGTCCGCTGACGCGCATACCGTTCTTGTGCGCCTCGTCGATGATGACGGGAACGAGTTCGGGCTTGACAGAGCTGTAAATTTTGATCTGCACGTAGCCGAGTTTTTTGTAGTTGTCGACGGCGGCGCGAGCCTCGGCTTCAGTGGAGACGAGGACCTTGGTCGGACCTTGATAGGGGCCGCGGCCGTCGATGATTCCGGCGATGACGATGCGAGTACCGATTTCTTTTCCGTCGGCAATGCGCTGGCGGCGGGCGAGGAGCGAGTCAGTGTCGTTGGCAAGGTCGCGGACAGTGGTGACTCCGGCGGCTAGGTTGAGCAGCCCGTCGTCATCGCCAACGTGGGCGTGCATGTCCCAGAGGCCGGGGAGGAGAGTTTTGCCGGTGGCGTCGATGATCTCCGGCCATATTCCAGTTCGGGCAGACACGGACGGGTACACGCCGACGATGCGATCGCCTCTTACGAGGACCTCTTGGTCGGGGATGGTCTTCATCGATTGGGCGTCGAATAAATTGACGTGGGTGAACACGACTCCGTGATTTGGGTGATGCGCGAGTTTGGCGGCTAGATCGGCGGAGCGGGATTGTTTGACTTTGTTCTGGGCGGCAAGGAGCGGCTTGACGGCGGATTCCCAGCCTTCGGGGATGATGGATCCCCAGCTATCGACGGAGGCGAAGAATTTCTGGCTGGCGTCGAGCCAAACGTACGTTGGGGAGAAATCGAGTCCAGTTATGGAGTAGAGGGCAACGTGCTTTGTCGCAGGCAAGGCGGGGCGAAGCCCCGCCTCCACACGAGCTTCTTTCGATCCGGATTCGACTTCGAGATCGTCGAGGCGCTGGACGCGGGCTTCGCCTTCGGGGAGCAGGGCGATCTTGCCGCTGATCTTCTTTTCGTCGTGCAGCAGCGCTGCGTGGATGAGGAGAGCGATTTCGGAGGGGCCGCCGTTGAAATCGGAATAGAAGACGGGGCCGGAGACTTTCTTTTCTCCCTGCTCGGATTCGTTCTTCCAGCGCGCCGTGCCGGCTTCGAGCGAATAGGTTTCGTTGACGGGCGTCTTCAGGTAGTCGTTGCCGGTGATGACCTCGGAGACAGGGATGCCATTGGCATCGAGCTTGAGGATGGTGGTGGTCTTGGGCCCGCGTCCGCGGTCGTTGTACTGGAAGAAGATGTGGAGCGTGCCATCGGAGGCGGTCCAGACGGCTTGCTGTCCCGCCGGATTGCCCATGAGCAGGAAGGAATACCGCTCGGCGCTCGCGGGGATGTCGGCGGGAAGCGTGGGGACAGCAGATTGAGGTGGTGTTTGTGACACGAGCAGCGAGGCGAGAAGAATCGGAAGAATGAGAGCGAAGAAATTGCGCAGCGGATGTTTTGCGGCGACCATGGATACCCTCAGCGGCTAAAGCCGCAATCACAACTATGCTGTTGATCGCAGCGCTGAAGCGCTGCGCCACCCAAAAGCAAAATCAAAATCAAGTGCAAAAGCAAAATCAAAATCAAGTGCAAATGCAAAATCAAAATCAAGTGCAAATGCAAAATCAAAATCAAGTGCAAATGCAAAATCAAAATCAAATTCAAATGCAAAATCAAAATCAAAATCAAGTGCAAATGCAAAATCAAAATCAAATGCAAAATCAAAATCAAAATCAAATGCAAAATCAAAATCAAAATCAAACGCAAAATCAAAATCAAGGGCAAATGCAAAAACCTTTGGCGGATGCTGCTTTGGAATCCCACCCTAACGTCGCAAAAAACACGACGTTAGGATGGGGCACCCATCGGCCCAAATGAGTGCACCCAAAAGCAGACGTGCGCTACAGTATAATCTTCGGCTTGAACGAAAACGCAATGACGGACACTCCACACACTACCGCTCAAGAGCCAGAGCCGGTGAGCACTGGCATGGAGATTGGCGAGATTCTTAAGATCCTGCCGCACCGGTTTCCTTTTCTGTTGATCGATCGCGTGCTTGAACTGGAGCGCATGAAGAGGATTGTCGCGCTCAAGAACGTGACGATTACGGAGCCATTTTTTCAGGGACATTTTCCGGAAAAGCCGATCATGCCGGGCGTGCTGATTGTGGAGGCGATCGCGCAGGCGGGCGGGTTGCTGCTGCTGACCGAGGTTCCGAATCGCGACGAGATGCTGATGGTGTTTACGGGGATTGAGAAGGCGCGGTTCCGGCGTCCGGTGGTGCCGGGAGATCAGTTGCGCATTGAGGTGGAGGTGGGAGCGTGGCGCGTGACTGCGGCTCGGCTGACGGGGAAGGCTTATGTGAACGGAAAAGTGGCGGCGGAGGCTACGGTGACTTGCCGGCTGGTGCCTCGAGGGCCGGAGTAGGTCAGAGGTAAGAGGTTCGAGGTCAGAGGTGAAACCCCGATTGGCAGAGGTCGGAGTGCAGAAGTGAAAGATTGGTGGCGCAAGGAAACGGTAGTCATCGTGAGAACTCCCTGCCGCTCCACCGACGATTGAAAGCGAGTAGGGGTCCTTCGACTCCGATCGGCTATCGCCTCTCTACGCTCAGGATGACAGGAATTTTGAGAGGGCCGAGGGCTGAGGTGAGGGGTAAAACCCCAAGGGCGATTGCGGAAGGGAAAATCGGTGACCACTGACCACTGACTAAGAAATGTCTATCCATCCTACGGCGGTAATCGATCCGAAAAGCAAAGTCGATCCTTCTTGCACGATTGGGCCTTATTGCGTGATTGGGGCGGGGGTCGAACTGGGCGAAGGGTGCCGGCTGATTTCGCATGTGGCAATGGACGGACCGACGCGGATTGGGGCGCACAACCGGTTTTATCCTTTTTGCTCGATTGGGCTGGCTCCGCAGGACATTTCTTATAAAGGCGAGCCGACGCGGTTGGAGATCGGGGACCACAACGAGATTCGCGAGTATGTGACGATCAACCGGGCGACGACGAAGGGGAGTGGAATCACGCGCGTGGGCAGTCATAACCTGATCATGGCGTATACGCATATTGCGCACGATTGCCAGATCGGCGATCACATTATTATGGCGAACGCGGCAACGCTCGGCGGACACGTGACCGTGGAGGATTGGGCGACGGTCGGAGCACTGTGTCCGGTGCACCATTTTGTGAGGATCGGCGCGCATGCGTTTATTGGCGGCGGGACGACGATTACGCGCGACGTGCTTCCGTTTTCGAAGACATCGGCGGAACGCGGGACGCACGCGTACGGGTTGAATGCCGTGGGACTGGAGCGGCGGGGATTTACGAAGGAGCGGATCAAGAAGATTCATCATGCATACCGGGTGCTGCTGGCATCGAAACTGAATACGTCGCAGGCGCTGGAGAAGTTGAAGGGCGAGACGGATCGCGGCGAAGATGTGGAGATGCTGATCGGCTTTATTGAGGAGTCGGAGCGGGGAGTGATTAAGTAGTTTCGAGTTCCAGTTTCAAGTTTCAAATTCTCGAAGGCGAGGAAGTGGTCGAGGTTCGCTAACGTGAGCTATTTGTACAAGGACTTGATCGCCTGGCAGAAGGCTATGGACCTCGCGGAAGATATCTACCGACTCACAATAGGCTTTCCCCGGGAAGAGCTCTATGGCCTGACGAGCCAGATGAGACGATGCGCCACGTCCGCTCCAAGTAATCTCGCGGAAGGGCAAGGGCGTACAACTCCAGGGGAGTTCAAACAATTTCTCGGGCACGCTAGAGGCTCCCTGCTGGAACTGGAGACGCAGCCGCAATTAGCTGCGAGACTCGGCTATTGTTCGGCCGACCGCGAAAAGGCCCTGCTCATGCTCTCCGCCGAAGTTGGCCGCGTGCTTAATGGTCTGATCGGATCGCTGGAAACTCGAAACTGACAACATGAAACTGGGTCTAATCGCGGGCAATGGCAAATTTCCGTTGCTGGTTTTGGATGCGGCGCGGGCGCAGGGGTACGAAGTAGTGGTAGCGGCGATCAAGGAAGAAACGTTTCCGGAGATCGAGGCGCGTGGGGCGGCTTCGGTGCATTGGCTGTCGCTGGGGGAGCTTTCGAAGCTCATTGAAACTTTCAAGGCCGCGGGTGTGACTCGCGCGGTGATGGCGGGGCAGGTCAAACACAAGCAGATTTTTTCGGCGATTCGTCCGGACTGGCGGCTGGCGAAACTGCTGCTCTCGCTGGGTACGCGGAATACGGATTCGCTGCTGGGGGCGGTGGCGAAAGTGCTGGCGGATGAAGGAATCATGCTGGAGAATTCGACAGCGCTGCTGGAGCCGCTGTTGGCGAAGTCGGGCGTGCTGAGTGCGCGGCGTCCGACGGAGCTGGAGCTGAAGGACATGGCGTATGGGCGGGCGGTGGCGCGACGGCTGGCGGAGTATGACATCGGGCAGACGGTGGTGATCGCGGAAGCGGCGTGCGTGGCGGTCGAGGCGATGGAAGGAACGGATGCGACGATCGAGCGGGCGGGCGAGCTGATGCGATCGTTATCCGTAGAATCGGAACCGGCTGGCGGGTCATCGCTGCTGAGCCGGGCGCTGACGGTGGTCAAGATTGCGAAGCCGGGGCAGGATATGCGATTTGATGTTCCGGTGATTGGCGTGGCTACGATTGAGGCGATGAAGCGGGCGGGAGCCGGGTGTCTGGCGATTGATGCAGGACGATGTCTGCTGCTGGATGGCGAGGCGATTGTGCGGGCAGCGGATGAGGCGGGGATCGCGGTTTGCGCTGAATAGGTCAGAGGTTAGAGGTCAGATTGCAGAGGTTAGAACCCTCACGTTGATGGTTCTGGTTGACGCAGATGGAGCGCACTTTACTGATGCCTATGTTCGAAACCGCGCGTATTGCCGATCAGCTGAGACGGGCTTTTTATGGCGGAGCGTGGCATGGAGAGGCACTGTTTGAAATTCTTCGGGGAGTAACGGCCAAGCAGGCGGCGGCTCGTCCGATCAAGAGTGCACACAGCATTTGGGAACTGGTGTGTTGCACATTGCGGCCTGGGATGGAGCGGTGCGGAAGCGGATGATGGGAGTGCCGGTTAAGCTGTCGGCTGCGCGGAATTTTCCAGCGGTCACGGATACGAGCGAGGCGGCATGGACTGAGGCGCTCGAGCACCTGCGAAGCGTGCATGATGAGCTGATCGAGGCGGTGGAGAAATTTCCGAAGGCGCGGTTGAGTGCGCAGGTGCCGGGAAAAAAGGGCGCGCATTACAACTTCCAGTACATGCTGGACGGGCTGGCGCAACATGAGCTTTATCACGCGGGACAGATTGCGCTACTGAAGAAGATGTAAGGCGCGCCGCCGAAGAGCCTCCAGGTGACGGCTTTGTGGTCCGCTGCCGGGCATTACCCGGCTGGACGGCTGAGGGCGGTCGTCCCATCGTGTTCTCTTGTGCTATCCAAAGCTGAACTGCGAGAATAGCGGGTTATTCCCGATAGCGGAGCACTCCTCTGAGTACGAATTTTCCTATCAATGTGGCAGTGGTGGGCGTGGGCGCTTTTGGGCGCAACCATGCGCGGGTGTATCACCAGTTGCAGCAGGCGGGTGAGGTGCGACTGGTGGGAGTGGTCGATCCGGATACGGTGCGCGCGGATGCGGTGGCACGCGAGTTTGCATGTAAATCGTTTGGATCAATCGAGCAGATGCTGACGACGCACAGCGAGGTACAGGCGGCGTCGGTGGCTGTGCCTACGGTGCTGCATCGAAAGGTGGCGAGCGCGCTGATGGAAGCGGGCGTGGATGTGCTGATCGAAAAGCCGGTGGCAGCGACGCTGGCGGATGCGGATGCGCTGGTACGCGTGGCGAGCGAGCACTCGCGCGTGGCGCAGGTGGGACATCTGGAAAGATTCAATCCAGCCGTAATCGCCCTGCGGCGCATCACCACCACACCCCTGTTTTTCGAGATTCATCGCATGAGCGTGTTCACGCCACGCAGCCTTGATGTGGACGTGGTGCTCGATCTGATGATTCACGACGTGGACATCGTGCTGAGCCTGGTTGGCCGCCCGCCGGAGGAGATTCGCGCCGCGGGGTTGTGCATTCTGACCGAGAAAGTGGACATCGCCAACGTTCGCCTGGCCTTCCCCACGGGCTGCATCGCCAACCTGACCGCCAGCCGCGTGTCCACGGAACGCGTTCGCAAGCTGCGGGTATTTCAGCCAAGCCGGTACATCTCCCTCGATTACCAGCGCCAGGATCTGCTGACGTTCGACGTGCAGGACGCGCCGGACAGCCCCTCGAAAGAGATCCACTGCGAGGCCGCCACCGTGGAAAAAGGTGAGCCTCTCAAGCTGGAGCTGGACGCCTTCCTGCGCAGCATGGCCACGCGTTCACCCGCTCCCGTGACCGGCGAAGAAGGCCTAGCCGCACTGGAGGTCGCGCTGGATATCCTTGCTAAGATTGAGGAACATACCGAGCGCGTGCGCGAGCAATTGGTCCGTTGAGCGGGCTTGACCGGGGCAACTTCGGGCTCCCGCGCGGCGTCTTCTCCTTTGATCCCAGATGACAAAGCGGACCAGCGAAGAACTGAACCTGCTCCTCGACTGGAATGCCGACCGCAGCCCCCGGCGATGGCTTCGCGATGGCATCGGCTCGCTGTTGGTGCACGTAGTCATCATCGGCTTCCTGGCGTTTTTGTTGCAGCTCCCATCCGCGCCACCCGCTCCCGAAGAAGATGTCACTGCGGAATTGCAGCATGCCACGCACCTCACCGCCCCACCCCTGCGGCTCACGCAGAAGGAACCAACGCAGGGAAAAGCGGCCGATCAGATAAACCTGGACGAGTTGCTGGCGAAGCGCCATCCGCCATCGCCGGTGGTACCCCCGCGCCGTTTCCAGCCGCCAACGCCGCCGCCGGCTCCCCGGCAAAATACGCCTGCCCTGCCCGCGCCACCCAAGGTTGACGCCGCTACCCACGGACCGCAGCCGCCTCCACCCGGCGTAAACAATCCGCCCGTGCCACCGAAAATCCAGACCGATGAACCGAAGATCGCCATGCAAAACGTGGGCACCCCGAACGGGACCAATAATAATCACCCCATCGATTTCGGTCAGATGCCAATTCATCCGCTAAGTGTGGACGAAGCCGCCCACAATGCCGTCCGCGACAGCGCCCATTCAGGCATCGAGGTGCAGGACCCGGAAGAGTATTCGCCCAACCGTCCCGATGCTTTCGGCCGCATGCCGTCGCCCTACAAGAACCTGGTGACGCCGCAACTGCTGAGCGATCCGCACGGCGTCAATTTTCGTCCCTATCTGATTCAGGTGCTGCTGGCCGTGAAAAAGAACTGGCTCTCGGTTATCCCGGAGAGCGCGCACCTGGGCCGGCGCGGCTATGTGACACTGCAGTTCATCATCGACCGCAATGGAGGCGTGCCGAAGCTGGTGATTGCGTCGCCTTCGGGCACCGAGGCATTCGACCGCGCCGCGGTGGCCGGCGTAAGCGCGTCGAATCCATTCCCGCCGCTGCCATCAGATTTTCCGGGCAATGAGATCCGCGTTCAGCTCGGGTTCACGTACAACGAACCGAGGAAGTGAGTGGGAGCTTGTCGCTGTACCGACGCACTAACGGATTCCTTCAGGAAAATAGCGCGTCCAGGAATGCCTTTGCAGTGCGCCTTATGTCGACCCATCGCATTCATCCAGTAACTGTTCAGGTTCTAAGTGAGGGGGAGTAATCAGCGGCCCTCACCTGTCTGAGCAGCGCACACGGCGATCGAGCGAAGAAGGCCTTCCAGATCCGGAGCGTCCACCAGGTAC
>Ga0187890_10002890_pt1 | contig 11918 bp, 10 predicted proteins | sample June2016WEW_21_1_FD_133005 | JGI IMG/M metagenome (GOLD analysis project Ga0187890, IMG submission 133005) | Peatland microbial communities from SPRUCE experiment site at the Marcell Experimental Forest, Minnesota, USA - June2016WEW_21_10 | ecosystem: Environmental > Terrestrial > Soil >... | reverse complement strand
GGGCGAGACGGAGGTGCCGGACCCGGCGTTCGATCCGCTGGAGTATGTCAAACTCCAATTGCAGCGGCCGCCTTATCACCAGTTTTTGCGCCCGCAAGCGGTACGTGCCGATCAAGCAACGGGTACCGTCTTGATCGTTTTGCCGTTTCGGCCGGAGTTTCGGCGATCGCCGGATGTGGATTTCTACCACGGAGGCGTCCTCGCGGCTCTGGTCGATATTGCCGCGTATGCGGCTGTTTCCTTAGCAGTTAGGCGGCCAACACCGACGATCGATCTGCGTATCGACTATTTGCGCTCGGCCCCGGGCGTAGACTTGACCGCGACCGCCAAAATCTTGCGGATTGGAGCATCGGTTGCGCGGGCGGACGTGGAGATCGTCGGCGCCGATCCCCCGCTTCTTGTGGTCGGTCGAGGAACCTTCAGCACCAGAGAATCTTGAACCCGCCCTTTGCGAACCCGAGCGCCACTGGATCAAAGCAGCGCTCCCCCTTACTGAGCGAGATACGATGCGAGCTGTTGTTGTTCGAGAGTTCGGATCGCCGGAAGTGGCTTCGGTGGAGACCATTCCCGATCCGAAGCCCGGTCCGAATGATGTGCTGGTTGCTGTCAAGTCGACCGCTGTCAATTTCGTCGATTTGCTCGTGATCGGCGGAAAATACCAATTTCTGCCAGAACGTCCTTTTGTACCGGGCAAACTTCCGGTCGGTCAGGTGACCGCGATCGGATCGCAGGTAACGGCTTTCAAGGTCGGCGATCGGGTTCAGACCCTAGCCGAGAGCGGCGGCTATGCGGAAATAGTCGCCGTTCCGGAATCGCAGTGCTATCGGCTGCCCGATTCGATTTCGTTCGCAGACGCGGCCTCAATGGCGCTCGCCTATGACACGGCCTGGTTCGCACTCCGCGTCCGCGCGCGCTGTCAGTCTGGCGAGACCGTCCTTGTGCTCGGAGCATCCGGTGGAGTGGGACTTGCGGCGATGCAATTGGCAAAGGCTTTCGGACTGAGAGTTATTGCCGGAATTTCGACGCCGGCAAAAGCAGAGCTGGTGCGCAACAATGGCGCGGATGAAATCGTCGATTTGTCGAGACAAGATTTGCGAGACAGCCTGCGCGAGCAGGTTTACGCGGCGACGAGCGACAAAGGTGTCGACATCATTTTGGATTCTCTTGGGGGCGACTACTTCGATGCTGCGATTCGCTCACTCGCTTGGAGCGGCCGGTTCGTCGTCATTGGCTTTGCAGCCGGACGCATTCCGGTGGTCAAGGCCAACTACCTGTTGCTTAAAAATATCGAGGTCAGCGGACTGCAGGTGAGCGACTACAGGAAAAGAGCGCCGGAGCAGATGGCGAAATGCTTCACGGAGATCTTTTCACTCTATGAGCAGGGCCAGATCAAACCGGCGCCGACCATCACCTATCCGCTGGAGAAGTTCCGGGACGCTTTGGACCAGCTTCAAGGTCGGCTCTCCAAAGGCCGCATAGTCCTGGCTATTCCATAGCCTTCCCGCCGGCGCAGCGGGGGAGTCAACTCCACCGCCCCACCGGGCTTGTCGGCGTCACAACTTGGGGATGTTCGCGGCGTAATGGGCAGCTATCTCATCACTGGTGGTGACCCATACGTCATCGTGCCCGGTTATGTACTCCAGCGCTTTCTCCAAATATTTATGGCGGAACGGCGCGTTGATGATGAACGGATGCAGGCAGAGCGACATGACGCGCCCGGACTGCGCGCCCTCCTTATAAAGCTGATCGAACTGATCAACAGCGGCCTGATAAAACGCTTCTCCAGGGAGGCTCTTGCCGACGAACATGCTGATGTCGTTGAGCTCGATCGAATAGGGGACCGAGATCATGCCTGGCACATTGATCGGGAAAGGCTGATCGTCCGCGCACCAATCGAGGATATAGGTCAGGCCCAGTTCGCGCAGCAGCCGCGGCGTCTCGAAAGTCTCGGTTAGTGCCGGACCGAGCCAGCCCTTAACGGTATGTCCGGTTGCGGTGCTGATCGTCCCGACGACTTCCTGGAGGTACTTTTGCTCCTCGTCCACGTTCATGCCGGCCTCGAAGGTGGAATTGTCCCTGCCGTGGGCAAGCCAAGCCCATTTCCGTTCTCTGCCGGCGTCGATGATTTGCGGATAGTGCTTGCAAACGGCGGAGTTTAGCAGAACCGAGGCGCGTATTTTGTATCGGTCGAGCGCCTCCATCATCCGCCAGACGCCGACGCGCACGCCGTAATCCCGCCAACCGTAGTTGAGTGGATCGGGCGCAAGCATCGCCGTACCGCCAAAAATGCTTGTCGATGGTTTGTCGACCTGGAAATGCTCGATGTTCAGGCCGATGTAAAATGCGACCCGCGCGCCATTCGGCCAAGCCAGCTTCGGCCTGCTGACGATCGGCGAATAGTTGTAGAGCTGATTGTCCATTGTCTTCTTTCTTAGATCGACACTGCTGAATTGTGACCAAGTTTTTCGAGGGAGGAACCCCGTCCTCGACGCCGACGGCATATTCCTAACAGGTCGGCACCAAGCGGCGCCGTCTCGTCGGTGGAAGCCCTGACCATGTCGATGATAATGAGCGGGGGCCGCTCGCCGAAGCCGATGCGCTGGCTGAAGCTCCGCTGGGCAAAGAATTCAGCGTTGCTCTGACCCGTTTGTCTTGCCCCCGTCACGTCTAACTCCCCATTCGTATGGCGCGCCACGCGAACACCGATCGGGTGGGTTAACAATCTTTCCTGCACTATTAAAAATAGACACCAATTTTGGCACAGTGTCCAGAAATGGGGTCGCTTGCACCGGTCACGCGGGCGACAAACCCTAACACTTCGGTCTTTGTCTGGCTCGTCTAACGGTCTGGTCGGCCACCGAATCTGGGGTGCTGCGGCTTTAGGCCATGGATTTCTGGTATGAAATGCGAGTTTGTGAATAAACATGGTATTAAGCGCAAAAACATCCGTGTGCGACGGTCTATCTTACACGGCGTGTTTCATGACCATGATGGGTGAGCGGGCTTTGCCTAAGGGCGGAAGGCGTTGGGTCGATACGTTCGCGCGTAAACGCCAGTTGGCAGAGGCACCGGAGGAATACGAAGCCCATGCTTCTGAATGAGATGTCCGCGACGGAAGCGGCGCAACTGATCGCCAGGGGAATAATCACGTCGGAAGCCCTTATCCGCGCGTGTCTCGATCGAGTCGCTGAGCGCGAGCGACTGGTTCACGCTTGGGCGACACTTGATCCTGAACTTGCGCTGCGGGAGGCGAGGCAGCGTGATCGCGTGGCTGGGCTTGGCTCACTTCACGGCGTGCCAATTGCGGTGAAGGACGTCATCGAGACCGCCGATTTGCCGACCGAGATGGGATCCGCAATTTATCGCGGATATCGCCCTTTTGCGGATGCCGCCTGCGTTGCTGCGGTGCGCGCAGCCGGCGCGATTATCCTCGGAAAAACAGTCACGGCCGAATTCGCGGGTGCCGCGCCGGGACCGACGGCCAATCCGCGCAATCTCGCACATACGCCTGGCGGCTCGTCGAGTGGGTCGGCGGCGGCCGTGGCGGATTTCATGGTGCCCGTTGCGTTCGGTACGCAAACCGGAGGGTCTGTGCTGCGGCCGTCGAGCTTTTGTGGGATCGTCGGTTACAAGCCGACATTCGGGGCCTTCAATCGGGCCGGTCTTAAATTCGCGGCTGAAAGCCTCGATACCATCGGATTGATGGCGCGCACTTTAGAAGACATCGTACTGGTGCGTGACACGCTGATTGGCCGCCGCCGTGCCAGCCGGACGCGGGCGCCAATCACACGCCCACGGATTGGCTTGTGCCGGACCCATCTTTGGAATCGAGCGTCGTCGGAAAGTAAACACGCCGTCGAATCCGCCGCGTCGCGTCTGTCCGCAGCCGGAGCGGACGTTCTCGACTGCAGCTTGCCGCCCGAATTCGAACGACTCGCCAGGGCAAGGGAGATCATCAATAACGTTGAACGAGCCCGCGCCTGTACCTGGGAATGGACCCATCATCGCGACCAAATTAGCCCGCAACTCAGCCGATGGATATCGGAGGGTCTCGAGACGCCGTTCGAAGACTATGTTGACGCCTCGGCCCTTGCCGAGCGTTGTCGCATTCAGCTGGATGATCTGCTTGGGAGTTTCGATACGCTGATTGCACCCGCGGTCGACGGCGAAGCGCCGGAAGGATTGGCCTCAACAGGGGACGCGTCTTTCCAGGGATTGTGGACGATACTTCATGTGCCGACTATCAGCATGCCGACACATTACGGACCAAGAGGGCTGCCAGTCGGCATCCAGTTGATCGCCGGCCGATATCGTGATGATGACCTCATCCGCATCGCGAAATGGGTATTGAGCTTGTTGGGGGAACCGATGAAGACGCCGGTAAATCTTATTCCAGAGCAGTCGCTCGGTGGCGCCGGCGCCCCATGACCGAGCGAGCACTCGTTGACTGTCGATAACCTGCCGGCTCAAGCGATACGTGCCGGCGCTGCGTTTGGCGGGAGGAAAGAGTGCAATTTTCGAATGCGTTCGAAGTACCGCTTCCACCAGATGCCGCCTGGGCGTTTTTGATGGATATAGAACGCATCGTTCCCTGTGTGCCTGGCGCCGAACTAACCGAGATCGTCGATCAAAATACCTACAAAGGCAAAGTGTCGGTTCGACTCGGCCCCGTCGCTCTGACCTTTTCTGGCGTTGCTAAGTTTGAAGAAACAAACAATGCTGCGCGTCGAGCCAGAGTGAAGGCGCAGGGCACTGACAACAAAGGCCGAGGCGGTGCTGCAGCGACTGTGAATTTTCAACTTGAACCGAGCGGAACCGGATCCAAAGTGCTGGTCGATACCGACCTCGCCTTGTCGGGCGCTGTCGCGCAATACGGGCGCGGCGCGGGAATGATCCAGAATGTTGCCGCGCAATTGATCAACCAATTCGCCGAAGCTTTGAAGGGGCAGATCGTCCAAATGCCTCTCTCCGCGCCAGCCGCCGTTTCGAACACCGCAACGACCACACCCCCGTCGAAGCCCGTTGTCGCGCGCGCCGCGAAGCCGATCGGCGGTTTCTCACTGCTGCTTCGTGCGATATGGGCAGCGTTCCTCGGCCTCTTTTCGCGCCGAAGCGTGTAGCGCCGCTGGAGCGGTCGAGATGAATGATGCCGTGGACCGCAAAGCAGGGGCTCGACTTATTGGAAAGTCGGTTACGCGTCTCGAGGATCGGCCGCTCTTGCTCGGCCAGGGATGCTTTGCGGCCGATGTCTCATTTCCGCATCAGCTTCACATGCGGATTGTTCGGTCTCACTCAGCGCATGGCCGCATCGTTTCCATTGATACGTCCGCGGCCAGGGTTGCTCCTGGTGTCGCAACCATCTGGACAGCGGATGATGTCGCGGACATTCCGCTCATCCCTTTCCGTGCGACCAAGGTGGAAGGTCTCGAGCCGTATTGCCAACCGATCCTGGCCCGGTCGCGGGTACGATATGTCGGCGAACCGGTAGCAGCCGTCTTCGCCGATGATCCCTATCTCGCCGAAGATGCTGCGGAAATGGTGAAAGTGGAGATCGACGATCTTCCGGTGCTGTTGTCAGCAGACCAGGATATCGGCGAATTCGAGCCAGGCCGAAGCACCGAACCGACGATTGTCCGAAAAGGCTATGGCGACGTCGATGCCGCTTTCGAGCAGGCGCATGCGGTGATCGAGCTCGCCCTCACGGTTGGGCGCCATTCCGGTGTGCCTATGGAAACCCGCGGCGCGATTGCACGCTACGATGCCGCCCGCGACGTCCTGGAACTTCATGGCGCCGCCAAGAAGCAGCATTGGAATCGCGATGAACTCGCCCGGATGCTTAACCGCAGTGCCTCGACCGTACATCTGTACGAGGGGCATGTCGGCGGGGGCTTCGGAGTAAGGGGCGAATTGTACCCGGAAGACGTTCTCGTGTGTGCGGCCGCGCTGCGAATGCGTCGTCCGATAAAATGGATCGAAGATCGGCGCGAGCATCTGATCGCCACTAATCACTCGCGCGAGCAGCAGCATCGAATTCGCGCCGCCGTCGATGCCAACGCAGTCATTCTCGCTATCGACAGTGAATTCTATCACGATCAAGGTGCCTATGTTAGAACTCACGGCGCTCGCGTCATGGATATGTCGGCCGGGTTGATGCTTGGCCCGTATCGCGTTCCAGCCTACCGCGTCGTCGCGCATTTCCGCCTCACCAACAAAACACCAGCCGCAACCTACCGCTCGCCTGGCCGGTATGAGACGTCCTTTGTGCGTGAGCGGCTGATCGACGCGATTGCCGCAAAACTTGATCTCACCCCGATTGCCGTGCGCCGCAGAAATTTGGTCTCCGAGACGGAGATGCCTTACGTCCGTCCGCTCGACGCCATCGGCGTCGACGTCGTGCTCGACTCCGGAAACTATGCAGGCTTGCTTGATCAGGCGCTCATGCACTTTGGATGGGAATCGCTTCAATGTGAGCTTAAGGAGCGCCGGGCTGTAGGCGAAATGGTCGGCGCAGGATTGGCGATGTTCGTCGAGAAGAGCGGTCTAGGCCCTTCCGATGGCGTGAAGATCAAGATCGATAGGTCGGGGTTTGTCGAAGTGGTGACAGGAGCGGCCTCTGTCGGCCAGGGCATGGAGACCGTCATTGCTCAAATTTGCGCCGACACTCTTGGCATCGATTATCGCTCGGTGCGGGTTATCCACGGCCGCACCGATCAGATTGAGTGGGGGAACGGCGCTCATGCCTCGCGCGTGACCGTCATGTCCGGGTCGGCCACCTTTCTTGCCGCGCAAAAAATAAGGGCCAAGGCCCTAAACTGCGCCTCGCAGGTCATGCAAGCGCCGGCCGATGAACTTGAAATCCTTGACGGTCTGGTCCGGCGCCGCGATCAGCTGTCCGGGCCATCCATCAGTCTTGGCGAAGTGGCCGCTCATCTGCAGCCTGGATCCAAGCTATTGCAAGGCCAGGAGCCCGGCCTCGCGGCCGACGCCTGGTTTTACAGCGAGCATATGAACTATCCGTATGGAGTGCACCTTGCGGTCGCACGGGTCGATCGAGAAACTGGCGAAGTCCGCATTGAACGGTACTTCGTCGCTTATGATGTCGGTCGTGCCGTGAACCCGATGTTGATCGAAGGGCAGATCGTGGGCGGGGTTGCTCAAGGTCTCGGTGGGGCGCTATTCGAGGAATTCTGTTACGACGAACGCGGCGAGCCGCTGTCGACAACATTTGCAGATTATCTGATCCCGACGGCTCATGAGATCCCGCCGGTCGAGGTTCTCATTACGCAGGATGCGCCGAGTCCCCTTAATCCTCTCGGCCTCAAGGGTGCCGGCGAAGGTGGCACGAATGCCGTCGGCGCGGCAATCGCCGCCGCAGTCGACGATGCCATTCGCTGCCCCGGGGCAATTACGCAACTGCCCATAACGCCGCGCCGCCTCAAGGCAATTATCGATGCGCAGCAACAGATGATGAACAGTCGGACCGTCCATAGAGGTGCAAGATGAAGCCGGCGCCTTTTACTTATCACGATCCGCAAAGGCTCTCCGATGCCATCAGCCTGCTGGCAAGTCTGGACAACCCCAAGGTTTTGGCCGGCGGACAGTCGCTGGTCCCGATGCTCAATATGCGTTTCGTCCAACCGGATCACATCATTGATCTCAACAAGCTACCCGGATTGTCAGATATTGAAATCGTGGGCGACGTCCTTCGCGTCGGGGCAATGTGCCGTCAGCGGGACCTCGAGTTGAGTCCTATCGTTCGGAGCCACTGCCCGATCATCCGCGGAGCGCTTCTTCTCGTCGGGCATCGACAAACGCGAAATCGCGGCACACTCGGTGGCTCGCTCTGCCACCTCGACCCGGCGGCCGAACTGGTAGCCGTCGCGGCGGCGCTCGACGCGGTGGTGACGGTAGCAGGGCCATCTCGCACCCGTAACATTCCCTTCGCGGATTTTCCGGCAGGCTTCATGATGCCGGCGATCGGGATGGATGAAATAGTCACCGAGGTTAGGTTTCCGCTGTGGCCTATCGGCTGCGGCTATTCGTTCATAGAGTTCGCGCGTCGGCATGGTGACTTCGCTATCGTGTCGGCCGCCGCTTTGTTGCACGAGGATGCGGATGGCCGTGTGATCCGAGCCTCCCTTACTCTTGGAGGGGTAGGTGTGGGCCCGCTGCGCATGAACGACGCCGAGCGGATGATGGTCGGCCAACAGGCGTCGGGGGCACTCTTCCGCGAGGCTGCGGAGAGTGGCGGATCCATCGATGCACTTGAGGATGCACACGTAACGTCAGCGTATCGACGGCGGCTTGCCAAGGCTTTGTCTCGCAGGGCATTGGAACAGGCGCATGCGCGTGCAAGCGACACTTCACGCGCTGGTCGAGCGAGTTGAGCGGATGCCCGATCCAGCCGCACGTGCCACGCGAACGATTACGGTAGTAGTCAACAACGCCAACTACGAGGCGGAAGTTGCAGTGCGATGCACACTTGTCGATTTCATTCGCCACGACCTTAAGTTAACCGGGACACACGTCGGATGTGAGCACGGCGTCTGCGGCGCGTGCACGATTCTCTTTGATGGTCGATCGATCCGCTCCTGTCTCATGCTCGCCGTCCAAGCCGACGGTCACAGGATCACGACCGTTGAAGGAATTGCCCCGCGATCGGATGATCTGCATCCGCTGCAACAGGCATTTCGAGATCATCATGCCCTGCAGTGCGGGTTCTGTACTCCCGGCATGTTGACGACACTGATTGAATTGCTCGGCGAAAATTCCGATCCGAGTGAGGAAGACGTGAAAGTTGCGATATCCGGGAACCTGTGTCGGTGTACCGGCTATCGCGGCATCGTGTTGGCGACTCTCGATGCGGCCAAGCGCATGCGCGGCGGGAAGGGATCAACCCGATGAGCGCGTCGGTTGTCGGGACAAATGTCGAGCGCGTGGAAGATCTGCCGTTGCTGCGCGGCAACGGCCGTTTCGTTGACGATATCGACTTGCCTGGCATGTTGCACGCGGCCTTCGTGCGTAGCCCTCATGCCCATGCCGCAATCCGCTCTATCGAAACGACTGCGGCGGCCGCCCTTCCCGGCGTCTACGCGATACTGACGGGCGACGATCTGAAGAAAATCCTCGTGAAGACGCAGCTCGTCGTCGGGCTTCCCAGTCCGGCCTACAAACAGGAACTGCACCGCCCAGTTCTGGCGCGCGAAGAAGTGGTCCACGTCGGCGAGTCTATCGCGGCTGTAATTGCCGAGAGCCGCTATGTCGCCGAGGATGCAGCCGCACTGGTGGAGGTGGATTTCGACCCGTTGCCCATGGCAGTGGACTGCCAACAAGCTCTGTCACCCGGCGCGCCGCCAGCGCATCGCAATTCGTCGCACAATCTGGTCGCGGAATTCGCGCTGAACTATGGCGACGTCGATGCGGCGTTTGCGACCGCGAATCATATATTCCGCGAGTCGCTTTGGCAGCATCGCGGTGGAAGTCATTCGATCGAGTGCCGGGGTTCCGTCGCTATTCACGACCCGATCGAAGATCGCCTGACATTCTGGAGTTCCACGCAAACGCCGCACGTGGCCAGGCGGATTCTTTGCGATGTTCTTGGACGCGACGAGGACCAGGTGCGTGTCGTCGTACCGGATGTAGGAGGCGGATTTGGACCAAAACTGGTCTTCTATCCGGAAGACGTTTGCGTAGCCGTTGCGGCGTTGATCCTCGGCCGCCCGGTAAAGTGGATCGAAGATCGGCGCGAACACTTCGTCGCGACGACCCAGGAGCGTGATCAATACTGGGATGTCGAAATCGCAGTCGACGCTGCAGCGCGGATTCTTGGCGTGCGCGGCACGCTCATTCACGATCACGGCGCATATACCGCACGTGGCGTCAATGTGGCGTACGGTTCGGCCGCGGCAATGCCGCTCCCTTATCGGGTGCCGGCCTATCGCCTCGACATCAAGCTGGCGGTGACCAACAAAGTTCCGGTAACGCCGGTTCGTGGGGCGGGCCAGCCGCAAGGCGTGTTCGCGATGGAACGGCTACTCGACTTGGTGGCGCGCGAACTGGAAATCGATCGCGCGGAGGTCCGGCGCAGAAATCTGGTGGCCGCCGACGAGATGCCGTATGTGACGCCACTCAAAACGCGTGGCGGCATGCGCGTGATTTTAGATAGCGGTGATTATCCGAGATGCCAGGCCGAAACGTTGAAGCGTGCGGGTTGGGACGGATTTCGCGTCCGGCAACTCGCTGCCCGTGCCGAGGGCCGCTACATCGGCATCGGCCTTGCGAATTACGTGGAAGGGACAGGGCGAGGCCCTTACGAGCAGGTTTCCGTCCGTATCCAGCCGTCAGGCAGGGTGCACGTCTACACGGGCGCTGCGCCCATGGGGCAGAGCACGAAAACGATGCTCGCCCAAATCGTCGCGGAGCAGTTGGGGGGCGATATGGACAACATCACTGTCATCGCCGGTGACACCGCCGCTGTTCCGCTCGGCTTGGGTGGTTTCAACAGCCGACAGACGGTCCTCGCCGGAACCTCGGCACACGTAGCAGCGGTAGCCGTGCGCAAGAAGGTATTCGCCATCGCCACTCAATTACTCGAGACCGACGAGAAGGACCTTGAGCTCGACGGCCGAGAAATACGTGTAAGAACCAGCAACGCCGTGTCGCTCCCGTTGGCCGACATCGCGCGGGCTGCTGCCGGTTTGCCCGGTTTTCCCGTACCCGGAAGGTATGGTCCCGGATTGGCGGCCACCGAACAGGTCGTCATCGACAACATGACCTATGCCAATGGCACCGCCGTTGCGGAAGTAGAGGTCGATATCGAGACGGGCGGTGTCAAACTGACGAATCTTGTATTCACCCATGATTGCGGGCGAGCGATCCACCCGATGATTGTTGACGGTCAAATTTTGGGTGGAATTGCGCATGGCATTGGCAATGCGCTGTTCGAATGGATGGCTTTCGACAGCAACGCTCAGCCACTCACGACCAACTTGGCGGAATATTTGTTGGTCTCGGCTACTGAAATGCCGCCGATCCATATCGGGCATCACGAATCGCCGACTACGCTCAATCCCCTTGGCGTCAAAGGTGTAGGAGAATCAGGTGTTTGACCCACGCCGGCGGCCATCATATCGGCAATCGAAGACGCGTTGAGTCCGTTCAATGTGCGTATCAGAAAGGTGCCGATTATGCCGGCGGACATCGTCGCCCTGCTCGACAGCCCTGGTGATTCGTAAGGAAAAGCCGGATGCGCATGTAAGGGGACTATAAATGTCAGATCGATCTGTGGACGTAATTGTAGTTGGCGCCGGGAATGCAGCGTTCTGTGCGGCGCTGGCGGCGCGCGAGCAGGGCGCCGAGGTGCTCATGCTCGAAGCGGCGCAGGAAGAAGAGTCCGGCGGTAATAGCCGCTTCACCGCTGGCTCGATCCGGGTCGTCTACAACGGCGTCGAGGACATCAAGACGCTCGTTCCTGATCTCACGCCGGCGGAAATCGAAAGCACGGATTTTGGCACCTATAACGCTGAGCAGTTCTTTGACGACATGGCACGCGTGACACAGCATCGCGCCGATCCCGATCTCGTCGAGCTTTTGGTCACAAGGAGTTTCGCGACGCTCAAGTGGATGCGCGAAAAGGGTGTTCGCTTCATCCCGATCTACGGCCGGCAGGCGTTTAAGGTCGATGGCAAGTTCAAATTTTGGGGCGGCCTTACAGTTGAATCTGTTGGCGGCGGACCAGGTCTCATCGCTATGCTCACGGCCGCCGCAGGCAAGCGCGGCATCGCTATCAGCTATAACACGCGCGCCCTTGGTCTCCTCTACGATGGCGTTCGCGTCGAGGGCGTGCGGGTGCGACATGACAGCGCTGTGAAAGAGCTGCGCGCAACATCCGTGGTGCTTGCCTGCGGTGGTTTCGAGGC
>Ga0187890_10002887_pt1 | contig 11926 bp, 11 predicted proteins | sample June2016WEW_21_1_FD_133005 | JGI IMG/M metagenome (GOLD analysis project Ga0187890, IMG submission 133005) | Peatland microbial communities from SPRUCE experiment site at the Marcell Experimental Forest, Minnesota, USA - June2016WEW_21_10 | ecosystem: Environmental > Terrestrial > Soil >... | reverse complement strand
GCGGCGGAGAAACCGGCAATCTGCATCGCGGGCAGATCGTTTACATCGTCTCCCATGTAGCAAATCTCCGCGAGCTCGACGCCGGCCGCAGGCTGCCTGGCGCGAGGCGCGCGCTGCGCAGGTTCGTAGGCGTCGAGGACTGATGTGGCGTTGGCGCTGTCAGCGAGTGAAGGAGATGCGATGAAGTACTACGCGGTCGCGGAGATGGACGTCACGGATCCCGGCTGGATTCGCGACTACGTCGAGAACGTCACCGGCATGGTCGAGCGCCGCGGCGGGCGCTACCTGTCGCGCACGGCGCAGATCGAGAAGATCGAGGGCGAGCGTGCGCGCCCGCAGGTGATCGTGCTGATCGAGTGGCCCTCCAAAGCTGTGGCCGAGGAGTTCTACGCGAGCGAGGAGTACCGGCCGTATCGCGAAGCGCGCGGGCAGGGCGCCCGCAACGAGTTCCTGCTGGTGGCCGGCGAGGACGTCAACGGCCTCGCGCGCATCGGCGAGTAGGCGGGACGCTCATGATCGAGCGGCCGCGCCGCTCAGCTCGCGAGCGTCGCCTCGCCGCCGCCGAGCTCGGCGCCCGCGGCCGCGACCGGGTCGAGCGGCACGAGCGCTGCGTTGGGCACGCGCTCGAACGGCGGGGCGCCATCCGCGGCGCGGCTGGCGAACGCGGCACGGATGACCATGCCGTGGCAGACCACGAGCGCGGGCCGCTCGCCGGCTTCGACGTCGCGTAGCGCGGCGTTGACGCGCAGCTCCTGCTGGGCGAAGGACTCGCCGCCGGGGAACGCGAAGCCGGGGTCGGCGGCGGCGAACGCGTCGAACAGCTCCGGCGTGCGCGCGCGCACCTCGACGAACGTCAGGTCGGTCCAGTCGCCGGCGTCGGTCTCCATCAGGCGGGCGTCGTCCCTGGGCTCCAGGCCGATGACGGCGGCGACGATGTCGGCGGTTTCGCGAGCGCGCAGCAGCGGGCTGCACCAGAGCGCGCGGAAGCCGTAGCCGGCGGCCCGCTCGGCCAGCTCTGCCGCCTGCGCGCGGCCGGTGTCGTCGAGCGGCACCTGCTGCTGGCCCTGGAAGCGGCCCTCGTGGTTGTAGGCGGTCTGGCCGTGGCGGGCGAGGTAGACGCCGCCGCCTGTGCGTTCGCTCATCGCCGGCGCCGAGGTCAGGCTCGGTCGAAGCGGTCGAGGCTCATGACCTTGTCCCACGCGGCGACGAAGTCGCGCACGAGCTTCTCCCCCGCGTCGTCGGATGCGTAGACCTCAGACAGCGCCCGGAGCTGGGAGTTCGAGCCGAAGACGAGGTCGACGGAGCTGGCGGTCCACCTGATCTCGCCGGTCGCGCGATCGCGCCCCTCGTAGACGTTCTCCGCCGAGCCCGACGGCTTCCACTCCGTGCTCATGTCGAGCAGGTTCACGAAGAAGTCGTTGCTCAGCGTCTCCGGCCGGTCGGTGAAGACGCCGTGCGGCGACTGCCCGTGGTTTGCGTTCAGGGCACGCATGCCGCCGATCAGCACCGTCATCTCCGGAGCGGTCAGCCTCAGCATGTAGGCCCGTTCCAGCAGCCCATGCTCGAGCGGCATCGCCTCTCCCGGGCGGAAGTAGTTGCGGAAGCCGTCGACGGTCGGCTCGAGCACGGCGAAGGACTCGACGTCGGTCTGCTCCTGGGAGGCGTCGGTGCGCCCCGGCGTGAAGGGGACCGAGACCTCGTGACCGGCGCTCTTGGCGGCCTGCTCGACGGCCGCGCATCCGCCGAGGACGATCAGATCGGCAATCGAGATTCGCTTGCCGCCGGACTGCGACTCGTTGAAGTCCTTCTGGATCTGCTCGAGCGTCTGGAGCGCGCCCGCGAGCTCAGCCGGCTCGCCCCACTCCCAGTCCCTCTGGGGCGCCAGGCGGACCCGCGCCCCGTTCGCGCCACCGCGCTTGTCGGTACCGCGGAAGGAGGCGGCCGACGTCCAGGCGGTGGAGACCAGCCGCCCGATCGACAGGCCCGAGGCGAGGATCTTCTCCTTCAGCGCGGCGATCTCGACGGCGCCGACGAGCTCGTGATCGACGGCGGGAACGGGGTCCTGCCACAGCTGCTCCGCCGGAATCCATGGGCCGAGGTAGCGCGCGACGGGACCCATGTCGCGGTGCAGGAGCTTGTACCAGGCCTTGGCGAAGGCGTCGGCGAGCTGGTCGGGGCTCTCGTAGAAGCGCTTGGAGATCGGTCCATAGATCGGGTCGAGCTTCAGCGCCAGGTCCGTCGTGAGCATCATCGGCGCGTGCCGCTTGGACGGGTCGTGAGCGTCCGGGACGGTGTCCTGGGCCTCGGGATCCTTGGGTGTCCACTGCTTCGCCCCGGCGGGGCTGCTCGTCAGCTCCCAGTCGTACTCGAAGAGGTTCTCGAGGAAGCCGTTGTCCCACTTCGTCGGCTCCTTCGTCCACGCGCCCTCCAGGCCGCTGGTGATGGCGTCGGCGCCATTGCCGCTGCCGGCGCTGTTCTTCCAGCCGAGGCCCTGCTCCTCGAGGGGGGCGGCCTCGGGCTCGGGGCCGATGTTGCTGGGGTCGACTGCGCCGTGGGTCTTTCCGAAGGTGTGGCCGCCGACGATCAGCGCGACCGTCTCCTCGTCGTTCATCGCCATGCGAGCGAAGGTCTCACGGATGTCCTTGGCCGCCGCCAGCGGGTCTGGGTTGCCGTTGGGGCCCTCGGGGTTCACGTAGATGAGGCCCATCTGCACGGCGCCGAGGGGCTTGGCGAGCTCGCGCTGGCCGCTGTAGCGCTGGTCTCCGAGCCACGTGTCCTCGGTGCCCCAGAAGATCTCCTCCGGCTCCCAGATGTCCTCGCGACCGAAGCCGAAGCCGAAGGTCTGGAAGCCCATCGATTCCATCGCCACGTTGCCGGTGTAGACGAGCAGGTCGGCCCAGGAGAGCTTGCGGCCGTACTTCTGCTTGATCGGCCACAGCAGCCGGCGCGCCTTGTCGAGGCTGGCGTTGTCGGGCCAGCTGTTGAGCGGGGCGAAGCGCTGGGCGCCGCTGCCGCCGCCGCCCCGGCCGTCGGCGATGCGGTAGGTGCCGGCGGCGTGCCAGCTCATGCGGATGAAGAGCGGCCCGTAGTAGCCGTAGTCGGAGGGCCACCAGTCCTGCGAGGTGCTCATGAGCTCGATCAGGTCGCGCCTCAGGGCGTCGAGGTCGAGGGTCTGGAACTCCTTGGCGTAGTCGAAGTCCTCGCCCATCGGGTCAGACAGGGACGAGTGCCGGTGCAGAACGCTCAGGTCGAGCTGGTTGGGCCACCAGTCGTGGTTCGTCCTCGGACTGGGCACCTCGGGAGTTGGGCTCGGGATCGCCGGGTTCTCGCTCTCGCTGATGCTCTCAGTCATGTGTTGCTCCTGTCCCTTTCTGGTTGACGGCTGCTCGTCGTCGAGGGACCGGCACCCTCGGCGAGCACGAGGGTACTGATGCAAGCAGGCCGGAGGCACAAACCCGGTTGTCTCGGGTGGAATCGGTCGGGTCGGCTCAGGTCTCGGAGTGCGACTCGCGGCGGGCATCGCTGCACGCGTGGCGCGCACCGGTGTTCTGCTAGAAGTGCCTGCGTGGCCGACCCCAGCACGAGCGAGGCGAGCGCTGGACTGCGCCAGCGCCGCGAGGCCCTCGTGCGCGAGCACATGGAGTCAGAGAATCGGCACGACTTCGACGCGACGCTGGCGACGTTCGAGCACCCTCGCTACGAGCTGATCGCCACTGGCGACGTGTACGACGGCGAGCAGGAGGTGCTGCGCTACTTCGACGAGAGCCGCGCCGCGTTTCCCGACCAGCGCAACGAGCTGATCGCGCTCCACCATGCCGATGACGCCGTGATCGTGGAGTTCGATCTGCTCGGCACGCATCTCGGCCCGCTGCGGACGCTTCCCGCCACCGGCCGCGCCTTTCGCTGCCGGATGACGTCGTTCTTCCTCTTCGAGGGCGAGCGCATCGTCTGCGAGCGCGTGTACTTCGACCAGGCGAGCATCCTGCGCCAGCTCGGCGTCGCGCACGACCCGAGCTCGCTTGCCGGCCGCGTGACGACGCTGATCAGCCACCCGCTGACGATCGGGCGCGCGCTGCTGAAAGCGCGCGCCGGTCGAGCGTAGGCGCGCTCGGCTGGCGACCGCTCCTTGAAGCGTACGCACACTGGGAGTACAATCTCACTCATGAAGACGACGGAGAGCAAGACGCAGCGCTGGAACATGCGCGTTGCCGAGGACGTCGACGCGATCGTACGCCTGGCCGCCGAGCAGACCGATCAGCCGCTGACCGACTTCGTCGTGCAAGCGGCACGGGCGGTTGCTGAGGACACGCTCGCCGATCGGCGGGTGTTCCGTCTCGATCAGACGGCCTGGGACGAGTTCGTCGAGATCCTGGATAGGCCCGCCCGGTCGGTTCCCGAGCTTGCCCGATTGCTGTCGTCCGCCAGCGTGTTCGACGACTAGCTCGTGGGCTTCCAGAAGCCCGTCCCGCTGGAGGTACGCCACCGCGCCGAGGGCTTCCGCAGCGGGGTGCTGTCGCTCGATGAATGGCTGCGCAGGCACGCCCTCCAGAGCCATCGCAGCGGTGGCTCGCGCGTGTTCGTGACGACCGAGACGGACCCGGACGTCGCCGGCTACTATGCGCTCGCGGCCGGGGCGATCATGCCTCGCGAAGCGGGAGCGCGGCTCGTGCGCGGCCTGGCAGGCAGCCAGCCTGTGCCGGTCGTCCTGCTCGCGCGCCTGGCTGTCGACGCTCGCCATCAGGGTCGGCACGTGGGACGTTCGCTGCTGTTGGACGCGATGACCCGCGTCCTCGAAGCTGGCGAGCTGATCGGGATTCGTGCTCTGCTCGTGCACGCGATCGACGAGCGCGCCCGGGCGTGGTACGCGCAGTTCGGTTTTGAACGCTCGCCGACGCACCCGCTCCACCTGCTCCTCTTGATCAAGGATCTTCGCGCGACCGTCGAGCATCTCGGGCGGTGACGTTGCGGTGCCGCCACTGGCAAGCGGGACTGACTGTGCTGCGGGGGGTCATAGACTCATGCCAATGCGTCGCAGGGTCACGTTCAGCCGCAACCTGACGCTGTCGCTCTCCAGGACGTGTCGCTGCTACTGCAAGTACTGCGCGTTCGCCACGCACCAGGCGCACCTGTACGCGCCCGACGAGGTCCTGGAGATCCTCGACGGGGCGGCGCGCAGGCAGGTCAAGGAGCTGCTGGTGCTGACGGGCGAGCGCCCGGAGGTCAACCCGGAGGTGGCGGCGCGGCTGCGCGAGCACGGCCACGAGGACTTCACCGCGTACGTCGTGTGGACGTGCGAACGCGCGCTGGAGCGCGGCCTGCTGCCGCACACGAACCTCGGCGTGCTCTCGCGTGAGGATCTCGCGCGCCTGCGCGAGGTGACCGCCTCGCAGGGGCTGATGCTCGAGTCGGTGTCCGAGCGGCTGATGCAGACCGTGCACGCGGGCTCGCCGACCAAGCACCCGGCGCGGCGCCTGGAGACGATCCGCGCGGCGGGCGAGCTGCGGATCCCGTTCACGAGCGGCATCCTCGTGGGGATCGGCGAGAGCGAGCAGGAGCGCGTCGAATCCCTCGAAGCGCTCGCGGCGGCGCACGCGGAGCACGGGCACATCCAGGAGGTGATCCTGCAGAACTTCGTGCCGCACCAGCGCTACTACGGCCAGGAGCCGGCGCAGATCGCCGACGCGGCCGCGCGCGAGTACTGGCGCACGGGGGTGGCCGACGGTCGGCCCGAGCTGCCGCTGCCGGCGTGGGCGTGCCCGGTGAGCATCGAGGACATGAAGCGGCTGATCGCAGAGACCAGGCGGCTGATGCCCGACGTGGGCATCCAGATCCCGCCGAACCTGGCCGACTGGTGGGGCGAGCTGGTGGCCGCGGGCGCGACCGACCTCGGCGGGCTGAGCGCCAACGGCGATCACATCTCGCCCGAGCACCCGTTCCCCTCGCCGCACCAGGTGCGCAAGGAGCTGCAGAAGGACGGTGTGGCGCTGACCGAGCGGCTGTGCGTGTATCCGCGCTACATCGACCCCGAGTGGGTGGCGCAGGGCGTGATGGACACGATCAAGGTCAAGTACTGGAGCTTCATCCCGCGCCGCGGCTCCGGCCGCACCGACCCGCCCGCGCCGATCCGCCCGGATCTCGTCGCCGGCGCGACCGAGCGTGGCCGCGACGGTCTCGCGCTGAGCGCGCAGGAGCTGACGGCGATGTTCGCGGAGACCCGGCCGGAGGCGATCGAGGACATGCGCCAGGCCGCCGACGAGCTGCGCGCGGAGCTGGCGGGCGAGCTGGTGACGTTCGTGGTCAACCGCAACATCAACATCTCAAACGTATGCACCGTCGGCTGCGCGTTCTGCGGCTTCGGCCAGGGCAAGCGCTCGCCGGATGCCTACGAGCACGACGAGCGCGAGTTCGTCGAGCGCATCCATGACGCGCTCGAGTTCGGCGCCACCGAGCTGTGCATCCAGTCGGGCATCCACCCCGACTGGGCGCTCGAGGACTATCTGGGCTGGCTGCGCCTGGCGAAGGCCACCGCGGCGGACGCCGGCGCGGATCTGCACCTGCACGCGTACAGCCCGATGGAGATCGCGCACATGTGCGACATCTCCGGAATGGCGCCCGCGGAGGTGTTCGCGCGCCTGCGCGACGCAGGCCTCGGCTCGACGCCGGGCACGGCCGCGGAGGTGCTACACGACGGCGTGCGCGAGCGCATCTCTCCCAACAAGCTGCCGGTCGCGCGCTGGGTGCAGATCATCGAGGCCTCCCACGCGGCGGGCCTGCGCTCGACCGCGACGGTCATGTTCGGCCACATCGAGGAGCCGTGGGAGCTGGCCGAGCACATGCGCGTGATCCGCGAGCTGCAGGAACGCACGGGCGGCATCACGGAGTTCGTGCCGCTGTCGTTCATCCCCTTCCAGACGCTGCTCGGGCGCACGCACGGGGTGGAGGAGATCTCGCGCGAGGAGAACCTCAAGCACACCGCCGTCTTCCGCCTTGCGCTCGGGCGCACCGTCCCCAGCCTGCAGGCCAGCTGGGTGAAGATGGGCCTGGACGCCGCCACCGAGTCGCTGCGCTGGGGCGTCAACGACCTCGGCGGCACGCTCATGGAGGAGTCGATCAGCCGTCTCGCCGGCAGCTACCACGGCACGCGCCTGGAGCCCGAGCAGCTGATCGCCGCAGCCCACGAAGCCGGGCGCCCGGCGGCCGAGCGTACGACGCTCTACGGCATCAGGCGCGAGTTCCCGCTCGGTGCCGGCGAGCTGCCGGTGGCCGTGTAGCCGCAGCGCACCCGCAGCGCCGCGCCACGGCAAGTATTTTGACGGCGGCTCTCTATTGGGTGTTACCATCATATTTGATGAAGCCTGAGCCTCGGAGTGTGGGAGCGAGTCGCTGGTGGGCGCTTGGCGCCGTGAACCTGGCTGTGCTGGCCGTAGGGCTGGACGGGACGGTCCTGAGCGTGGCGCTGCCGACGCTCGCCCGGGCGCTGCGCGCCTCGGAGTCGGAGCTGCAGTGGTTCTCCTCCAGCTATCTGCTCGTGCTCGCGGCGGCCGTGCTGCCGGCCGGTCTGCTCGGCGACCGCTATGGGCGCAAGCGGGTGATGATCGCCTCGCTGGCGCTCTTCGCCGTGGGCTCGGCGGCGTGCGCGGCCGCTCCTTCGAGCGGCTGGTTCATCGCCGCTCGGGTGCTGCTTGGCCTCGCCGGGGCGGGGATCATCGTGATGTCGCTCACCGCGTTGACGGTGCTCTTCGACGAGCAGGAGCGCCCGAAGGCGGTGGGGATCTGGGCGGCAGTGAACTTCCTTGCGGTGCCGATCGGCCCGATCCTCGGCGGATGGCTGCTGACGCATTACTGGTGGGGCTGGGTGTTCCTCATGAACGTGCCGGTCGTGCTCGTCGGGCTCATCGCCGTGCTCGCGCTGGTGCCCGAGTCGCGCCCGCCAAGGCGTCCCCGCCTCGACACCGTCGGAGTGGCGGGATCCGTGTCGGGCCTGGTGGCGCTGACCTACGGGCTGATCGAGGCCGGCCAGCACGGCTGGGGCCAGGCGGGCGCCCTGCTGCCGATTGCGTGCGGCATGGTGATCCTCACGGGCTTCTTCGAGTGGGAGCGCCGTCTCAGCGGTCGCCCGGGTGGCGAGCCGCTGATCGACCTCGCCCTGTTTCGCTCCCGCTCCTACACCTGGGGTGTGATCCTCGTGGCGATCGCGGTGTTCGCCATGATCGGCGTGCTGTTCACGATGCCGCAGTACTTCCAGGGAGTGCTGGGGACCGACGCGATGGGCTCGGGCCTGCGACTGCTGCCTCTGATCGCAGGCCTGGTGATCGGGGCGCTGCCCGCCGATCAGATCGCGCGCGTGGCGGGGGCGAAGGTCACGGTGGCGCTCGGGTTCGCGATCCTCGCTGCGGGCCTGATGCTCGGCGCCGCGACGACCGCGGGCTCCAGCGAAGCGTTCGTCGCGCTCTGGATGGCGCTCGTGGGGGTTGGCATGGGCCTCGCGATGGCGACCGCGACCTCGGCGGCGCTCTCGGAGCTCTCCGAGGAGCAGAGCGCCGTCGGATCGGCGGTGCTGCAGGCGTTCAACAAGACGGGCGGCCCGCTGGGCACGGCGATCCTCGGCAGCGTGCTCAGCTCCGCGTATCTGGCGCGCCTGGACCTGTCCGGGCTCCCGGTCGCGGTCGCGACGGCGACCCGGCAGAGCATCTTCGCCGGGGTGGCGGCTGCCCGGCTGATCCACTCGACGGCGCTGCTTCACTCGGTCCGGGCAGCGTTCGTGCACGGCATGGACCTCGCGCTGCTCGTCTCGGGCGGGATCGCAGCGGCCGGTGTTCTGCTCGCCGCCGTCTTCCTGCCCCGAACGAGCATCCACGAGAATGCCGTCAAGGACACCGTCGGGAAGGAGCCTCAGATTGCCGCAGTCAGCCAGTACGCCCGCCGCCGGCCTGCGTGAGCGGAAGAAGGCCAAGACTCGCGCCGTGATCCAGCAACACGCATTCGAGCTCTTCGACGATCAGGGCTACGAGGGGACCACGGTGGAGCAGATCGCCGCCGCGGCGGAAGTCTCCGAGAGCACCTTCTTCCGCTACTTCCCCACCAAGGCAGCGGTCGTGTTGCAGGACGACTTCGACCCGCTCATCGTCCGAGCCTTCCGGGACCAGCCCGCCGAGCTGAGCACGATCCAGGCGCTGCGAAACGCCCTGCGCGCAGCATTCACCCAGCTGTCCCCGCGGCAGATGGACGAGCAGCGCCAGCGAATGGTCCTGATCCTTGCAGCGCCCGAGCTACGCGCGGCGATGCTCGACCAGCTCACCCAGGCCATGGGCCTCATCGCCGACCTGGCCGCCGAGCGAACCGGCCGCAGCCCCGACGACCTGGCGGTCCGCGCATTCGCCGGAGCTGTCGTTGGAGTCGCGATGGCGGCCATGTTCGCGCTCCTGGAGGATCGATCGGCAGATCTCTCCACGCTGCTCGACCAAGCCATGGCGCACCTCCAGACCGGGCTCCAGTCGGCGTGATTGCCGCTAACCGCGCGCGAACTGGCCGTGAAAGCCAAACGGGATGTGGTGCGGCGCGTCGGCGCGCGCGAGCTCGCTCAGATCGCCGGCGTCGAGCACGAGCAGGAAGGACGTGCCGGCGCCCGCGTCGAGCACGACCGACAGCAGCACGCCGTCGTCCTCGTGCTCCCCCGCCGGGGACGATGCGGCGTGCGGACGCGCCACGAACACCGGCTCGCCGGGGTAGCAGCCGGGTGCTGACCAGGACAGCGTGGAGCGCTCGGCGATGTCGATCCTGACGATCCGCTCGAGCCAGCCTCCGGGCCCGTTGCCGACGCCCCACACGTAGCGGTAGGGGCGCTCGTTGCAGCGCGCGTAGTTGATGCGCGGCAGCTCGATGTCGCCGTCGGCGAGCCGTTCACGGCTGACGGAGCGGTCGGCCGGGCGCAGGCGAAAGCGGGTCAGCTCGGCCGACGCGACGGGCTTGCCGGCGCGCAGGCGCTCGAGATACAGATCCTCGATCACGCCGGCGTCGGCGAAGGCGCACAGGTCGACCACGACCTCGTCGCCGTCGTCGTAGGCGTTGACGTGGTGGAAGGCGAAGCACGGATCGGTGTGAAAGCCGGCGGTGGCCTCGCCGGTGACGCGGTCGACGAGCGTGAAGCGCGTGCCGAGCTCGGGCTTCCACCGGTAGTTCTCGATGTACGGGCGCCCGGACAGCGCGAGCGCGAGCGGGTTGACGACGAACGGGAACTCGGCGAGTACGAGCCAGCGCTCGGTGAGCCCGAAGGAGTGCATGTAGGCGGGCTGCTTCACCGGCAACGAGGCGATCACGCGCGGCGTGCTCGTGCGCTCGTCGTGGTGCGGCGGATCGACCGCGAAGAACCGGTAGCTGCTGCGCGCGCCGAGCTTGGCGGCGTAGTTGAGCATGCCGCCGCTCGCGCGATCCTTATGTGGGTGCGCGGTTGTGAGCTGTCCGGGGGCGGTGAACGGCCGCACGCCGGCGGCCTGCAGCGTGTCGGGGTCGAACTGCACCGGCAGCGGCGTCTCGGTCATCGCGACGAAGCGCTCGCCGAGCCTTGCGACGTTGACGTTGGCGTTGTCCGGCAGCACGCTCCCGGGCGAGAACAGCGTCTGCACGCGCTTGAACAGCGACCGGCAGGGGTCGGTGGCGAACTCGCCGTACACGATCCGGTCGTGCTCGCGCGCGGCGCGATAGGAGCGGCTTTCCAGGAAACGGTTGCCGTAGGAGACACGGCCGTCGTCGATCGTGAAGCGGTGCAGCATCGCCAGACCGTCGAACCAGTGGCGCATGCGCTGAGCACCGCCTGCGGCGGCGGTGCCCCCGACCTCGAACTTCGCCGGCCCGGTGCGCAGCAGCGAGCCGTGCAGCCACGCGGGCAGCTCGCCGGTGAGCGCAAGCTCGTCGAGCACCACCTCGTGCTCGAGCGTGGAGAAGCCGAGCGTGGGCTCGGTCGACGGGGTGGCGGCGACGGACATGATAGTTCCTCCTGAACGGTTCGACTCGGACCATGCATACCGTACGCTACTGTGGCGGGCATGTCAAGCCCACCGCCAGCCGAGCCGCCCGGCGCGTCACGGGGCGAGCCTTCCGGCAGCCGGACGCCGCGCCTCACAGAGGCCTCCTACATCGTGCTCGGCCTGCTCGAGCTGTCGGGGCAGGCGACGCCGTACGACCTGAAGCGCGTGGCGCAGCTGAGCACGAGCAACTTCTGGTCGATCCCGCACACGCAGCTGTACACCGAGTGCGCGCGGCTGGCGCGGGCGGGCTTGCTGGACGAGCGCCAGGAGCAGACGGGGCGCCGGCGGCGTACCTATCAGCTGACCGATCGCGGCAGCGAGCTGCTCGCGCAGTGGCGCGACCAACCGACGGCGGAGCTGTACGAACTGCGCGACGCGAGCACGCTGAAGCTGTTCTTCGGCGGCGATCCGGCCGCGCTGGCGGCCAGCCAGCTGGAGGCTCACAGGCGCCAGCTGGAGATCTACGAGCGCCTGCAGGCGGGCCTCGCAGACGCTCCGCTCGGCCAGCGCCTGGCGCTGGAGTGCGGGATCGGCCACGAGCGCGAGTTCATCCGCTTCTGGTCGAGCGTCAGCGAAACAGATCCTCCTGCAGCGGACGCATGAGCGCGGCGGCGCCGGGCCCGTCGTCCTCTGTGACGTAGCGCTCGAGGCCGTCGATGATCACGACCGGCTCGCGCGAGTCCTTGGCGCGCGCCAGGTCGGCGCTTGCGGCGGCGGCGTCGGCGACCGCCAGCCAGGTGGCGCGCAGCTCTAGGCCGGTGGCGTCGGTGCGCCCGCGCCAGTCATCGAGCGGCTGCATGCCGGCGAGGCCGATCGCAACGTCGAGCTGACCGTGGCGCCACGCGCGTCCGAAGCTGTCGCTGATCAGCACGCCGACGCTCGCGCCGCTCAGCTCGCGTAGG
>Ga0187890_10002886_pt1 | contig 11928 bp, 9 predicted proteins | sample June2016WEW_21_1_FD_133005 | JGI IMG/M metagenome (GOLD analysis project Ga0187890, IMG submission 133005) | Peatland microbial communities from SPRUCE experiment site at the Marcell Experimental Forest, Minnesota, USA - June2016WEW_21_10 | ecosystem: Environmental > Terrestrial > Soil >... | reverse complement strand
CGAGGGCTTGGGCGAGGGCCTGCGCGAAGGTCTCGAAGAGGCTGAGCAGTTGGGCATTGCCCGCAGCCGCGAGGCGCTGGCGGACGCCGCGCTGGTACTTGTGGTGCTGGACGCAACCCAGCCGCTCGACGAAGAGGAGCACCGGCTGCTCGCGGCCGTCGAGGGGCGCCCCGCGCTCGTTGCCGTGAACAAGTGCGACTTGGCGGCGGCCGGCGAGGCAGCCGAGGAGGTTGGCGGCGTGCGCGCGCTGCGGACTTCAGCGCTGACGGGCGAGGGGATTCCGGCGCTGCGGGAGCGGATTCTGGCTCTGGCCACCGGCGGTGCTGCCTCGGAGCCGGGAATATTGACCAGCCTGCGTCACCACCAGGCGATTGCGACCGCGCTGGCCGCATTGGGCGACGCGGCGCAGGCGAACTCCAACGCAATTCCCCACGAGATGATCCTGCTGGACCTCTACCGCGCCCTGTGGGCGCTCGACTCGCTGACCGGGCAGACGACCTCCGACGACATTCTGAATCTGATCTTTTCAACGTTCTGCATCGGAAAGTAGCGAGGCTTGACCGCTTTCGCGCCTTAGCCCCGAACCGGATGCGCCTGCGCTGCCTTGACGCCAATGGCCTACTCTCGCGTAACATTGGATCATTGGATTCTAAGTACACTACAGCCATTTTGATAATTGTTCTTCCTCGGTCAGCAGGCATAGAGACAATTCCTCGTAGTGGATAACTTATTTGTTTCGACTGGTTGTCCTATGACGATCCATACCTAAAGAGATTCCACCTAACTTCTTAACACTAAGCGCATATCTCCGCGCGTGTCCGCCCGCACTCTGTGCGATATATTCGAGACCGATCATTGCCCTTTAGAATTGCCGCTCCTCGAATCGACTTACTTGTTGCGCCTAAGATGGTCAGGCCCGCTTCTCAGAGGCTTTGATCATGCCGGTGCGCTGGTTTCCGGCCGATCGATCTGCCCCAGCCGCTACAGGACACTAAGAGATAACAGAGAACGCCCCTTCAACCGAGAGAATGTTATGGAATTCGCCCACTCGGAAGTCCATACTAGGAACTCGAAGAAATAATATTGTCAGATACGTTCACTCTCCCGCCAACTGCTCCAGCAGTGTGTCGAAGTCTTCCAGGCGGGCGTAGTCGATGATGACTCGGCCGCGGCCGTTGCGGTCCTCGATGTGGACCTTGAGGCCGAGGGCGCGCTGGAGCCGCTGCTGGACATCGCGGACGTTGGGATCGATGGGGGTTTCGGGTTTGGGGTTCTTCTTGGCGCGCTCGGGGTGCATCAAGCCCTGGACATAGGTCTCAGTTTGGCGAACAGAAAGCGAAAGATCGACGACTCGCTTGGCCGCCTTCTCAATCTCCTCGGGGTGTTCAAAGGCCAGCAGCGTGCGGGCGTGGCCGAAGCTGAGCTCACCGGCCTCGACGCGGGCCTGCACCGAAGCAGGCAAGCGTAGCAGGCGCAGGAAGTTAGCCACCGAGGCGCGGTCCTTGCCTGTGCGCACAGCCATCTGCTCCTGGGTCATGTGGAACTCGCGGGAGAGGCGGTCGAAGGCGCGGGCCTGCTCCATGGGGTTCAGGTCGGCGCGCTGGAGGTTTTCGACGATGGTGATCTCCATCGCCTGCTCGTCGGAGACCTGGCGCAGGATGGCGGGGATGGTTTGTTTGCCGGCAAGCTGCGAGGCGCGCCAGCGGCGTTCCCCGGCGATGAGCTGGAAGCGGCCGCTGGCGAGCGGGCGCACCAGCACCGGCTGGACGACTCCGTTGGATGTGATGGAAGCGGCCAGCTCAGCCAACTGCTCCTCATTCACGTGCGTGCGTGTCTGGAATGGATTGTGATCGATCTGATCCAGGGGAATCTCGCGGGGCTTGCCGCCTTCCGTGTCGGCGGCGGAGGCGGGAGACGGCACCCGCGGGAGAAGAGAATCCAAGCCCTTACCCAGGGCTCGGCGTTTGGGGTCGATGGCGGCGACGGTCATTTTTCAAAATCCTCTTTCCCGGCAAGAAGGCGCCGGGGCTTTTCAAATGTGTTTGCCGAAGTTCCGGCGATGTGTGCGGCAGCCTTGCACCCGGACGGGCCTTCACGGGGGCGGTCAGGAGTATGGCCAGAAGCGGACCTCTTTGGGCGGACTTGCCGACGGCTTGACGGACTCCACGGGCTTCGGTTCCGCGCTGCGTGGGATCTCGATGCGATTGCGGGCCAGAAACTCCCCGGTTAGTTCGAAATAGGCCTCAGTTCCTCGGGAGCGCGGGGCGTAGAAGGCGACGGGCTTGCCGTGGCTGGGCGCCTCGGCCAGCCTCACGTTGCGCGGAATCACGGTGCGGTAGAGCTGATCCTTGAAATACTCGCGGAGAGTCTCGCTCACCTGCTGGGCCAGGTTGGTGCGGTCGTCGTACATGGTTAGCAAGACGCCCTCGATGACGAGGGATGGGTTGAAGGCGGCGCGGACCCGCTCCAGATTGGAGATGAGCTCGGAGATGCCCTCCAGGGCGAAGTACTCGGCCTGCATGGGCACGAGCAGGGTGTCGGCGGCAGCCAAGACATTGAGGGTGAGCAAGTCGAGCGCCGGCGGACAGTCCAAGATCACGAGGTCGTAGTTGTTCTGAATGGGTTCGAGCGCTTGGCGCAGGCGGAGGGCACGGTCGCTGGCTGCAGCGAGTTCGATATTCGCGCCAGTAAGGTTCTTGGAGCCGGGGAGCAGCCACAGCCGATCGATTTCGGTGGGCAGGACAACCTGCTCCGCCACGGCGTCTCCCATGAGCACGTCATAGATGGAATGGCGGTTGTCGTCGCGCAGGAAGCCGAGGCCGGAGGAAGCGTTGGCCTGGGGGTCGCAATCGACGAGGAGGATTTTGAGGCCTTGGATGGCGAGGCAGGCGGCGAGGTTGATGGCAGTGGTGGTCTTGCCAACTCCGCCCTTCTGGTTGACAACGCCGAGAATCTTTCCCATGGCAATTGAGAGTAAAGGGAGGGACGGATTCGGTGCCGGGACTTGCGCTGTGGAGAACGGGGCCAAGCTGTGGAAAGCGTTCCGGGCCGGGAGTGGCGGTCGAGGGTCAAGCGGTTGAGGATAAATGGGTTGTTGTCTGGAGATATGAGATAAGTTGCAGGGACTGGAAAAGAGGGATGTGGTGGAAAACCGCCGCAATTCAGGGTAGGAATTGGGGCATTCTTCAATCGGCGGTTCCTGGCTGTTCCGAATTGACCACGCGCCCAAATTGGGCCAAGCATGATTGTTCCACGTGGAACGGCTTTTCGTTTTGGCCAAGTTTCTGTGAGTCGTTCCACGTGGAACATGCTGGGCACAGAATCCCACAAGTATTGCGAGGGGCTAACGCTCTCTTGTAATGTCGGGAACCTCACAAAGCGCCGCGACCCATGGTTTATTGGTCGCCATGATGGTCCTCCATAATCGTCGCCCGGTACATCCTGTAATGCAATCGCAGGAACTGCTTGCCCCATAACTTGAGTTCATGATCAGCGCGAGTGGTACCACGCTCTGCGGAGTAGACAGTAATTCTCTCCTGCATGCTGCGGACATACCGAGCCCAAGCTGTCCCATCGTTAGAATGCACCACGAAATAGAAGCCCGGATCACCAAATCTGCTCCCAGAAGAGATGAGCGAAAACGATCCATCCTGATACGATTCAGGCTTCATAATGACCATGGCGTTCCCATTTGGCAAAGGGAATACGACCTTTACGCATGGGCTCGGATAGCCCGGCACGCTGCACACGGAATAGCCCCCAGCATAAATAACGTTCCCGGTGGCACGCAGTTCGCGCACCCATGCTGTGTGAACCACCCGGCCGCTTTGCGGATCCCGCATCTGCATCACTTCGCTGCTCATTCCTCTGCTGCTGTCAAGCGATGACAAAGGAATATTCAACTGCTGCAAACGACGACTAAAGATTAGGGCCAGCGCCGTCCCAAAGGGTTTGAACAGCCCGTTCCACTCCGACCACACGTCGAGCTCGTATTCAGACGTTCGTTCGTAGAAGTTCGATACCGCAGGCGCGACGACAACTGGATCATTCCGGTTTGAAGACAATTCGCGAAAATCCGCAAGCAACCCGCGGCAGCCGCTTTGCACGATCTCGAGGCCATGGTCCTTGGCATAATCGGCAAAGAAGTTCTTGCCAATGATTCGGGTATTCCCCGCCGGGCCGTCAAGCCAAGGAACATCCAGCAAGCTAATCCGACGGCCTGTCCATCGCACCCATTGCTGAGTGACCCAGTCGCTCAAATTGCCCAATCTATCTCCGAGCCAAATCACGCTTGCATTATCCCATAACAGGAAACCCTGTCTGGGTGGCGAGAAAGGCAACCGGCGGATTGCAGCTCAGTGAGCATCAAGTCCTAAACCGTGAGCGCCGAGGGCAAGCACCCTGTCCTCGCTGCCGGGTAGTGGAACGGGGCTGCGCCAGGCGAAACTTGGGCCTGCTGCGGACTTCAGGCCCTCCAACTCGTCGCGGGTGGTCATCAGCGCCAGCCAACCTCCGGGGGAAACCATCTGCGAGGCCGCCTGAACGGCCAGTTCCATCTTGTCGACCGCACGCAAAGTTAGGCAATCGAATACAGCACGAAGTGCCTCAGCGCGACCGGAATGGACGTTTGAGGAGATCCCAAGGACTCGGAGGGCTTCATGTAGGAACGCGGCCTTCTTGCCTTGCGACTCGGCCAGGGTAACGCAGATTTCGGGACGGCAGAGGGCGATGGGAATTCCTGGGAAGCCGGCGCCTGAACCAAAGTCGAGAAGCGTGGCGATGCCGAGGGGGAGCGAGCGTGCGCAGGCTATCGACTCGACAAAGTGGCGGGAAAGAATACCGTCTTCATCCCGGACTGCGGTCAGGTTCACGCGAGCGTTCCAGCGAAGAATAAGCGAAAGATACTCCGCGAAGCGGCCGGAAAGTGCTGAGCCCAGCGGCACGAGGCCTGCATCGATCAGGAGAGCATTGAGGCGCTCGCTTGCCGGGATCGATCCCTCACTCATCTTCCGCACCCTTCCCAGGGACTCATGCCGGCGCGACGGAATCTTCAATTCGCCGCGGTTCCCATGCCTCAGCCGCCGCGGCAAACGCCGCGAAGACGGCGCGGGAGAAGGCCTTCTGGGCGTAGGTCCGCTCCGGGTGCCACTGCACCGCTAAAACGAAGTGGCCAGGCGAGTCCAGTTCGACCGCCTCAATGACCCCATCCCCCGGAGAAACCGCTGTGACCACCAGGTTGTCTCCGGGGAGACGGATCGCCTGATGGTGGCTTGAGTTGACCTGAGGCTCAACCGGCTCATTGGGTGGCAAAAGCCTGGCCAGCCTCGACCCCTGGGCAATCCGCACCGGGTGTGCCTCGACCACCTCCCGGCCGGGCCGGTGATTGACCGGCGTTTTCAAATCCTGGATGAGCGAACCGTTGCACCAGACATTCAAGCTCTGGGTGCCGTGACAGATGGCCAGGATTGGCTTGTGCAAGTTGAAGGCGTCCTGCAGCAGCAACTCGTCGACGGCCGTCCGGGCGGAGTCGACCTCGCCGCACTCGGGAATCGGATCTTCGCCATATCTTTGTGGGTCCACATCGTATCGGCTGCCGGGGAGCAGTATCCCGTGAACTCCCGTCAGGAGCTTGGCCACGCGATCCTGGCGCTCGTGCAGGGGAACGACGATCGGCGTTGCGCCCGCGGCGTGAAGGGCGGCAAGATACGGCGGCAGCGACCGCTGATTGTAGGCCGGGTCGGTGCTGGTAGGCTCGGGAATGGCGATGCGAATGGGCATGGAACCACCAGTGTAATGAGAGAAGCGGCCTCAGCGATAGCGTAATGGGTGTCTTCCACCCTTTTCGCAAACGACGCGAAAAGCATGGGGCACGCACCTCGTCCGCATGGGGAAGTCAAATCTCTCCACGAAGCGCCGCTTCCTTAACTGAATCCTGGTTCGTCGCGCTCGGCGGCTGCCTCAGCCTTTCAATGGCATTGCGGAGTTGCGCGGTCAACTCGCCGGTTTGGCGTGGGGTCATTCCTTTGGTTTCGATCGGCTCGCCGGCGGTGAGCGTCAGTTCTCCAGGATACAGATGCCGGGTATGAATCGGCAGCAGATCGAAGACCCCAGTGAGGGCGAGAGGTACCAGCGGAACCTGGGCGCGAATTGCCAAGTAGGCCGCGCCGGACTGGAACGGCCGCAGTTCGCCGGTGGATGTTCGGCCTCCCTCCGGAAAGACGAATATCGGCATTCCAGAGCGCAGGGCCTTGACGCCTGCGCCCAGGCTGGAGAGAGCGCTGTGTGGGTTTGCGGTATCGATCGGAATCTGTCCGGAACGATCTAAGTACCATCCTATGAATGCGATAGGCCACAAGTCCTTTCTTGCCAGGATGCGAAACTGGAAGGGCAGCGCCGCAAAGATCACCGGCGTATCCATGTAGGACGTGTGGTTGGAGGCATAGACGGCCACTGGATACTTGCGCAGGTTCTCCGCTCCGCGAACGGTGAGCGAACAGCCGGAGAGAGTTACCATGGCCCGCGCCCAGAAGCGCGCAATGCGGTGCTGCGCCCGGCCATGCTTGTCCAAAAGGGAAACCAAAAGCGAGAACGAGGCGCAAACGGCCGTGACCGCGGTCATGACCGGGATGTGCACCAGGTCCGTGCGCCAGCGGTAGAGCCGCGGCAAGGGATTGGGCCGCCGGCTCACGATTGCGCCCCGCTTTCGGGCAGCAGCAAGGTACGCGCCTCGCCCACCAGGTACACGGATCCCGACACGACGATCACGCTCGGCTGCGCGCATTGCCTGGCCTGTTCGATGGCCAGTTGCATGGCCTGGCCAACCGATTCGGTGGCAAGCGCGCGAACTCCCGTGGCCTCAGCTGCCGCCAACAGGGCGTCTTGAGCAGCGGCGCGGGCGGTCTGGATGGGCGCGAGGATCACCTGATCAAAAAGCGGAAAGAGAATCTGCGCTATCTCGGCAATCGGCTTGTCGCGCAGGCAACTGAAGATGAGCGTCCGCGGCCTGCCCTCGCCCGCCGCGCCAGCCAGAACTGCTCCCAGGCCGTCGCGCAACGCCCAGGCTCCGGCGGGATTGTGCGCCACATCCAGAATCCATTCCACGCCTTCTCTTTCGATGCGCTCCAGCCGCCCCGGCCAGCGCGTCTTGCGAATACCTTCGACGAGGGCCGCCGGCGCCACGGGAAAGCCGTGGTTGCAAGCCAACTCAGCCGCGGCGGCGATGGCCAACGCCACATTGCGACGCTGATGCGCGCCGGCAAGGGGCGAATCCACGCGAATTGTCGCACCAAGGGCGTTGACGCAATACGGACCGGGGACGACGGCTCCCATGGGAGGCAAGTATGGGGCCGCGCTCACCACTCGCACGCCCAGCTCGCCCGCCATTTCGTCCAGAACCTGGTTGGCTTCGGAGTGCTGCGGCAGGCTAACCAGCGTTCCACGGCGGCGCAAAATGCCGGCCTTTTCCCGTGCAATGGCCGCGATGGTCGATCCCAGCCATTCGGTGTGGTCGATGGAGATGTCGGTGATGACGCTGAGCAGCGGATCGACGATATTGGTCGCGTCCAGCCGCCCGCCCATGCCCACCTCAAGCACGGCTAGCTCTGTGCGCGCCTCGGCAAAGAACAAGAGCGCCTGCGCGGTGAGAATCTCAAAGTAGCTAGGCATTTGCGGAAGCCGGCCCTCCGCAACGAGTTGCCGCGCGGCATCGAGTACGCGAAAGAAGAGGCCGGCAAAGGCATCATCGGCGATCTCTGCGCGGCCCAGCCGGATGCGCTCGTTGGCGCGAGCCAGATGCGGCGAGGTAAAGAGGCCGGTGCGGACCCTGGAGGCGGTTAGGATGGAAGCCAAAGTAGAAGCCGTTGAGCCCTTCCCGTTGGTTCCCGCAATCAGCACCGAGGGAAAGCGGCGCTGTGGGTTGCCGAGTGCAGCCAGCAAGATGCCAATCTCGTCCAGCGAGAACTTGCGGCGAGGCTGACCGGGGTTGGAATAGAGTTCCGGCGCCATGGTATTCAGTTGTTCGATGGCCGCCGCATAGGACATGGAAAGTCAAGTATAAGTGGTTAGGCAGGAGCGGAAATGGAAGACGGAATACGGAAGAGCCGAATCCTCAAAAGGCGCGCCCCTTATCTTCCAACAGCAGTCCCACGACAGGCTCTAGCAGTTCGAGCAGTTCGAGCGCAAACGCGGCCTGCGGCAGTTCGTTCTGCTGTTCATTCAAGGCACACTGAATCTCCTGCTTGTCCTGCTCTATACAGACTATGGACAACCGGTCTTCTGTGGAAGACCGGCCTTCTCGAAGCCATTACCCCATGCGGTGATGAACGCGCTTTTCACATAAACCATCCGCTTTCCATAGGCGTTTTGAGTGCGCCTGTGGGAGAGGTGGGAAACTGGGCCATCATTGTTGCCTTCCTAGGCTGGTTTTCCAAGAGTGCAGAATTGCACAGCTTGGATTTGAAAAACTGGCCCGCCTCTCAACTCCTTGCCTTGTAGTCGTTTCGAACGTCTTTCCACTTTTCCTCCGAGAACTACGGGTACTATTGTCTTTTCTTTTAATCTTCCACCTTTTTCCCGACTGTCCGCCGCACTGCGCAGCAAGCAAGCTCAAGACCGGGTGTTCGCCGCTCACGCGCCATGGGTGAAGCCGCTGGGAAGCGATTGGTGGAAAGCGGACGCAGGAATCCAGAGAACTACCCCTGTTTTCCACCCCCAGATGAGCGCGAAGATGAATACAATCAAGAAGAAGAAAAGACAGCCACTTCCAACTGACCGTCTGGTGTTGTAGAGTGTGGCCAGCGCGGAATGTCTTGGATTCAGGTTTTTCCCGTAAGTGGACAACGAGGGTAAGTCGATGTCGATCGTAGAAGCTGAAGTGGAGAAACCAGCCGCGCAGGGGGCAGCGATGGAGATTACCGTAAGCCGCCAGGATCTGGTGAAGGAGCTTACCGCGACACAGAGCGTGGTAGAGCGCAAGACGACTATTCCGATTTTATCCAACTTTCTCATCGAGGTTGAGGACGACCGATTGAACATCAGCGCGACCGACCTCGATCAGGCGATTCGCACCAGCACTGAGGTGAAGGTGAAGAAGCCTGGCGCCTGCACCATCCCGGCACGCAAGCTCTACGACTACGTGAAGCTGCTGCCGGAAGGCGACATCTCGATTAAATTGCTGGAGAACCACTGGGTGCAGATTCGCTCCGGGCGCTCGAATACGAAGATGGTAGGCATGGCGCGGGCCAACTATCCTCAGGTGCCCGACTTCCCCGCCGTGGCTACCACCAGCATTTCAGCCCAGGCCCTGAAAACGTTGATTACGCGCACCATCTTCGCCATCTCAAATGAGGAATCGCGCTATACGCTGAACGGAGCTCTGCTGGTGATCAAAGCGGAGTCGCTAGCTATGGTGGCCACCGACGGCCACCGGCTCTCCTATGTGGAGAAGCCGAATGAGATCCTGGAGGGCGTTAGCGGCGAAAAGCGCGTCCTGATTCCTCGCAAGGCCTTGCAGGAGCTGCAGCAGTTGCTGGTTGCCGCTGAAGCCGAGAGAGATGCGGAAGAGAAGAAGAATCCCAAGACGAGCTTTCCGCCCTTGACCGTGGAGTTTGCCGACGACGAGCACACCCTCTTCTTCCGCCTCGGCCATCGCACCCTGAGTACACGCAAGCTGTCGGGGCAGTTCCCGAACTTTGAGGCGGTGATGCCGCGCGACAATACAAAGTTTGCGGTGGTTCGTTCGAGCGAACTGTCGGCGGCAATCCAGCGAGTGGCGCAGTTTGCCGACGAGCGGTCGGGCGCCATCCGGCTACGGCTGGAGGGAAATGAACTGAAGATCAGCTCTAGCTCGACGGAATCCGGCGAGAGCGAGGACACCATCGATACGCCCTATTCGGGAGATCCGATTATGGTCGGATTCAATTCCACCTACATCCTGGACTTTCTCAAGGCGCTGGGCAACGAGGGTGAGGTGCGGCTGGAGTTCAAGGATTCGCAGTCGGCCGGCCAGATGCGGCCCGAGGATCCGGATGCGGAGTACAAATACCGGTATGTGCTCATGCCCATGCGGATATGAGCAAGGCGGTAGGCTGAACCACGCTTTGCGCTTGGCAGCAAGGCAGCGATGGCCCGGCAGAGATGCCGGGCCGTACTGTTTCTGGACGTGAGGTCGATTGCCTGGCCGACTGGTGGCAAGCGCCGGTGCCATCCAGGAGCGATACGGGGCTATAATCTGCCCTATGGCGGCGTCTGCACACACTGATTTCCCGGCAGAGGAACTCCCGCGGAATGCGCCGGACGACGCGCTCGCCGGCACGGCGTCCAAATTGCTGGCCTTGGAAGCGCGGCTGGAAGAGTTGGGAAGCCTGATGGTGGCTTACTCCGGCGGCGTGGACTCCGCATTTCTGGCGGCCACCGCGCATCGAATCCTTGGTTCGCGGATGCTCGCCGTGCTGGCCGATTCGCCCAGCTTGGCCCGACGCGATATGGAGCAGGCCTGCGCCTTTGCCCGCGGGCTCCAGATGCCGCTGCGCGTGGTGGCCACCGAAGAACTGGACCGGCCCGAGTATGCGCGCAACGACGCCAGCCGCTGCTTTCACTGCAAGGATGAGCTGTTCGCCACCATGGAAGCGCTGGGCGCAAAGCTGGGATTTGCCCGCATCGCGTACGGCATGAACGCCGACGACGAGATGGATTTTCGCCCCGGCCAGCGCGCCGCCGAGGAGCACGCCGTGCTGGCGCCCCTGGCGGAGGCGGGACTGACGAAGCAGGAAGTGCGCGCGCTGGCCAAGGCTGCCGGCTATGGGCTCTGGGATCGCCCCGCGGCGCCTTGCCTGTCCTCGCGCGTGGAGTATGGCCGCGCGGTAACCCGCGAGGTGCTGGAGCAGGTGGAGAAGGCCGAGGAGAGCCTGCGCCAGTTGGGCTTTCGCGAGCTGCGCGTCCGCCACCACGGGGAGCTGGCCCGCGTGGAGATTGCCCGCGCGGAGCTGCCCCACGCCCTGACCATCGAGATGCTGGACTCGATCTCCGCGGCGCTCAAGGAGGCCGGCTTCCAGTACGTAACCCTGGATTGCGCCGGCTTTCGCTCCGGATCGATGAATGCCATTCTGCCGGCGGAAGTGCTGGCCAAGCGCGGCGCGTGAAGCGCGATTCGGTGCCGAACGTTTAGAATCACAAAGCGATGCGAATCGGATACCTGGAGTGTTTTTCCGGCATAAGCGGCGACATGTTATTGGGCGCACTGGTGGATGCGGGCGTTCCGTTTTCCTGCCTTGAAGAAGCCGCCGCCGCGCTGAATGTTGGCGCGCGGCTGGAGATGCGCAAGGTGAGCCGCGGCGGACTGGCCGCCACCAAAGTGGACGTGCTTGCTCCGGACCGGCAGGCAATCGATCCGATTCACACCCACGAAAAGCATTCACTGGGTGCCCCATCCTTTCCGCTTCCTTCCGCGGAAAGGGTGGGAGACCACACGCACGCCGCTCATCGGCCCCTGTCTGCAATTCTCGAAATCATTCGCTCAGCTCCGCTTGCCGAGATCGTCAAGGAGCGTTCCATGCGCGCCTTCCAACTGCTGGGCGAAGCCGAGGCCGCCATTCATTCCATCCCCATTGAGAGCGTGCATTTCCACGAAGTGGGCGGGGTGGATACCATCGTCGATATCGTCTGCGCGGCCGCGGGATGCGAAGCGCTCGGTGTTGCCCGCTGGCTTTCGTCGCCCTTGAACGTAGGTAGCGGAACGGTGGTATGCCAGCACGGAACGCTGCCTGTTCCCGCGCCGGCAACGCTGGCCTTGCTGAGCGATGCGCCCGTCTATGCCGCCGGCAAGCCCATGGAGCGGGTTACGCCCACCGGCGCGGCGGTGCTACGGATGCTGGAAGTGTGCTACGAACCGCTTCCGCCCATGCGCATCCTGTCCACAGGCTACGGAGCAGG
>Ga0187890_10002884_pt1 | contig 11933 bp, 14 predicted proteins | sample June2016WEW_21_1_FD_133005 | JGI IMG/M metagenome (GOLD analysis project Ga0187890, IMG submission 133005) | Peatland microbial communities from SPRUCE experiment site at the Marcell Experimental Forest, Minnesota, USA - June2016WEW_21_10 | ecosystem: Environmental > Terrestrial > Soil >... | reverse complement strand
CGCCCGAGCCAGGCCGAACTCCGCTATGAGGAGATACGGACCGACCAGTTGATCAGCCTGGAATTATCCTGAGATCCCGGATCAGCGGCCAGCGGCTTGGAGCAACCATCCACATTTCTTGATGCCCAAAGCGTGTTTCATTAATTTTCGAATCCTGCGTTCTGGGCAATCCGGAAAGCCGGCGATCCACCTGTCCAGCTCGTCGTCAGTCAGCGTGCAGCCATTGCTGCCCGGGGCAAGTATGATGCTCTCGTGCACTGTGCCGTTCGGCCGCAAGATCCTGCGGCATGTTGAGTTCTCCAAGTCCAGTTTGCAGAGTCCAGCCGGCCGCAGCACCATTCGGGAATAGTTGCGCGGCTTGCGGTCCGCAGGGCCGAACTGATCCTCCAGCCGGCGCAGGCTTTTGGCGATGGCCTTCATCTTCTCTCGGGGCGTGTGGGTCCGGGGTGCTCTTCTTCCGGCGATAGTGGCTGCACGCCTGTGGGCGTCAAACGGTATTTCCCAGAAATATGACCGTCTCCGCCGACGTCCACGATCACAAATTCAGGAACGTTGTTTACTGCCGCGTGGCGCTCTTCGAGCCGTTCCAACCCGGCGCGCGAGATTCTCGCCGATCAATTCGTACCCCAGCCTTCCGCCGCTGCCCAGCGCGCGCGCATGCGCTGCACGCCTGCCCGTATCGTCTCGCCGATGGACATGCCGGGCCGATATACCGACTCCAGATCGTCTTGCGGCTCGGGTAGACCAAGCCTCGCCGCGCGGCCACGCCGAATATTCAGAACGATCTCGTGGATACGCCGCGACTCCGCCGTTTCCGCCAGCGGCAACAGACCCACCTCAAGTCGGCGAAGACGCCGCTCCAATACCCGCATCAGTCAATCCTCTCGCTGGCCAGCCCGGTTCACGCCACGGCCCACATTACGCGCCGCACGCGGTCTTCGGAGATTTGCGATCTGCCCATTCTCGCCGCCAAGTTGGAATCCGACTGGCATCCACGACAGACTCCTGGCCCAATCCTAGTATTTGGACACTAAGAATAGACCTGCTAATAGCAACACGCATCCGACCACACGCCAGAGATTGACGCGATGCACCTCGAATCCGACCCAACCCATGTGATCGAGCAAGACCGCACAGACGAGCGAACAGGTGACCGTTGTGGCGGTGAAAAATGTAGATCCCATCTTTCTCGCGAGCATCAGGCCTGCCATTGTGGACATGATACTCAGCAGCCCTCCCAGCCAAGCCCACCAAGGGACCTGTGCCACTTTGCTCGGGGCAAATCCGGTCACGCCTGTGACCGGTACCGCGATCAGCAGCGCTATGAGAGCAGAGCCATAGATGCACAGTGCTGCCATTAATGGGTGATCGAGTGACTTCCGCAGTTGGGCGTTAGCGCCAGCCTGGACGGCGCTAAATGAGCCGGCGGCCACGACGAACAAATAGGAGAGCCAAGTCATTCTCTAATCTTACGCGAGTATTCCCGCACACCGCGCGTCGCTGAAATCCCTGCCTCGTCCGCTGCCCAGCGCGAGCGCATGTGCTGCAATGTGCTGCACGCCCGCCCGTGTCGTGTCGCCGATGGACATGCCGGGCCGATGCGCGGGTGCTGGAACGTCTTCCGGTCCGGGTATGTCCAGCCTTGCTGCACGCGCCCGCCGGATGTCGAGAACGACCTGGTGGCCCTGCCGCGATTCTGCTGTTTCAGCCGGGGGCAGCAATCCCAGTTCAAGCCGGCGCAGGCGTCTGACCAGCACACGCATTTCAGTCGCTCCTCACGCTGGCCAGCCGCGGCGTGCGGCTGGGACTGCTAATCACCTCTTCGACTCCAGCCCGCTGCTTCTGGCCAAAGACCAAAGATCGCAAATGGTATATGCGGCGCCGTTCGCGTCATTCTGGCGTTTCTCATCGGCGGCGCGCCGCCGTGCGGCGATTTCGTCGAGAGCGCGCCGCTTCCCGTCCGTCCGCACGTGGGAGTAGCGGGAGACACGGCGCGCGACAAGTACCAGGCGATGCTCATGATCCACCTCGTCGCCGGCGCCAATAATCCCAGCGACGAGGTGGCAGAAGGCATGGTAAGTCGCGACCGACGCTTGGGATCAAGTGACGAAGCGGCCGGTCCACCATCCGGATGCGCGATGACTCAGGGCATCCACTACAGGATGGGTTAAACTTGGCTGGTTCACCAGCATGCCGCTCTCTCCAGGTGACAAACTCGGACCCTACGAAATCCTTGCGCCCGTCGCGTCGCGCGAGGTGCTGCAAGCTGCACATGCTGGCAGGCACCGGCAACAAGAACAAACGCCTGCCGTGTGCGAGGAATTCATAGCGATGACCTATGTCAAGGTGTGCGTCCGCGACGGCTGGCACATGACGGTTCCGCGTGTGATACACGAAGCGGTCCGGGTGGACCGGGCGTGAGAGCCTCAAAGCGGCGGTGGCTGATGATCTCGCTGGCCTTCTGGGCCACAACCATCAACTACCTGGACCGGCAGACGCTCTCCGTCGCCGCTCCCGTGTTGCGCGACCAATTCCACATGAGCAACACCGAGTATTCGCGCGTGCTGTTTGCGTTTCTGCTGGCTTACACCATCATGAACGGTGTTTCGGGGCCGTTGATCGATCGGCTTGGCACGCGCCTCGGATATGGCCTGTGCATCGCCTGGTGGTCGGCGGCGGCACTACTGCATGCGTTCGCGCGCGGCGCGCTGAGCCTGGGCGTGTTTCGCTTTCTGCTGGGGATCGGCGAGGCCGGCAATTGGCCGGGCGGTGTGAAAGTAGTGGCTGAGTGGTTTCCGGAACGGGAGCGCGCGCTGGCTTCGGGGATTTTCAACAGCGGGTCCGCGGTGGGCGCGATCCTGGCGCCGCCGGTAGTGGTCTACATCATTTCCAGGCTCGGTTGGCCCGCTGCCTTCGCAGGAATCGGGTTGACAGGGTTTGTGTGGCTGGTCTTCTGGTGGCCAGTATACCGGACGCCCGATGCGACGGCCGGCGGCGGAGACTCCGCGCACTCCGCGCGCATCCCGGTGCAACGGCTGCTGCGCTCACGATTTGTCCTGGCCTTCACCTTCTCCAAGATATTTCTCGACCCGGTCTGGTATTTTTATATCTTCTGGTTTCCGGAATACCTGAAGCGCGCTCGACATTTCGACATGGCGTCCATCGGAGCCTACGCCTGGATTCCCTTCGCGGTGGCCGGCGCGGGAAACTTCGCGGGCGGCTTGCTTGCGGAGTACTTGCTAAGGCGCGGCCTCACCGTGACGTCGGCGAGAAAAGCGTCGGTGACGTTTTTTGCCGCGTTGATGCTTTCGGCGATTCCGGCGGTGCTGACGAGCCAGGCGTGGGTCTCGATCGCGCTGGTCTCCATCGCCATGTTCGGCTACACGGGCAGCCTGGCGAACATGCTCTCGATGCCCGCCGACGTGTTTCCCGGCTCCGCCGTGGCATCAGTTTACGGACTGGCCAGCATGGGATCGGGTTTCGGCGGTATGCTGTTCACGTTGATCACGGGCTGGGTTGTGGACCACTATTCATACAGGCCGGTGTTCATCGGTTTCGGCATCATGCCGCTGATTTGTGCGCTGATCCTCTGGACTCTGGCCGGGCCGTTGCGACCCGCCGGCGGCAAACTGCTTTTCAGATCATGAGTTCCGAAGGGCAGTTTCTCGAAACGTATCCACGGCACGCGCTGAGTCGGCCGCGGGTGCACCGTCCGCCAGGAAGTTGTGGGACGAGGCGGCCGGGCCAAATTCCGGAAGCGCCGTGGTCCGAGGTGTGGTGGTGACGCGGTTGCCTTTCGCCCATTTTTGGCCTTGCTGTACAATAGTGATGTTTGCAGCGTGAGGGCCTGGTTCATTTGCCGAGAAGCGTAATAGCCGTGGGACTTGACGCCGTCAGGAAAACGGTCGAGATTCTGGCGGTGGTGGAAGTCGGCAAGGTGACCAGTGTGGGGTTGGCATCCGGCGCCCTGTGGGGCGGGGACCGCATGCTTTTGTCCGTAGAGGGCGGTTCCGTCCGCTTTGTGGTAGGCGACACGCTCTACAAGCAGGGTCAGGCAGACTTTCTCCTGGCGGAGTTTCCGGCCGGAGGCGCGTCCCCGAACCGGCCTTCCTGGCTGCAAGGCCTGGCGGCGTATGAGATGCCTTTTTGTATGGGGCTGGCCGGGGAACTGCCGCTGGCTTGGCCGGGCATCGTTTCCGCATGCGCATTTCTGGACCGGTTCAGCCATTTCTACCGGAGCCATAAGACAACTATCGAACTGGCCGGACGCGAGCTGCGCTACGTTGCCGAGGGGCTCCTGGCTCTTCAGCATTGGCCGGCGCTGTTCGCACTGGTGATGGATTCCCTGGGCGGGCTGGCGCACGGGAGCCTCCCCAAAGGACTGGCCGTCGCCGATCTGGGCGCTTTCCTGGGCAGGCTGCTGATTGGCACTCAACACAGCCGCATTAGCTTGGCCCGCGTGCCGGAATGCGTGCGAGCCATGTACGAGCCACCCACACCGCCAGCCGAAGCGTGCCTGCGGATTCCCCACTATCGTAGAATGCTGAAAAACCTGGAACGGTCCGCGGAAGCGGTGGCGCCACTGATTGAACAACTCAGCGCGGCGTTGTGACCGATCCTTTGAAGCAGTTGCTCAGGTAGCGCCCGCGGGCGACCACCGCCGCTTCGAGTTGAGGCCTGTCGTTCCGTACCGGATGAAGGCAGAGTCCGCGCCCACTAACACTAACGGGACGGCGATGACGCAGTTCGCCGGGGACCGGTTGCGCCAGGCGTGGCGCGTTCCGTTCTGCACTACGCCGTCTCCCGCCTTGAGCAGAATCTCGGAGCCATCACCGAGTTCGAGATAAACCTCACCCGAAGTAACCACATCGAAGTCCACCGTATCCGTGGTGTGCATGCCCGGATTCTTGGGTTCCAGCACTTCGGCCATGCGAGGCAACTTCTCCCGCAGTTCGCCGAATGCGGCAGCCAGATCAGCAGGCGCGACTTCCGAAACTGCCTCAGGTGCTATCGCTCGCCTCCCTCCCCCTTCGCCAACGTCAGCAGCTTTTTCGTGGTGCACTCTGCCGGCGTCTTTCCCTGCGACTCCAGCCCACCGGCGGAGGCCCTTCATCCTCACCCTATGCTCGACCGTGGGCTGCCTGACGCGCACCTTCAACTCCGTCAAACCCTCGCCGATCTCCTCGACCCCGCCTCGTACAAAGATTCGGCGGTCACCTCGACCACATGCTCGGTGTCGGAGAGGTCGCGGCAGGAGACCAGGCGGGAACGGAGGGCCATGCGAGGAAGCGTAGCGCGTCAAGTGACGAATTGAACGCCGTGCCGGTTATTCCGTTTTTACTTCACCCGGCGGCTTCAAAGGCTTGGGTTGTGTCAGGCGCGGCAACATCTCTGCCCGCGTCGCCGTGTTATAGACAAACCACGCCATGACTGCCGATGACTGCATCACGTCGCCTTTAATCACGCGATCATAAACATCCATGTTCGAGTGATGGGTGCGCGTTCCGTACTCGATTGGATCCTGCATAAAACCGAACCCAGGCAAGCCGATCCAGGTGAACGATGTGTGGTCGGTCCCGCCCGGCTGCCGCGTCGGTAGGGCAGTCGTGCCCACTACTGCCGTCGCACCCAGGTCGTGGAAAGGCTCAAGCCACGCTTCAAACAACGGCTTCACCATGTCGTTGCCGCCCACGCTGATCCCGCGAAAGCGCCCCGTGCCCGAATCGTCGTTAAAGTACGCGTCGAGTTTGCCGTACTCCGGTTTCAGGGTCATGCTGTCGCGATTGGCGAAATGCTCCTGCACGTAGGCCTTCGACCCCAGCAGCCCTTCCTCTTCGCCACTCCACAGCGCGATGCGGACTGTCCTCGATAGCGGCAGATTCAGCGCCTTCAGAATACGCACCGCCTCGATAGCCACCGAGCAGCCGGTTCCATTGTCGGTGGCTCCGGTGCCGCCATGCCAGGAATCCAGGTGCCCACCCAGCATCACGATCTCATCCTTTTTCGTTGTGCCCGGAATCTCTCCAATCACGTTGAAGGAATCGGTCTCCCCACTCAGAAACTCCGCCCGTACTTCCAGTTCCACCTTCACCGGGATCTTGTGCTCCACCAGCCGGGCGATCCGGTTGTAGTGCTCCGGCGTCAGCGCAATCATCGGCAGCGGCTTCGGTTCCTTGGCATCGCGCGATCCACCCGAGGTTGCGAATACCGTTCCCCCATCGCCGTTGTAGCCGTATTGCAGAACCGCCACCGCTCCTTCGCTCTTGTAGAACTGCGCCACCTTAGTACGGAACTTCTCTTGCTCCTCGCGGCTGGGCGGCGGTGTCGCCGGTACCGTCACTGCGGCGGCCGCGGGCGCTGGTTGCGGGCCGAACATGCCGCCGAATGGCCGCGATGGGTCGAGCACGTTCCCGCGCGCGGCCAGTTCTTCGTTAGTCAGCCGCCGGAAGGGCGCTTCACTGATGGGCTGAATTTCCTTCTGCACCATCGACAGCACGATCTTGCCCGCCAGTTTGCCTTTGTATTTGTCGAAATCGCCGTCGTTCGTGATTAGCGCCGCGATTGGTTCCGCGATGATGACTCCGTTAGTGCCCGGCGTCCAGGCCAGCGGGAATCCGATCAAAGGCTGGTATTGCGGCTCCTGTAAATGCGCCGAGAAGCGCGTGTAGCGCCAGCTCTCGCCGAAAGGCCCCCACTTCTCCAGATGCACGTTCTCCAGGCCATATTCCTTAAGCCGTTTCATCACCCATTCGGCTGCGGCTTTATGTCCGGGTGAGTTGGTTAGCCGCGGACCATAGACATCGGCCAGGTAAAAAAGATGTTCCATCGCTTGCGAATTCTGAAACGCCTCGCTCTTGATATGGTTGACTACCGTCAGGTCAACCTTCTCCTGTGCGAATATCGTCAGCGTCGCCACAACGGCAGTAAGCGCCGCGCTCATCCACGCCGTAGGCTTCGAGGAAAGTCTCATGGGAACAGTTTACAGTGCCCCGGACGCGCGAACAAGCTGCGGTTTGGCGACAAGGCCCTCCAGGTCATTCTGGCAGGCCACCTCGAACAAATCCACGCCGGTGCGGACGACACCGTCCCCGTACAGCATGGGTGAAGCCGCAGGCGGCACGATCTCATCTTCGACCCGATTCCTCGCGTGGACGGTATCGAGCCCTCAGATGACACTCTCCTGGAGTTGCGTGCCGCGGTTTATTTGTTAAGCGGTCTCCGCCGGCGCCAGGCTGAATCGCAACACCGGGTTTCGACGACGGCTTGAGGGCCCACAGACTAAAGTCTGTGCCACCGGTTATCAATGACTTAACAGTAGTTGGTGGCACGGGCTTCAGCCTGTGAGGGCCTTTTTCAGCATCCTGCTAAGTCAGGTGTAGAGTTAAAGAACGCGCTTGCGCGAGCCATTCGTGAATGGGGCGTACACGCTCTCCGTCCCATCCGCCCAATGGCAGACCGAATGAACCTCGAAAATGGATTTAGGACTCATGGAACAAGAGCAGGTGGCCGCCCAGCTCGTAGCCGTCACGGTTTCCCTCCTTTACGCACTTCGGCCTCTGCCAGCCAGCCGCGCTGTAATCGTTCCGGCGGCACGTTCGAGAGATAAGGCTTGATATCGAGAATCGGGGTTCGGTCCAGCATATCAATACCCCGGACGCGGAGTACCGCACCCTCTCGGCTGAGCAACTCGACCACCGTTAACCCAATCGGATTCGGGCGCCGCGGGGAACGGGTCGCGAATACGCCGTGCGGGCGATCATCGCTCGGCGGCGTTCCCACCAGGCTCAATCCTTCGGAGCGATCAAATTCCCAGATGACTATGAGGTGCGAGAAGCCCTCGATATCGCTGAGACCAAGCTCAAATTCTGGGCGTATTTCGAGAGATCCTTCCGCCTCATGCTTCGCGCCCAGTCCCTTCGGAATCTCCGTAGTGCTGGCGTAAGGACTTCTGACGTACCCGATAGGCTCCGGAACAAACACGTTGTTGGCACCTCTGCCTATTCCATTCTAATCGCCGCCGAGGGCGAAATCGCTGCCACGCGGCTCGCGCGAATCATGACGGCGACAAACGCGCGGGGTGCGAACGCGACTGGGGCCACACTCAACAGCGGAGCGTCCAGAGTACCGACACGTATTTATTCGTCGCGCAATGCGTCCATCGGTTGCAGCCGCGCCGCTTTCCACGCTGGTCCATAGCTGGCAAGCAGTCCCACCATCGCCAGCAGCAGGACCGCACCCCCCAGCGTCAGAGGATCTCGTGGTGTCATGCCATAGACCAGCGAGGCCGCGGCTTGTCCGGCCCATGCGGCCAGTGCCGTGCCCAATGTCAGCCCAATCATTAGCAGCAGAACCGCTTCCCGCAGGACCAGCGCGATTACGCGCCCTCGGCTGGCCCCGAGCGCGATGCGCACTCCGATCTCATTTCGTCTCCGGGCGACCATATAAGCGATCACACCGTACAATCCCAGCACTGCCAGCGAACCCGCCAACAGACCAAAGGCGCCCGCCAGCGTCGCCATCAGCCGGTCGCGCATCAGCGAATCTTTGATCTGGGTCGTCAGTACGTTGAATTCGACGGCTAGCCCTGGATGAATTTCGGCGACCGCCTCTTCTGTGGCATGGTAGAACTCACCGAGCGGTGCGTTGGTGCGCAGCACAAAGGTCCCACCCGGCGACGGGTCCTCATCCTGATCCTGCGGAACGAACGCAATCGGCCGGAAGTCTTCGCGTAGTTCGTAATATTTCGTATTTCGCACCAGCCCCGCGACCAGGAAAAGGGTGTCTGGCTGGTTCGCCGATTCCTCCCTGCGGAACAACCGGCCTACCGGATTCTTTCCGTGGAAAACCGTCCGCGCAAACTCCTCGTTCACAATCGCCACCTTCGGCGCCGTCAGATTATCGTGCTCGTCAAAGTCGCGCCCCGCCACAAAAGGCGTCCCCATCGTCCGGAAATAACCTGGGCCGGCGCGGTTGAACAGGGCATCGATCCGCGGCCCGGCCGAACCGTCTGCCCATGCATTCTGATCCCAGCCCGAGCCGCTGACCGGCGTCATGCCCACCTGTCCAGCCGAGATCGCCCCCGTTTGGACGTGGAGCTTCTCCAGCGTCTGCCGCCGCACTTCCGTGATCCGCTCCTTCGGGAAATGTGCAGCGCGATAGTCCACGCTGACGGCGACGATCCCCTCGGGCCGGAAGCCCGGATCGACGGCCAGCAACTTTTGCAGACTGCGCACAAACAGCAGCGCGCCGGCCAAGAGCACCAGCGACATGGCCACCTGCGTTACAACCAGTGCCCGGCGTAGGCTGAATTTTTCGCGTCCCGCCGTCAGCCCGCGGCTGCTTGCACGCATGACTGACGCCGGCGCCACTTGTGTCGCGCGTAATGCCGGTGCCAGCCCGAACAGTAGGCACGTGATAATCGCCATCGCGGCGGTGAAACCCAACACGCGCCAATCGAAGTCCAGGCCGACAAACATCCGGTTTTCCGGCGTCGTCAGGAACGCGATCAGAGCGCGGCTGAGTAGCACGGCTAAAGCTGCGCCCAGCGTGGCACCGAGCAGGGCCAGCAGCATGCTCTCGGAAAGCAACTGCGTGATGAGCCGCCCGCGCGAGGCGCCCATCGCCTGTCGCACAGCGATCTCGCGCTCCCGCACGCTGGCACGCGCCAGCAACAGATTCGCGAGATTGGCGCACGCGATCAACAGTACCAATCCCGTGGTCGCCAGGAGAATCCACAGTGGATCTTCATAGCGCCGCCGTAGCTGCGAGACACCCGTCGCGCCTGACGTTACGATCAGTTTATTGGCCAGATATCCCTTGGCGGTGTCGGCGCGATAGGAGGGCGGCAGCGTCTCCCGCATGATGGAGGGGGAGACAGCCTGAAGCTGGGCGTTCGTCCGTTCGAGGGTCCAGCCGGGCTTCACCCGTCCCATCAACGAGAGCCACCACCCGGTCGGCGTGGGAATTCGTCCTTTGCCCGGCTCCCAGAACATGGGATCGGCGCAGATGGGCACGGCCACATCGAACCTGTGCCCGATCTCGACCCCGAAAAAACCGGGCGCTGCCACCCCGATGACCGGGAACAGCCTGCCATCGAGCCGGACACTGCGGTTGGTGACGGCAGGATCACCGCCAAACTCGCCCTGCCAAAACGAGTAGCCGATCACTGCACCCGGCGACCCGCAACCCGGCTGATCGTCCCGTGCGCCAAAAACCCGTCCCACGATGGCAGGTACCTGCAGAACGTTGAAGAACTCTCCGCTGACGAACAGACCCTCGGCGTATCGCGCCTTACCTTCCTGAGCGAGGTTGAATCCTTGTGCGCTCCAGGCAATCATTCCTGAAAACGCCTGCTGTTGCCGACGAACGCTGTCCCATAAGTTAGAAGTGAAATTCGCGCTGCGGGTTGACCACCAACCAGACCGCCGAGCACCCTTCGCGAAATCGATATAGGCCAGTTCCTGCGGTTTCGCTACCGGCAAGGTTCGCAAGCGAATAGCATCGATCAGTTGGAAAATCGCGGTGTTGGCCCCGATCCCGAGTGCCAACGAGAGCACCGCCACGGCGGTAAACGTGGGATTTAGCCGAAGCTGTCGCAGGCCAAAGCGCAGATCTCCTGAATACCGGTTCATTTTGCCTCTCAGTCTTTATACTCAGATGGACCGAATTGGTTACTAACGAAAATGGTGACGGCAATAGATTTGTAGGTGAAGCCGCTTATGATGGTTCCGGCGACGATACTCCTTTTCCAGGGCGCCGTATACATCCAACACTTGGCCCACGTCGCGCCTGGCGTGGGCTGCGCGGCTTGTTCTACCAAGCCGCGGCGGCGGATCTTTTGGAGCTGTCGCTGTTTTGCCACTTCCGTAAACGAAATCATTCGATAATATGGATCATGATGCTGAGATGGCCTGACGTGTTGAACCTCGCCAAGACCGGCAATCCTGCCCCGGATCGTAAGGTCATCAAAACGGACGCGGAGTGGCGCCAGCAACTCAGCCCGGAAGAATATCGCGTAACCCGCCAGGCCGGCACCGAGCATCCCTTCAGTTCCCAGATGTGCGGGCTATTTGAGTCGGGAATCTATTCCTGCCTCTGCTGCGAAGCCGTTCTTTTTGACGCCTCGGAGAAATTTGAGTCCGGCACGGGATGGCCCTCATTCACGCAGCCGGTGGCACTCAATGCAATTGCATACCGCTTTGACGGACCCGCCTTCCTGAAACGGGTAGAAACCGTCTGCAACACCTGCGACGCGCATCTCGGGCATGTATTCCCCGACGGTCCCGCACCCAGCGGCTTGCGGTATTGCATGAATGCTGTAGCCCTCAAGAAGGCATCTGCGTCCTGAACCGGCTCTTTGATAGCGGGATAACACTCAACGGATTGAAAAGCGAGGGATGTTACCGTTACCGCGTTACCCAAGGATCATGGCGGTGGCAGCGGCGGCCTGCGTTCGCTTTCGGCCTTGGCCAGCCAGACCAGCCCAGTTTCCGGCGCGGCGGGCGGCAACCCCTGCGCAAACCCCAAGCGCACGCCGGGCTAAGGCTTTGGGGGCCGGTCCCGGTGCAAGATCGCGAAGTAATCGCTGAAACGCCTTCTGATAGCCGTCGGGGTCCTTCCATCCGATGAAATCGCCGATGTGCCGGGTACGCCGTATGTCCGCCGCCCAGGGCTGCGGCGCGCTCATCACCGCATCGTCGATGCCGATCGGGATAAGCAGGGTGCGGTTCTCGCGGCCCTCGTGAGGTGCGGACTATTCAGCCCGCGGACCCGCTCTCTAGCAGGTCCAGCCGCCTGAAAAGGCGGCTGCTGCCAGGATTGGCCGGGCGTCTGAATATTCTTCGGGATTTCGGACGCACTACACTAGCTCTCGCGCCATTGTGTCCATGCCAAATGTCAAAATGACGCGCCAGTCGTTAAATCGGACGAGGTGT
>Ga0187890_10002883_pt1 | contig 11935 bp, 10 predicted proteins | sample June2016WEW_21_1_FD_133005 | JGI IMG/M metagenome (GOLD analysis project Ga0187890, IMG submission 133005) | Peatland microbial communities from SPRUCE experiment site at the Marcell Experimental Forest, Minnesota, USA - June2016WEW_21_10 | ecosystem: Environmental > Terrestrial > Soil >... | reverse complement strand
TTGACGATTCGGCTCAGGTAAGCCTCATCGATGCCCACCAGCTTGGCCAGCCTATTCTGGCGCATACCGGTCGTGTACATTCGCAGCTTGAGATTGGGGTAGATACAGCGCTCCTTTTCTGCCCAGGGGAAGAGCGATCTTCCTTGAATTGCGCCACTCCGTAGAGCGGCTGTCTCTTCAAGGCGCTTACGTTCAGTATAGTGACGGCTATCACAGACATCGTTTCAAAGCCGCCCCATACTTTCTATAACGAAGTGTATGCAAAACTGAAAGAAATTGCCACTCATTCTTAGTACCCAACCCCTGTCTCTATGGTAACTCTCCACTGGTTACCGCGCCGTCATTCTGCTCGTAATACGCTGATTCTACATATCTTACAGATCCTTACCGGCAACCTATGAAAGAAATGCGAAAGTGTGCGATCTTATACAGACTTTATGACTCAGACGAAAACAGCCTCACTATGGACCCGAAATTCTGGCAATTTATTGATCCCTGGCCTATGATTGGCGCCGCGCTCCGATACCCGCCACCTGCATACAACCTCGCGTTTTGAGATGCAGCCGCATTGGGCATCGATGCATTTTTCTTGAACCGTAAACGATGAATGCGCTGGGAACTCACGACACCGCGCAAATCCCGCCGACGGAGCCGCGGACCGCGTCTTCCCATCGAACCGGGCGCTGCACGACCGACCAATTCCCGGCCGGCGCGGCAACGGCTCCGGCAAAGCCCTCGATCAGCTCCAGATCTTGTACGCGCCAGCACGATTCGGCACTCTCATCCGCCGCGCCACGGAGAGTTACCGGGTTCAAAGGCCCTTGCGACACGTCCACTCCATCCAATCCGCCCAGCAATCCACAGCCGACTGCCTTCAATACCGCCTCTTTGCGCGTCCAGAGACGCAAAAACACGCTGGCCTGTTCCTGAGCCGTAGGCGACGCCGCAATCATTGCCGCTTCCCTCCTGGTGAAATGCGCGGAGGCGATCTCCAGGGCCTCGACATGGCATCGAATTGCCTCCACGTCGATGCCGACTTCTCCAGCGGTTGTAAATGCAATCACTCCCAGCCCGCCGGAATGAGATACATTGAAATTCAGCGCGGAGCGTTCGGCGACAGATGGCTTGCCGTTGCTATTGGCCGTCAGTGCAATCTTCTCGGGAGCCTTCTCCAGGTACCCGGCCAGCCCAAGCCGGAGCATGGCCCGGCAAAGCCTGAAGCGAGATGCGTCCCTCGGAAAAAGATAGCGATCCGCGCGGTTCCGCTCTTCGATCGACAAGATATCGTCGAGATTCGCTCCTGGACTCAACGGCCTGTCCAGATCGATCGTCCAGACCTCGATGACCGCGGCGGGAGGCAGTTTACGAAGTGGAAAGCCCTCGTTCATGGAGTTCCTTTTGCGGGAGAAGAATCCGTTGAGCGGCAACTGCAACCGTCACCGCGGGCTGTGCTTGCCTTACCTCGCCCATCCTGCCCATGGTTCCTCCGAGCGGTGTCATCGACGGCCGGAATTCACGGCGCTCCCGTCCATTCAACCTCACAACCCCGCTTGCTGAAGTCATCGGTTCCGGCAAGGCGAAATACGACCCAGCAACTTCCGCCCAGGAGGCGCTTCCAGAAGGTTATGCATATCTCCCCGCTCGTCATCCTTCTAGCCTGGATACCTGCCGGCGCCTATCTCTTCCGCCGCTACCCGGTCCGCATTGCAATCCTGGCCAACTTCCTCGGCGGCTGGGCGATTCTTCCCGGCGCCAGTTACCGGGTGACTCCAGATCGCTTTCCTTATTGGATTCTCGGCGTCTGTCTCCCGACGGACTATTTTCTCACCAAGGCTACAGCCACCGGGCTGGCCGCTCTGGCTGGGTTTCTTCTTCTTCATTCCGCCGATTTGAAGAGATTCCGGCCGGGCGTCTGCGATCTCCCCATGGCTGTATGGTGCTGCGTGCCTCTTCTGTCGGCTGCCGCGCATTGGAACACGCTTCGTGAGGGCCTCCTGGGCGCCATCTACCAGACCATCTCCTGGGGCATGCCCTGGCTCCTGGGCCGCATCTACTTTTCCGATGACGACTCGCTGCTCCTGGCCGCCCGAGCCTGCGTCATGGCGGGCGTCTGTTACGTGCCAATCTGTCTGCTTGAGATTTGCGCGGGCCCTCAACTCTATGCGTTCCTCTATGGTTATCAGCCTTACCGCTTGGTTGGCGCGGAGCGCTATATTGGCTTTCGTCCCATCGGCCTTATGGAGGACGGGAATCAACTGGGCATTTGGATGGCAGCGGCTACCCTGCTGGCCGTCTTCCTCTCTCTCAATCGGCCGGCGGACCGCGTTCTTGGCTTGCCCATGGGGTGGGCCGCAGCCGGGTTGGCCGGCGTCACGCTGCTCTGCCAGTCGGTCGGCAGTGTTCTTTTGCTTCTGTTCCTGCTTCCTTTGACGCTCTTGAAGCGGCTCTCAATCCTGCGGGCGTTTGTTGCCGCTCTCATCCTGGGCATTCTCGCATTCGCTCTGTTCCGGATGACCAACCTCGTATCCCTGCGCGCGCTGGCGCACCAGAATGGAGTGGTCAATTCCCTTTCGTCCGCCCTGACGAGCATTGGCCGCCACTCGCTCGTTTGGCGGTTCGCCCGCGAAGAGAGCCACATCCGAGTGGCGCTGCAGAAGCCCTTGCTAGGGTCTGGGCAATGGAATTGGTGGCAAAACGGCGAGTTCCGGCCATGGAGCCTTTGGCTGCTGGTATTTGGCATGTACGGATTGGTCGGCCTGGTTGCGTTCGGCACGATCCTGATCCTGCCGGTCGTGCGCGCCGTCTGGCCGCCTGGGGAAGGCGACGCTCCCAGGCAGCCGAATCTCCGCCTGGCGATGGCCGCGCTCATTCTCATGGTGGCCATCGACAACCTGCTCAATGGAACAATGATTCTTCCCTATCTTCTAATCATGGGCGGGCTGGCAGCCGTTCGCGGGTCGAACAGCGGCGCCGGAACTACGCTCATCGACTCTTAGTTAGCGGCTGCAACGGGAGCCGGGCGCTCTGGAGCTTTCTAGGCGAACCGGGCGCGTTCACGCGCTTGCAAGTTCCGTCTTTCGCTCGCGCTTTCTTCCGCGCCCGCGCAGGGACTGCTCCGCCGCCTGCTCGCTCTCGGCGGAGCGGAGGTGGCGTTCCATTGCCATGCGCGCTTCCGCGGAGTTGCCGGTGCGAATCGCCCGATAGATCTCGCGGTGCGCCTCCAGGGAGATCTTGCGGTCCTTCGCCCGCTCCGCGGTCTTGCGCCGTTCTTCGTAGAGCGCCGTTGAAAGCGTCTCCATCAGCGCCGCCAAGATGGGGTTGCCCGAGGCCTGGGCGATGGTGCGGTGAAAGCGCACATCGTGGATCAGGTATTCGGCCGGATCGTCGATGGTGGCGTACATCTCGGCCACTTCCTCGGCCAGCGCGGTGAAGTGCGCTTCGCTTCCCCGCTCGGCCGCCAGCGCCGCCAGACTCGTCTCCAGCAGGCTGCGCACCTCGAACATCTGCCACGGCTTGAAGCCGTGCAGCGCGCCCAGCAGTCCCAGCGACGACTTGCCAAACTCCGCCGGTCCATCCGCCACAAAAGTGCCTACCCCATGGCGCACCTTCATCACGCCCATGGCGGCCAGATACCCGATCCCCATGCGCAGGCTGGCGCGGCTGATCTTCAGTGCCTTGGCGAACTCGCGCTCCGGCGGAATCCTGTCGCCGGGTTTGAGAGAGCCGTCTTCCATCTTTGCCCGAATGTAGTTGACCACTTGCGAGCTCAGTTGAGTATCGAGAATCTGTGATTTGCCGGCTTGCATAGCGAACGAATCCCTTACTCCGATCAAATGTGCTGCTATCCCGCATAATGAGGTTAGCACCGCCAATGCGGCTTCGTCGCCCCAAATCCGCAAAGCGGTATTGAGCGAGTCAGTAGGGACAGTGTATCCTAGTGGTCAGACCTCTGAAAGTGAGTTGGGCGCCGGCCCGAAAGCACACAAAACAAGCAGCGGTGAGGTTGGCCCGACTGCCGTAACCGGCCCGGTATTCCAGCCATGCATGGAAGGGTTCCAAAGACGATCATGGCGATCCTTGACAAGTTCTCGATCGGAGTGGGCGATCGATTCGCCCATCAGTCCAAGGCTCAACTCGAAGCGTGCATCCTGGCCTCCAAAGCGGGTATCGACGTGATCCCGGTGTGGAACAAGTCCAATCGCGAGCACGCCATCATCGGCTCCGAACCGGCGTCGGCCCGCACCGCGGCCGACGCCGCTGTCAAGGAACTCGGCTGGAAGCTGCCTTACTACTGCGACGCCGACCACATCAGCCTCTCAACGGTCGAGCGCTTCCTGGCGCCGTGCGACTTCTACACCATCGACGTGGCCGACTATATCGGCAAGACCGCCGGGCAAGCCTCGATCGACAGCTTTGTCGAGCGCCATTCCGAACTGCTGGGAACGATCCGGATGGAGGGCGCAGGCCAACCTATCGAAATCGCGCCCGAGCAGCTTGGCCAGACCGCGGCCAAGTTTCTCCTTGCCGTTCAGGAAGCCGGCAGGATCTATCGTCGGATCGAGGCCGCAAAGGGCAAGGGAGAGTTCATCGCCGAAGTGTCGATGGACGAGACCGACGCCGCGCAGACGCCCGCTGAGCTGCTCATCATCCTGGCCGCCATCGCCGATGAAGGCATCCCCGTGCAAACCATCGCTCCCAAGTTCAGCGGCCGCTTCAACAAGGGCGTGGACTACGTGGGCGATACGGGCCAGTTCGCCCGCGAGATGGCGCTCGATATGGCCGCCATCCGCCACGCCGTAGCCGCCTACGGATTGCCCGCCAACCTCAAGCTCAGCATCCACTCCGGCAGCGACAAGTTCAGCATCTATCCGGCCATCCACGCGTCGATGAAGGCGTTCTCCACCGGCGTGCATTTGAAGACCGCGGGCACCACCTGGCTGGAAGAGATCATCGGTCTGGCCGAAGCCGGGGGCGACGGCCTGGCGCTGGCCAAGGTGATCTACGCCGAGGCCTTTGCGCACTCGGCTGAACTCTGCGCGCCCTACGCAACGGTGATCGACATCGACCCGGCCAAGCTGCCCGCGCCTGCCGAGGTGGTGCGCTGGTCCAGCGTCCAATTCACCTCCGCGCTGCGCCACGACCCGCGCTCGCCCGCCTACAACCCCAGCCTTCGTCAGCTATTGCACGTCGGCTTCAAGATTGCGGCCAAAATGGGCCGCCGCTATCTCGACCTGCTCGAAGCCAACGAGCCTGTAATCGCAAAGAACGTAACCGAGAACCTGTTCGCGCGCCACATTGCCCCGGTTTTTTTGGGGCTTTGACGAGCGTCCGTATTTCCGTTAAGCTGAAAGCATGTCTAGCGGAAATGCTCTCAGTTCGATGGCGGTGAGCCGGATCGGCCAGCGCCGGCAGGTCGTCATTCCCAAGCGGGTCTTCGATTCGCTCAAGCTGCGGCCGGGCGATTTTGTCGAGGTGAGCGCTGAGGGCGGGCGCCTGCAGATGCGTCCAAAACGGCTCGTCGATATTGGCGATGACGCTCTTTCGCCCAGGGATGCGGTGAAGGTGAGCCGGGGAGAGGCGGAGATTGCAGCCGGGCACTCCAAGTCCTGGCGGACAGTGAAAGATGAACTGGGCCGTTGAGCTTTCCGCTTCGGCCGCCAAGGAACTGAAGAGGCTGCCCCGCGTCCGGCAGACGCAGATCGAGCGCGCCATCGACGAGATGGAAGCCGATCCCCTGGCTGGAGACGTAAAACCGCTTAAGGGTCCCGAGTGGAAGCATCGCTTCCGGAAACGAGTTGGAACTTACCGGATCATCTTCACCTTGGACCGCAAGGCCGGGACCGTCTACATCTCCGCCATTCTTCTCCGTTCCGAAAAGACCTATCGATGATTGCCGCTGGCGCGCGGGCGGCTTTCGACAGACGGGGCGCTCAGTTCATGAGCGCGAAGATGCCTATTTGTAAACCTCGGGAATGAAGTTTTGCTCCTGGATGGGCGGGCGGACGTACTTCGACTTTTCGAGCTTGGGCAGCGCCAGCGGCTCGGGAGTCAAATCGCGATAGGGAATCATGGAGAGCAGGTGATGGATGACGTTGAGCCGGGCGGTCTTCTTGTCTTCGGCGTTGACGACCCACCAAGGAACCTGCTTGGTGTCGGTAATGGCGAACATCTCGTCCTTGGCGCGCGAGTACTCGGCCCAATGCTTGCGCGATTCCAGATCCATGGGGCTGAGCTTCCAGCGCTTGGTGGGCTTGTCCATGCGGTCCTGAAAGCGGCGCTCCTGCTCGGCATCGCTCACCGAGAACCAGTACTTGATAAGCACAATGCCGGAGCGAACCAGCATGCGTTCGAACTCCGGGCAGCTCTGCATGAACTCCTGATACTGGGCTTCGGTGCAGAAGCCCATCACCCGCTCCACGCCGGCGCGGTTGTACCAACTGCGGTCGAAGAGCACCATCTCGCCGGCCGAGGGCAGATGAGGCACATAGCGCTGGAAGTACCATTGGGTCTTCTCGCGCTCGGTGGGCGTGCCCAGGGCCACCACCCGGCAGACGCGGGGATTGAGGGATTCGGTGATGCGCTTGATGGCGCCGCCCTTGCCGGCCGCATCCCGGCCCTCGAAGAGCACCACCACGCGCAGGTTCGAGTAGCGAATCCACTCCTGAAGCTTGACCAGCTCAACCTGCAAACGGCTCAGTTCGCGCTCGTAGTCGCAGTCCTTGCCCAAATGCAAGGCTTTGGCGCTGACGGCCGGCGCCGACTCGTCGCCCGGCTTCTTGCCGTTCGAAGAGTCCTTCTTCTCGATCTTCGGAGAATCCTGCTTCTCGCCGCCCGAAAGCTTATCCTTCCCCTCGCCGTGCTGGTGCTTCTTCTTGCCCTTGTCTCCCATCAGCCTTCCTCCATCCACGGCGGCCAAGCTCCGCTCGTACCCCCATCCCGGCCATCGCCAGCCTGCGCAGAGCACCGCGGACCGCCATTCGATCCATCGGCACGATTCTATTCCTCGTCACGCCAAAGGCGGCAAGTTATTGTGAGAGCACGGCAGCGGATGAAAAGAAGGAAGCCGCCCACCGGGGGCGGCTTCGTGGAACGGCTGGACAGCCTTTGTTGTGAACTCCTTCTCTGCCGGGACTCCTACCTGGGCAGCGGCCAGTTCGCGTTGACGATGTTGGCGGCGTTGGCGGTGCCGATGCCGGAGGTGAAATCCCATCCAACGCCGGCGTTGTAGGCCGGATTTGGAGCCCAGTCTGACGTGGAAAGAATCCCGTAGGTTCCGCCGTCGATAAAGCACTCGATCGGGATCGACACAGGATGCTTCCCACCGATTTCGGTGGCCTGGCAAGCTCCCACGTTGTCTCCCTGCGTTACGTCGTTGAAGAGGCATTTCGCGCCAATGGCGTTTCCGAGCGAGGAGTTGCATGAGGCATTGCCGGATTTGCCATACTCGGCGGCGGCAAGGCTGTAGAGGACGGTGTTGGAGTTGCCCCAGCGTTGGCCGGTCCTCTGATTGACCAGCGCCTGGATGCCGGCCCAGATGGGACTGGAGACCGAGGTGCCGCCGAAGCCGGCCCAGGTAGACGGATCGCCCGTGCAGGGCGTGAAGCCGGAACCGCCTGTGGGGTCGGAGATGCAGGCGGCGTAGTAGACGCCCCAGAATCCGTTGGACGCAAAGAGCGAGACGTCGGGAATGTCGCGAACGCCGTCCGCGGGAACGCCGACGAGTTTCTGCCAGTAGGGTTTGGCATAGCCCTGGCAGCTTCCGCTGACGACGCCGCTCAGCAACGGATTACCCGCGGCGCAACCGCTGGGGCCTCCGCTGCCGCCAATGGCGTTCAACAATACGCCCTCGTCTGCCTCGGCCTGAGTTATAAAGTCGAGGTAGTTGTTGCACACGCTGTCCGGTCCATAGGTCGTAAAAGGAGGACCGATGGCTGCCACCAGCAGGCCGCCGGCGCAGGAGTCGTTCCAGGGGATCTCCGGGATGTAAGAGACCGCGGACTGGAAGTTAGGCCCGTTGGCCGTGTTGAAGTAGGTTCCGGGGGTGCCGAGGGGAATGTAGCCGAAGTCGGTGCCGCCAACCGAGATGTTGTAGGGAGTCGAGGTGAATCCGCTGACGCCGATGCCGTAGGTGGAGACGGAACCTCCCGCCGAACTGGATGCGTCTTCATCGCCGGAGGAGACGAATACGGAGACGCCCTCAGCGGCAGCGGTCTGGTAGAGCTTGTAGATGTAGAAGTTCTCGGCAGCTCCGTTGAGGGCCTCGGCCTCTCCGTAGCTGATGCTGACGACGGGAGGCGGATTCCTTCCCTGGAGCAGGTTAGCGAGGGCCAGAAAGCCGCCGAACTGGGTTTTGGTGTCGGCGCAGGCCGCGTTCACGATGGCCGCATTGGGAGCGGCGGCTGAAGACCAATCGACATCGATGGCTGCTTCAACATCGTCTCCGGCGTTGTCCCCGGTCCCCCCGATTGTCCCGACCCCAGGATTCACGCATCTGTTTGTCCCCGTGGGGTTGACCTGGGTGAGGGTGCCGTAGGGAAAGGCGGCGCTGAGACCGAGGACGCTGCGGAAGGTAGCCCAGTCGCCCGCGCTGTACTGGTTGGTGTCTTCGATCAGGACGATGGTCTGGCCTTTGCCAGTGATCCCCGCCTTGAAGAGGGGATTGAAGTTGTAGATCGTGGCCAGATCGGCTGCCCCCAGGTAGGCTGTGAAGCCACCGGTCGCAACCCCCTTCCTGCCGTCGGCATGGCTGGCGGCGCGGCGCAGGTTCAAAGCGTGAGGCATAAAGTCGTTCAGCTTTGCAATGCCCGCCACCACCGGGGCCAGGGCAGCCGGAATATCAGGATCGTTGAAGTTGGCCAGATGCGCCTTGCCGTTGACGCTCAGGTTGTGCAGAGGAGCGTGAAACGCATGACTCACCTGCCCGGCGGTTCCAGAAAACTCGATCACCGTTCCGTCGGGAGAGACGGAGTCGATGCTGAAGCCTTCCGAAGTCAGCCAATTCTCAACCATGGAGATGTCTTCGGCGGCAGGGCCGAAGAGGGCGCCGATCTGCTCGTTGGTGAGCCACTTGTGATAGTTGGGCGACTTGGAATCGTATAACTCGCCAAGGTATTGAGTAAAGGCGGCCTCGCCTTCGGGGGATCGTTGCAGGACGAGCTGCAAGGCGTCGAGCGGTGAGCCGGCGTCCGCAACGCCCAGGTCGTTGGCGGCAATCGCCTCCGGGCGCGTGTTGCCGGGCAATGTCACTCGTTGCGCGTTGTCGATGTTCCCGGTAATCAGGGGGCTAGGGGCCTGGGCAGGCGCAATCGCCGCCAGACCCAAAGCAAGAGTCAGCGACGCCAGCGCGTAGACGGATGGAAATGGGGGACATTTCATCTGGGATGCTCCTGAGGGGATATTGCCGGAAGGGGAATCTGCCGGAACCTCGCCAGTGTATAACACAAAAGTTGCAGTTGGAAAGTTAAAAGTCAAACCGCAAAATCAATCGATTGAGACGGATTGGCGCCCATCCGTTCCGGCCCCATGGGCGAAGCGGTCGCGCAATGGAGGGCTGCGCCATCGGGATCGAGCGCATCATGGGTACGGCATTCATCCTACGAAGGCCGGCCTTCACTTGGCGGCCAGGTTTTGACGCAGAAACGCCACGACCTTGGTGAGTGAATCGGCTGTGGCCCGCGGGTCATAGGACGTATAACCCTTCCAATGCTTGGCGGCGGGATCTATATAGGTCATGGGAGGCGCATTGAGGTTGAATGCATGCGCGGCGCCGGAATACGCGACGGCGATCAAGTTGAAATGAAATTTCTTCTGCAGCAGGGTTTTCAGTTTAGGAATGCTGTCTCCGTCGCCGTAGACATCGGCAGTTCCGTAGAACACGATGATGGGAGCGCCGGTCAGCCCGCCACATTGCTCGACTATGGGCAGGAAGACCTTGGCCACCGGATAGAACGCCGCGTGGGCCGCGAATCCGTTCTCATCCCCCATCCATTTCTTTCGGTCCTCATCGACCGCCGTCCTCAGGGCGATTGCGCCTCCCAGCGAAAACCCCATGATTGCGATGCGGTTGGGATCGATAGCGGGCAATTTTCGCAGCTCTTTCAGCGCCGCGAATGCCAATGGGAGGAACGTCTCGATCGACGGGCGGTCCATGGGGGACTTGTAGATTCCATCCTTGAAATTGACTTCAAAGATGGCAATTCCTTCATCGAGAAGGGGCTGCCTATAGAGTGTGCCGCGGGCGTCGATTCCCATGGTGCCGTGAATCATGACCACGGCCGGCGATGGCCCCGCGGCGTTTGCAGGCAGGTAGAGCGTTCCGGAAACATTGCGCGGCCGGCTTTGATCGAGAGAGGAAAAGTCGATTCGGGTTCCGGTTGAGGATGCTCCAGGAGGAATGGCGAAGGCTGTGGGAAGAATCGTTGCCAAGAGCGCGATGCAGCTGACAAGTCTCATTTTGAGCCCTCCGATCGGAGTGCGGAAACTGGGAGGATTTTGGTTCACTCCGCGAAGAAATCCTCCTCTGGGCTCAAGCCCGGATTGGCTTGGGCGGAATTAGGCGCTGGCAAAATGCCGCACGTTCACCGGAGAAAGTCTACCGCAAGCTGGGCGCCCGCGCGGACCAGTCTTCATCTTTCCTCGACCGCCTCCACGCGGACCTTGCCGATGCGGCGGCCTTCCATCTCCATGATCGTGAGCCGCCGGCCTTCGAAGGTCACCGACTCGCCGGCTTCGGGGATGTGTCCGAGGCGCATGAGCAGGAAGCCGGCCAGGGTTTCCACACCGCCGTCGCGGGGCAGGCTCCACTGCATCTGGGTTTCCAGGTCGCGAAGGTTCACGCCGCCGTCCATCAGCAGCGCACCCGAGGCGGTGGTGAGCGCGGGCAGCGCGGGCGCATCGAACTCATCTTCCAACTCGCCGGTAAGCTGCTCGATGGCGTCCTCGGCCGTAACCAGGCCCACCGTCGAGCCGTATTCGTCCACCACAATGGCGATCTGGCGGTGGCGCTGCTGGAAGTCGCGAATAAGGTCGAGGGCGCTCTTGGTTTCAGGAACGACGAGCACGTCGCGCATGATCTGGCTGAGCTTGAAGTCGACAGAAAGAGCGGGCAGACGCGCTACGTGCCGGAAGAACATGAGCCGCGCCAGGTCCCTGGAGTAGACGACGCCGACGATGTGCTCGGGGCCGCGGGTCTCGTCGTAGACCGGTATGCGCGAATGATGGCGGTCGATGACCTTGGCGCTGGCTGCTTCAAGCAGGATGTTCGAGGGCAGCGAGAAAATCTTCTGCCGCGGGGTCATGATCTCGCGGATGGATACCTCGTCCAATTCCAGGGTGCGGTGGATGAGCGTCTCCTGGAACTTGGGCAAGACTCCCATGCGCCGGGCGGCGGTGGCGATGAGCTTGAGTTCCTCGGGCGAGTGCACCTGGGCGCGCTCGGTGATGGGAATATCGAAGCCGCGAAGAATGACGCCGGCCGAGACCTTGAGGGCGCGCACGGCGGGCCGGACGATGGCCATGAAGACCAGCATGGGCGGCGCCACGGCCACCGCAAGCGCTTCGGCGCGGCGCAGGGCCAGGGACTTGGGAACCAGCTCGCCCACCACCACATGAAAGTAAGTGATGAGGGCAAAGCCGAGCGCGATGGCGGCCACGTGGGCGTAAATCAGCGCGTGAGCCTGGGTGAGGGGCAGGGCGCTCAGCCAGCCCATCAGAACGGAGGCGGCCAGCGGCTCGCCGAGCCAGCCCAGAGCCAGCGAGCAGAGGGTGACGCCCAGTTGGACAGCGGGGAGAAAGTCGTCCAGATCCTGCTGCAAGCGGCGGACGGCGCGGGCTCCGGGCACCCCGGCGGCCAGCAACTGCTCGATGCGCGTTTCGCGGATCGAGACCAGGGCGAACTCGGCAGCCACAAAGAAGGCATTGGCCAGAATAAGCAAGG
>Ga0187890_10002882_pt1 | contig 11939 bp, 13 predicted proteins | sample June2016WEW_21_1_FD_133005 | JGI IMG/M metagenome (GOLD analysis project Ga0187890, IMG submission 133005) | Peatland microbial communities from SPRUCE experiment site at the Marcell Experimental Forest, Minnesota, USA - June2016WEW_21_10 | ecosystem: Environmental > Terrestrial > Soil >... | reverse complement strand
CGGACGGGGACACCACCCACCTGTGCGCCGTCGACGCCGATGGTCTCGGGATCTCTCTCACCCAGTCCAACGCTCTTGACTTCGGCGCCCACCTGGTGGCCGGCGAGACCGGCGTCTTCCTCCACAATCGCGGTGTCGGCTTCTGCCTCGAGCCCGGCCATGACGCCGAGTACGGCCCGGGCCGGCGCCCCACCCACACGCTCTCTCCCGCACTCGTCACCCGTCCCGACGGCTCTCTGGCCCAGATCGTGGGAACGATGGGCGGCGATGTGCAGCCCCAGATCATCGTGCAGCTCCTGGCCCGCTTGTTGCGCTCGGGGGAGGATCCCGCCACCGCCATCTCCGCCGCACGCGTTGTCCACGAAGCGCCCGGGGCTGCGCCGTTCCGGCTCTGGCAGGCGCCGGCCCAGTCCTTGCTCATGGAGGCGCACGCCCCCGCGGGGTGGCACCGGGGGCTCGAGGATCGCGGTCACCGGGTGCGGGTGGTCGGTGCCTTCAACCCGGTGGATGTCGGATGCTCGCAGATCATCTCCGTCGAGCCCGCCGACGGTCACCTCAGGTTCACCGGTGCGTCCGATCCCCGCAGCCCCGACGGCGAGGCTCTGGGCCGATAGGCCCGTCCGCCATCAGGAATCTCGAGAGTCCTGCTGGAGCTCGATGGTGTTCCCCGCCGGGTCACTGATCCAGATCTGGACGGTGCTCTCACCCTGGACGGCGCGCTGGTAGTCGATGCCGCGCTCCTCGAGCTCGGCCACCGCGGCGTCGAGGTCGGCCACGGCCACGCAGTAGTGGTGCCCGGTCGAGTCGATCGGCGTTCCTTGGGGGGGAGCCCCCACGAGATGGAGCTCCTGATCGCCGACGAGGTGCCAGTGCCCGGGCACGCCGGGGATGTCGGGCCGCGCTTTGTCGCCCAGGCCGAGGACGTCGCGGTAGAAGTCGGCCAGTTCGTCGAGCGCCGTCCCGTTGGTGTTGACCGAGACGTGATGAAAACGGGTCACCTTCACTGCGGAGCTCCTTCCGGAGATGGACGGCGCGAGGCCGGAGGTTCGAGCTGCTCCATGAACTCGAGCCGGATGCCACCCGGTGCCGACACGAAGGCGATGCGGCGCGTGCCGAAGGTGCCTTCGACGACGGCGGGGCCCCAGATGACGTCGTGGCCCTCCAGCTCGGCGTCCAGATCGTCGGTGAACAGGGCGGGGTGGAGGAAGCCCTCGGGCGGAAGGTCCACCGAGTCTTCGTAGATGGCGTGCGTGAAGAGCGTGATCATGACGGGGCCCAGAAAGACGTCGGCACGTTCCCCGTTGTTCCAGTGCATGCGGTCGCGGACCTCGGCACCGGCGGCTTCGTAGAACGACACGGCGGCATCGAGATCGGCCACCTTCACCGCCATGTTCGCCATTCCGGTGACCGCCACCGTCCCTCCTCCTCGTCGCGGAGCACCAGCAGCGTACCGAGCCGACGCAGTACCGTTTGCGCCGTGCCAACGCTCGGGCCGTTGCTGGCGGCGGGGAGGGATGCCGACATCTTCGAGTACGGCCCCGACCTCGTCCTGCGTCGGTCCCGCCGGGGTCGATCGATGGCGGGCGAGGCGCGCACCATGGAGTATCTCCGGAACCACGGCTACCCCGTCCCCGCCGTCGAAGAGGTCAACGACGACGGGACCGACCTCGTGATGGAACGGATCGACGGACCGTCGATGGTTGACTACATGAGCAGGCGGCCGTGGACCATTCGGCGCCAGGGAATGGTCCTGGCAACCCTGCATCGCCGACTGCACGCCATCGCGCCCCCTGACTTTCTGCCGCTGGCGCCGGCGGGGGCCGGGGACTGCTTCGTCCACATGGATCTCCATCCACTCAACGTCATGATCGGTGCCCAGGGCCCCGTGGTCATCGATTGGCCCAATGCGGCGCGGGGAGATCCGCTCGTCGACGTCGGCCTGGCCTGGGTCTTGATGGAGGCGGGTGAGATTCCGTCGAACCCGGTGATCGGCGCCGTGCTCGGACGGGGGCGGGCCATGCTGATCAACGGGTTCCTGGGCCATCTCGACGTGGACCTGGACGCGGTCAAGGGCAAACTCCGCGAGGTCGTCGACTTCAAGGTCCGGGATCCCAACATGAGCCTGGGAGAACAGCAAGCCATGTGGCGGGTCGTCGAGAAATTCGAGGGCTCGGCCCAGCGGGACGAGAAGCGGCCCGGCGACTAGTCGGTGACGGTGAACGTGGCCGTCGCCTTGCCGTTGGTGCCGTGGGCTGCCGAGGGCCGGACCGAACCCGTCACCTTGTGACGGCCCACCGTGCCGTGGAATTTGACCGTGTTCGAGTTGTCCGGGTCAGGACCGACGATGAAGCGGACCTTCTGCGCGTCGAATGTCCCGTCGGCGTCGATGGTGAGCGTCTTGATGTTTCTGAGGCTCGCGGTCTCGGTGGACAGGTCCAAGGAGAAGGGCTGTCCCTCGAAGGTGCCTTTCCAGGTGGCCAAGGTCAACCGGGCTGGGATCCTCAGTGATCCCGAGTTCGGCGTCGAGGGGCCGAGGGACGTGCCCCGCACCGGGACGCCGGCGATCGTCCCCGCGAACGGCTGCGGGGGGGTGGCGGTGGCGTCATCGGATGACTTGACCGAATGCCAGGTGATGGTGGCGGTACCCGGCCCGCCGGGGAACGACGGCGTGCCGCAACCGGTCAGCGCCAAAGCCGTCAGTGCGATGAGACCGAAGCGCCGAACGGTTCGAACGGTTCGAACGGTTCGAACGGTTCGAATGGATCGAATGATGAACATGTCCGACGCCGTCGTGACGACGGCCGGTTCTACGCGGCGCGCGCGGCCCAGGTGTGAGGGGCCATCTCGTTCCAGATGAGGATGTCGCCCACGACGGTGTCGACCGCTTGCATGGCGTGGCGGCGCGACTCCCACTCCTCGGGCTTGCTGTTGAATGTCCGCCAGATCCCGGCCCACAGCACCGTGCAGGTGCCATCGGTGCGCTCGACGACCACAGCCGCGATCTCGCCGCGGTGCGCTTCTGCTTCTGGGTGGTGGCGATCGCTGCGGTGCGAGTAGCCGGGCCGTGTCTTCAACTGAGAATTTGCCATACAAGAGTTGTCGGCGTTTTCGGCCTTTTCCTTGACCTGGCGAGCCACAGGCATGAGCCGAACACTCTGTGTGCATGAGGTGTGGGCGAGATCAACCACGCTTTGCGTTTATCGCTAGCGCAACGGCGTCACGCCGACGAACCGGTCCCGGTCCCGCATAGGGCCCTCCACCGTCTCGATCCCGATCAGCCCGGCACGGCGCAACGACGCTTCGTATTGCTCTGTCGTGAAGAGCGTCATGGCGTGCACGTCCACCACGTGTTCGATCCCGTTCGTGGAACCGATCAGGTGGTGCATGTCGAGAAACGTCTTGTCGTCCTGGCGTCGACTTCGGCTCATCCGAGCCACGGTCACGTTCTCGTCCGACGCCGTCAACAGATGCGTCGGGCTCTGGTCCGTCCAGGCGTCGGGCCGGATCCATCCGTCGAGCACGAAGACGCCCCCCGCTCGGAGGTGCGAGACCATGGTGGCGACCGCGTCGTCGAGATCGTGCACCGAGCTCAGGTAGCCGATGGAGCTGAACAGGCACGACACCGCGTCGAACCTTCGGCCCAGCCGAAAGCTCCGCATGTCGCCCTCGATGAACTCGCCGCCGGGAAGACGGTGTCGCGCCTGCTCGAGCATCCCGGGGTCGACGTCGACCCCGACGGCCTCGTACCACTGGCGGAGATGGACGAGATGGGCTCCGGTGCCACAGGCCACGTCGAGCAGCGACGCCGCTCCCGGGGTCCGCGCCTGGATGAGGGCGTGGAGATCGGCGGATTCTGCCTCATAGTCTTTCCCGGCGGCCTCGTAGAGGAGGTCGTAGACATGCGCCGTGCCGTGGAACATGGGCCATTGTGGTCCAAGAGGGCACGTCCGATCCACGGCTGACGCGACGGTGGCGCCGGGTCCTGCTCAGGTCGCGGGGAGCACCCCTTGTCGGGCGCCGTCTTCTGCGGGAGCACCGTTGTCGTGGGGCCCCGGGACGGCCCACAGGTGGTTCATGGCCGGGTCCTGGGCGACGGACTCCGATGCGTCGATGAGGCGCTGGCACTTGGGACAGCGTCTGGGGATCATCGTCTGCTTCCAGGTCCGGTGCGGCTCACGGGTGTAACGGAATCCGCACAGGGCGGTTGGTGCCGCGCCGAACGCCGGCACGGCGTGCCACGCCCTCGGGAGTCGGGAGCCACGTCTCAGGATCGTCCCTTGCAACTTCCGCGACCACCGATGTGGCATCTGAGCAACCGCCAAGTACTCCACCACTACGCATACTGCCATTGGCGGGGATCTTCCGCACGCCCGACATGCGGTGTCCGATCACGCCGCGCGCCGGGTCCATGTCCACACGCGACGCAGGGGTCAGAGGTGACATCGAGAGGTGACACATCACCGTCACATCGCCAGCAAATAGTGACGAGATCGAGAGATCCCTTGACGGTTCGAGGGAAGTGCGAAATCCCAAGCCGAGATCGAGAACTCACTCTGCGTGAGTACTTGGCGCTCGGGGACGCGCTTTCGGGGTCTTGCCCGGTGCCTGGGTCCCCCGGTGCCAGGCACACCCGCAATTGTGACTATTCAGCTGTCGGGGCCCGTGGTCGATAGCAATTCCGATGCCGACAATTCAGTCCAGTGAGTCCAGGCGGTTGGACTCCGCAGGCGAGGACGAGGGTCGCACGGTCAGACCTGCCGTCTACGCGTTCGTGATCCTGGCGGTGTTCGTGGTGGCGGTGACCACGATGGGTCTGCGAGACGGCCCGAGCGGTGCGATGGTGACCGCACTCCTCTCCCTTGCCGTGGCGGCGACCGCCGTGGGCGTGTGGGGCACGGCCATGGCGGTCAAAGAGACCGACGACCTCAGGTCGCGCTCCGAGGACTGAAGCTCCCAGGAGCTCGGTGACGGTCTTCAGACCGGCCCCGTCTCGAGATCGAGAAGCAATCGCTTGGCCCTCAGGCCCCCGCCGTATCCGGTGAGGTGACCCGTCGACCCGATGACGCGGTGACAGGGCACGATGACGGGTATCGGGTTCCGGCCGTTGGCGTGGCCCACGGCCCGGGCCGAGCCCGGCCGGCCCAGCAGTGTCGCCAACTGCCCGTAGCTGACGGTGGTGCCGAAGGGGATCTTCTGCAGCGCGGTCCACACCTGGTGCTGGAAGGGAGATCCCTTCATGGCCAGGGGAACGTCGAAGGTCCTCAGGCGTCCTGCGAAGTACTCGCCCAGTTGCGCGGCGGCGTCGTCCAGTACCCGCCCCGCCCTACCGGCGGCGTCTCCGCCTTCCTCGACGTGGTCGTCCTCGACGTGGTCGCCCTCGGCGTGACTGGCTTCGTCATGGTCGACTTCGTCATGGGCCACCGGGCCGATGTGGAGCTGGGTCAGGTGTCCCGCGGGGTCGGCGCTGAGGAGGATGGGCCCGAGGGGACTGTCGACGAAACGGCAGAGGTCGGTCACGACGCCCGCGCCTGCTCGTCGGGGCGGTGGTGCCAGAGATGGAGGGTGGCGTAGGAGCGCCAGGGTCGCCAGCGGCGCGCCAGCTCGTCGACCGCTCCTGTGGTCGAGGCCAGGCCCAGGCGGGTGAAGGCGTGGCGGACTCCGAGGTCGCTCGAGAGCATCACGTCGGGGTGGCCGAGGCCGCGCACGGCGATGTAGTCGGCGGTCCAGGTCCCGATGCCGGGCAAGGCGCGCAGGGACCATCTCGCCGCCTCGGCGTCGGCCCCCACGTCGAGGGTGAGGTCCCCGGTGGCGAGCGCCTGGGCCATCGTCACCAGGGTGTGGGCCCGGTGCCGGGGCATGGGCAGGCGGTCGGGGTCTATGGCGGCGATGGTGTCGGCATCGGGGAAACGGTGGGTGAGCGTGCCGGCCCCGGGCATGCGGGTCCCGACCGGCAAGGTCGGGCCGTACTCGGCCACCAACCGGCCCAGGACACCGCGCGCGCTCGCCACCGACACTTGCTGGCCCACCACGGCCCGTACCGCGAGCTCGTGGGGGTCCACGGTGCCGGGCACGCGCAGTCCCGGCGTGTGGCGGGCCAGCGGTCCGAGCACGGGGTCGGCCTCGAGATGGGTGGTCACCGCAGCGGGATCGGCGTCGAGGTCGAGGAGGTGGCGACAGCGCTGCACGGCCGGCGTCAGGTCCCGGAGGTCGTCGAGGCGCAGTCGGGCGCGCACGTGGCCATCGTCGGGAACGAGCTCGACGACGCCGCTTCCGTGGGGGAGCGTGAGCGTCCGGGCGAACTGGGTGGGAGCTCCGGACTCGACCCCGGGGATGGCCCGCTGGGACAGGAAGGCCATCGTGCCGGGAACGTCGTAGGGGAGTCGGTGGGCGAGGCGCAGGCTCAGGGTGTCGGTGGACGGGCTCGGGCCGGGTCGGTGGTGACGGCGCAACTCGGTCGGGGTGCAGGCGAAGACCTGGCGGATGGTGTCGTTGAACTGCCGCACGCTGGCGAAGCCCGCCGCGAACGCCACCGAGGACACGGGGAGCTCGGTGGTCTCCACCAACAGGCGGGCGGTCTGGGCCCGCTGGGCGCGTGCCAGGGCCAACGCCCCGGCGCCGACCTCGCCCAGCAGGAGCCGGTTGAGCTGCCTGGGGCTGTAGGCGAGGCGGGCCGCCAAGCCCGCCACGCCGTCGCGGTCGACGACGCCCTCGCTGATCATGCGCATGGCCCGCGCCACCACGTCCTGGCGCACGTTCCACTCCGGTGATCCCGGCGAGGCGTCGGGACGACAACGTTTGCAGGCCCGGAACCCTGCCCGCTGGGCGGCGGCGGCACCGGGGTAGAAGCGGACGTTGCGCCGCAGCGGCGTGCGGGCCGGGCAGCTCGGTCGGCAGTAGATGTGGGTCGAGGTCACCGCGGTCACGAACCAACCGTCGAACCGGGCGTCGCGGGCCGAGACCGCCCCGTAGCAACGCTCGAAGTCTTCGATCATGGGCCCATCCTGACCGACACCGGTGCCATGGGCTAGCGGGTTTCGGACAGGAGGGTGGGGGCGCCGACCCCCCACAGGAAGGCGGCCAGAGGCTCGGCGGCGGCGTGGTCCTCGTTCCAGCGGATGCGCTTCGTCGGCGAGCGGCGGCCCCACAGGGCGAGCAACCGGGTGGCGGCGTCGGTGGTGGCGCAGGGTCGGGCCCGAGGCTCGTCGAGCTCGAGACGCGCTCCCGCGCCGTCGACCACGAGCACCACGTCCATGTGGCCGGGGGCGGCGAAATTGGCGCGGAGCTCTGTGAGGGCAGCCGCCGTCGTGCGCGTGGTGACGGCTTCGGGCGAAGCGTCGAGCATGGTGTTGAGCACTCCCACGGCATGGACGGTGAGCTCGGGCTGGGCCAGGAGCTCGACGCTGATGTCGTCGTCGCCGGCCATGTCCCAACGATGGAGGGCGGCCTCGCTGCGCCCGTGCATCGTCAGCTCGGCGACGCTCAGCCGGCGCCCGGCGAAGGGGACCGTCGGGTCGGGGCCCGTGGCGGCGAGCGCCTCGATGGCCACGCCGAGGCGGATGGCCTCGGTCACCAACCGGGCGCGCAGGTCGTCGTCGGCCATCGCCACCCAGGGTGCTTCGCGCTCGGCGAAGTCTCTGGTGGCGCGCTCGGCGCGGCCCGCCGTCACCGCCTCGGTGAGCTCGGCCATCTCGGCGGCCCCTGCGGTCAGGTGGGCGACCAGCTCGTGCGCGGTCCACCCTGCGCACGCCGTCGGCGAGGTCGGGGCGGTGCGGTCCAACGTCTCGAGGAATGCCGTCGCTTCGTCCATGGCGTCATGGTGTCCGAGGGTCCCCGTCGGGTCTGGCGGGATTCGGACAACGTCGTGAAGAATCGGGTCGTGACCCAGGTCCCCGAGCCCCCGACCCCGCTGGACCTCGGCGGGTGGGCCAGGCTGCAGCCCGACGCGCCGGCCGTCGTCATGGGCGAGAGCGGCCAGACCCTGTCGTACCGCGAGCTCGACGGGCGCTCCAACCGCTTGGCGGGATTCCTGCGCCACCAGGGGCTCGCCGCCGGGGACCACATCGCCATCCTCATGGAGAACTGCGCCACCTACCTGGAGATCGCCTGGGCCGCCCAGCGATCGGGGCTGTACTACACCGCGCTCAACAGCCACCTGCGCGGCGCCGAGGTGCAGTACATCCTCGACGACTGTGGTGCCACCGCCCTCATGACGACTCCCGCCATGGCCGACGTCGTCTCCAGCCTCGACCTGACGCGTGTCCCCGTGCGGCTCTCGGTCGGGGGCCCGGTGCCGGGGTTCAGCGGGTACGAGGCCACCGTCGCCGCCTTCGCCCCCGTCCCGATCACCGACGAGGCCGAAGGGCGCGAGATGCTCTACTCGTCGGGGACCACCGGTCGGCCCAAGGGTGTGCGCAAGGAGCTGCCCCGGACCCCGCTGGGTGACACCTCGGCCGCCCCTGTCCAGATCGCCCTGGGACTGGCGCGCCGTGGCGTGGGTCCCGGGTCGGTGTACCTCTCGCCCGCGCCGCTCTACCACTCGGCTCCGCTCGTCTACTGCATGTCGATGCTCCGCCTGGGCGCCACCGTCGTGGTGATGGAGCACTTCGACCCGGCCCGGTGCCTCGAGCTCATCGAACGACACGGCGTGACCCACGCCCAGTTCGTCCCCACCATGTTCGTCCGGATGTTGCGCCTCCCCGAATCCGAGCGGACGCGTCATGACCTCTCGAGCCTCCGGTCCGTCGTGCACGCCGCGGCGCCGTGCCCCGTCGCCGTGAAGCGACAGATGCTCGAGTGGTGGGGGCCGATCATCGACGAGTACTACGCCGGCACCGAGGACATCGGGTCGACGTGGATCACCGCCGCGGAGTGGCTCGCCCATCCCGGGTCGGTGGGTCGCCCCCTGACTCCCGCCCACGTCATGGGACCCGAGGGCCAGGAGCTCGGGCCCGGCCGGGAGGGCGTCGTCTACTTCGAGGGGGGCCGGCCCTTCGAGTACCACAACGACCCGTCGGCGACGGCGTCGATGGTCAACGCCCGGGGATGGCGCACCTTGGGGGACATCGGGGTGCTCGACGAGGACGGCTACCTGTATCTCACCGACCGCCAGGCCCACATGATCATCTCCGGAGGGGTGAACATCTACCCCCAGGAGGCCGAGAACGTCCTCGCCGGCCACCCGGCGGTGGCCGACGTGGCGGTCATCGGGGTGCCGGACCCCGAGATGGGTGAGGCGGTGAAGGCGGTGGTCGAGCTCGTCGAGCCCTCCCGGGCGGGACCCGACACGGAGACCGAGCTGATCGCCTGGTGCCGGGAACGGCTGGCGGCCTACAAGTGCCCCCGCACCGTGGACTTCGTGGGGGAACTCCCTCGCGACCCCAACGGCAAGCTCTACAAGCGGCTGCTCAAGGAACGGTACTGGGAGGGCCACGCCACACGGGTGGTGTGACAGCCCGTCAGCTCGGGCCGATCGTCAATTCGATCCGATCGTCGTCGATGTCGTGGACGTGGTCGTCGTCGAGGTGGGATCGACGGGGACGCTCGACGTGGTCGTGGTCGTCGAGGTGTCTCCGGGCGAGCCCGCCGCCACCGTGAACTCCCAGGTGCCCGCGGCGCAATCGGCCGGTGGTGTCGTCGTGACCACGTACACGCCCGGCGAGCTCGCCAGCGTCAGGACCGACAGGGAGGGCTCGGACTCCAGGCACTTCCGCGTCGGGTCGTTGGTCGCGAACCCAGTGAGCTGGGCCGACGCCGGGGCCGAGGTCAGGCCGACCAGCGACGAGGGGTCGACGCTGGTGAGGGTCACCGCGGCGCCGTTCCACGTCCCGGTGTAGGTGTAGTTCGCCGGCGCGGTGGTGGTCGTGGTGGTGACCGCGCTCCCCACGGGCCCCGGCCGCAGGCCCTTCAGGATGGGAGCGCTCCCCCCCAGCGCCGCCTGCATGGCGGGGGTGGCGCCCTCCATGCCGAGCGCCCAGATCCCCACGCCGGCGAGGTGGTAGGTGTTGGCCAGCTGCGCCTTGAGCGCCAGGGAGGTGGGATTGTCGAAGAAGGTCTGGTGCCATTGGGTGCCCACCTGGTACGAGGTCCACGGGGTCTGGGTGACCGGGTCCCAGTAGACGTGGCCTCCGGTGGCAAGGATCTGGGAGTAGCTCAACGGCGCGGCCGGACCGGTGGCGGGGTCACCGAGACCCGGTCCCGCCGTGGGCCAGTCGTAGCCGTAGTACGGGACGCCGAGGATCACCTTGGAAGGCGAGACCACTGCCGCGTACTGCTGCACGGCGTCGAGGTCGGTGAACCCGGCCCCGGTGAGCGGGGCAGTGGGGGAGGGGGTCTTGGGGCTGTTCATGTCGTAGGCCATCACGAAGAACCCGTCGACGCTCGGGTTGAGGCCGGCGATGTCGTAGAAGCCCGAAGGATCGCCGGCCGACGAGGCGTAGGTGTCCATGGTGACCTGCCAGTGGGGGTCGGCGTGGTGCATGGCGCTCGACACCGCGGCGACGAGGGTGTCCAGTCCGGACTGGTCCTTGCTCCCCTTGCCCTCGAAGTCGATGTTGATCCCGTCGAGGTTCTTGGCCGACACGAGTTGGACGAGCGAGGCCCCCAGACGCGCCCCGGTGGTGGGGTCGGCGGCCATCTCGTCGAGCGCGGCCTGGTCGAAGCACGACACGGTCAGCACCACGCGATCCCCGGCCCCGTGGGCGCGGGTCACGAGATCGGCCAGAGCCTGGCTCTGGTAGCCGACCCACCCCGGTCCGCTCTGCTCGACGGCGCCGGTCCCGTCGACGTCGACGCTGAAGTACGCCAACGTCGTGAGGGTGGTGAGGTTGAACCCCGACGAGCCGGGCAGGGTCCAATAGGGGGCGAAACCGAAGATCTCGTGAGGACGCAGGGCGGGGGCGCCGGCGAGCGACGGTGGCGCCGGCGCCGGAGGAGCGGTGGCCGCGGGGAGCGCGGCGGCGCCGGGCGAGTTGGCGAAGGTGTTGGCCATCCCGTTCATGATCGACACGCTCCCGCCACCGTTCCCGGGGTTGGAGACCGTGGCGGCCAGGGCCCCGCCGGTGCTCAGGGATCCCAGGGCGGCTCCCCCCACCACGAGGGAGAGCGCCCCCACGCAGGCGACGATGGGGCTGATCCGGAGGCGGAACCTCGTGGAGTGCCTGGGCCGGTGACGGCTCGGGGTGAGGCCGACGAGGCGAGGGATCTCGAGAGCCCCCAGGGCGTACATCGAGACCCGACGGGTCCAGTGCGACTGCCGGGCGTGGGCGCCTCGGGGTCGGGTCCGACCCGTGGTGGCGCGGCCCTCGGGGTGCTGCGCCGCGTGCCATCGTGCTCGTCGGGTCATGGGGTCTCGATCAGCTCGGGTGGCACTGGTGAATCGACCGGGCCCCATCGGGCCGCCGGATGGGGACGACAGCCCAGTGTTGTAGATGTGGCATCAGTTGACAAGGCGCGCCCGCTCCCCACGGTCCTCCGGGTTGTCGGCAGCGTCGGCCAGGAACTTCAGTACCCCTCACCCCGGCCCCGCAGTCCCCCGGGAGGCCCCGGCCCCGGCACTCCCGGCCCCGGGAGGCGGTGCCCGGGCGGGCGCCAACGGGTGCCCAAGATTCCGAGGGACCGTCAACGCGGTGCGTCGACATGCCGATGATGGCGGTATGGGGAGGGGGGTGGGCCACGCCGGTCGTCGGAGACGACTGGCCACGTCGGCCGTCCTCGCCCTCTCGGTGGCCACGATCCTTTCGGCCACGGTCGCGCTCGACGCTGGGCCGGCTCGGGCGGGGACGCCGGTTCCGGGTGCCGCCGGCTGTCCGATGTTCCCGTCCGACAACATCTGGAACACCGACATCGCCTCGCTGCCGGTCGACATCCACAGCGCCCAGTGGCTCGCCAGCATGGACTCGGGCTCGACGTTCCTGCATCCCGACTTCGGGCCGTCGGGTGAT
>Ga0187890_10002879_pt1 | contig 11947 bp, 6 predicted proteins | sample June2016WEW_21_1_FD_133005 | JGI IMG/M metagenome (GOLD analysis project Ga0187890, IMG submission 133005) | Peatland microbial communities from SPRUCE experiment site at the Marcell Experimental Forest, Minnesota, USA - June2016WEW_21_10 | ecosystem: Environmental > Terrestrial > Soil >... | reverse complement strand
GGTTATAATACCTGCATCTATACCGGCATGATGTTAAGCTCGCTGATAATGGGGGCAGTAGCCGGGAGGTTTGGTTTTCGAGCCTGCTTTCTGATTACGGCGGGTCTGGTTGCAGTGGGCGCCCTGGCGTTCAGCTTTATTTTCCAATCCGTCTCGGTCGAAAAGAGGGCGCTCTCCAAAAGCTCATAAGGATTTTTCGACCTGAAAGAAAGGACCTTTTTTTCAATCGTTGCTTTGAGTCACTGGACATAAATGCGAATATGAGTGATAATTTTCTGCCGGTGTCTCATGCGGATGAGACGAAACGCCGGGTGTAACACTCTGCGGCCACCCGCCTCGCGGGTGGGCGGGCTGTCGAGATTTCGGCAGGCGGTCCCATCGCCCATTGAAATTGTTGGTCAGGAGGGCTTTCTAATTGAGTCCATTTTATAAAAATCTGGCTCTCTGGCTGGTAATCAGCCTGATGGTGATTCTTCTTTTCAATATGTTTCACCAGCCGCAGCGGTCCAGCCTCGAGACCACTTACAGTCAATTCCTTGCTTCCGTTCAGAAAGGCGAAGTCACACAGGTCACCATCCAGGGCGATCATGTGTTCGGGACTTTCGTCGATGGCAAGACGTTCAAGACCTTTGTTCCACGGGATTCCGACATGATCAAGATTTTGCGGGACCAAGGGGTCAATATTCAGGCCAAACCCGAGGAAGAACCCCCCTGGTACATGAACGTGCTTGTCAGTTGGCTCCCGATGCTGCTTCTCGTAGGCGTATGGATTTTCTTCATGCGCCAAATGCAAATGGGGGGCGGAAAGGCGATGAGCTTCGGGAAGAGCCGCGCGCGCCTGCTCAACGAAAGCTCCAAGAAGGTGCTTTTCAATGATGTGGCAGGAGTGGACGAGGCCAAGGAGGAATTAGAAGAAATAGTGGAGTTTCTAAGGGACCCCAAGAAATTTACCAAACTCGGGGGTAGAATCCCAAAAGGCGTCCTGCTGGTAGGCGCGCCCGGCACGGGCAAAACTTTACTTGCGCGGGCCATCGCTGGTGAAGCAGGGGTCCCGTTTTTCTCGATAAGCGGCTCGGATTTTGTCGAGATGTTCGTTGGCGTCGGCGCATCGCGTGTGCGCGACCTGTTCCTTCAGGGCAAAAAAAATGCCCCCTGCATCATCTTTATTGACGAGATCGACGCTGTGGGAAGGCATCGAGGCGCAGGCCTTGGCGGTGGGCATGATGAGCGCGAACAGACTCTCAATCAGCTCCTGGTCGAAATGGACGGCTTTGAGTCCAACGAGGGCGTGATTCTGATTGCCGCGACCAACAGGCCCGACGTTCTCGACCCTGCCCTGCTTCGCCCGGGCAGATTCGACAGGCAGGTTGTGGTCCCGGTGCCCGATATCAGGGGCAGGGAAGGCATCCTTAAAGTCCATTGCGCCGCCAAACCGCTTGCTCCCGATGTGGACATTCAGACCCTGGCCAAGGGTACGCCGGGATTTTCCGGGGCCGACCTGGAAAACCTTGTAAATGAGGCTGCACTTCTGGCTGCCCGCAAGAATAGGGACCTCATCGCAATGCTTGACTTCGAGGAAGCCAAGGACAAAGTCATGATGGGGCTCGAGAGAAAGAGCATGATCCTGAGCGACGAGGAAAAGAACATCACGGCCTATCATGAAGCGGGACACGCTCTGGTCGCCAGGCTGCTTCCCGGAGCAGACCCTTTGCACAAGGTCACCATCATCCCACGCGGACGTGCTCTCGGACTGACTCAGCAGTTGCCCCAGGATGACCGCCACACCTATCCCAGGGACTTCCTGCTCGACAGCATAGCCATTCTCATGGGAGGTCGCGTTGCCGAGGAGATTTCCTTCAATATGAATACCACCGGGGCTGCCAATGACATCCAGCGGGCGACTCAGATCGCACGGCGCATGGTTTGCGAATGGGGAATGAGCGAAAAGATGGGGCCGGTCACTTTCGGCAGGCGCGACGAACAACCTTTTCTTGGCCGCGAGCTTGGCCACCAGAGGGATTTCAGTGAACAGACCGCACTCAATATAGATGAGGAAGTACGGCGAATAGTCGATGAGAATTATCAGCGTGCCCAAAATCTTCTATCCAAACACAACGGGCTGCTCGCAAAGATCGCACAATCTCTGCTGGACCGCGAGACACTTGATCTAAAAGATGTCGATGCGATCATAAACGAGATTGAACCCGGCCTTCTGTCCTCTCTTCCGGTAAAAAGTCGGACTTATAACATCAAGGCCTCCGCGCGCACGGTTGAAAGCCCGGTTACGGCTTCGGCTGCAGACGGAGACGGCCAGGATGATGCCGAACCCCCCTTGAGCCCGGCGCCGGACAGTGCCAAAGCAAATTAGTCGCCAAACTCGTTTAACACCAAGTAGCTCCAGGCCCCGCCAGGTGGGGGGGCCGGTTCTCGTTTAGCGTTCAATCACTCGTATGACAGACTTATATACAACCCTTCACGATGTACTCAACACTTTGCGATAATCTGGTCATTCCTCTTACCGCCTAGGCGGTAGCCATGCGCGTTGGGCGTTCGCGGGAGGCCTTCCTTACTCACTCGGCATGTTAAACTGGCTTTTTTGACGTCAAAAGTTGTAATATCCAGAACTTACCTTTGAAAATACACAGATATGAGAGGAATACGTCTGGTGAAGAAGACACGAAATGTGCATATTTGCGGCTTTGCCGGCCACTGTTTGCAGTTCATTACACTCGAGGGGCGTTTCTCACGATGAGAAAAAGAGAGATGAACAGGAAAGCCATCGCAATCGTCACGCTGTTGTTGACCATAGGGGCAACTGTCTATGCCAGAGATGGATTGTACTGGCGGATTGCTTTTTGGAAGGATAGTCCGTCCAGCTATGCCAGGTATTTGCAATATTTCCCAAACGGCAGTCATACCGTTGAGGCGAGAGAACTCTATGATGAGCGCAGTTGGCAGGAAGCCGTGAGGGATGGGGAGATCGACGGAATACGCCAATATATGGATACGTTTCCCAGTGGCAAACACGCAGATGAAGCGGCTGCAAAAATTGAGGATCTGCACTGGCAAGAGGCCAGTGTGGGAAACACTGTAAAGTCTTACCAGCTTTATCTATACACGTATCCCGGCGGCAAACACGCAGATGAAGCGGCTGCAAAAATTGAGGATCTGCACTGGCAAGAGGCCGCTGTGGGAAACACTGTAGAGTCTTACCAGCTTTATCTCGACACGTATCCCGGGGGCAAATACGCAGATGAAGCGGCTGCAAAAATTGAGGATCTGCACTGGCAAGAGGCCACTGTGGGAAACACTGTAGAGTCTTACCAGCTTTATCTCGACACGCATCCCGGGGGCAAATACGCAGATGAAGCGGCTGCAAAAATTGAGGATCTGCACTGGCAAGAATCCGCTGTGGGAAACAGTGTAGAGTCCTACCAGCTTTATCTCGACACGCATCCCGGCGGCAAACACGCAGATGAAGCGGCTGCAAAAATTGAGGATCTGCACTGGCAAGAGGCCACTGCAGGAAACACTGTAAAGTCTTACCAGCTTTATCTCGACACTTATCCCACAGGTCGCTTTGGGCCTGAGGCGCAGGCAAAGCAGGAATCGCTCCGAAGTGATGATACACCCTATGTTGCGGCACAGAAGATAGGTACCTCGTCGGTGCTCAAGGGTTTTCTTGAAGATTTCCCCGGCCACAATAAAGAGGCGGATGCGCGCGCCGCACTCAGGGAAATAGAAGAGGGACGGGATATCACTGATCTCCTCAAAGAGAAGAAAGTCGAAATTGAAACGGAAGGCAGCGGAATCCAAAATGTCATTGTCAGGATACGGCGTCTTGTGACTTACCCGATCACGGTCAGAATCCCCGTGGGTACCTTCTTTGTCTCCCGTAGCTCATCCTCCCAGAACATGGTTGCCACCGGGGAATCCAAGCTCGCACTCACGAACAGCGATTGGCGGTGGGTGATGCCTTCGGTCGTCAGTGCCAACAGGCTACGTTCTATCCCCGGCCAAAAAGACGCTTTTAGCGTGCAGAAATCACCCAATCAAAATGAACTGGTGAGGCTCATGCCCGTTTTGGATCGTGCAGGGGTTTCTTTTACCGTCCGACAGGCCGCCGTATGGATCATCACGGACAATGCCAGTTACTCGGACCTCGGTATTCTGGTAATGAGCAGCGATGGATTTGGAGGGACACGTGTCATCAATGAATATGAGGCGGCTCGCGCCATGCAGCTCTGCGATCAAGCAAACATTGATATCACTCGGAAGGCCATCTGGAAAGACAAGTCAACAATCCTGCAAGGGCTGCACGACGCAAGCCTTAAAGGATGGCTGCAGGCTAATATTGGTGCAAAAGGACCAACCAAAACAAATACCGGTGTAACTACCGGGCTGAATGACCTGATGGAAGCCTCCCGGCTTGGTCACATCGAGGTCGTGCAGACGCTGATAAACAAAGGCGCCGATGTCAATGCTAAAGACAAAAACAGTTCAACCGCGTTGATGGCTGTTTCCCGGAATGGCCACAGGGAGATCGTGCAGTTGCTGCTTGATAAGGGGGCCGACGTCAATGCAAAGAGGACTGACGGCGTAACCGCGTTGATGATTGCCTCCCAGAATGGCCACAGGGAGATCGTGCAGTTGCTGCTGGCCAAGGGGGCCGACGTCAATGCAGAGAAGACTGACGGCGTAGCCGCGTTGCTGATTGCCTCGCAGAATGGCCACCAGGAGATCGTGCAGTTGCTGCTTGATAAGGGGGCCGGCGTCAATGCAAAGAGGACTGACGGCGTAACCGCGTTGATGGTTGCCTCCCAGAATGGCCACCGGGAGGTCGTGCAGTTGCTGCTTGCCAAGGGGGCCGACGTCAATGCAAAGAGGACTGACGGCGTAACCGCGTTGATGGTTGCCTCCCAGAATGGCCACCAAGAGGTCTTGCAGTCGCTGCTTGCCAGGGGGGCCGACGTCAATGTAGAGGACAAGGACGGCAAAACTGCGTTGGTGGCTGCCTCCGCGAATGGCCACATCGAGATCGTGCAGTCGCTGCTTGCCAAGGGGACCGACGTCAATGTAAAGGACAAAGACGGCAAAACCGCGTTGATGGTTGCATCTCAGGAAGGCCACCAGGAGGTCGTGCAGTTGCTGCTTGATAAGGGGGCCGACGTCAATGTAAAGAGGACTGACGGCGTAACCGCGTTGATGATTGCCTCCAAGGAAAGCCACCAGGAGGTCGTGCAGTTGCTGCTTGATAAGGGGGCCGACGTCAATGCAAAGAGGAATAACGGCGAAACCGCGTTGATGATTGCCTCTTACACAGGACACAAAGAGATCATGGAGTTGCTGCTTGTCAAGGGGGCCGACGTCAATACAAAGATGAATAACGGCGAAACCGCCTTGTCGCATGCATCCCACAAAGAGATAAAGGAACTGCTTATCAGGGCGGGAGCAAAATAAAAAAAGGGGCAGCCCTTAAATATGGAAATTGGCAATGAAATTAGAATGAAATACGGGCAACCCCCAAATGCTCTGCCAGGATACTCTCTACTCTTTTCCTCAATTCCTTGTCATGTTCCATTCGTTTTGAAAAACTTTGGCTTATTTTGGCGATGGCTGAATATGTTAACTTTGCGAATATTTCTCCAATCTCTGCATTCGAGGCGCTCGTATGTCTCTTCAATAGATATACGCACGCATTCCTGGCCTCACTCCTTTTGTTTCCAGCCATCCCTTCAAGGCTAATCCCGTAATGCCTGCGGACCGCTTCGATTATCTGTTCCACCCCTGCTGCGGCATGCAGAGCCTTCCGATGTGAAACCTCCGTTTTTTCAATCCGATCACTCTCAAGCCGCGACAGCACTTTCTTTATGAATCCCTCGCTGCCGAGGATTATCCCACCGTACACTTTTTCTAAGGGATTTTCAGGCTCTTTTCCCAAGTCGCTTTCAACAAAAGCCTGGTAACGTCGTCTTGCCTGTTTTTCACTTTTTGAGAACATCCCAAGGATGGGGCCAACGTTGACGATACTCTCCGGGCTGCCGGATATGAATGATTTGTAGCTGCTATAAGGGTATTCTTCCGGTTTTTCCACCATCTTCGCCCGGACGGGATTAAGATGGAGGTAGCGACTCAATTCCAGGAGATAGCTGTCCTTGTCTACTACGATTGCTTTGTATCTCCCCTGGAACAGGTGTCCGCTCCGATTCCTCTTGATGTTTGTGTATGTCGTGTAAGAACTGTTCAGGTAATGCATTATCCTGCTCAGATTCTTCTGCGGTGTTTCGACAACCAGGTGATAGTGGTTCGTCATGAGCACATAAGCGTTCAAAAGAAAACGATATTTCTCTTTTGCTTCGCCCAGGTATTCCTTGAATTTATCGTAATCCCTCTTGCCCAAGAATATCTTGCGCCCATCGTTACCCCTCGCCGTCACATGATACATCGCCCCTTCATATTGTATCCGGAGTGCCCTTGCCATTTTTCCATCCCTCGTATGACAGACTTATATACAACCCTTAACGATGTACTTAACACTTTGCCATGTACTTCGCGTAGCGCGGAAGGCGACCGCAGTATGTGTCTATCATCCGCTTTGGGCGTTCGCGGGAGGCCTTCCTCAGGTTTCTTATGGATAGGTTACACTATAATTTTCTAATTTCAAGGGCTGACCCCCAAATTTCATACGAAAGCTGGCCCAGATTAAGCACATACAGATGTCTATCTTTGATGAGAAAAATCTCGCAGAGATCCGCTCACCTGATTTTCCCGGAGAGCGGTTGGTGGCCTGCTATAATCCAGTCCTGGCCGAGGAACGGAGTCGCAAAAGAGCGGAGCTTTTAGCGGCAACGGAAAAAGATCTCGCGAAGATAGCCCGTGAAGTGGCACTGCGGACCAGAACGCCTCTTGCCAAGGTAGAGATCGCAAAGAAAGCGGGCAAAGTATTGAATCGCTTCAAGATGGGTAAGCACTTCAGTTTGACGCTTGCTGAGGGGGTTTTCTCTTATGCCCGCAAAGAGGAGGCAATCGGTCGCGAAACCCAAATGGATGGCATTTATGTAATCCGAACGAGCGAACCCGCCGAGAAAGTTTCGGCGGAAGACGCAGTGCGCGGCTACAAGAGCCTTGCCCAGGTGGAGCGCGCCTTCCGGTGTCTCAAGGGGGTGGACTTATTGGTGCGGCCAATCCGCCATCGCACGGAAGATCATGTGCGGGCTCATATATTTCTTTGCATGCCGGCATATTATGTTGAATGGTACATGCGAAAAGCTTTGGCTCAGCTATTATTTGACCATGTACAACTTGAAGAAGATCGAAAGAGGCGCGATGCGGTCAAACCGGCCAAGCCCTCAGCATCGTCAAAAAGAAAAAAGGGCCTTTGATCTCTTGGGGGTGTACCCAGTAAACGGAAACTCATAATATGCTAAATTGAAATAAATTCAAGATGTTGTTTTTGTTTTATGCCGGGAACTTCGGTTTAAGGATTTAGGAATTAGGCGATTCAGGGATTCATGAATTTTGGGATTTTTCAATTCCTTAATTCCTCAATTGATCATTTCTCGAATTCCTTAATTCCTTAATCCAACTGCATTGCCGGCGACTCCGCCCCCGAACCGCCGCTTCCGAACTCATTGACAAACATAAGATTCGGGAACCTTGAAAATTTCGAGGGTCTATTTTTTCAAGGAGGAGCAGAGGATCTGAAATCGGCGGGTTGCAGCCCTCACAACGCTATACAAGGCAGATATCACCAGTCGCAGATCAGACGATTTAAAATGACGGGGCACTGACTTGTCCCCTGCACTCCGCCCTTGACACCGCGTGCGCAATTCGCACAATTTCTTGAGCGATATCCTCGGGTGAAAGAACAAAATCTATACACCCGCTTGCTATTGCGCTCTCAGGCATATCAGGCTGCCCTGCGGTGTCGAGCTTCTGCGCGATGGTAATGCCCCCTGCTTCTTTTATGCCGCACAGCGCTGCTGCCCCATCGCCATCATAGCCAGAGACAATGACCGCGATAAGTTTGCCGTCCCAGTGTTCCGTAAGGGAACGCAAAAAAACCGTAATCACGTCAGGCCATCCCCTAGGCTTTGATATCGGCTCTAGACGGAACTCTCCATCAAGAACGTGCAAATCACGGTTTTCCGGGATGACGAACACACAGTTGGGTTGGATGAGTAATTTTTCCGTGATCAGTTCAACCGGCATCTCTGTGTAGCGCGGGAGAATCTTGGGGAGCAGGGTAGCTACGGTTCTCAGGTGATTAACTATGACGATAGCAACACCCATATCGGCTGGCAGATGGGTTAGTAACCGGGTATAGGCGTCGAGGCCACCGGCTGATCCACCCACGCAAACGACAGGGAAGTCTCTTGCAACACTCTTAGCTTTCATTGACAATCACTCCGCTTCGAATTTTTCATTCCATGCACGTAATACACCCTTCCTCTTCGTGATAGCTCCATTTAGCCTACAACAGAGGATCTCATCGGCATGATAGAAGTGAGATTTTGCCACTTCTATTTTTTCCGGAGTTATCCCGTCTATTTTAACCTAATCAGAGTTCATTCGCAGTCTAAGCCTCACACTCATCTTCCCTGGATATAGTGAACACGAAGTTAGACCCGTCCGGACGGGCCTCGTACCATATCTCACCGCCGTGTTCGAGGATGATTTCCCTGCAAAGGTACAAACCAAGGCCGACACCACCCGGAGTGGGACCTTCCGATGGTTCGATTCGCTCAAATCTGTCGAATATCTTCTCGCGATCTTCTTCAGCAATCGGTCTGCCGCTGTTGTAGACGTTCAGACGATAATGCGATTCGCGTTGTTCAAAACCAAAAGAGATGGTACACCCTTTGCCACCACCGTACTTGACGGCATTGCTGAAGAGGTTCCTGTAGACGGCCTTCAGCCAGGTCTTGTTGGCGCTGATGGCAATGGAACCGGACGGAATGGTCCCGAGGCGATTGTCGATGACAATCTCACGCCTGGTGATATCGTCTGCGAGTTCCTCCAGCACCGCATCGATGATATCCTGCCTCAGGTCCAGCACTTCACGTTTCATTTCCATGCCGCCCTCGACAATGGAGGATTTCCCGAGGTAATCCTCCGCGGTTCCCAGCAGGCGGGCGCAACGGGACAAGAGATCCTGCACGGTGTTGGCCGGGCTTTGATCCAGCTTCCCGTATGCGCCTCGAAGCATGAGCTTCAAGATGGAGGCAATGGCGACAAGCGGCCCCCTGATGTCATGAGACATGGCCATCACCATGTTTAGAATGTGCTCGTTCAACCGCCGAACACGTTGTTCCGATTCAAGGAGTGCAGCTCCCCGCTTGCGCTCGGTGATGTCGCGGATGTTGCATTGGATGACTTTGGTATTATCCACCAGGTATATATTGCTGACAAACTCCACGGCGATGGGCCGCCCATCGAGGGTTTCCAGCGGTAGATCATCGTAACGGATGTATTCGTTATCTTGCAGCGCCTTGAAAGCGTCCTTGGATGCGGCAATGTCCTTGAATACACCGAGTTCCCAGATATGTTGCCCCCATATTGCGTCGTAAGAATAACCGAGTAACTGCAACAGGAAAGGATTGACATCAACCACCTTGCCCGTATCGGCATCGAGAATCAAGATACCGTCCTTGGCTGATTCAAAGAGCCGCCGGTAGCGCTTCTCGGATTCTTGCAGCGCCGCCTCGGCACTCTCCTTTTCCCTCAACGTTTGTTCCAGAGACGCAATTCGCCTATTTAATTCGTTTTTGGCGATGCGAAGTTGGTTTTCGATATCTGTGTCTGACATGGTCACAACCTCGATAAAGTTGTCTCCCGGCTAATAAGTTACTGTGCATTTTCTGCATATTTCCAGGACGTGGGGCGGGTCTTCGATTCTTAACGCGACAAAAGGGTTCTGTCCTGGGGTTACTTGCAGGGGTGACTTTCCAGACCGCCTCGCGGTGCGCAGCATGCTTGCCGGCTTGGCACCCCAGACCCCCGTATTCGAGTTCGATGGTGTTTATCCTTGCCTGGCCTAAAATAACATTACCCGGCGTTTATGAATCCTTACCGAGTAGAGTTGTATTATCTTTAAGAAGCAAATTCTATGCCCGGTAGATCTAGAGGCGTTGCGTTTTGAATTTAGCTAATCTGTATAAAGAGTTATGGCAGGGTGAGACCCATCGACGGTTGTGGATTTGAGGAGAAAAAGTGTTGCATGCAACAGAAGCGTTGCATTACTTTAAGTCGCATGTTGCGCTTCAATACCGGATGGGGGGCTTGCGATTGAAGCCGATGAAGCGGCTCGAAGAGGGCAACTATGCTCTGATCGTTACCGAAAGACCACAAAACTCACGCGCTGGGGCATGCTAAAGATGGGGCAGAAAACAATTTGGGAACTAAAAGTATAAATAATCAAGCAGTTGAAACCTTGCGCAAGCCTCTTTTCAGCCTCATTGCGAAGAGCGGTTGCCGGCCTTTACTCCAGGATCTTATCTGCCATGATGTCCTCTATCGGTAATGTCTTCCATGGTGAGCAAAATAAGACTGGGCTTTCCGCTCTGCTGCTTCATCATTCGGGCGTTAAGAACCATTCTCCTGCGCCCGATATTTGGAAAGTCATTCTCCACCTCAAAGTCATCGAAAGAAGACTTCTCCGGGATAATCTTTTCGAGGAGTTCCCGAAGCCTCGGGATGTCCCACTGGCCGTCACCAAGGCTAAAAATGTGTCTCCCTTCGGTCTTTTCGCTGGTGATCTCAAAATTCCTGTAAAAAACCTTATTGGCCGATACGACCTTGAGGTTACCGTCGAGAACGAGCAGCGCCTCCCGTATTGTGTCGGTGATGGTTTCGGCAAAAGCTCTGGCATCGTATGCAAGCTTTTCCACCTCTTTAAGAGCGGTAATATTGACAAACGAAACAACGACACCGTCGATCATGTTCTCCAAGGTTCTATAAGGGAGCGTGCGAATGGAAAACCAGGTCCCCTCCTTGTTCTGCACCTCTGCTTCACTGTGCTGCAGCGTTTTCAGCACAGCCCTGACACTGGCCGTAAGGTCATAGTCTGCAAGCTTTGACGTGATATCGCTTATCGGCCGCCCCACATCGGAGGGAATAAGATTGAAAATCTCGGTCAGAGCCGGAGTGAAGCGCCTGATATTTAACCGGGTATCCAGAAAGACCGTCCCTATTGCTGTGGAGGAGTATAGATTCTCCACATCGTTGCTGAGTTCCGAGAGCTGAATGACCTTGCTCTGGAGTTGCGAATTCATGTTCACCAGTTCCTCCCTGGAAGTTTCCAACTCTTCGTTGGTGCTCGTCAATTCTTCATTGGCGGACTGCATCTCCTCGTTGGTTGACCTGAGCTCCTCATTCGTGGTCTGGAGTTCTTCAATGGTGACCCGGAGGTATTCTTTCGTCGCCTGAAGCTCGTTTTCAAGGACCAGTATGCGCGGGTCTGTCTCCGGGGACTCCTCCGGCTCCGTATCCCCTTTGGCGATTTTACCCGGATGGGGCTTTTCCTCGAATGAGACCATGATCAGTTCCTGTTTAACGCCCGGCTCCCTTACAAGCTGTACGATCACATCGACGCTAAAAATCCCGGAGTTGTCGTCCGGAGCAATCTGCACTCCTTCACACACTACCCTGGTATTTTGCCGGACGGCTTTGCCAAGGGCCGATGCCAGCTTGGCCTGCAACTCCCTGCGGGCCATCTTAAGGATGTTGAGTGTCGGTTTTCCGCTCGGCTGAACCAGGTACTTGTCTGTTGATCCCTGAAAGTAAAGGATGTTGTAGTGATCGTCGAGAAACACGCATGGTGGAGAGTATTGCGCAATGATCTGCTTTTCGGCCAGTTCACGGATATCGGTCTCTCCTTGTGTGCTCTTCCTTTCCACCCAGTCAGCCAGCAAAGTGACGAATTGCGGAGTAGGGGTAGGAGGTGTTG
>Ga0187890_10002875_pt1 | contig 11955 bp, 8 predicted proteins | sample June2016WEW_21_1_FD_133005 | JGI IMG/M metagenome (GOLD analysis project Ga0187890, IMG submission 133005) | Peatland microbial communities from SPRUCE experiment site at the Marcell Experimental Forest, Minnesota, USA - June2016WEW_21_10 | ecosystem: Environmental > Terrestrial > Soil >... | reverse complement strand
TGCGGGAACCGCTGACCCCGGCCGGGGAGCGGCTGGTCCAGGCCGTGGCCGCCCAGGCCGGCCTGGTGCTGCGCAACGTCGCCCTGGTCGCGGACCTGCGAGCATCGCGGCTGCGCCTGGTCGCCGCCGCCGACGAGGCCCGCCGCGGCCTGGAGCGCGACCTGCACGACGGCGCGCAGCAGCAGCTCGTCGCGCTTCGGATCACCCTCAGCCTGGCCCGCCAGGTGGTGCAAAGCTCACCAGACGAAGCAGCCGGCCTGCTCGCGCAGACCGAACGCGCAGCAGCCGAGGCCCTGGAGGAACTGCGGGATCTGGCCCGCGGAATCTACCCGCCGCTGCTCGCCGACCTCGGGCTCGGCGCCGCGCTGCAGGCCCAGGCGCGAAAGGCGCCGCTGCCGGTCACCGTCGAGGCGGACGGGACGGGCAGGTACCCCCAGGACATCGAAGCCGCGCTGTACTTCGCCATCCTTGAAGCACTCCAAAACGTCGCCAAATATGCGCACGCCTCCGCTGCCCGCGTGACCCTCCGCCACGATGGCCAGCTTCTCGTGTTCACCGTCGGAGATGACGGCACAGGCTTCGACCAGGCGAAGACCTCCTTGGGCACCGGCATACAGGGCATGGCCGACCGCATGGCCGCACTCGGCGGCACCCTCAAGATCACCTCAGCCCCCGGCCACGGCACTGAGGTCACCGGCCAGATACCCGCCGCGGAACGGCGCAATTCATGATCGTGGTCAGCAGAGCTACTGGGCCCACGCCATGGCAGCAGCAGCGGAGCACCGAATCGAACCCCTGCAATCAGCTTGGGAATCCGGCCGATCGAGCGCGCCAGTGAGTTGGCCCTCAGCGTATGAGCACCGCGCTTTCGTCCTGCACGGCCGGCCAACGATAAGTCTGCCACCGGGGATGGCCAAGGTGACCTGGGTTACTGTTCAGTCCGCATCTTCGCCGTCGCTGGCATCCACTGCTGGCGATGCCACCGACGGACCCGTTTTCGGCCAGACCGGCCATGGCGACGGCGTTGAGCCTCGGGGGTCGGCGAGCATCACGCCGTTGAGGCCGAAGCCCAGGGAAATGGCCAGGCTCCCCAAAGTCACCGGGCCACCGGATTACTCAACCCGGCCCAGGCCACCGCCGCCAGCCACCTGGCAGTCAACTGGGCCCGAGAAGTCTCGACGCCGATGAGCGGCCGAGCAGGACCAGCCAGCGCCCTTGCCGGCCGACGCGGCGAACACCGCCGCCACGTCCTGGTCCGGCGCTCCCTTCGCGACCGTGACCGTCGCCCAGCCGATGTGCCCCGGCGCGATGGACATGTGCTCGGGAGACACCGTGACGCCGGCGACGGTGCGGGCGCTGGCACGCACCGCGTGCCGGCCTCGCCCACCTTGACGACGGACCCGGTGACCGCCAGCGGCTTCGCGGGCGCGGGTGATGTGCTCAGGGCATCACGCTCCTATCGCGGTGTTAGGTGAAGTTCTGGCTGTACATGTCCGGGGTGGCGGCCGCGCGCAGGAGTGTCCGGGCCTGTGGGGGGTTGTCCAGTGAGCGTTGTCGCGCGTGCGTCACCGATGCTCTAATTTGTCAAGAAATGTTTGATCCGGCTTAACGACGCGACGTGGCGTGGGAGGTAGCTCGGTGATGGCGAAGATGGCGAAGACGCTAAGGATCGTTCGGTCTTGGCGGGCTGCCGCGGCGGTGCTGACAGTGACGTTGGCGGCGTCCGGGGCAGCGGCGGCGTCGGCGTCGGCGTCGGCCGACGCGAGCTCGGGAGCGCCGTACCCGTGCCCGGCCGGCGGCGGCCCGAACTTCACATCGGGAGTAGACGCATCGGCGATCGGCTGGCTCGGTAACGGCCAGGGGGCGACGGCCTGTCTCGGGGGCAGCTTCTACGTCCCCAACGGCATCGACACAACGTATGGGTTCGGCGTCTACAACGATTCGCCGACGACCTGGACGAACGCGGACGGCTACCTGCCCGCGCTCGTGACCGGCTTCACGTCGGCCGGGGCGAAGGTCTCCATCACGAACTTCGGCGACCGCGTGGTGATCGGCGGCAACCCCTACGTCTTGATCTACAGCCGTGTCGCGGTGCACAATCCGACCAGCCAGACGCTGACAGTCGACCCGCAGCCGTCGCCGGGCCTGGTGCCGCTGAACAGCGCGCCTGACCAGGTAAGCCCCGGTGCGGCGGTCGACCACGACTACGTGGTGGCGGAAGACAGATTCGGCGGGACCTACGCCTGGCCGACCGCGGCCCAGCTTGCCGTGGCAGGCAGCTACAATGCCCACTTCGCCCACATGCGCGCGTTCTGGAACAGCCAGCTGGCGGGGATAACCCAGCTCACGCTGCCCGATCAGCAGCTGGTCGACGCCTATAAGGCCGGCTTCGCGTACACACAGATCGACCGGAGTGGCAACGCCCTGGACACCGGCACCAACGGGTACCACGCGGAGTACGAGCACGACGTCGTCGGCATCCTCGCGAACATGTTCAATGAGGGCTATTTCACCGACGCCCACGCGCTGCTCGACGAGACCGACCGGGTGGTCGGAACCAACACCCAGTACTCGGACGGGACCTGGGTCTACCCGTGGCTGTGGGCCGTGTACGTCGAGAAGACTGGTGACACCAAGTTCCTCGCCGCGCGCTTCAGCTCGCCCGGCCCGCTCGGGGCCAGCGCGCAGCCGAGCATCGAGGCGACCGCACAGATCATCGCCGCTGACCGCACCGGACCTGGCGGCATCATCGGCGAGACCAGCGACATCGATGCCAACGGCTACTGGGTCAGCGACAATTACGAGGCCCTGCTCGGCCTGGCCGGCTACGAATACCTCGCCAAGGTCCTGGGCAACACCGCCCAGGAACAATGGGCGGCCGGCGAGTACAACAGCCTGCTGCAGGCGGTGAACTCGACGCTGTCGTCCACCATCTCCTCCAATAACCTCGATTACATCCCCTGCTCGATGGTCGAGCCCAACACCGCCAACCGCTGCTCCAACCCGGAGGACGCCAACTGGGCCGCGCCCGGCGTGTACTTCAACTGGGCCTGGAACGGGTACCTGCTCGGCGCCCCGATGACCGGCCCGGATGGCGGGACCGTCGCGGACTGGATCGACAAGACCCTGTCCTACGGGTTCGGCCGGGTGCAGGGGTTGCTGCCGGCCAACACCTTCGGCGGGTACCCGGGCGAGGGCTTCTACTCGACCGCCTACAACGGCGCCTACGGCGCCTGGGGGCTGGGCAGCAACAACTACCGCGACGAGGGCATCCTCTCGCTGGAGTTCCTCATCAACAACGACCAGGCCGGGCCGTACTCCTGGTGGGAGGGCTCGACCCCGCCGAGCACGACGACGCCGTGGATCGGGAATCACCCGGCCAGCGGCGGCGGCTCGTCCCCGCACTCGTGGGGCATTGCGATGGGTGACCTCGGCCTGCTCGACTCGCTCGTGTCCCAGCGGACCGACGGGTCGCTCATCGTCGGCAGGGGGGTCCCGAACAGCTGGGTCGGGTCCGGCCGCCGGATCGCCGTCTCCAACTTCCCCACCACCGACGGTGGCCGGATCGGCGTGACGATCACCACGCGAGGAGATGCGGTCACGCTGCAGCTGACCGGCAAGCCCTCGGGACCGGTGACCTTCGAGCTGCCCGCCTTCGTCAACAACATCGCCTCGACATCCGCGGGCACGGTCGACAACGGAGCCGGCGCCGTCACCACACCTGCCCACACACGGTCGGTAACGGTCACGCTGGCTCACGCGCCGGCGGCGTCGTAGCGCGCAACCAGGTCGTAGCGCCCTACTAGCTCTCGTGATTGTGCTTCGGCAGGCTGGTCGGCGATGTCCGGCTAGCGTTTAGCTGTTCAGGCCGGCCGAGAGCAGCCGCATCTCTCGTGCGCGCTGGACTGCGGAGGAACGGTCCTGAGCCTGGAGCTTGGCGTAGATGTTGCGGATGTGGGTGTTGACGGTGTTGACCGGGACCGATAGCTCGCCGGCGATCTCCGGCCGGGACAGGTTCGTCGGGAGATACCGCAGCACCCGCAGCTCGCTCGAAGTCAGTTGCTCGATCTCTGCCAGCGAAGACTCATTGCCCGGCGCTAGGGACGATCCGCGCATGACATCGAGGATGTCGGCCAGCAGGGCCGCGTGAGCCGTCTCATGCCGCGGCATGGCCTCGAGCAACTCGAGCGAGCCTGTCATCGCGAACGGCAGGATGACCCGGTCCGCCTCCGCCAGGGCCAGTGCGCACTCGGTGGCCGCGGTGGCAGAGCGCTGGTCACCGAGTTCGCGGTGCGCGAGCGCTGCCAGCAAGTGTGTCTCAACGACTGTCACGTAGCCGATAGCAGGAGCTATCCCGTTCAGGGCATCGCGGACCGCGGCGAGAGCGGCGGCCGGGTCGCCCTCGGCGAGGCAGATAGCCGCGCGCGCATTGCCGATCTCGGCGGAGCCTGCCAGATCCGGATCGAGTGCTGCCAGCGAGGCCCGGGCCTCGCTGAGCTGCCCGAGCCTCGCCTGGGTGGCCAGCCTCCAGCTCGTCAGCTGACCCGCCAGCGCATGTGAGCCTTCCAGCTGCGCCTGCAGGTGCTCAGCCGCCCTGTATTCCGCAAGTGCCTTGTGCTGCCTGCGGCGGCCGGACAAGAGCATGCCGGTGCCGATGTGCAGCAACAGCCTGATGACGGGTCCGGTGTCTGTCTCCACGGCGCGGGCGGCGCGCCTAAGCCAGTGATCGCCCTCGTCGAATTCACCCGTCCAGATGAGAGCGCCTGCGAGGTTCACGAGCGCCGGCGCGATGACCGGCTCCGCGCCCCAGCCATGCTGCTCAGCGAGCGCTATCGCCTCCCGGCACCGCCGCCGGGTAGTTGCGAAGGGCTCGATCTTCGATGCGAAGGCGAGCTCAGCCAGGCAGGCCACTTCGAGGTACGGACGTCCGATCCTCCGCGCAAGTTCGGCGCCCTCGTGCAGGTGCCGCTCACTGTCCTGGTTTCCCAGCGACCACGCTTCGACGATTCCGAGATTCATCAGCGCGACCGCGCGCAGGTCGCTGTCGAGCGCGATGTCCTCGTCGGACTGAGCGCTGACAGGCGAGGCAAGGAATCTGACCTGATCGACGACACCTGCCAGGTGGCCGCGCTTCCGCGCGAGCGACAGTCTCAGCGCTGCGGTCGCCACTTCGAGGCGGTGCTTGCGCTCTGACGGCGTCGATGCGATCGCGGCTTCGGCCACTGTCAGGTGGGCGGCAGCCTCGTCCAGGCGTCCCAGGGCAAGGTCGCTGGTTGCCCGCGCGAGAGGGAGATCCGGGCCTTCGGTAACGGCACCCGGCGGGAACGCGCGCAACAGCGACTCGATGGTCTGCGCTTGCCCGTCCAGGGTCATGCCGAACGAGTGGTCTGCGAGCAGCCGCGCCGCATCAGCCCAGTCGCCCGCGGCCTGGATATGCCGGATGGCGTCAACGATCTCACCGTGCCCGGTCAGCCACTGCGCGGCGAGCCGGTGCAGGGCCGGCAGCTCTTCGGGCAGCCTCCGGCGCAGCTCAAGGCGGAGCAGGTCGGCGAAGAGGTGGTGATACCGGAACCAGGTCCGGGCCGGGTCGAGGGATACGACGAACGCGTTGGCGTCTTCGAGATCGAGGAGGATGCGTTCGGAGCCGGGGTGGCCAGTCAGCAGATCCGCCAGCTCGCCGTTGACCCGGTCGAGCAGGGCGGTGCGCAGAAGAAGCTGCTGGACCCTGGGCGGCTGGCATTCCAGCATCTCGGCGAGCAAGTACTCGGCCACCGTGCGGCTGCTGCCAGAGAATTCCGCGACAAATCTTTCCGGGTCCGGGCTGCTGGCCAGTGACATCGCCGCCAGCCGCAGGCCGGCAGCCCAGCCTTCCGTGCGCTGGTGCAGCCTGGCGACCCCGGCCTGTGACAACGCGATGCCCGAAGCCTCCAGGAACTGGCGGGTCTCGCGCTCAGTGAAACGCAAGTCTGCCGCGCGGATCTCAGCTAGCTCGCCGGCGAGACGAAGCTTGTGCAACCGCAAGGGGAGATCACGCCGCGTTGCGAGGATCGCGTGCACATGCCGGGGGAGCTTCTCCAGCAGCCGGGACAGCTGCATCAGCGCTTCCGGCGAGGTCAGCTCGTGCAGATCATCGACGACCAGGAAGGTGCGATCGTGAACCGCAGCGAGCTCGGACAGGACTCTCTCGCTGATGGCATCTTCATTGAAGTCGGGTGTCGCTGCCAGCTGTTCACCCTCGCCGGGCGTGCCCGGCGGCTGCCCGATCGCGCTCAGGACGGCCAGCCAGAACTGCTGGGAGTCCTGCTGACCGCGCCGCACCTGCACGACCGCCAGCCGGTAGGGCTGACCTGGACCTTCTGCCCAGGCCCGCAGCAGCGAAGTCTTGCCGCCCCCTGCCGGGGCTGAGATAAGCGTTACCTTCGCGGCCGTCGCGCGATCAAGGGACGCAAGAAGCTCTCCGCGCTGGATCAGCCGCGGAGCTGCCAGGGCCCGCTTCGGAGGGATTGCCCTAAACGCCACGCCGCAGCCCGATCCCCGGCGCGCTGGCCTGGCGCCGGCCGCCTCTCAGCATCTAGCCAGGTTACGTGCCCGGACGGTGACTAGCGCAACACCTGGCTGCCCCCCGTCACGCCATTCGGGCGCCGGCCTCACCAGATCCTGGCGATGCGGACTCACCTGCCTGCGCCAGACCATTAACCGCATGGACCCTGCATCGGCCAGGTACCTGATCAGGATCAACGGCCATCTCGGCGCCACGTTGCTGTCCGCGTTTCCCGCCCTGGCCGTGAAGCGGCAGGGCACGCAGACAGTCCTGACCGGCGTGCTGGACCGGCCCGGGCTCCATGGCGTCCTGGCTGAGATCGAGGCGCTTGGCCTTGACCTCCTCGAGGTCCGCCAACTCGCCCCCGAGGCCAGACCTACGGAAAACGGTGACACCTGCTCACCGTGAAGATCCCCAACCTCGCAACCCGATCACCTAACCGGGAAAGTGATGGCCACCATGACCAGTGCACCCCTCCGCGACCGGGCAGGCCAGGCAGGAATCGGCGGCGCCGACTGGCTGGAGAAGGCGAGGGCCCAGCTGCGCAGAGCTGACCCGGTAATGGCCAGGGTGATAGCTGCCCGGCCGGATTTCGACCCGCGACTGTGGATGACTGAGCTGCCGCCGATGGACCTGTTTGGTGCCCTGCTGTTCCAGATCGTCGGCCAGCAGCTGTCGGTCGCGGCAACCCGGCGGATCCTCGAGCGCATCGAGGCACGCTTCGGTGGCCGTCTCCCGTCGGCCGCCGACGTGCTAGGCACTGATCCGGCAAAATTTCGCGAGGCGGGCCTGTCATGGCGGAAGATCAGCACACTCCGCGATCTCGCCGAGCGCCTGTCGGACGGGCGGCTTGAGCCGAAGGCGCTGGCGGCTATGCCAGACGACGAGCTCATTGCGGTATTGACCGAGATCCCCGGGATAGGCCCGTGGACGGCGCAAGGCGCCCTCATCATCGCGCTGGGCCGCGAGGACGTAGTCCTGCCAGGTGACCTTGCTCTTCGCAAGGCTGTCCGCACTGTCTACCGCCTCGACCACCTGCCTGCACAGGAAGAGGTTCTGGCGATCGCCGAGAAATGGCGGCCTTACCGCAGTCTGGCGACCGCGTACCTGTTCTCGGCCGCATTCGAGGAAGCTCAGGCACTCACTGTCCCCGCGGAGCACACCGCCGGGCCGCAACCCGAGGTAGGGGAGTGACCTGTTCACATCACAGCGAACACCGGAGGGTAGGCATGAGCCAGGCAACGGTAGCGGTCGTCGCCGGTGCGGGCGGCGCGCTCGGGCACGCGACCACCGAGGCGCTTGCAGCCAGCGGACTCAGGGTGGTGGCGCTTGACCGGAACGAGCACGCGATGAGCGATCTGCGCGACGTCGTGCACAAAGAAGCAACCGATCCTGCCGATCCCGGCGCGGTGACACGGCTCATCGACCGGATAGCGGCCGAGGTCGGGCCCCCCGGGGTGCTGGTGAACACGGTCGGAGCGTTCCGCCTGGGCGACGCGCTCGCTACGACTCCCGAGACGTTGAGGCTCATGCTCGACGTCAATCTGGGACCCGCGCTGTGGCTGAGCCAGGCAGTGGCGCCGCATATGCGACAGCAGGGCGCGGGCGCCATCGTCCATGTGACCGCCCGGCCAGGCCTGGAGCCTGCCAGCGGCATGGCGGCCTACAGCGTGAGCAAGGCAGCCCTCGTGCACCTGACGCGCACCCTCGACCTCGAGCTCCGGCCTTACGGAATCCGGGTGAACGCAGTCGCGCCGCAGCTGATCGACACCGCGCCCAACCGGGCTTCGCTGCCAGCCGACGTGATAGCGCACGCGGTGGCGCCCGAGGCGATCGCCGGAGTGATCGCGTTCCTGGTCAGCGAGGCGGCAGCGCCGGTGAGCGGGGCGATCCTGCCGGTGTACGGGGCCTAGCGCCCCGGCCAGGCGCGGGCCGTATCCGAATCACCATGATCCGGCGATGACTTCTCACCTGGCAGTTCGGGAGCGTGGGCATGACGCGAAGCGCACGGCCGTCAGGGACGTGCCCCAGCTGCGAGGGAGATACCGTGACAACAACAGCCGACACGGGCGCTGCCGACGAACTGCCCGACTACGCACCCATCCCGCGTTCGGCGCTCGGTCCCGCCCTGAACGATCAGGGGTACTACGTCGGGCGGGTCGAGCGGAACCTGTACTGGGTCACCGACGGTGTCTACCAGTCGGCGTTCCTGGTCACCCGCGACGGCGTGGTGCTGTTCGACGCGCCGCCTTCCATCGGCGGCAACCTGCGGCGGGCCGTCGACGAGATCGCAGCTGCCAACGGCGTGACCAACCGGGTGACCCACCTGGTCTACTCCCACCACCACGCCGACCACGGCGCCGCCGCCTCGCTGTTCGACGGGGAAGTGACCCGGATCGGGCACGAGGAAACCCGCCGGCTGCTGCTCCGCGACAACGACCCGGCCCGGCCGTTGCCGGAGGTGACCTTCGCCGACAGCTACACGCTAGAGGTGGGCGGCGAGCGCGTCGAACTGGCCTGGCACGGCTCGAACCACTCGCCAGACAACATCTACATCCATTTCCCCGGCCACGACACCTTGATGTTCATCGACGTCGTCAACGCCGGCTGGGTGCCGATCTACAACCTGAACCTGTCCGAAGACGTGCTTGGGTACATGCAGGCTCCGGACACCGCCCTGTCCTACCCGTGGACGCACTTCATCTGCGGGCACCTCGGAAGGCTCGCTACCCGCGAAGACGTCGCCCTGCACCAGCGGTACATCGCTGACATCGAGGCCAGCTCCAGGGAAGCCCTGGCCAGCGTCAACCCCGTGCCCTACTACATGCGGTACGGGGAGAATGTCTGGGCTGGCGTGAAGGCCCACCTCGATACCGTCACCGAGCGTGCGGCCGCGCCCGTGATCGCCAAGTACACCGGCGTGCTGGCAGCCGCCGACATCGAGGCGTTCACGATGACGACCACGTTTGCCATCATGCAGTCCCTGCGCCTCGACAAGGGCCCCAGCGGTCCGGTCCACCCCTGAGAGCCCGGATGTCAATGACAGCCCGCGCAGCGGGACCGGCGGCTGCCGGTCCCGCCGCGGGCGCGCCATTCTGCGCCGAGGACCATCGTCACGAACGGCGGAGCCAGGTTGTTTTCGAGCATGACGGCGAGCCCGGTCAGCGCGAGGCCGAACTGGTGCACGTACGGTTATCCCCACGAGCGTCAGGACGCCGGCAGGTCGCGGCGTTGCACGAGCGCCTGGCCCAGGCGACGTTCGGCCTGCTGTTCGTCAACGCCGGGGTGACCAACGGCCCCGGGGAGACCGTCGCCGACGTGTCCACGGACACCTTCGTCCACCTGATGGTGACCAATGCGCTGAGCCCGATGCGGGTGGTGGAGACACTGCAGGATCTCGTCGCCCCGAACGGCACGATCGCAGTGATGTCCTTAGGCCAGGGGAGTGTCGCAAACAATGACAAGGGCGGCTTCGAGGTCTACCGGGCGAGCAAGTCCGCGTTGAACCAGTTGATGCGCAGCTTCGCTGCACGCCACGCCGGCGACCCGCGCACGCTGCTGCTCATGGCGCCCGGCTGGGTGCAGACCGGCCTGGGCGGCCCCGCCGCGCGCCTGACGACCGGCCAGAGCATCCCGGGCGTGGCCGACACGATCGAGGCCCAGGCCGCCAAGGGCGGACTGCAATACCTGGACTACCAGGGGCAGACCGTCCCCTGGTAGCGCATGCGGTCCGCCACTGACGGCCTGGAAGACATCACGTCCCAGATTCTTCATTCGGGCGGGACGTCGCCGACGCTGGGGCGCGCTTCCCCCGTGGGAGTTACTCCTCGCCGATGTCGGCCAGGCTCTGGCGCAGTTCGGCGATCAGCGGATCGCCGTCGGGCAAGATGCGCTGCAGGCGGTCGGCCGTGTCGCGTAGCAGGGTGCGGGCATCGCCATAGCGCCCGAGCTGGCGGTACACCTGGGCCAGCCCCGCATGGCTTCGCAGCGTATCAGGGTGACGGGGGCCCAGCACCCGGTCGAACCCGGCCCAGGCCTGCTCGCAGGCCAGCTCCGCCGCCGCCGGCTTGCCCGTCTTCTGGTAGGCGGCTCCGAGGTTATTCCGCGCCGTAAGGGTGCCCAGGTCATCGGGCCCAAGGACGCGTTCCCGGTCGGCGACCACCCGCCTGTAGGCCGCGACTGCCTCTTTTGCTCGGCCGCTGGCCAGGTAAGCGTCGGCCAGGCCGTGACGCGTGGTCATGGTCTGCGGGTGCCGGGCTCCCTGGCCGCGCTCCCGGTCGGCCAGCGTGCGCCGGTAGAGGGTGATGGCGTCGGAGTACTGGTCCGCAGCCAGGTAGGCGGCGGCGAGCTCGTCCCGCGCGCCGAGCGTGTCGGCATGCCCGGGCCCGCAGACCTGCTCGAATTGAGCCGCCGCGCGTTCAAGGACGGTGATCGCAGCCGGGACCTGGAGCGCCGCCACGAGGCCGTGGCCCAGGCGGCGCCGCGCCTCGATCACGTCACGGTGATCCGGCCCGAGCCTGTGGGTCAGCCTGTCGAGGACCCACTGGAACCACGGGATGGCGTCGGCCGCGCGCCCGGCCGCAAGGTAGGCGTCGGCCAGCCGCTGGCCGGCCAGCACGGTATCCGGGTGCTCGCCGCCGAGCAAGCGGCCGCTCGTCGTGGCCAGGTCGCACCAATGGTCCACCGCAGGCTCGGTCAGGCGGGCTCGGTCCAGGCTGTCCCCCGCCCGCACCAGCACAGGATGGCAGCCGCCGTCCCACAGCCGGTCTCCGGTGATCCGCCGGAGGGTCGCCACGCACGATCGCAGGCCGGAGGCAGGCCAGCCAGGCTGCTCCCGTTCCGGCCAGGCCTGGAGCAGCGCGTTCGCGACCGAACGCGCCGCCTGATCCTGCGTGCCTTCGGGTATCGCGGCCCGCAGCGCCGACTGCAGCACTGGGCTGATCCGGACTGTCGGCGGTGCGGTCACCGGTTCGACGGTCAGCAGGCCGGCCTGTTCCAGCGCCGCCAGCGCCGCGCGGGCGCTCTCGCTGTTGGCCGGGACGTCACCGCCGCCCGCGAGGAAATCGCCGGCCGCAGCAGCCACGAGGATGGTTTCGGGAATGCCGTGCCCGTCCAGCAGGGCGGCCAGGGCCAGCAGCAACTGGGCCGATCGGCCCGGCGCCAGCTGGTCCGCCCGTCCGAGCGAGAACGTCCATGTCACCGCGGCTGCTGACGGCCGAGCGCTGGACGATTCCGCCAGCTGCTCCCTCCTGGGCACGAAATGGGCCCGGTACTCGCGGCACGACAGCGGGGTGTTGGCGATCACCGCGCTGGCCTGTGCCAGCGCGACCGGCTCCAAGTCCAGGTCCTGAGCCAGTTCGATCACACCGTGCCGCTTGTCCGGGTCGGCCGCCAGGCGTCCGCTCAGAAAGCCG
>Ga0187890_10002870_pt1 | contig 11961 bp, 16 predicted proteins | sample June2016WEW_21_1_FD_133005 | JGI IMG/M metagenome (GOLD analysis project Ga0187890, IMG submission 133005) | Peatland microbial communities from SPRUCE experiment site at the Marcell Experimental Forest, Minnesota, USA - June2016WEW_21_10 | ecosystem: Environmental > Terrestrial > Soil >... | reverse complement strand
TCAGACGCGCTGAATCAGCGTGCCGGTCCCCAACCCCCCGCCGCAGCACATGGTCACGAACCCGATCTCCTTGTCGGAGCGCTCGAGCTCGTGCAGCAGCGTGGTGATCAGGCGCGCGCCGGTCGAGCCGAGCGGGTGCCCCAGCGCCATGGCGCCGCCGTTGACGTTCACGCGGTCCATGTCCGGCGAGAGCTCGCGGCGCCAAGCGGCGATCACGGGTGCGAACGCCTCGTTGATCTCGAACAGGTCGATGTCGTCGATCTGCATGCCGTTGCGCGAGAGGATCTTGCGCGTGGCGGGGATCGGGCCCTCGAGCATTTTCACTGGGTCGCAGCCGACGGTCGTCTGGTCGACGATCCGCGCGCGCGGCGTGAGGCCGAGCTCCTTGGCCTTCTCGGCGGACATCAGCAGCACCGCTGCGGCGCCGTCGGAGATCTGCGAGGCATTGCCCGCGGTGATCTTGCCGTCGGGCTTGAACGCTGGCTTCAGCTGTGACAGCGCCTCCAGGCTGGTGTCCGGGCGGATGCCCTGGTCGGTCACATACGTGTCGCCGTCGACCGCCATGGGCACGATCTCGCGCTCGAAGCGGCCCTCCTCGGTGGCCTGGTGGGCGAGCCTGTGCGAGCGCACCGCCAGCTCGTCGAGCTCCGAGCGGGAGATCTCCCACTGGTCGGCGATCATCTCCGCGCCGAGGCCCTGGCCGATGATGTTGTGCTTGGCCATCAGCTCCGGCGGGAACGCCAGGCCGAACTCCTGCTGGGTCTGCGCGACCGCCGCGAACGGCAGGTGGCCCATGTGCTCCACGCCCGAGCCGATCATCGCGTCGTGCACGCCCGCGGCGATCAGGCCGGCGGAGAAGTTGACGGCCTGCTGAGCCGAGCCGCACTGACGGTCGACGGTGGTGCCAGGCGTCTCGATCGGCAGGCCCTCCTGCAGCCACGCGTTGCGCGCGACGTTCAGGCCCTGCTCGCCGAACTGCGACACGCAGCCCGCGATCACATCCTCGACCTGCGACGCGTCGATGCCCGCGCGCTTGATCACCTCGGAGTAGCACGTGCCGAGCAGCGTGTTCGGGTGGACGTCCTTGTAGTAGCCCTTCTCTCTGTGCCCGCGGCCGATCGGCGTGCGCACCGCCTCGACGATCACGACTTCGCGGCCCTCTGGTTGCCTCATGTCTGCAGTCCTCCTACGGAGTGTCGCGCAGGCGCTCCCGGTTGAAAGCCCGCCCACCCGCGCCTGAATAAGATGCCGGACCCTGCATCCGTAATTCTACCGCGCCACCGATTGACTGGTCAGTCAAACAGGGCGCGAACAGCTCGTAAAGCGCAAAGGAGAACCGTGAGCAAACGCCTCGCGATAGCCGGCAGCGGCGCCATCGCCTGCGGCCTAGCGGCCACAGCGGCCCACCACGGGCCCGTGCTGCTGCTGGCCCGCTCCGAGAGCTCAGCCGATCGTGCGCGCGCCAGCGTCGAGAAGACGCTCAGCCGGCTCGAGGCGGAGGTCGATCCGGAGCACGTGGAAATCGTGACCGACTCTGCGGCCCTCGCGGAGGCCACGTTCGTGGTCGAGGCGGTGATCGAGGATCACGACGCCAAGGCGGCGCTGCTCACCGAGCTGAACGCGATCCTCGACGCTGACGCGATCCTCGCGAGCACTACCTCGTCGCTGTCGATCGAGCGCCTGGCACAGGAGAGCGGCCGTCCGCAGAGCTTCGTCGGCCTGCACGTCTTCAACCCGGTCACCAAGATGGAGCTCGTCGAGCTGATCTTCCCGACGGCAGCGAGCGAGCAGACGCGCAGCCGCGCGCTCGAGCTGTGCGAGAAACTCGAGAAGACGCCCGTCGAGGTGCCCGACGTGCCCGGCTTCGTCGTCAACCGGCTGCTGTTCCCGTACCTGTTCAGCGCCGTTCGCCTCGTCGAAGAGACCGGCATGGACCCCGCCGACGTCGACACCTGCATGCGCCTCGGCGCCGGGCATCCGATGGGACCGCTCGCGCTGCTGGACCTGGTTGGGCTGGATGTCTCCAAGGCGATCGGCGAGACGATCGGCGAGCCGGTGCCCGCACGCGTCGACGAGCTGATCGCCGAAGGAGCCCTCGGACGCAAGAGTGGGCGCGGAATCCACACCTACTGACGGCCGCGCACAGGGAGCCCGCCAAGCGCCGAGCAGCCCGCCGCGAGACGGGTTGCTCGCGAACATTTATCCAGGCTCACGACGACTTTTAGCTGTCGTTGATCAACCTCGCAATACTTGTTCATGCGACGTCAAAGTCGCATCGCACACCCGCCTCCTCCCAGTGCGCACGATCCGGTCCGCTCCCCCCGCGGGCCGGACGTGTTTAAGGGGCCGAGTCGCGAGGCGGCACCTGGTGGCGCTCGCGGATGCGCACGGCCTCGATGCGGTTGTCGCGCACCGACTCCACCCGGATCGAGAAGCCGTTGGCGGCGACGGTGTCCCCGCGCTTGGGCAGCCGACCGAGCTCGGCGAACACGAGCCCGCCGATCGAGTTGTAGGCGTCGCTGTCGACCGGCAGGTGCAGGCCGTAGTCGGCCAGGTCGGTGACCGCGACGTGCCCGCGCACGAACCAGTCGCCGTCGGCGAGCCGGCGGATCTCCCCGGCCGTGGGATCGGTCTCGTCGGCGATCTCGCCGACGATCTCCTCGATGATGTCCTCGACGGTGACCACGCCGACCACGCGCCCGTACTCGTCGACGACGACCGCCAGCGACGTGCGCTGGCGCTGCAGGTCGGCCAGAAGATCGTCCAGCGGCTTGGTCTCGGGCACGATCGGCGCGTCGTGGACGACGGGCTCGAGCGGCGTGTGCGGTCCCTCCTGCATCAGCTGGCGCACCAGCTCTGAGACGTGCACGAGCCCGCGCACGCGATCGCGGTCTTCCTCTTCGGTCACCAGCAGGCGCGAGTGGCCGCTGGAGACGCACAGCGCCAGCGCGCTCTCCACGTCCTGGGAGATGTCGACGGTGACCACGGCGGGCGCCGGCGTCATCACCTGGCGCGCGTCCTGCTCGTGCAGGTGGAAGACGCCCGTGAGCATCCCCGCCTCGCCCTGATCGATCTGGCCGCCGGCCTGGGACTCGGCGATCAGGAGCTTGAGCTCATCCGAGGAGCCGCCGCGGCGCTCCTGGCTCATGTCCACGCCGAGCAGCCGCAGGATGCGGTCAGCGACCGCTGTCAGCGCGATGATGAACGGATGGAACAGCGCGCTGAAGGCCTGCAGCGGCCGGGCGACGCGCCGTGCGACCGCCTCGGCGCGATCGATCGCGTAGAACTTCGGCACCATCTCGCCCGCTATCAGCTGCGCGGAGGAGATGATCGCGAACGCGACGACCACCGCGACGGCGACCGCCACGCCGTGACTGATGGTGTTGCCGAACGCGCCCTTAAGGATCGACGCAAGCGCGGGCTCGCCCAGCGCTCCAAGGCCGATCGAGGTCATCGTCACGCCGATCTGCACGGCGGAGATGTACTCGTTGACGTTCGCCAGCTGTTCGAGCGCGAGCGCCGCCCCCTTGGCGCCGTCCTCGCGCATCACTTCCAGTCGCGCGCGGCGCGAGCGCACGAGCGCGTACTCGGCGATCACGAAGAAGGCGTTGATGGCGACCAGAAGCGCCGCGAAGATGAGCTTCAGGCCGCTCACGCCGGGCGCGCTAGGGCGACGCTACTTCGAGGAAGTTCTTCGTCGTCATTCATCGTGGGCTCGACGCCTCAACGGTAGCAAGCGCGCTGGTCGTCTATGCGAGGCGGTCGACTTGGGCGGCGAGCTTGAAGTCTGCGTCGGTGAGGCCGCCCTGGGAGTGCGTGGAGAGCGTCAGGCGGACCTTGTTCCAGCCGTGCAGCAGGATGTCGGGGTGGTGGTTGGCGATCTCGGCCGCCTCGGCGACGCGGTTGACGAACGTGATCGCATCCGCGAAGTTCGCGAACGCGAACTCGCGCACGATCGAGCGCGCGTCGCCGTCCTGCTCGCCGGCGCGCCACTCCGGGACGCCGGCCAGCCGATGCTCGACCTCGGAGTCGCTGAGCAGGCTCATCGGCTGCGAGGTTAGACGTTATGGATCGCTGATACGGCTGCCCCTACTCTCACGGCCCGGGCCGCGGCTGATCGACGGCCTGGAGCTGCTCGCGCGCGTGCTGCATCCGGGGCGCGTCGGCGCGGCGACTCGGGCTACCTGACCAGCCGCACCTCCGCCGACGTTTCCTTCCGCAGGCTCCTCGAAAAATGGTTGCCGCCTCGGGTCAGCCGGTGGTGGGGAAGCAGGACGAGCGCAATCCCGTGTTGGGCCACCCACGATGCGAGCGGCGGCTGAGGGCACCCGGCCAACACGCTGAACGTGGCGCGGCCGGCAACGGATCCCAGGATGTCGCGGGCCTCCCGCAGCTCCAGTTGTGCTTCCTGCCGGACGGCGATGTTGTACGGGCCCTCCCCGCCGGCGCGGCCCCATCTCGCGGGCCGTGCCTGCGGGGCGAGCGTCACGACCGACAACTCGCGCCCCGCGTTGGCCAGTTCGGCCCCCTCCCGCAGCGCGGCCGTGCCTGCGTGGCTGCGCTCGAAGACGACTGCGACCCGCCCCGCGGTGCCGGCGCCGGCACCGGAACCGCCGTGCACCGAGCCGTCCACCAGAGTTGTGCCAAGCCCGGGCATACCAGGAGACGTTACCGGGCGCGCAGCACCCCAGTCCGTTGTCCAGCGTCAAGCTCAGGCGATGCCGCTGCCTGTGGCCCCCGCGACCGCGATCCCCGCGAACACCGACACGACGGACAGCGCCACGCAGACGATGAACCCCAGCGCGGGGACCCGTCGCTCGTCGGCGGTGCGGATCGCGAGGCCCGCGAGGAAGCCGCCGATCAGCCCGCCGATGTGCGCCCCGACCGAGATGTTGGCCAGGCTGAAGCTGAGGATCAGGTTGAGCACGATCAAACCGCCGATGCCCGACTGCATGACGCTGACTTTGCGCGCGCGCAGCTCCACGACCGCCGCGCCCATCAGCCCGAAGATCGCACCGGAGGCCCCCAGGCTCGCAGCCGCGGTGGCGAACAGCGCACCGAACGATCCGGTCAGCAGCGCGGTGAAATAGATGGCCGCGAACCGGGTCGAGCCGATCGCGGGCTCGAGCATCAGCCCGAGCAGATACAGCAGGTACATGTTGAAGCCGATGTGGATGAAGTTCTCGTGCAGGAACGCGCTGCTCACCAGTCGCCAGTACTGATGGCTTTCGGAGATGGCGGCGCGGGAGAGAAAGCCTTCGTTGATGACCGTACCGTGGATTTCCGAGCCGAACAGCGTGAACTGACCCTGCTCGGTGAGGAACACGAGCACGTTGATCGCGATCAACGCGTAGGTGACGCGCGGAACCTTGGCGAGCTCGCGCATGCGTACCACCTTCGTGCGCTGGCTGGCGCACTCCGGGCAGCGCATGCCGACGGGCGTGGTGGTCATGCAGTCGGGGCAGATCGGCCGCCCGCAGTTGGAGCAGGAGACCCCCGTCTCGCGCGAGGGGTGGCGATAGCAGGTGGCCATGTGCGGGAATCAGAGCCTATCTCGAAGGCTGGCGGACCACGGCGGGCGCGTGTCGGGCCAGCGGGCGCGCTCAGCGATCGCCGAGCAGCTTGCGCGCCTCGCGCCCCAGGTCTGCGACGGTGCGCTCGGCGGCCTCCAGCACGCCGTCCAGGCCCCCGCCGGAACCGTGCGCGCGCCTGCGCGCGCGCAGCAGCACCAGGGCCGCGCCGGCGCTTGTGCCGACCACGAGCGCGGCCGCCGGACGAGCCCAGTTGCGCGGATCGCGCATCGCGGAGAGCTCCCACGCCTCGAGCTCGTCGGCGGCCATCTCGGTGATGCTCGTCAGCGTGCTCTCCAGGCGCTCGGCCAGGTCGGCGGGCGGCTCGACGGGCGAGAGCGCTTCGCGCAGCAGGCCCTCGAAGTTGGGCGCGGCCTCAGTCATGGACGATCTCCTCCAGCTGCTTGATCGCGCGATGGATCAGCACCTTGGTCGCGCCGTCCGAGCGCCCGAGCGCGCGCGCGATCTCGCGGTTGTCCATGCCGAGCGCGAAACGCATGATCAGCGCCTCGCGCCGGTCGTCGGGGAGCATCTGCACCCCGTCGAGCACGCGGCTCAGCTCGTCGCGTCCCTCCACCAGCTGCTCGGTGGTGTGCATCGCGGTCAGTGTGGTCGTGTCGTCGATCGGCGAGACGGGCTTGCGCGAGCGGTCGCGGTAGAGGTTGGCGGCGAGGTTGTGCGCGATGCGGATCAGCCACGGGCGCAGCGGGCGTCCGTGGGATTCGCGCTGCGCGCGCTCGAAGTGGCGGTAGGCCTGCAGGAACGTCTGCTCGGTCAGATCCTCGGCGTCGTAGTGATCGCCCACGCGGTAGTACGCGTAGCTGTACACGTCGCGCAGGTGCGCCCGGTAGAGATCTGAGAACTCCTTGTCCAGCTGCGCCTTGGGCTTCTGGCTGGCTTGCTCGCTCACTCATTGCACCCTATCCCCGCGCCGGACTCGAGCCCATCCGCCCGCTCACGCGGCGCGAGATATCTCGCGCCTCGTAGGCCCCTCGACGAGCGCCGGATCGGTGGGCTTGGCGCCGCCCAGCCAGTCCCACTGCAGGCTGACGCACGCCCAGATGCGCTCGGTCACGCCCGCTGCGAGCGCCGGCGAGCAGTTCTCGACCGTGGGGTAGCGCAGCGGGCGGCCCACACGCAGGCGCACCTTGCGCGGGCGTATGCGCCAGCCCCTGCGCACGGCGTCTGAGCCGATCACCGCCACCGGCGCCACGGGCGCGCCGGTCTCAAGCGCCAGGCGCCCGATGCCGCGCCGCGGATCGCCCAGCGACCCCGGGCGCACGCGCGTGCCCTCCGGGAACACCACCACGCAGTCCCCGCGCGCGAGGATCGCGCGGGCCGTCTGCATCGCGTCGCGGTCGCCCGTGCCGCGATCCACGGGGAAGGCGCCGAGCGCGTTCAGCGCCCACGCCTGCCAGCGCTTTTCGAACAGCTCCCGCTTGGCCATGTAGTAGACGGGCCGGCGCACGAGCGTGCCGATCACGAACGGGTCGAGGAAGCTGCGGTGGTTGGAGGCCAGCAGCAGCGGCCCGCTGCGCGGCAGGTGCTCACGCCCGACGCGCTGCATGCGGAAGTACACGAGGAAGAACGGCACGAAGAGCGCGCGCAGGACCCAGTACAGCACCGGGTTCACGCCCCGCTGCAGCGAGCGCTCGTGAAAGCCGCTGAGGTCCAGCGACGCGCCGTCGGCGCTCGCCTCGGGCTCCGTGAGATCCTGCTGGGAGAGCATCTGGGCCATACCTCAGATACACCGCGCGCGATGGCGCCGTTACAGCGCTCGACGGAGTCGCGGCCGATCGCCGCAGCCGCCCACGCAACGACGATCGCACCTTCAGTCGTTGAGCATCCAGGCGATGAAGGGCGCGGGCACGGCCCAGACATCGCCGCTCGTGTCAAGCAGGAGGCGCTCTTGTAAAGCCAACGCCATGCTAGTCTCTACATAGAAAGCTATGTAGAAGGAGCTTGGAATGGCTCGCGCGAGCGCAGGAACGCAGATATCGGGACCAGCAACACGCGGCCGGGCGTCGGGTCGTAGCGCTGACGCGCCGTGGGGTCCGACGGAGATTCAGCGCGACTACCGGACGCTTCTTGACCGGGCGAAGGACGCACCCCAGGAAGTGCTCGACTCCGATGGCGAGCTGCTGGTCATCCAGACCAAGGGCGTCGCGGAGTTCCAACGACGTTTGCAGGCGCAGGTTGCCGAGACGGCTCGCTTCGTGGCGATCTTCAACGAGCATCGCGAGGTGCCGCCGCAGGAGTGGGCGATGCAGACCGGATACCCGTGGCTCGCGGCGTTCTCAAGCGATGAGGTCGAGGAGTTCGCACGCGAGCTCGTGGCCGACACGTTCGACGCGGCCCAGCGCGGAACGCTGGAGCACCTGGACGGCAACCTGCGCGCATGGAGCTCAACCGCCGGCGTCTATGGGCAACCGGACGCGATGCGGGCACTACTTTCGCCGGTTGATCTGGACGGGATCGTCGAGGTTCTGCCTCCTTCTGAGGGGCAGGTCCGGGCGGCCCAGGCGTGACCCGGGAGGTCTACGCGCCGAAGGGACGCTACTCCGGGCGCAACAAGGTCTACTGCACCGTCTATCGCGACTGGAACAAGCTGTGCCAGAACCGTCCCGGGCCGATGCGGCGCTGCTACATCGAGCTCGCGGACAACCCCTTCCCTTCGATTCAGACCAACCGCCACCACCAGCTGAAGGGCAAGCTCAAGGGCTTTTGGGAGTACGAGGTCGACGGCGGCGCGCGCGTGCGCTACAAGCGCGGCCCTGACGATCGCGTCATCGTGCTCGTGGTCTACGCCGGTCCGGCCCCGTCCGACACCCACTGAACGCCAGGCGCTACGGCGGTAGCATGCGAACGCGACGCCGACGTAGCTCAGCTGGTAGAGCACCGCTCTTGTAAAGCGGATGTCGCCGGTTCGATCCCGGCCGTCGGCTCTGCCTGGGAGTGCTTGGCGCCCTGGTTTTCAGGGCGACCCGGGAGGCCGGAGAATGAGTCTGGACCTCCCGGGGGTCGCCCTCTACCCGGATGACCTGTCGGCCTTCCGGTGTCCGCTATCGGCTCCCGCGCGCGGGTGCTTGAGGCGAGACACGGCTGCGGCGCCCGCCGCGCGCATTCTCGGGCGTCGGCGCGCGTGATCCTGGCCGAGCCGTTCATACTCCCCGTATGGACACCCAACACGCCCGTGAGCTTCTCGCCCGTGAGCGCGCCCGCATCGAGCACGCGCTCGCCGAGCAGACGCCACCTGACAGCGAAGCCGTCACCGACCCGTTCGAGGCTGCCGACGTCGCTGAGGATATGTTCGACCAGGAGGTCGCGCAAGGCCAGGCCGAGCGGCTGCGCGATGAGCTCGACGCGATCGAGCGGGCGGAGCGCCGGCTCGCCGATGGCCGCTATGGCATCTCGGTCGAGAGCGACGAGCCGATCCCGGACGCGCGCCTGGAGGCGATCCCGTGGGCCGAGCGAACGGCCGAGGAGCAGGCCCGCTACGAGTCGGCGGGCGCCTGATCAGGGGGCGCGTTGGCACTCCCGCGGCGCTCTTGGCTGCGGCTGGCCAGGTCTAAGGTCGCGCCGCCGCGCTCGCCAGCGCGCTTCGCGCGGCGGCCACGGCGCTCGCTCCGGCTACGTGCAGCGGCTCGGTGCTGCGCATCGCGCGACAGAACACGAACGCGCCCTCGAGCAGGCACAGCATCGAAAGCGCCAGCTCGCGCGCGGCGTCCGACGGGATGCCGGCGACTGCGAAGTACTGCGTGGCGCCGGCGATCCAGCTGTCGAACACCTCAGCGCACGCCTCGCGCAGCTGCTCGTTGGTGCTCGCCACCTCGAGCGCCACGGTTGCGATCGGGCAGGCGTCGGCGTAGCCCGTCTCCACGAGCGTCTCCGCCGCCCCGCTGAAGAAGTCGCCGACCGCCGTCGGGACGTCGGGCGCCTGTGCGGCGATGGTCGCGAACAGCCCGATGTAGAGCTGTCCGGATGAGCGGATGGTCTCCGCCCCGAGCTGCTCCTTGCCGCCCGGGAAGAAGTGATACAGCGACCCGAACGGCGCATTGGCGGCCGCCAGGATCTGCTTGATGCCGGTGCCCGCGTATCCCTGGCGGCGGAACAGCTCCGCGCTGCTGTCCATGATCCGATCCTTGGTCCCCGCCATGTCGACCCCTCTCGCGTTCACGCTTGCGATCTCAATGATAGGCTCCAGATCGACTAGAGCGATCTATCTAATCTGCGGTGGCGAACGGGAGGTGCGCGATGCCCGAAGTGGAGCTGTCGAACGGCACGATCGACTACCAGGACACCGGCGGCAGCGGGCCGGCGGTGGTGTTCGTGCACGGGCTGATCATGGACGGCTCGCTGTGGCGCCATGTGATCGACGATCTGCGCGCGGACTTCCGCTGCGTGGCGCCAACGCTGCCGCTCGGCGGCCACCGCCACCCGATGCGCGCCGACGCGGACCTGTCGATGCGGGGAGTCGCGGAGATCCTCGGCGAGCTGATCGAGCGCCTGGACCTGCGCGAGATCACGCTCGCGATGAACGACTGGGGCGGCCCGCAGCTGCTGATCGGCGGCGCCCACGACGAGCGGATCGCGCGGCTGGCGCTGTGCTCGTGCGAGGCGTTTGACAACGTGCCCCCCAAGGGAGCCGCACAAGCGCTGCCCTACATCGCGCGCGTGCCAGGCGGCATCACTGCCGCGCTGCTGCCGTTTCGCTTCGACCGCCTGCGCAGGCTGCCACTCACCTACGGGCCGCTGAGCAAGCGGCCGGTCCCGCGCGAGGTGATGGACCGCTGGTTCGGACCAGCGCTCGCGCACAGAGAGATCCGCCGCGACCTCAGGAAGTACGTGCTCAGCGCCGCGCAGGGTCGCCGCGACCTGCTCGCCGCCGCCGACGCGCTGCGCGGCTTCGACCGCCCCGCGCTGGTCGCGTGGGCCAGCGAAGACCGCCTGATGCCGCGCGAGCACGGTCGGCGGCTCGCCGAGCTCCTGCCACAGGGCGTGCTCGTCGAGATCGAGGACTCCTACACCCTGATCCCCGAGGACCAACCGGCGATGCTCGCCGCACACATGCGGGAGCTGCTCGCTCGATGAAGGCCGCACCCGACCTGCGATCGCCGAGGCGCGCCCCCGCTACGCGCGGTCGCGACCAACGCGCGCCGCTGCTCACGGCGTGCGCCGCCGCCGGGGCGGCGCTGACGGCACGGGCGCTTGTATCGCGCGCACTGCTGTTCAAGCTCCGGCGTGACTTGCAGGCCCTCAATTCGGGCGACATCCAACCGCTGCTGTCCAACTACGCTGAGGACGCGGTCATGCGCTTCAACGAGGGCGCGCACCGGTGGGCGGGCGAGCATCGCGGCAAGGCTGCGATCGCGCGGTTCCTGCAGAGCTTCGTCGAGGCCGGCCTGCAGGGCCATGTCAGCGAGCTGTTCGTGGTGGGACCGCCGTGGCGTCTGACGCTCATCGCGCGCTTTGACGATCACGCACGCGATGCCGCGGGCGAGGAGATCTATCGCAACCGCACGATTCTGCTCGCGCGCACTCGCTGGGGCCGCATCGTGCTGCACGAAGACTTCTACGAGGACACACAACGGATCGTCGTGCTCGAGCGCCGCCTGTCTGAGCTCGGGGTTGGGCCACCGGTCTGACCCGCGCGTGCTGAGATCGAGAGACGATCCCGGCCAGGGCGACGACGTGCGCCTGCGTGCACGGCAGCTCCTCACGCCGAAGGCACACGACGCGCCCCAGCTCGAGCGGCAAATGAACGGCTACCGGCTGGCGGCTCATTGCTCGCACCCGGCAGGTCGCTAGAGGGTTCCCACCTCGATCTCATCGGCTCGGCGTGCCGTCCGCGTCGGGAACACGAAATCGTCGAGGCGATGCACAAGCCCAGCCTCGGTCAGCCGCCGCACGCCATCAGCCACGCGGGACTCGTCCTGCAGCTCGGGCGCGATCTCATCCACCGACCACGGAAACGACGACTCGCACAACAACAGCAGGATCACTTTGTCGGTGTGGCACTCGCGCTCGACGACATCCTCGACGACATTGGGCTCACGTTCTGTCGCGCTGTCCGCAGCTCCTCGTTGGAGACCTCGACCTTGCCCAATGTGTCCTCCTGATCGCGTCGGCGGAGAGATCGGTCACGGCGCATGCGACGTGCTATTGTGACCACATGGTGACCACATGAAGAGTGTTGGTGTCAGGGAGTTTCGCGATCGTGCCACGACCTATCTATCGGGGCCGGAGCCGGTCGCGGTCAGCAAGCACGGTCATGTGATCGGCTTCTACATCCCCGTCGAGCGTGACGAGAACGATGTTCGGCGTGCCGTCGCTCAGCTGGGCGAGACGGTCGAGCGCGTGCTGAAGGACACCGGCATGGGCGAGGAGGAGC
>Ga0187890_10002868_pt1 | contig 11962 bp, 8 predicted proteins | sample June2016WEW_21_1_FD_133005 | JGI IMG/M metagenome (GOLD analysis project Ga0187890, IMG submission 133005) | Peatland microbial communities from SPRUCE experiment site at the Marcell Experimental Forest, Minnesota, USA - June2016WEW_21_10 | ecosystem: Environmental > Terrestrial > Soil >... | reverse complement strand
GCGCTTCCTCCACCGCTATGACAATGCCAACCTTCGGCGTGCGATTGTTGACCGCGCTCGGTGCCAGCAGCCGCTCATCATCGGTGATGCGAGCGGTGCCGTTGATGCGCAATGTTTCGTTCATGCCCGGCACTAAAAACAGCAGGCCGATCCGCGGGTTGACGAGTAGGTTGGTCATTGTGTCGAGCCGGTTGTTGCCGACTCGGTCAGGCAGCAGCAGCGTGAGATCGTCAAGCACGCGCACGAAACCGGGTGAATCACCGCGGGGCGAGACGTCGGCGCCGTTGGGACCCTGAGTTGCGACGACGCAAAATGGCGAAAGCGCGATGATGCGGCGGCAGTACTTGTCGAGTGCGCGAAGCACCTTGCCGGTAGCCCGGAGCATCGGCTGAGGATACGGCGCCCGAAGGCTCGCCTCATCGGTGATGAAGTGCGTGTCGTCAGGTAACATGCGTTGCCTCGGGATCTCTCGATCTCAAGGCTATCACAGTAGCCCATCTCCCTGAGAAACGCACCGAAGTATGGGTAGAAAGGCAAGGCGATGATTGAACAGCAAGGGTCGGCTATCGACTATTACGTATGGCTATCGTCGGACTGGGCCTATCTGGGTGGCGTTCGCTTTGTGCAGCTGGCCAAGCGACACGGGCTCAAAATCAATCACATCCCGATGCGGTTGCAAGACGTGTATGCCGGCAGTGGGGGTATCCTGCTTGGAAATCGCTCGTGGCAACGTCAGGCGTACCGCATCACAGAATTGAAGCGATGGCGCTCCCGGCTCGGCATTCCCGTGAACATCGAGCCCAAGTTCTTCCCATGCGACGTGGATTTGGCCTCCTGCATGGTGATCGCCGGCCAGAGGCGGGGCCTACCGATCACCGACTTCGTCAACGCGGTGATGCGGGCGATCTGGGCCGAGGACCAGAACGTGGCGGAGCCCGGCGTCGTCATCGCCATTGCCGATCGTTGCGGCCTTGAGGGCCGCAAGCTACTCGATGCGGCCGATACCGAGGCAGTGCGCAGCGAGTACCACGGCAACACCGCTCGCGCTCTCGCCGCAGGAGTATTCGGGTCACCGTTCTACGTATTCGCGGGCGAGCTTTTCTGGGGGCAGGACCGCCTCGACATGCTAGAGGAGGCAATCGTGCGGTCAGCCACCGGCAATCTCGGCCGTGGCCCCGGCTAACCCACATCCGCCGCGAAATGGCCGTCACGCACCAGCAAAGCGAACGCCTCCGGCCTTAGGCACTCAGCGACCGTTCCAGCAGGTTGCTGACATGGTCGCTTAGAAGCAAATAGCCGACATCGCCGGAGGGGTCGAAAATGTAGCGAATGACCCTGAACGGACTCTGCCGTCGAACTAGCAACTGCTGCGGTCGCGGCGGCGGGTGATCGGAAATGCCTACAAGTCGAACAAATGCGGAAAGGCCGCCGTGACCATGTCTGCAGGGCCGAAGCCGGTATCATCGTTTCATAATGGGGCGCCGCTAACATAGCGGTGTCAAAGAGAATGACGCCATGAGACGTCCTGCGGTTTTGATCGTTGCCATAGTCTGCGCGTTGGGCTCACTCGTGCGGCCACTGGCCGCTCAGTCACCATCCGATGCCGCCGCCCGAGCGGAGGCCATGCGATTTCTCGCCTCGATAGCCGCCGGGAGTTCGCGCACACCTGCGAGCGTCACGCTCGACCAATATCTGCTGATGTTGCGCAGCGTCTTCCGTCGCGCCGATGCCAACGGAGACGGCGTGGTATCGACCGCAGATAGCAAGCTGCACGTTGCCATCCAGTCCGCCGTAGATCGCGCTATGTACGCGTCGAATGTCATGGTTGCCGATCTCAATGGCGACGGCGTCGTGACCGAGGCGGAGCTTCGCCAGAAGATGGACTACGACGAGAGAATGTCCTCAAATGCGCTTTCAAATCCGGATCAGCCATTAGACGCGGAAGCAGTGCGGCGCATCAACAAGCGAGTTGCTGACATAATGCTTGCCGATACCGACAAGGACGGCCGTATTACTTGGAGCGAAGCGATCGCCTATTTTGGAGCGACGCACGACCACAAACCGATGTCGATGTATGAAAGTCAGACGGTTTCCGCTCTGCTGCTCGCGCTTGCACCGCCCGGTAAGGATTCCATCACACTTGCTGACATCGTGCCAGTGGGTGAGGCGCTGTTCCACGAAATTGACGCCGACCACGACGGGATGATCTCGCCCGAAGAACTAGAGGCGTGGCGTAAAAAGCAATGATATCTAATTACCGCGCAGTTCGATCAGTGTCGTGTCCGTTGTCAGGAGTGTAACTGCCGCGGTCGGTCGATTTCGGCGCGGCAGTTAATGACCCATGACGTCACTTCGCCACCATAAATTGACGCACTGCACAAGGTTTACTCGATCACCTCGTCGGCAATGGAGAGCACCGCAGGCGGCAATGCGCCGATGCTGCCGGTAGGCTCTATCTATCGCCCCGGATAAGGCGCACGGTCGAATTGAAGGCCCCGCCGCTACGCGGGTGCGGTCGTACAATGAGAGCAAGGTTTCTAGGCGTTGCTGCGCTGATAGCGGCGTTAGCAATGGGCTGCGAGAGTCGCGCAGGCATAATTAGTCCAAGCGACTTCGGCCCCAATGCTGTGGTCCAGACTTTTGGCTCTCTATCGGTGAGTCCACCTACGGCAGGCCCGCTAGTCTTGCGAGATGCGGCTGAGAAGATCAAAAAATGAAACAAAAGAAAATCTTCAAATCGAGTTCCGACGATCATGCCAAGTTCAATGGGTCGGTGACTATCGTGCGACCGTTGACACGCAAGAAAGATGACATCGCCGATGTTGGTCCGATGTTCAAATGTAGCGCCGCCAATGGCGAAAAATTTGACGCATATGGCGACGAACTTAGCGATGCCTAAAAAGACTGCGACGAAGCGGACCGGTGAAAGGATTATGCGCCTTGGACGTTAAGCGTCGAACGCCAACTTCGATCGCTGGCGGGGCAGGAGCACGGTCGGACCATTCCATTAGCGGTCATTGGACATCGAGCAAGGGCACACTATACCGTCTTCTCACAGTCATGCAGATTTGCTTGACTGACTCACACATGAACACAAGGACGGAGCAACCTATGAAAGCTACGAACAAAATGTTGTTGTCGGTTTTGGCGGGCGTTGCCCTGCTGTTTTCTGCCGCCAGCGGTGCTTCGGCTCAAAGCCTCAGCGCAAAAGTGACGGGTGCTTGGACGCTTGTATCCGGATCAGAGAACTACCCGGACGGAAAAAAGAACACGCCTTGGGCGACCGGAAGCATGATCCTCGATTCGACCGGTCATATTTCTTTTTTCTTGGTTGGAAAGGACCAACCCACGACTAGCCCCAGTGTTCGCACTCCGGTTGGTCCATTCGTCGCTTATTATGGCAACTACACAGTCGATGAAGCGAACAACACGGTGACATACAAGATCGAGCAGGCCGCGTCGCCGATACAGAAGGGAACGACCCGGGTTCAGAAGGTCACCATCAGTGGCGACACCATGACGTGGACCGGCTCTAAGATAAAGACGCCGGAAGGGACAATGACTCCGGTCAATGAATGGAAAAAAGCACAATAGCCACAGCTAATTTCCGTTAAATGCGGAAACTGCACAGTTCGGTTGTCAATATTAAGGAGGTCGCCTCAGTGGGGCGGCCTCCTCTTTTCGTCGACTTATTTTCACGCCCACAGCAATGCCGGGAATAACCTTCAGCGTCGGTTGCCATAATGCAGCAATTCGGTCGGCCGATTACCCCATCTATTGGGGGAGAAGCGGAAGTCCGAAGCTGAGCCCGAAATGACGCGATTGACCCGGAGCAGACATCAGGGCCTGACTGCCATATGCTTGGCAAATGGCAGAATCTTGTGCCCCGCCACCGCTTATCTTGCCGCCGCGATCCGACCGGCTACCACTCATCCATGAGGCTTTCCGGCTCGAATGGTTGACAATCGGTTGGATGACGGTCGAGGCCGTCGTCGCCATCGCCGCAGGCGTGGCTGCGGGTAGTCTTGTGCTGACCGCGTTCGGTCTCGATAGTGTGATTGAATTGGCATCGGCCGGCGTGCTCATGTGGCGCTTATCTGTCGAGCTACGCCACGGGCAGAAGTTTTCCGAAAGCGCAGAACGTACCGCTAGTCGTATCGGCGGCGCGTTGCTGTTCCTCTTGGCGGCCTACGTAACGGCTGGGGCCTTATGGCAACTGTGGAGAGGAACCGGCGAGCAATTTTCATGGCCGGGCTTTATTGTCGCGCTGGTCGCGATTCCCGCCATGCGTTACTTGGCGTATCGCAAAATCACCATCGCCGAAAAGATCGGAAGTCGCGCGCTACGCGCCGACGCGATGGAGGCCGTGACGTGCGGTTGGTTATCATTCGTGGTCGTTATCAGTCTTGCGGCTCAATGGCTTATCGGCGCGTGGTGGATTGACGGCGTCGGCTCCCTGGCAATCGTTTGGCTTTTGGTCAAAGAAGGCCGCGAGGCGTGGTCCGGTGACAAATGCGACTCTTGTTGCTGTTGACTGCCACGATGGGTCGTCTGCCTTCGTGTCCATTATCGGGTGCATAGCTGCCGCGCCCGCCAGTGACCGGGGCGGCCGTTTATGACCCAGAGCGAACTCTTTAAACCGTCAATTGACGCATTGCGAAATGATCATTCGCCTTTGATGATGGGGACGCACATGCGGCCCGACTGGCAGCAAAATCCGTGAACCTCTCCGAAATCGTCCTTTATCCAAGTATTCGGATTGGAGCGGCAAGGTTTGGCCGGCACTGCTATCGAGCGGTCGTCGGCTCGGCCCATCAGTATAGCCTGCAGTAGGAAAGCATTTTTAGGCGGCACGAACACAATTGAAGAACGTGATCACTCCCATTATAAGCTCCTTCGCCCGTGAGGACATCTGCGCAGTCAAATTTGCGATGTCGTTAAAGGCGTTCGCATTGCGCCCCGCGGCGTGCTCAACTGATGAGATCTCACTTGACGCGCTGGCAGTGTATTGGGAGGCAGTCTGGATACTGGAGGCAATTTGTCGGGTCGTCTCGGTCTGTTCCTCGACCGCCGATGCAATCGTCGTTGCGCTTGCCGTCAATTGACCAATAAGCTTTGCAATCGACGAAATTTCCTCCACGGATTTTTTTGTTGAATCCTGAATCGCCGCTACCTGATGTGAAATTTGCCCGGTCGCGCCGGAGGTCTGATTAGCAAGCGCCTTCACTTCGGAAGCTACAATCGCAAAGCCCTTGCCCATATCGCCCGCGCGTGCCGCCTCAATTGTTGCGTTTAGTGCGAGAAGATTCGTTTGTGATGCGATCGTGGAAATAATACTGACGATGGCGCCGATGTGCTCTGCCGTGTCGTTCAATGATAGAATGGCTTGTTGCGTGCGCTGTGTATCGTCAGCGGCCGCTTTCGTCATCTCCAAGCCCCGAATCGCTTCCCCGCCTATATGGTTTATTGACGCGGATAATTGCTCGGTAGCCTCACCGGTTACTTTAACACGCTGAGCAGTTTCGTTAGCAGCGGCAGCCGCGACAGTCATTCGTTTGAGTGTTTCGTTTGCCAACTCACTCATATTCTTGCAAGTTGTAACCAGCGACAAAGAAGTGTTTTCAATTGCATCGAGCGCTTCATCAATTGCGGCGCCAAAATCTTTAATAGCTGCGTCAATTTTCTCTCGCCGGTTTCGTCTTCGCAGTTCCGCCGCTTCGCGGTGCAGAGCCATCGCGTTTGCGACATCGAAAGCGATGACCTGGGATATCAGTTTCAGATATTTGGCAAATCTAGCTGGTGAAAACCTATATTTGCGAGACAGCAGGTCAACAGCAACTCGCAATAGGTAGTTCCCTGCAGTGGCCCGAAAGCTCGCGTCTATCCCGAGCAAACATTCCTGCTCAACAGCTTTTCGGCACGATGCGAAATAATTCAGTTCAAGGTTGCCAGACGCGAGTACTTTCAGGTGCGATATCTCCAGGTCTTCGAGGACGCTCCTATGCTCTTTAACGATCTGCGATATATTCGGCTGGTGTGCCACACCTTGAAGCATAAGGCCCAATGCCTGCTCAAGGTGGGGCGCGATAATTGGCCATACTGTTTTGACTTCATCACGCGCGTTGGCGTCGAGGCCAAAAAGCGCATAGCGAGATTCGACGCCCGGAATGGTTTCGCCCTGCATTGGAAGCCCTTAAACGTCCCGGGACACGTCCGCTGGAGCGTAATACAGATTCGTTGTGCCAACATTAATGAGGGTTAAATGCGCGATACCCAGGTCCAAGCGGCGGCGTGTTAGGCGGAAAGTAGGGGCCAACGAACCTAGCCCGCAACAGCGTGTCGCCTGGCAGAATTGCCCAGTTGAATCTCCCAGACCTTGCTGCAATGCATGGGTACCCTTGTAGCCCTTTTCAGCCGCGCCGACCGTCTGCCTTTGTCGGTTCATGACCCACAGGGCATCAACGACGTCTTGAGCACCGACGAGGTCGGCACCTTAGATGCGTTGAAAGCTCACCGGCGCGCGCTGCTCGACCCGACGGTCGCGGCGCATCGCGGTCGAATCGTCAAGACCACGGGTGATGGTGCGCTGGTCGAATTTGCCAGCGTCGTCGATGCAGTCGGTTGTGCCGTCGTAATGCAGCGCGGCATGCTCAGCCGCAATGCGATCGTGGCTGAGGACCGTCGCATTGTCTTTCGCATCGGGATCAATGTCGGTGATATTATTATCGACGGCGATGATATCTTCGGGGACGGCGTCAATATCGCCGCCCGACTGGAGGCAATCTGCGAGCCTGGTGGAGTATGCATCTCGCGCGCGGCGAATGATCAAATCAGGGACAAGCTATCTTTCGCCTTCGCCGATTTAGGCGAGCAGACGGTAAAAAACATCTCCCGTGCCGTTGGCATCTTTGGGCTCGCCTCGAAAGATATCGAAGCGTTGCCAGAGCCCAAGTTCGCTCAATCCGTGACTGATCAGCCAACAGCCGACATTGTTCGACCCGAGTCGCGGTACGAGCAGGAGATTCAGTTTTGCATCACGCGAGATGGCGTGCAACTGGCCTATTCACGCATGGGCAGCGGCCCGCAGCTAGTCAAAACCGGAAACTGGATGACGCATCTTGAATTCGATTTCCAGAGCCCGATCTGGCGGCACCTCTATCGCGAGCTGTCGCGTGACCACACGTTGATCCGCTACGACGCGCGTGGCAATGGCCTGTCGGACCGCGATGTCGAAAACGTTTCGTTCGAGACCTCCGTGGGCGATCTGGAAACCGTTGTGGACGCCGCCGGCCTTGAACGCTTCGCGCTACTCGGCATTTCTCAGGGATGCGCGGTGGCGATCGCCTACGCGGCGCGTCACCCGGAGCGCGTCACGCAGCTCATACTATTCGGTGGATACGCGGTCGGCTGGGCAAAGCGCGCCCAATCGGCCGCCGAAAAGGAGCAAGCTGCGGCAATGCTGACCCTGGTGCGTCTGGGCTGGGGTCAGGAGAATCCAGCTTTCCGCCAGCTTTTCACGTCGCAATTCATACCGGGTGGAACCAAGGAGCAGACCGACTGGTTCAATGAGCTGCAGCGGATTTCGACCTCGCCTGAAGACGCTGCGCGCAACTTGATCGCAAACGGGGACACCGATGTGAGATCGCTACTACCCCAGATTACCGCCCCCACCCTCGTCATGCATGCGCGCGACGATGCCCGCGTACCGTTTGATCAAGGCAGGCGGCTCGCCGCAGGAATCCCTGGGGCACGATTCGTGTCGCTACCAAGCGGCAATCACCTCATCCTAGAAGATGAGCCCGCCTTCCCACGATTCTTACAGGAAATCAGAGCGTTTATTTCGGACTAGCCATCATTCAAAAGCGGGCATTTCGGTCGGATGCTCAAAGCGTCCTTATTGACTCATAAGAGACATCACCGGGGAGGCAAACGGACGGGAGTTACGCGACCGCGAGCGCCTGATCGAGATCGGCGACGATGTCGTCGATGTGCTCGATGCCGACCGAAAGCCGAACGTAGCCATCGGTAACGCCTGTGCGTGCCTGCTCTTCTGGCGTGAGTTGGGAATGTGTCGTGCTGGCCGGATGAATGGCGAGCGAGCGAGCGTCGCCGATATTGGCGACGTGATAGAACATCTTAAGGCTGTCAATGAATTTGCGGCCGGCATCGCGGCCGCCCCTGAGCTCGAAGCCGACCAGGCCGCCGTAGCCGCCCTTGAGATATGTGTCGGCGCGGCGCTTCATCTCACCGGTCATCACGCCTGGGAAGATGACCTTTGTGACCTTGGGGTGTTTGGTGAGGTATTGCGACACGGCCGTCGCGTTGCTGCAATGCTGGCGCATTCGCAGCGCCACGGTTTCAAGACCCTGGATGAACATGAAAGCATTGAACGGCGACATGGCAGCGCCGATGTCGCGCAAAAGTGTGACGCGGGCCTTGATGATGTAGGCGATAGGGCCGAGCGGCTTGACCGCCTGCGTCCAGATCGCGCCGTGGTAGCTCGGGTCCGGAGTGTTGAGCATCGGAAAGCGGTCGGCATGTTTTTCCCAATCGAAATTGCCGCCATCAACGATGATGCCGCCGATGGAGGTACCGTGACCGCCGATGTATTTCGTTGTCGAGTGCATGGTAATGGCGGCGCCATGCTTAATCGGCTGGCACAATACCGGACAGGCCGTGTTGTCCATGATCAGCGGAATACCAAGCTCGCGTCCAATCTTCGCCACTTCGGCGATAGGGAAAACGGCCAGCTTGGGATTGGGTAGTGTCTCGCCATAATAACAGCGGGTCCGCGCATCGCTGGCCCGGCGAAAATTCTCCGGGTCCGCCGGATCGATGAAGCGGCATTCGATGCCCATGGTGCTCATGGTGTTCTGGAACAAATTCCACGTACCACCATAGATGTCAGTTGAGCAGAGAAAATTGTCGCCGGCGTGACAGATGTTCTGCACCGCAAACAGCGATGCCGCCTGTCCCGAGGCAAGGCCGAGGGCGGCCACTCCGCCTTCGAGGGCCGCGACGCGCTCCTCGAGCACGGCCTGGGTCGGGTTCATAATGCGGCTGTAAATGTTGCCGAGTTCCTTGAGCGCGAACAGGTTGGCCGCATGCTCGGTCGAATTGAATTGATATGACGTTGTCTGATAGATCGGCACGGCAACCGCGTTAGTCGCGGGGTCGGAACGGTAGCCAGCGTGCAAAACAATGGTTTCCGGGTTCTGGCTATTCGTTGGCATATTTTACCCCCCTAAATTACCGCCAAGGCATACGGACATTATGCCATTCTACCAACGTTGTCTGCTCACGGCCCTGCGCGTCACCAGGTGCGACGCAGTGGTTTGGTCGCTCTTGGGGTAACAGCGGACATTGTGCGGACACCGCAAACCGGTCGCATTTGACCCATCACGTCACTTTGCTGCGCGACTTCGCTGCAATGCAACACGCCTAACCGACCGGCTGATAATTTTGTGCGCAGTCCCTTAATGCTGCCTGGATACGCGCAATCGCACCGTCCCAGGTGCGTGTCGCATCCTGCCGAAACAGACGAGCGGTCGGATACCATGGGCTGTCATCTCGATCGAGCAGCCACCGCCAACAGGTGTCATAGCGATTAAGGAGCCAAAAGGACTTCCCAAGAGCGCCGACAAGGTGCGCTACTGAGGTATCCACGGCAATAACAAGGTCGAGATTTTCAATTAATGCGGCGGTATCAGCAAAATCTTGTAAGTCGTCCGTCCAATCGATCACGCGTCTACGTAGGGCGCTGCTGCGCAACTCCGCAACAGCGTCATCACCTTTTTGCAGACTGTAGAATTCGCAGCCGTCAATAAGAAGAACAGGTGTAAGTTGATCAAAGCGTATACTTCGATGCCGGTCCCCCCGATTGTTAACTGGCTGGTGTTTCCGTGGGTGACCTGCCCACACTAGACCGACCCTGAGCCTTTCGTGTTGGCCGAGGCGATCACGCCAGACGCTCCGCTTATTTTCAGGCGCGGACAAATAAGGGACGCGCGCTGGTATGCTTTCGAGCCGCGTCTCGAACGCGAGCGGCAGGCTAAGCAGCGGGCAATGCAAATCGAACGCGGGCAATGGACTACCTTGAGAGACGAGCTGGACCGTGCATGGCAGCGTGCGCATCAGCTCGTGCAACTCCTTCGGCACCTCCAGGACAACGCGTGCGCCGAGCTCCGCGACTAGGGGCACGTAGCGGCAGAACTGAAGCGTGTCGCCGAAACCTTGCTCGGCGTGCAAGAGAATGGTCTTGCCGACAATAGCGTCGGCCCCAAGCCAAAGCGGTTCGACGAAATGCCGCTTGGCCACCTTTAGGTCGGTTTCCCACCGCCACTCATGTTTCTGCCAGCCGCGCGCAAAGTCGCCGATCAACAGGCAACATAGCGACAGGCCATAGTGCGCATTGACCAGATCCGGCCGCAGCGCCAGTGCTCTCTCATAGCTTGCAAGCGCCTCGCTGAACCGCCTCAGCTCTTTCAATGTGTGGCCCAGATTCGAGTGGACAGCGGCATAATAGGGCTGCACCGCCAGCGCGCGTTCGTAACTTGCCAAGGCCTCCTCGTGCCGTTTTATCTCGTGCAGGACGTTGCCGCGATTGCAATGCGCCTCGCTCAAGTCCGGCCGCAGTACCAGCGCCTTGTCGTAGCTCGCCAGCGCCTCGTCGAATCGCCCCAGCTCCTTCAGTGTGTTGCCCCGATTTGAGTGGGCAGCGGCATAATCGGGCTGCAGAGCCAGCGCGCGCTCGTAACTTGCCAAGGCCTCCTGGTGCCGTTTTAGCTCGTGCAGGGCGGTGCCGCGGTTGGAATGCCCATCGACAAAATCCGGCATCAGCGCGATTGCGTGGTCATAGCTTGCCAAGGCTTCGTCGTGGCGGCCAAGCTTCCCCAGAACCACGCCACGGGCATTGTGGGTATTCGGCTGCGCTGGATTGCTCGACAGAGCTTTGTCGCATGTCGCTAGCGCTTCCTCGAAGCGTTCCAGTTCGATGAGCCCATCGGCCCGATTATGCAGCGCGCCAGTATGGTTCGGATCGAGCGCCAGCACCTTGTCGTACATGACCAAGGCCGCATCCCAACGCCCGAGCTTGCTGAACGCCAACCCGAGATTGTTCAGCGCGTCGACGCGATCTGCTTCGCACTCAAGCGTGGCAGTATAGCTTGAGCAAGCGTCTTCGAAGCGTTTGAGCGCCAACAATGCATTGCCGCGATTGAAAAGCGCGTCACTATAGCGGGGCCGTGCCGCCAATGCGCGGTCGCAACTTTCGAGCGCTTCCTGGCTGCGGCCTAACTCCAACAGGGCGAAGCTCCGGTTACTCAAAGTCTCTGCGTTGACCGGGTCGACGGCCAGCACGGCATCGTAAGCTGCAAGCGCCTCTCGCAAGCGTTTGACCGCCATCAGCGCGTTGCCGCGGCGGCTTAGTGCCGGAATATGCGTCGGTCGTAGCGCCAGAACCTTTTCGTAGTCGGCGAGCGCTGCTTCATGCCGCCCGAGCGCGCAAAGCATATTGCCGTGCTGGAGTATTGCGTCGGTGTGGCCCGGTGCCAGCGTAAGAGCGCGCTCATAGCTTCCCAATGCGTCGAGGTGGCGGCCGAGATTTCTCAACGCAAGACCTCGGTTGTAGTAGGCTGTGGCGTCTGCCGGCCGCATAGCCAGCACCTTCTCAAAAGCGGAGAGTGCCTCCTGATGGCGCTTGAGTGCGTCGAGGATAACGCCATAGTTGGTGAGAGCATCTGCCGAGCCAGGTCTGGTATCGAGCGCCGCCGCAACGAAACGCAAGGCGTCGGCCGAGCAGCCCTGCTGGTGCCGAAGCACTCCCATGAGATGCAGTGCGTCAAAGTTGCTAGGATCGCTTGCCAGGGCGCGGTCGTAAAGTCGCCCGGCCTCAAGCAGATGCCCCTTCTGATGTAAGTTCAGCGCCTGCTGAACATAGCCGGCGACGTCCGCCTGCGGCGCG
>Ga0187890_10002865_pt1 | contig 11971 bp, 17 predicted proteins | sample June2016WEW_21_1_FD_133005 | JGI IMG/M metagenome (GOLD analysis project Ga0187890, IMG submission 133005) | Peatland microbial communities from SPRUCE experiment site at the Marcell Experimental Forest, Minnesota, USA - June2016WEW_21_10 | ecosystem: Environmental > Terrestrial > Soil >... | reverse complement strand
GATAATATCTTCCGTCATCACCTTGCGCTTAAATCGTCGAAGGGCGTTCTCTAGCGATTCGCCTTCTTGCAGCCGAACTTCTGCCATTCTCATCACCCCAATGCCATCACGATATCGAACCTATTAGAGCTTACTCCCTTTGCAACGTGGTCAGCTGAAATTGAGCGCCCGACGCCGCGCTCGCCAGAAAAAAGAAGCACGCATCACTCCGAGTAGCCATCGGCGGTCTGTCGTCATCATCATCTTCACCCTCATCTTCCTTCTTGCTGTCGTCTTCGTCTTCCTCATCTGGTTCTTGGCGAAGGAGGAGATCAGCAGCTACCAAAAGATGCGAGAGGTCAGAATCGGAGCATTCTGGATGGCTGTTTCTCATACGCTCATACCCCAAATAGTACGCTTCATATCCTTGGCAAACGCACAGCAGAAGTCGAAAGGGCTGCTAGCTCTTGCGGCTCCCTAGGACCAAGGCGAGCACGCCTCCAGCCAGCAGAATAATACCTACCGCCGGGGGCAATTTCTCGCTGCTTTGGGTCTGGACACCGATCTTGGTATCTCCGATCTTCACACCATGGTTCTCGGTGTGAGGTACGGGCACGATAAAAGACAACAATCCGAGCACCAGCAGTAAGACGCCGACGATGCCAACGTTCTTCATATTGAAGCTCCTGTTAACAGTCGGAGTCTTTATCCCCGGATGAAAGCCAAACAACCTGGGGCCAAGGTCTTAAACAGACTGAGCGTGGCATTAAAAGGAGATGATTGAAGCCACGGCGCATCACGCGGAACGACGCTCCTTGAATTTGTCGATCTTCTCGTTGACCTTCTCCTTGGCATTCTGTACCGACTGACTGATCTTGTCCCGCGTCTCGTGTGTCTTGACGATTGCCGCGTCCTTGTGCGACTGGTGCACCTCTTTGGCAGCGTCCTTCGCGTTGCCCCACATCTCTTTCGCCGCACCTTTGGCTTGATCCACAACTCCATGATTGGCTAGTTCTTCGTTGCCGACAGTTTCTCCAACCCTTTGCTTTACCTTCCCCACCGCCTGCTCGACCTTGCCAGAAACCTGATCTTTATTCACTGTTGTTCTCCTTAAAGTTGATAGTTGCCGCAAATGGCGCCGTCCCTTGTGTGCGAGTGAAATGCGTAAAAGCAATCTAAAGTGCGTGGCATCCATCGGCGTTGGGGCTGGCAGACAAAAGTTTCAGTGGTCGAACGTTTGCGAACACAGCACAGCGCCCAGACTTCAATGGCGGAACCAAATTTTGGCTGACCCATCGTGCGGCCTCGCAGTACCCGAAGTCTGGTCAATGTTGAACACTCCTAATGCCCTCGGCTTGAGCTGTTTTGCACAGTATTGTTCTGGTAGATGAAGGAACCTATTGATGCTTCAAACAACCAGCTAGGGCGCGGAATCCGTCGCGCAATTTAGGCATTCGATTCCGCAACATCTAAGGAGAATCAAATGAATTCCAAGAAGCTACTTGCGGTTGTCTTCGGGTCGCTCATCGTGCTTGCACTGTCATTGCCGGTAATGGCGCAGGACACGACGCAATCTACCACCACGACGACCCAGACTCCGGATCGGCCGCAAACACAAACTACTCAAACGCACGAGAGCACCACGAAGTACAAGCACCATCACAAAAAGGTGAGGAAGGATAAGGAAACGACGACGACCACCACGGCCCCACCCGAGCGAGAGCATAGCGAGACCACGACCACGACCACGACTCCGCCGCAGTAATTTCGTATTTTGCATTCAGGTGCGAAACAGCGTGCCTTTTTCACATGGTCGGAGGAATGGACTATCGAAGACGAACAGTGTCAGGGGATCAGCGGAGGGTATAAGGCAGCGAAGTACAGATTTTTACTGTTTCTCTGCACGGAGCCAATTATCTACGCTGATCCAAGTCCAATAGAGATCATGGTCAGGGGCTGCAAAGCAATCGCGTTCACAACCGCATTAAGATTGCCGACTTCTGCGTCGCATCAGGAACTATGTCATTCTTGAATTGCTGCCGTGAAGCCGCTGCTTAGCGCGCACAGATGAAGGCGATCATCGCCTCCAACGACGTGTTGAACGGGCTATAATAAACCCCACGCACATGGCCCTCACCTTACGCTTGTTGCGACTCATGTTGCGACGAGCAGGAGAGTGTCCCCGATGGTTGAAGCCTACCTAAATGAGATCGCGACGGCTGTGCCGGATTACGACGTGCACAGCAAATTCGTCGATACTGCTCCCTCTCTTCTGAGCGAAGAGCGCCATCGCGCCCTATTCAAACGCATGGCCCTCAAGGCGCAAATTGATCATCGTTATTCGTTCCTGAACCCCCATCCTGATGCGACAGGGTTTGATACCACCGCCGGTTTTTATCGGAGTGGAGCTTTTCCGGACACGGAAACGCGCATGCGTTTCTACAAACGCTATGCGTTCACGTTGGCCAAGCGTGCGCTGGATCATCTGAACTTCGCCGAGCATAAGGACAGCATCACCCATCTGATCCTTACGACTTGCACCGGCTTTTATGCTCCGGGCATCGATCTCCAGGTGGTCGAGCATTATGGCCTCAGTCCTTCGGTGGAGAGGACGGTTGTCGGATTCATGGGCTGCTACGCCGGAATCAACGCCCTGAAACTGGCTCGTCACATCGTGCGTTCGGAACCATCATCCAAAGTTGCCATTTTGAATCTGGAGCTATGCACCATTCATTTGCAAGAAACGGATGATCTGGAGCAAGTGCTTTCTTTTTTGATTTTCGCCGACGGTTGCTCAGCCAGTCTGGTGTCGAGAGAGCCGGTCGGCATTGAATTGCAAAGCTTCACGTCGACAATTCTGCCGAATAGCTCCGATCAAATTACCTGGCATATTGGCGGACGCGGTTTCGATATGGTGCTTGCGGGGCGGGTGCCGTCGACAATTTGCCAAGGGCTCCCCTCCTTTCTTGGTCGTATCCTGGGTGGGCAAAGGCCCGAAGATATTGGGCATTGGGCCATCCATCCCGGTGGCCGCACGATCCTTGATGCTGTGCAGAAAAGCGTCGGCCTTTCGGAGGATACGCTGCGTCACTCTCGCGACGTATTGCGCCGGTTCGGCAATATGTCGTCGGCGACGGTCATGTTTGTTTTAAAAGAGATGTTGCAGCCCGGGACTGTTGCCGGGCGGGGATGCGCCATGGCTTTTGGTCCCGGCCTCACAACCGAAAGCATGTTGTTTCAAACCGCAGGGAACTGATAACTGATGGATGATCTCAGCCAGCGCAGCACCTGCCCTGAGTTGATGGACACGGAATCTGTTAGCTTCGCGGAATTCCATGACTGCCTGCGTACTTTGAGAGTGATCAATAGCTTTACCTTGGCCTACCGCCCAACACTGCGATGGTTTGAGCGCATGATGGCTGGCGTCGGGTCCGAACAATCGATATCGATTATCGATGTTGGCTGCGGCGGCGGAGATATGCTGCGGCGAATCTGGAAGTGGGCGACGGAACGAAACTTTCATCCTGAGCTTATCGGGATTGACCTTAACCCGTGGTCCAAACAGTCGGCCGAGCAGGTCACGCCAACCGACGCCACGATTCGCTTCGAGACGGCAAACATCTTCTCGCTTGATCCTTCTCGGCACGCCGATTTTATCGTGAGCTCTCTTTTTGCCCACCATCTCACTGACGTTGAATTGATCCGCTTTATCCAGTGGATGGATCGTCACGCCACACGCGGCTGGTTCATCAACGATCTGCACCGCCATCCTCTGCCGCGCTTTTTCATCAAGTATGCCGTGCGCTTGCTTTTTGCCAACCGGATGATTCGGCATGACGCGCCGGTATCGGTTGCCCGCGCGTTCACGGCGTCCGAATGGCGCCATTTACTGGATGAGGCTGGTATTCCAGAGGAGAGAACCAAGATCGAGTGGTTTTTCCCGTTCCGCTACGGTGTGGCATGCCGCAAGGTATGAAACGGCGGGAGGTTGTTGTCATTGGGGGCGGTGTCGCCGGCAGCGCCGCCGCCATCCGACTGGCGCAGAATGGGCAAGACGTGTTGCTGCTGGAAAAAGAGCCAGCCGCACATGACAAAGTGTGTGGCGAGTTTATCGCCGCTGATGCACAACACTATCTACGTGAGCTCGGCATCGATTTGGCAGCCTTGGATGCTGAGCGCATTACCGGCATACGGATCACACGAGGTCAAAGGACTTCATCCGCAAGATTGCCCTTTTCTGCCCTAAGTCTCTCGCGCCGCGTGCTCGATGAGGCTCTGCTGGTGCGGGCCCAGGATCAGGGAGCGCGGGTATGGCGCGGGGCTGCCGTCACCGCGCTGATCAAAGGGCCGGAGTGCTGGCATATTGAAGTAGCCGGCCATGGCGTCATTCAGGCCGAGACGATATTTCTGGCAACGGGCAAGCATGATTTACGCGAATGGCGACGGCCCTGTGGGACGCAGAATGACTTCCTCGGTTTCAAGTGTCATTTCCTGCTGACACCGACACAAAGAGTGGCGTTGGCTGAACACGTCGAAATGACCCTGTTCAACGGCGGTTACGCCGGGCTGGGACTGGTTGAGAGCGGAAAGGCAAATCTATGCCTGGTGGTGACCAGGCGCCATTTTGCCATGTACGGGAAAAAATGGGATGGGTTGCTGGGCGCCATTCTGAAGGCTGCGCCGCTACTTGCCGAACGACTGGCCGGAGCCGAGGCCTGCTGGCCACGACCTTTATCCATCTTTGGAATTCCTTACGGCTTTGTATATCGTGTTCCCTCCAAGACCTCGCCTGGGTTGTATCGGCTGGGGGATCAAATGGCGGTCATTCCTTCCTTCTCCGGCTATGGCATGTCCATTGCGCTCCATACAGCTTTTCTGGCAGCCGAATGCCATCTGCGTGGCGGCAACGCCAACGTATACCATCGCCAGGCACGTAGCGACCTTCTGCCCTTGGTCCGAAGTGCGTCTTTGCTATCGAAGATGGCTGAATTTCCGTGGGCTCAACGAGGGATGTTATTTGCATCTCAAATCAGACCGGAGTTGATCACAATGATTGCAAGACAGAACCGGATTTCCACACTTCAGGCTACGCTGCGACCAGTATGCTGAACCGTTTGTGGAACTCTTCGAACTGGATCGATTGCTCTTCCTTTTGCCAAAGGACGACGGCTGTCCGCATCAGCCCGGCAACAAAATCGGGAATAAGCTTTTTCAACTCGTTGGATCTTGGCATCGCTCCATTTCGTCCGCAATGAGCTTGTTTCCCAAGTTCCCGAGTTGATAACCAACGCCAACATTCCCGAGGGCTCGTATGTGACAAACTGATCGTAATCCCAGCGATCGGTAGGATTGGGGACTCGCGGCTTTTGGGTTACGACCTTCCTGATGTTCCTCGATACCGAAAGAAATGCGCCGCCCCTGAATGAGAGCATCAGTATGACCTTGCTCAGATATCTCTACCCTGAAATATGCTCCTCTAATACTGACAACACCTGTGCCATGACGTGCAAAGCTCAATCAATCGTACTTTTGGTAACTAGAACGTTCAGCGCCCCGCCTTCTCGGGGCAACAATATTCCGTGCTCGTCTTTCCGGCTGCGACTACGCAATAGGGTCGCAGTTTGCCGAATCAAGACACGGGGTTTGGCCACGCTTTCGACAGGCGGGTTGAGAGCACCGGAGTTGAGCAGTTCGTCGGTGGCTGCGAGGTCGGGATTGTTCTGATTTGTGACGTTCTGTTTGAGTTTTGTTTGCTCAGACCGATAAACGACCGGCACCTTATCGAGTTTTGGCTCTTTGCGTTCTTTTTGGCGCTTTCGAGGAGGAAACGTACTGGAGATGTCTAGATTCCTAACACGGGCAGAGGCGCACCCAAGTCGACAAAAGTGATTCAACACACGATCAAGAAGACGGTGCAGCTCTAGACTTTCGGCATTGCATCGAGAAATACAAAAACGCGCGGAGATATTGCGCAGAAGAGTAGCCGGCTTCGAACTGGAGGAAAACTTTCGCGCTATACTAAAAACACCCATTGTCGTGAGACCATGCCGATTACCTCGAAAAAGCCCTCCTTGCCTTCAGATGACAAGCGTTGGCGAATCGTAGTGGGAACCATGAGGCGGCACGGGTTTGCCCGCGAGGCCCTTATCGAGACGCTGCACACCGTGCAGGAATATTTTGGATACCTTGACAAACCATCCTTGAGGTTCGTCGCCGCGTCGCTGCGCGTACCGTTGAGTCAGGCGTATGGGGTCGCGACGTTCTATCACTTCTTTACCTTAAAGCCGCCCGGCAAGCATACGTGCCTCGTGTGTTTCGGCACGGCTTGTTACATCAAAGGGGCCGGCCAACTTCTTGCCGCGGCGGAAGCGTCGCTAAATGTGAAAGCAGGGGAAACCACGTTGGACGGGAATGTTTCTCTGTTGACTGCGCGCTGCATCGGTTCGTGCAGCATGGCGCCGGCTTTTATTTTTGATGGAGAAACCGCCGGCAATGTCAATGAAGCCGCTCTCCAAAGCAGGCTGGCGGGATGGAAAAACTGATGACGCTCGAGGAACTTGAACAAATTGCGAACGAAAGGCGAGCAGCGAAAGAAAAATCTCCACGCGCGTTGAATGTCTGCGTTGCCGCGGGCTGCTTGTCTTTGCACAGCGATGCGATCAAGTCGGCACTGGAGAAGGAAGTGCAGCGCACCGGAGCGAACTGCCGCGTGGCTGGAACGGGCTGCTTGGGGCTTTGCTCACAGGGACCGCTGGTGAGCGGCGAGCCTGATGGCTGCCTCCTAAAGAACGTAGCGGAATCAGACGCGGCAGAGATCGTGGCAAGACTGGATAGCGCCATGCCCGAGCGTCTGCTCTGCTCTCGCGAGCAACCTTTCTTCCAACGGCAAACCGTCATCGTGCTGGAAAACTCGGGCCGAATTGATCCGGAAAAGATCGACGAGTACATCGCCGCGGATGGCTACCAGGCGCTGGTCCACGCGCTGGCGGAAATGACTCCGGCGCAGATTGTGCAGGAGGTTTCAAGAAGCGGGCTGCGCGGGCGGGGTGGGGCGGGCTATCCCACGGGTTTGAAGTGGGGCACGGTGGCCAAGACGATTGGGACAACGAAGTATGTCATCTGCAACGCCGACGAGGGGGATCCGGGTGCATTTATGGATCGTAGTGTGCTTGAAAGCGATCCGCATCGTGTGCTGGAGGGAATGATCATTGCCGGCTACGCGGTGGGAGCGAGTCAAGGCTACATCTATGTACGCGCGGAATATCCACTGGCCATCAAGCGGTTGCAGACCGCAATTCGCGAAGCGCGGCGACTGGGCTTCTTGGGTAGTCAGATCTGCAGCGCAAAGTTCAGCTTTGATGTTGAAATCCGAATCGGCGGCGGTGCATTCGTGTGCGGGGAAGAAACCGCGCTCATCGCTTCCATAGAAGGCCGGCGGGGCACGCCGCGGCCTCGACCTCCATTTCCCTCCCAGTCTGGCTTGTGGGAACTGCCCACGCTGATCAACAACGTGGAATCGTTCGCTAACGTTCCAACCATCCTGCGGCGGGGCAGCGAATGGTATGCCTCGCTGGGCACGAAGAAAAGCAAAGGGACAAAAGTATTTGCGCTCTGCGGAAAAGTGCGGAACGTGGGTTTGATTGAGGTGCCGATGGGCACGCCGCTGCGGCAGATTATTTTTGAAATTGGCGGAGGGGTACCCGAAGGGCACAGGTTCAAGGCGGTGCAGACAGGCGGACCTTCCGGTGGCTGCATCCCGGAGCAATTTCTTGATCTTCCAGTGGATTACGAATCGTTGAAAGAAGTTGGGTCGATCATGGGGTCGGGCGGGATGATCGTCATGGATGATAGTGCCTGCATGGTGAACGTGGCGCGCTATTTTATGGAGTTCTGCATGTCCGAATCGTGTGGCAAGTGTATTCCGTGCCGTGCGGGTACGGCGCAGATGTTCGAACTGCTGACACGCATGACCAGTGGAACGGCGACGCCGCACGACCTGGAACTTCTGGAAGATCTCTGTGACATGGTCAGCAATACCAGTCTGTGCGGGCTGGGACAGAGCGCACCGAATCCCGTGCTCAGCACGCTGCGCTATTTCCGCGAGGAATATACCGAACACATCGTGGACAAGCATTGCCGCGCGGGGGTGTGCGAATGCAGCAAGTTGGCGGAGGTCTCCGCATGAATCCGGTGCCCGCTGTAAAAACACTTGTCATCGATGGCACGGACGTGAGCGCAAGCAGCGATCAAACGATTCTCGATGCCGCGCAAGAAAATGGGATTTCGATTCCTACCCTATGCCATCTCGATGGACTGACGGAAGTGGGAGCCTGCCGAATGTGCCTGGTGGAACTAAAGGGTTCCACCAAGCTGCAACCCGCGTGCGTAACGCTGGTTGAAGAAGGTATGGAGGTCACGACCCAGACGCCGCGCCTGCAAAAATATCGGCGCATGGTGCTGGAACTGTTGTTTGCGGAACGAAACCACGTCTGTTCCGTGTGCGTCGCCAATAACATGTGCGAATTGCAGGATCAGGCCAAGTCGCACGGCGTGACCCATGTCCGTTTTCCCTACCGCTCTCCGGCCCTGCCTGTGGATGTGTCCCATGAACGCTTCGCTCTGGATCACAATCGCTGCATTCTGTGCACGCGTTGCGTGCGGGTGTGCAACGAAATTGAAGGTGCGCACACTTGGGACCTCCTTGGCCGCGGTGTGAACTCCTTGCTCATCAGCGATCTGCATGAACCATGGGGCGAATCCGACACGTGTACGAGTTGCGGAAAGTGTGTGCAAGTGTGTCCCACGGGCGCGCTGTTTGATAAGAGCAAGGTCGGTGGCAAAGAGCGTAAGAATCCAGATTTCCTCTCGTACCTGAACGACATGCGGAAAGGTCTGCGATGAGCAAACCGACGCTCGCAACGGTCTGGCTTGATGGCTGCTCCGGCTGCCACATGTCAATCCTGGATATGGACGAACGGTTGGTGGAACTTAGCGAACAGTTCGATCTGGTGTATTCGCCACTGGTGGATTGCAAAGAGTTCCCGGAACAAGTGGACATCACGCTGATCGAAGGCTCGGTGAGCAGTGATGAGGACGACCGCAAAATACGGGCGGTGCGGGCCCGCACACGAATCTTGGTTTCGCTGGGCGATTGCGCAGTGACGGGCAATGTGCCCGCAATGCGCAACTCCATCCCCGTGCCCGAGTTGCTGGACTGGGTTTACAAGGGAAATGGTTTGCTGCAGGAGCAGGTGCCGGCCGACCGCCTGCCTTCTCTGTTGCCGCGTGTGCGACCGATACACGAAGTAGTGAACGTGGATGTGTTCGTTCCGGGATGTCCACCTTCTGCCGATACGATCTTCACGGTCATCAGCGAGTTACTTGCAGGCCGCGTTCCGGACGTAGCTGCCTTGTCTCGCTTTGGGGTTTAGCTGAGGCTGGGCCGAGCCACGCTTGAGAAGGGCAGGAAGATGTCCAAGACGATCACGATCGATCCGGTTACACGCATCGAAGGCCACGCCAAGATCACTCTCCAGTTGGACGACGAGGGCGAGGTTGCCGAGGCGTATTTCCACGTAACCCAATTCCGCGGATTTGAGAAAATCTGCGTTGGGCGCCCGTTCTACGAGATGCCGTACCTCATGGAGCGGATTTGCGGGATTTGTCCGGTGAGCCATCTGCTCGCCTCGGCAAAAGCTTGCGATGCACTGCTGGCCATGAAAGTTCCACCGTCGGCCGGGAAGCTCCGGCGCATCCTCAACTTGGCACAACTGATTCAATCTCACGCGCTGAGTTTTTTCTATTTGTCCTCGCCGGACTTTCTGATCGGGATGGACGCCGACCCCAAGGAGCGCAATCTGTTCGGTGTGATGCGCAAGCATCCGGAGCTCGGGCGGGGAGGAATCCGAATGCGGCAATTCGGGCAGCAGGTGATTGAAACGCTGGCCGGGAAGCGCATTCATCCAGGCTGGGTGGTTCCGGGCGGAGTGAATGAGCCACTCAGCGTGGAGAAACGTGACAAGCTGTTGGCGCAGATACCGGAAGTGATCGCGATCGCCCAGAAGGCCCTGGCTTGGTTCAAAATAGAATTCGAGAAATTCCGCGAAGAGATCCGCACCTTCGCGAATTTTCCCAGCCTTTTCATGGGATTGGTCACTCCAGATGACCGTGCAGGCTACTACGAAGGCAAGCTGCGGTTTACCGACTCTCATGGAAACATCGTGGCCGACAAACTGGAGGCTGCGAATTATCCAGAGTATCTCGGCGAAGCCGTAGAACCGTTTACCTTCATGAAGTTTCCCTATTACAAGCCCCTGGGCTATCCCGAGGGCATGTATCGCGTGGGACCACTGGCGCGGATCAACCTGGTGGAAAACTGCGGCACGCCACTGGCCCAGCAGGAATGGATAGAATTCCGCGCCCTGGAGCGCGGGGCGGTGTTGAGTTCGTTTCATTATCACTACGCGCGCCTGATCGAGATACTTTTTGCGCTCGAGCACATGGAGGAATACCTGCTCGATCCGATCATAACCAAAAGCCACGCTCGGTATTCCGCATCGCTGAATAATCTCGAGGGAGTCGGTTGCTGCGAAGCGCCTCGCGGCACGCTGATCCACCACTATCGCGTGGATGAGCAGGGGCTGATCACCTGGGCCAACCTGGTGATTGCCACAGGGCATAATAATCTGGCGATGAATCGCGGCATTCTACAGGCCGCACGCCATTTCGTGCGCAGCGAAAGACTTACCGAAGGCATGTTGAACCGCGTCGAAGCGGTGATTCGCGCATTTGACCCCTGCCTCAGTTGCTCCACGCACGCGTACGGGCAAATGCCGTTGCAAATCCGGCTGGTTGCTCCGGGCGGCAAATTGTTAGACGCGATTTGCCGGGAATCATTTTCGGAGAAACATGTGTAAAGCGCTGGTGTTGGCCTGCGGCAATTCACTGCGTGGCGACGACGGCGTGGCGTTCCAGGTTGTGAGTTACTTGCGGAACGATTCGCGCGATCCAGCGGCGGAATTTTATTGTCAGCAGCAGTGGACGCCCGAACTTGCCGAGCCAATCAGCCAGGCGGACATCGTCATATTTGTCGACGCCGCCGTGGGCGCGCCGCCGGGCTCAATCGCGTGCCGGCGGTTGCAGCCAGCTCCGAGTGCTTCGCTGACCAGCACGCATATTACTTCTCCCGACTCTCTCTTGCTCCTCGCCGAGGAACTTTACGGGAAGAGCCCGGCCCGCGCCTATTGCATCACCATCGCGGGAGACTCGTTTGAATTGAAGGAGACTCTCTCCGATCCGGTTTGCGACGCCATCCCCCGCTCGGGGGAACGGATCAAGGCGCTACTCTTCGAAGCCCCGATGCCGGAGGACTAGCGATGGTTTCCGCAGGGCAGAACCCTCCGGCTGGTCGACCGCTCGAGAAAGGCGAGCGCGCAGCAGACGTTCCCACATTTTTCAAGAAAAAGGGACTCGTACCTGAGTTCGATCAATTCCTCCGACGTAGCGGCCCAGGACATTTTGTCGAACCGACCCTACTGGCCGATGTGAAACCAACCATGCGAGTTGTGCGAACTCATCGAAGGCCTGACGATAACCCGGCTTTGCGTCTGCTGAGTTCAGGCTGTTCAACACCGCGTCCTTGGCGTGTTCAAGGTCGGGCAAGCGCAGGATGGACTTGGTACTGTTGCGTACTCTTCTGGAATTGGGCTTCTGCTTCATGACCGGTGGCCCCCGTGCCACCGATCATTGATCAGAGTAGTGCCCCGACTGTGGGGTGAGAGTTGCCCTCGACGCGACCAGAAATCCAGACCCGCGACTCCCGTGGTGAGTGCCGTAATGTCAGCGTTAGCTGCGATTGCTTCTAGCTTCTGCTCTTGGCTTTCGGCTTAGGTAAGCGCTCTTCATGATTGCCGGAGCGGTTCAAATGCTCAGGAATTCCGGTGATAAGGCCTTGATACTCCGTGAGGCGGTCACCCATGATGACCACTCCCTT
>Ga0187890_10002854_pt1 | contig 11991 bp, 8 predicted proteins | sample June2016WEW_21_1_FD_133005 | JGI IMG/M metagenome (GOLD analysis project Ga0187890, IMG submission 133005) | Peatland microbial communities from SPRUCE experiment site at the Marcell Experimental Forest, Minnesota, USA - June2016WEW_21_10 | ecosystem: Environmental > Terrestrial > Soil >... | reverse complement strand
TACCTCCAAGGTTATCATGCAAGTGGATGTGTTTAATCCTGTCAAGACACTTTTCCAGAAAACCGAAGCTGGTATTTTCCTTTGAGAGAAGTTCAGCGTGTCCCAAGTCCAGGGTAAGATTCATCTGGGGGACAGCAGCAAAAACATCCGTCATCTGTTCAGCGTTTTCGCTAAGATTCTCCAGACAGACAGTAATTCCACCCTCGCCCGCTCTCTCTGTGAGCCTTTTGAGAAAGCCAATTTTATAGACAATCGTCTCCTCCAGCACGAATCGGGGGTCCAGCCAGAGGTGTAACGTTAACAGCCGCATCTCTAACCCGGACATAATAGAAAGGACCTTGAACAACTTTGGTAAATAAATCGTCTCCAGTGTATGTATATCATTGGGATCGCCTTCCCTTGGGCCGTGACAAAGGTAGTAGAGACCAGTTTCTCCTGACCGGGCTCGATACTCATTTTGAAGAAGGTAGAAGTTCGCCGGCTCCGTGATGGTAATTTCCGCGAACTCGAGACCCAGCTCATAAAGAGAAATCACGTCATCCGGGCTCCTTGCTGTGCCGCCCAAATGGATTGTTCGACCTAACTCTGAAAGCAAAATCGTCATAATTTAAGTAACTCTATTTCCCATGATTCCGGTAAAGTCATGGCAGTTCTTCGTGGTTGGAGACCGAAGGTTCATCTGGTTTCGTTGTTTTCGCCACAACGAGGTAAAACGCGGGATCGTCTCTAAACCGCATGACCTCGAAGCCATGTCGCTCAAGCAATTCTTTCGCGCCCTCTGCATCCGGCAGCATATCCAGATGAAATGGCGCGTGTTTCTTTAGTTCGACGATGAAGTTCCTGCCCAGAGGATGACTGATAACCAATCTACCTTGTTGCCCCAGTAGCCGGTAGAGGTTATCCAGGCTTTTTGATTTATCCATTATATTGGAAAAACAAGCGTTGATGAAGACTACGTCCAGACTGTCGTTCGGAAGTGGCAGGTCCCTTATATCACAGAGGTGGACTATGACCTGGGGGAATTTTTCCTTTACCCGATGAAGCATGTTTTCCGACAGATCACAGGCATGGATCTCGGAAGGCCTATACTTTAAAATAAAGGCGATGAGTGCCCCGGTCCCGGTTCCCACATCCAGGACCCTTTCGCCCGCTTGAAGGCCGCTTGCTTTTACGGTGATTTTCAGTCTCTCCGGCACCCCTTTCGGGAAGGGAGCTTCAAAGAGGTCCACCTTGTCGTTGAAGTACTTTTCCTGCAGCTTGTTTATCTCTTCGATTTGTTCTGGTGTGAAGCGATCAGTCATGGCGAATTCCAACGGTCTCGTTCAGTACCTTTTGGACTCTCGGTCCTCCCCGATAGGCACTGCCGGCAAAAGATGACGATAAATCACAATACCACACCCGTGAGGAATCGCAGGCAAAAAACATCCCACTTTGGCTTTGGCGAGGCCGCTATTTAGCGCAGAAAGGCAGGGACTCTTTTTTGTCGCTTCGCTCCAGGAGCAAGGTCCAAAACCTGGCATTAAAGCCCATCTCCTTTTGCAGCATCAATAACCTCCATGTAAAACCGAGACTTGAGACAGCCTTGCTGAGACGAGAAAAAGGGATTGTAATCCTATTAATCATATTATATAAGTCATATTATTCGAAGCCAAGATGCTGGTCCCGCTCCTGGCGGCTCGCAGAACGCAAGATCAGGTTGGCAGGAATCGAGGTGAAGGTGAAACTGACATGCCGAAGTGAATACGCTTTGCTGGCCCTGGTCTACCTGGCGCGACACCAGAAGGAGGAATATATTTCCGTACAGACTATCGCCGCAGCTCAGCAAATACCCTCCAAATTTCTTGAGCAGATACTTCTCTCCTTAAAACTGGCCAAGTACCTGCACAGCTCGAAAGGTAAAAACGGAGGGTTCCGTTTGGCTAAATCGCCTGACAAGATCTCTCTGGCCGAAATCACCCGGCTTTTCGATGGCGCGTTGGCGCCTACCGAATCAGTCAGCAAATACTTCTATGTGCCTACACCCATTGAGAAAGAAAGAGGACTGTTGGCCCTCTTCAAGGAGGTGCGGGACTACATTGCGGCTAAGATGGAGAATACGACGCTGGCAGATGTGTGCAGCAGTTCTCCCAATAATGAAATCGTCGAAGTGCAAACAATGACTCTTTAGCCCGTTGCCATGCATCGAAGAGGCCCAGCTTGTCATGCGGGCTTTTGCTCACAGGGGGAAGGCCGTCTTACCCGATTGGAGCTGAATTCTTCCTTCCCCGCAACCGTTATCTGCGATGTCCATTCGATCCCGATTCGGCATCGGCCACTCGAAAGGGAGAAAAGTATGCGATCTTTGGCTTGCGAATCAGAGACACTTTGTTGCGGCAACAAGACTTACCGGCTGGATGAAGAGGGATTCCTGGTAAATCCCGACGAGTGGGATGAAGGTTTTGCTGAGGCAATGGCGCCCCAGACCGGAATCCATAGGGGATTGACCCCTGCTCACTGGGAGGTCATCCACTACATCCGCAATACCTTCAGGGATTCGGGAAGATGCCCGCTGGTCTATGAGATTTGCAGGGCTCACAAACTGCGCCTTGCCGACCTCAAAGGGCTTTTCGCATCCGGCTATCTCAGAGGGGCGTGCAAGCTGTCCGGGCTGACATACAAGGAAGAGCAGGCACACCAGGGATGGCTCCCAAATCGAAAGGCCACAACACAGACACCCTTGGAGGAGAAGGTTTATCGGGTAGATATCAGAGGCTTCCTGGTTGACCCCTCTGAATGGGATGAGGAATATGCGGCGTTCAAATACCTGGAAATGAAAATGCCCGGAAGCCTTACCGACAAACACTGGGGGGTCATTCGGTTTTTGCGGGAAAAATACCAGGAAAACGGAACAATACCCACCGTTTATGAAACCTGTGAGGCCAATCGGCTTGAAATAGAAGACCTTGAACGCCTGTTCCCGGATGGCTATCATCGCGGGGCGGTCAAGATCGCCGGGTTAACAGCGAGATAACTTTAGACAGCGTATCCACCAACTGCCCCCAATGATCCGGGCAAACATCTAACCTGATGCATCTTTTAGAGCGCATACTTGTTTATTACCTTCACTGCGTCGTGAGTTTCTTCGGTGAATAGAGCCAAATCGCTTTCGGACACGAGGCCGTGGCTTTGCCACGCAGCAAGCTTAAAAAATGCCGTGCTCCGTTTTAGGTCATTAAACATGAAGGCTATCTTGTCATCTTCTTTATGGAGCAGATCCCAGAGCGCCAGATACGCTTCGTGGTTGCGCCCTTCCCTTTTCTGCAGGATCGACTCTGCGCCGGCAAGAATTCGCGCACACGCGTCGTCCAATACGCGCACTTTCATCGATCTCATTTGCTTCCAATCTTTTTCCGGAATGGTTCTCATAGTTTACAAAGCCCTGATGTTGTTCGTTAGCGTTAACTTAGGGTTTCGCTGCCTGGTGCGCTTGCCGCCCGTCTTCTCCTTTGCCCGTGCCCTCGCACCTTCACGCTAGGGCGAAAAACAAGCGTGACAGATCAGCCATGTAGCCAATATAGAGTGGGCACAGCCTTTTATCGTGCCCACAGTTTTTCATCCACCTAGTAGTTAACGCTTCCTCCACGGCACGGATGAGATATTAATTGTTGTCCCGCGATCTAACGCCCCCGCTTGTGCGGGTGGCCTTCAGATATTTACTGGGTCTTTTTTTCCTGTAGAACACAGAGTGCATTGTTCACAGTCGCCTTGTATAATGACATTTCTTTTTTGCATAATTCGAGCATCCAAGAAACTTTCTGCCGTATTTAGATCGAACAACAAGATCGCCGCCACATTTCGGTTCAGGACATTTCTCTCCGGTTTGACTTCCGCTCGGCATCTCCTCGTCAAGCTCTAAGTTTCTGATAATTTCTTCAATGGTTGAACCGCCTTCAAATCTTCTCATGTGTTCTTCTGTATCTTTATGACTGAGTATATTCAAACTGCCTTCCCACGCCGTAGTGTTATCAATGATAGCCACTTTCTGGTGCATGCTTTGCCGTTCGATGACATTAACACCGATGGTGCGTAACTGGTCGATTACAATATCAGCCTGGCTGGCCATGTCACCCATTTGCTGGTCTCTTGGCCGCGTATAAACCCTAATATCTACACTCCGTGCTTTCAGAACCCTGAAGTAATCCATAAAAAAGCCGCTGCGCCTTACTGTAAGAAAAGGACTGAGGATAATTATTCGCTCTTTGGCCGTTGTTAGATCCAGGAAAAATTTTGCCCAAAAATTCCTTTCCGTATATAGATGGCCATAAACAGGTTCGCGGTTGGTATTAGTTGGAAGAAGGGCATTGGCCCACCTTTCGAAATCGCTTGTAAAGTAGCTGTCAACAACACTTTCGGACTCTATCAATTCAGCATTGCCATAAAAATGGTGAATTATTCTTGATAGGGCAGAATCATGATGTAAGTCCGAAAGTAAGTGTTTCGTGTGGCCAACCAAGTAAAATCGGTTTTTGGCTCGTGTTAAAGCAACATTCAAAAGCCGGTTCGCGTCGGAGTGGGGCTTTTGGTCGTCAAGCATGGGTGCAACCCTGGTGCCTGCCCCCTCAACGGTATCAAAAATGATTATCGATTCTTCACCACCTTGAAATCGGTGAACAGTACTTGTACGTAAGTGATCCAATATTCCACGGTCCTTCGCTATCTTGTTGATTAGGCGCGCCTGTGCAGCATAAGGCGTAATTATACCGATTCTGCCCTCAGAAATTATTGGGATAATCTTCTCTGCTAGCGTACAGCAAAGCAACGCATTATATAGATTGAAGCGACTGCCTGTAGAAAGCCGGCTACACCACGGATTTATTAAGGATGTTTCTAATAATACGAGTGGTGATCTTGAAACACCATCATCCAGCCTTCGGTTGCTTGTACTAGGATGATCCTTGAGGTTGTTTTGGTAGAAGAAACGATTCGCAATTAAGGAAATTTCCGGAACCATCCTGTATTGCATGTCAAGGAGCTTAACCCTCTGGTCTCTCACAGCTTCTTTTACCCCGTTGATGCCCAAAACAGAAAAGATACTTCTTCCTAACCATTTTTGGGCCATGGCTGCTTCTGAGATGCAGATAGGTGGAAGTTGAAGAAAATCTCCAACAATGGTAACATATCCGCGACATCGACTTACTGCCCAATACAAATGCGGTAATGGCGCCATACTGGCCTCATCTAGAATAAGTACATCGAATGGTGTATCTGGAAATTGTTTGTCTACAAACGTTTTGGTCAGAGTAGTAGCAATAAGTCGTGCTTCTGAAAGAATTCCTTGTGAGATTTCGTCCAACTGCTGATTTATTTCCGCTAGCCTTGCCAACATCGTGGCTTTTCTTGTCGTAACATCCTTGATCTTGTTCTCTATTTCCGCTACGGTGATCCTTAAATGATTTAGAAGTTCGTAGGCTTCCGCCTTCGCCCTCTCAGTCTCTTTCTGTTTTGTAGCATGTGCATTTTCGAGCGAGTAGGTACGCTCGTTTATTTCCTTTACAAGTCGCTTCCTAGAATCAATCAATATGCTTGTTTGATCGATCTCTCGCTGAATCATCCGAGGATCAAGGCCTAGAAAAAATCTCTTTAGCATCCCTGATGATCGCGCCTCATTCCATTTATTCGTGTTCTTGATTTGCAGGCTCTTCAATTCCTTTAGTTCATTATTGGCAACAGAGACGTTACTTGATAATTTGGATAACTCCAATCGTAATGCATTCAACTCGGTGGATAAGGATACGGCGATCCGAATCTTGTTGAATACTGTTTCATATTTATTGAGAATGCCGTCGAGACTAGCTTTATCTGCCTCCAACTTGTTTTTATCTTTAGATAATGACTCACCAAGTCTTGCTGCGATCTTATCAAGTAATACTAAAGGGCATTTCTCTATCAATTCTTCCAAATGTCCAGATTGTGGAATACCAAGCCTGACTAGCTTTCCCTCGTTATAGAAAGGGGTGGCTTTTAACTGCTCGGCAACGTCTTTCAAGGCTTCATCAACAGCAGCATTGGCATGAGAAACGAGAAGCACACGCCGTCCTGCACTCAGATGGGCTTCTATGGCTTGCGCTATGGTTTTAGTTTTCCCGGTTCCCGGTGGTCCCCAAACGATCGACAACTGAGAAAAGAAGGAAGCCTCGATTGCTTGCTTTTGACGGTCATTTGGGGGGGCTGCCGAAGATGAATAATCCGGACATATTTGGTGCTTGCATTTGCCACAGATCGGAATTTGGGAAGGGGCACGATTTCCTATTCTATTTTTGGCTCCGCAGTTCCGACAGGACACTATGTTATCAAAGTTCGTATTTATACCAGATTGGCTATTAAAAAGAGCCTCGCTCAGGGTAAATATGTCACTCTTTCCGTTCTGCGATTCGACAAATTTCTTTTTAAGCAGTTCGAGTAAGTACCACAGGTTAGTTTGTAGCCTAGCCTCTGCTATGTATTGACCACAAAAACGCTCGATGCCAATTTCTACTTCCAATCCTTGTGTCACCAGGACTTGCGCCGGGTATCTATTGCCGCGGATTTCTATTTCTGCAGGCGAATCATCGAGGACAGCCAGGAAGTTTTCAAGGTTGAAAACATATACAAAAAGGCCGGAAACCTCGCGAAGGAAGTGGCCATTAAATACTTTAAAAACGCTGCCGCCCTTGCCTTTTTTTATGGCGGCAATTTCTTGGTCAAGGGCAATGATGAACTCTTTGATAGTATTTGCACTCATTATTTATGCTGTATCGTGTCCTTCATTCGTAGCTTGGTGAAAGGGGCATTACGATGATGGCAATTTCCGTAGTCGCCATTTTCATTTTCACGCACAACGCGCAGCTTGAGCGGCGAGCAACCACGCGGCCAATCAACATGGAGGAAAAGTCAAAGAATTTTCTCCACTTGATTGCCCGGCCTACTCCAAGCCGTTGATGTGCCGCGCCCAATCAGTTTGGCAGTAACCGAGAATTCTCAATCGCAGTAAGCACCTGAACAATCTCTGGATCCAGTTCATCTCTCTTAATTTCGAAGGCTATAGCAGCTACACCAAACCCTATGCCGAAATTCTGTTGGCACCAATTGGACAACGCGGATAGAAGATGCTTTCCAGACACAATAGATATGCGGCCGTTCTCTGACCGCCAAGCCTCTTCAATTCTAGATCTTGCTCGTGCATTGGCATTGGCAATACCTCGAGAACGATTTTGGTTATGTATTTCCTGTGCTAGGGCGTCAGTCGTTCCCTCTTTCATGGAAGCTGCTATATCGCCAACAGCTTTATGGATACTCGCAAGAGAGGGTACCCCCGTTCGTGGTTGCTGTCTTGCGTAGATCACACGACTGATAGCATTGGGGACAATAAGATAGTTCTCGATTTCTTTCTTCTTCCATATGTGGAGTTGAACATTCTTACTCGCAGCTTCCGCCCGCCTTTGTTCATTTTCTTCTTCTGTGTAGTAATCCGAATCAAGGATGCAATAAGTGAGTATGTCTTCGCCGACAGCATTTAGCAAAAGCATGGCTGACCCAACTGCATAGGGCCACCCAGCCCAGCCGCCAATGGACATATTGGGAATTGCATCGATAGGTTGTTCTGATTCGGGAAAGAGGAGATCTTGAAACCGCTTTAGGAATTTGAGATCCTTACCTTCAAGTAGAAGCAATCGTTTAGAAGTCCATAGTCTTGTAAGCTGCAGATTCTGTGAACTGCCAATGTCATCGAGCACACGTTGCACCGCCGGCAGTGCGGTTGTGAATTTAGACTTCTGTCTGGTCCGATCTAAAATCAGCACATTATTGGCCTCTGTTTCAGCTAAGATCTCTGTTGAATGCGTGGCAATTATGCACTGAGGATATCTACCGCGCAGAAACCTGAGGAGCCTTCTTTGTAGGTCTGGATGCATGTAAACATCTGGTTCGTCTAAAACTATAATGGCTGTCTCTGAAGTTCGAGTCAGGAACCATATAGTCTGAAGCCACATTTGTACACCATGTCCCATCCATGCTACTTCGGCAACAAAGTCACCATCACGGACCAATAAACCCAGAGGGTCTCCTTGTGTTCTACCGCGCTGTAATTCCTTAATCTGTAGCTCTGGCCAGCTATCCTCGACCATAGATTTGAAAGCGTGGAAGTATTGATCGTAGAACAGGTTGAGTTGATTTCTGAAATGCAGAGGCGATAGGTGAGAAGAAAGATTCGCTCGGACATAATCAGAGCCTATAACGCGTTCATCCTTATTCAATGGCATGACTTGCGGCAGAACACTAAGGATGGGCAGCTGAAGCAACCGAGCCTGGACTTTTGTGCGAATCACCGATTGGAACCGATCTTTGATCACGGCATGCATGGCACCTTCCGGGCCAAGGTGTACATCCACTGAATCGCCATTGTCAAAAGTCGCTGTGATACGCGCTGGGGGATTTTGGTATCGGTGGAATAGGCTCTCCCAACTTAAGTTCAATCCAGACAAGTCGACGCGCATCCCCCTATTTGTGAACGGGAGGTCTAGCCAAGGCGGTACATCGCGGTAGTTCACGTTCCTGTACCGTTCGGTGACTATTCCCATCAAGCGAAAACCCTCGATGACGGTGGACTTGCCTGCATTGTTGCGTCCAACGATTATGGTTTCCTGCTTCAGAGGGAGAGTATGAGATGAAAAGCATCGGTAATTATAAAACTCCAGTCTTTCGAGCATGGCAGTACCTTTGGTTGGCGCACAATCTTAATAGATAGTGCACTGTGAGCGGACGCCATCGTAACCCGGCCGAGGGGCAATGGATAGCGGCAACAACTTGGTCCCCGCACGTCCGCTTGACGAATGAGTTCGGCATCTCACTCGTCTAATAGTAAGTCAACCTCGTACTTCCGCTTCTGACGCTGGATCGTCCCATTAGGATCATTAAGGAACTCCACCAGTTCCTGGAGCACGATGAGGTCCATTTCTCTCTGACCGGTGTTTACATTCGTCATGACATGAGTGACCCCGTGGTATTGGCGTTCCGAGAGGTTATCGGGGTCCAGCAAGGATGTCACGTGGTAGTTATCTTCGTAATCTGAACCGCTCTCCCACACCACCACGAGATCAATGTCGTTCGAGTTCTTATCTCCCGACTGTAAGTCCTCGATGAGCGCATCCAGCGAGTACTTGTATTCCATAATCTTCGGCTTGCTTCGGAACACGCCTACCTCTCGCGCGTAGTCTTCCAACACTCCCAGCGGATTCTTCTCAGCATCGAAGATGTGGTTTTGCAATGGCTCATCGAAAACCACCCTATACATGCCGTCGTAGGTAAACCGTTCGTTCGTTGCCATGATCTGAATGCCGCGCATGACACCACCAGCGAGCAACTGGTTAAAGAGGGCGATGACATCTTGCTCCCTGGTAGGGAACGACGTAAGCGAAATACGCCGCGTCGGAATAAAGAAGTTTTCATTGTTGATGGTCAGCGGATGGTCCCCTTCGTGCTTTGCGAATTCATCCTTCCAGTCATCGACTGCACTCTGTCTTGCGAGATCACTCCTTGCGCCAGTTACCGGCCGGAGGTTCGGGCGCTGGCGCTGAATTGGACGATCGATTAGTTTGCGAGCCACCGATTGGCTAAACTCCACGATCTCCTTCTGAAATCCCTTGCGGCCGAGGTCCGAACGGCAGTTGCGGAGATGCACCACAACGTGGATCTGGTTCTGGCGACCGATGTTTCTGCGGAGTGGTACCTGTACAATCTCCCCTTGCGGCATGTTGTTCGCCGCGATCTGGATGCCTGGCGCGAGAACGGTCTGGCCCTGCCTGAGCCCTAGCCCCTCGTTAAACTCAGGCCAGACTTTCGCTGAGTAGGTGAAGCAGAAATAGATCGTGGGATCATAGTGCAAGCAGATAGCTTTTTCGCCCTCTTCCAAGGTGATTCGCCCTTCGAGATCGGCCACAGTGAACGTATCGAAGATTGCATCGAGATTGCTCATGGCTGCTGGCATGCGAAAACCTGCGCCATAGCGCTCAAATAACCGCTTCTGCGTAGCTTCGAGATCTCTGAGAGATCCGCTATGGCGCACAATTTCGTGCGGCCATAGATACTTCACGCCTTGCTGGACGGCTCTTGTGAGTTGCCCCGTACTATCAACGACCTCCACGCTGATAGCAATTCTCTCGTCCGGGAAGATCGCCCCAATGCCTGTTTTGAGACGCAGGACGGTCATCCACTGATCAGCTGTGTTCGCCCTGAGCCACGATAGGTTGCCCGGTCGAGTCGAAGGGTCAAACCGTAGCGAGACGGACACGCCTCTGTCAAAGTTGGCGAAATGCGAGTCCCGTGCTCCAGGCCCGTCTGGGAACACCTTCGGATTTCCCGCTGGGTTCTCATCCGTGAGCCATTTGCGCGCATCCGTCATCTTGCCAACTGCAGTAAAGTCGGGGGTCTTCGTGGCGATTTGGATGTAGTTGAAGCCGTAGGCCAGGTACGTTGCCCCGACTCCCTTGTGGCCACGAGTGTTGCCGGACTTGAAGGAGAATGAAGGCGCCAGAAACTGCTGATACTTGTCCTTGGTAAGCCCGGTTCCGTTGTCTGAGACGGTCAGCGTGTTCTCTGCGATGTTAATAAGGACCCTAAGAGCGGGAGTGAAGGACTCCGAGGTTTCCCTGATGCGCTCTTCCAGCGAGTCAAGAGCGTTTTGAGCCAGTTCACAGAACGGATCGAACCAGCCAACGTATGAGTCGAGAATGTTCTGGATCTCGCGCTTCATTGCGTTGATAGCAACTTCCGTATTCAGCGCTTGTTTGGCGGCCAGAGGGTCAAACTCGTTAAACATATCTCCTCCTGGTGATCTTGTTTCTTGGTGCTGAACAATTATACAGTCAGTATAAAACGGCAAACATAGACCGCCTCTTTCCTTGTAGGAAGCTGCCGAGTCTTCCTGTACATTCAAATAACGCCTGTCGTTTCAAATAATTAGGACCATTCCCTTTCCAGGAGTTCCGGTTTATGCGGTCTGTATGAACCGGTTCAAAGTCCATCGACCGGACTTCGTACCCCTGGCCTCCTTTGTTCAATACGTGGGTGTAAATCATGGTCGTGCCGACGTCTTTTTACCCGAGAGTTCCTGAATAGTGCGGACATCCCCCGGGGAATCCTGTCGCGGCGGTCTGAAATCAGCTTGTCCTGCGGAAGATTGCCGCGATTGGCTTGTCAGTGTACCTGTCGCCATTCTTTCGCTCCCGCCGGTGAAGAAGCAACTGAGGTCGGTCTAACTTTGTCAAAACGCCCACAAGGGGCCAGTCTACTTTTTTCAGGCTGTGGTGGCGAATTAGTCATATCTTAATGTGAAAACATGAATTAGTGCAGGGGCATTTTACGATTATGTAAGAAGGGCGTCAATGAGCGGATGCTTGACTCGATACATTCTCTTTTGAGGTGATCTATGGGCGTCGATACTTGCCTAAAATTACATTACAATAATTCCGCAAGCGGACAGCTACTCCGGGTAAGTTTCGTGCATATTCAGTTTTTCAAGCTCCAACTGATAGCGGGCGAGGATGTCTTTCAGGCCCAGCATGCCGATAACTCCAATCTCTTTGTCTTCTATTGGAATTCGTCCAAACCCGGTTTCCAGCAATTTGAGAAGTGCCTCGGTGAGGCTCTCATCCGGCGCCACGCTTACCGGCTGCATAACCAAATCCCGCAGAACCAGCAGGTCCAGAACCGATTCTTCAAATATCACCGCCCTGATCTCCGGCAATGACAAGATTCCTATAAGATGGAAACGATCGTCAACGACCGGGAAGAAGGACTCGCGTGTATTGGTAATTACTCGCCTCAGTTGACCAAAGGTCATGTCTTCCGGAAGAATGGTGACGGGAGCATCCGGGCGATGTACGTCCTGCACTGATAAGTCTTGTAGAATGTTTATTACCCGATCGGACCGATGTGCCGGAGAGTGAAATTTATTCAGGACCTGTTTTTCGTACAGGC
>Ga0187890_10002852_pt1 | contig 11993 bp, 5 predicted proteins | sample June2016WEW_21_1_FD_133005 | JGI IMG/M metagenome (GOLD analysis project Ga0187890, IMG submission 133005) | Peatland microbial communities from SPRUCE experiment site at the Marcell Experimental Forest, Minnesota, USA - June2016WEW_21_10 | ecosystem: Environmental > Terrestrial > Soil >... | reverse complement strand
GGGGATACGAGTTCCGCATCGAAGTAGATGGCGGCGTCGGAATGGACACGGTGGCGGAAGTGGTGCGCGCCGGGGCGGAGATTCTGGTGGCGGGGAATGCGGTGTTCGGCAAGGGCGATGCCAGGGCGAATGCGCAGGCGCTGCTCGAAGCGGCGCGGAGCGCGAGTTTCGAGCGAGTTTAGGAATTGCAGAGGTCAGAGGTCAGATTGCAGAGGTTCCTTTATGGGTCGGAATTTTAGTTTTGTACTTCTCGCGTTGCTGCTGACGTTGACGGTGGCGTGCACCAACAAGAAATCGGTGAATCCACTGGCCAACGTCGGGTCGAAGCAGCCCGACAAAGTGTTGTTTGACCGGGCCATGGATGCCATGAAGCACAACCGCTTCGACGTGGCGCGGATGACGCTGCAGACGCTGATCAACACCTATCCGGATTCGGAGTATATCGCGCGGGCGAAGCTGGCGGTGGCGGACTCGTGGTACGCCGAAGGCGGCACCACGGCAATGCAGCAGGCCGAGATCGAATATAAGGATTTCCGGACATTCTTTCCCAATATGCCGGAGGCGGCCGAGGCGCAGTTGAAGGTGGCGAACATCCACTATCAGGAGATGGAAAAGCCGGACCGCGACTATACCCACGCGATGCGGGCGGAGGAGGAATACCGGTCGCTGATTCAGGAATATCCGGACAGCAAGCTGGTGCCGCAGGCGAAACAGCGGTTGCGGGAAGTGCAGGAAGTGCTGGCGGCGCGGGAGTACGGCATCGGGCGGTTTTACTACCTGCGGCTGGCCTACCCGGCGGCAATCGCGCGCCTGAAGACGCTGGTGGAACGGTATCCGTTGTATAGCGGAGCGGACCAGGCGCTGTACCTGCTGGGGCAATCGTACGAGGGCGAAATCGATGTGATCCGGAAGAATGCGCGCCTGAATGAAGTGGTCAAGGGCAAGATGATCGAGCAACTCACGCAGGACGCGTCGGAGGCGTACGGGAGGATCATCAGGCGGTATCCGGCGATGGACCGGGCGGTGGATGCGAAGGCGCGGCTGGAGGCGTTGCATCAGCCGGTGCCGCGGCCGACGCGGGCGGCGCTCGAACTGAACAAGAAGGAAGAGGCCAGCCGGCGTGAAGCGAGCTTACTGTCGAAGGGGATGGCGCCCTTCGAGAAGGGTCCCGACGTCACGCACACGACCCGGATGGGAGAGCCGACGATGGTGGATCCAGCGCCGGTGAATCCGGGTGATGTCATGCACAAGATGACCAGCGCGGCGGCGATGGGTGGCGACAATAAGATCAGCGTGGAGACGACCGGTGGGGCGCCGGCGCCGAACCAGGAGGCGCCGCGTTCGGATGCTCCAGCCACAGCCGGAAGCACGGCGGCGGCAATGGCTCCGGAACAGCCTGCGGCGGCCGATCCGAATGAACTGAAGCCGAATGTTGAGGCCGATCCGAACGCGCTTCCCCCGCTGCAGCAGAGCAATCAACTGGACAACGGTGGTGGGTCATCGAGTTCCGCTTCTGCGGGTGCGCCGGCGAAAAGCGAAGAGATGGCAGACATTTCTTCGAGCAAGAAAAAGAAGAAAAAGGGCCTGGGGAAGCTGAACCCGTTCTAGGGAGGGCAGAGGTTAGAGGTCAGATTGCAGAGGTTAGAGGCCGGCGTTCAGGTGTCTCTTGGCTGCGCAATCGTGCCTTTCTCGCTTTCTGCGCTTCTACCTCTGCAATCTGACCTCTGCCCTCTGCCCTTGTCCCCCGCCACTCCCAACAGGCTAGGTACGCTCGTAACCTGTTACCCCCGCCTGAATCGTTGACTTAGGTTGAGGGACGCGGTAGTTTCGCGTTATCCCTCCTTTTTTGTGAAGGATGACGCTTGGCGCGGAAAATACTACTCGCCGATGACAGTGTAACGGCCCAGAACATGGGGCGAAAGATCCTGGCCGATGCCGGGTATGACGTCGTCACGGTCAACAACGGATCGGCCGCCCTGAAGCGGATCGCGGAACTCAAACCGGATCTAATCGTGCTGGATGTGTACATGCCCGGGTACAGCGGGCTGGAAGTGTGCCAGCGGCTGAAGGATGCGGAGGAGACGGCGCATATTCCGGTGCTGCTGACGGTGGGCAAGCTCGAACCTTTCAAGCCGGACGAAGCGCGCCGGGTCAGGGCCGACGCGCATATCGTGAAACCATTTGAAGCCAGCGAGTTGCTGACGGCGATCACGCGGCTCGAAGACCGCATGGTGCCGCAGCACTCCGAGGGCTCGCGCTTCAGCGCGTCGGTTGCGGGCGTTGAGCGATTCGGCGGCGATGGGAACGGCAGGAAAAGGGAAAGTGAAGCGGACGCCGATACCGGATGGAAGAGCCGGCTGCGTTTTCCGTCGAAGAAAAAGAAAGAAGAACCGGAACCGGAAGCAGAAGATGCCGCGGCAGGAGCGACCTTCCGCGATTTCCGGAAAGCCAAGGGCAAGACGGACGCGAGCGGAGTGTTCGCGGTGAAGCCGGCAGCGCCGCCCGGACAAGAGCCAGGGCTGGTTCCCGATATTCCGCGCGACATCACGCCGGAAGAGTTGGACGCACTCAGTGCATTGGCCGAGAAACTCGATGGCCCGATTCCGGCGGCTGAGAATATTGCGCCGTTGGCGGAGAAAATGGGCCCGATTGAGGCTCCGGCGGCAGAGGTTGCGGCGGCCAAGACTGAAGCAATCGAGGCTGAAGCAGCAAAGACTGAAATCGAAGCTCCCGCGGCGGTGGCGCAAGCGAAGCAGGAAGTTGAAACTCCGGCGCCGGTCGTTGAGATTGAGCCCGCTGCGGCAGCCGTTGAAGCCACGGCATTGGCGGTCGAGGCCCCAGCGTTAGCGGTCGAGGGCAAGAACGAAGTCGAGATTCCGGCCGAGCACGTGGGATTGGCGGCCGAAGGCGCTGCGGTAGTTGCCGATCGGGCGGCGGTCGAAATCCATCAGGATGAACCCCGGCGGCACGAACCCCAGCATCCCGAAACGCAGGCTGCGGTGGGCGCAGTCGTGGTGGATCCTGCCCTCCTGGCGCAGGAACCCGCGCCCGTGGACAGGAACGATGAGCCAGCGTTTGCTTCGACTGCGAGTGCGGTTGAGCAGGCGGCGGAAAACAAGACCGAAGACCGGGCCGAAGAAAAGATTGAAGAGAAGCCAGCCGAAGCCATCGCCCAGATCGAGAAGAGCTTGACGGCCGAGGCGAGCGCGCCCGAGGAAGCGGTTGCTGCGAAGGGCCTGGAATCCAAGCCCGAAGAATCGAACGCCCAAGAGGTGAAGGCGGAGAATACTGCGCCACCGGTCGCGGTTGAGGCGAGCGCGCCCGAGACGGCGGAGGCGGAAGAGCCGGCGCCGAGCGATGAGGAGTTGGCCGAAGCGTTGCGCCTGCTGACACCTGCTACAGCGCACGCGGATACCTCGACGATTCCGTCGCACGGAACCCTGGTGGCAGCCGGCCAGTTGCTGGCGGAGGAAGCGGCGCGCAATGCGGCAGGCAGTCCGCGGTGGGTAGCGGAGCCGGTGGCGTTGAGTCCGGAGGAAGCGGCGATTTCGCTGGAAGCGGAAATGTTCCGCACGTTTGCAGTGATGCCTACAGCAATGCCTGCGGTAACGCTCGCGGCGATATCCGCGGCAACGTCCGGCGGCGAAATTGAAGCCACAGCGATCACCGGAGTTTCAGCGATTACGGCTGCGGTTGAGAACCGACTGGCAGCAGCAGAGATGGCGGCCAGCGTGAAGGATCTGGCAGAGCAAGCGGACGAGCGCTCTTCAGGTGAGGCTGGTTCAGGTGAGGCCAGTTCAACTGAGCATGGTTCAACTGAGTTAGGTTCAGAGACCACAGCCGTGGAAGCGCCTGCGGAAGTGACGGCGGTTTCGAACGAAGCGACTCCGTTGGTGGACGGGATCGCACCAGAGCTCGCACCAGAGAAGATCGAACTAGAGAAGCTCGAACTAGAGAAGCTTGAACCGGAGAAGCTCGAACCAGAGAAGGTCGAACCAGAGAAGCTCGAAGCGGAGCAGAAAGACTCCGCAGCGAAAGTCGCGGAGGAAGCGCCTGAGGAAGAGGTTGCGGCAGCGACCTTCGCAGATGGGGTGGGTAAGGACGAGGCCGACGCTGCGGCGGAACAGAAGGAAGAGCCTGTCAGCGGGACGACGGCCGCTGCGGCGGAAGAGAATCAGGAAACGAATTCAGATTCTGGGAGTCAGGAATCCATGGGCAGAGACGTGAAATCGAAATCGGGGAAATCGAACTGGCATCAGATCCACACGGCTCCAGCCAGCGCTGCCGTGAGCAGTGATGTGGAAACCGCGAAACAGGCCGAACCAGTGGTGGACGAGGCTCCGAAGGCCATGGCAGCAGCGGCGGCCGCCGATGGGGGTAGAGCATCTGCGCCTGCAACCGACGCCAGCACAATTGCCAGCATCGTGGACAGCATAATGGCCGATCTTCGCCCGAAGATCGTGGAAGAAATTGCGAGGAAGCTGGCGGGAAAGTAAATTCAGCCGTCAACCATCAGCCGTCAGCTCATGCCGTCGCGCGCGCAGCAGTCGCAACGTTTGACGGGTATACACGACACGAGGGGATTTGCTACCCCCCCAGGGATCTTCGCGCGTAAGTTCGACGGCAGCGGCGCTGGCAGCAGTGCAGTTCCTTCCGCCTGAGTCCGGACGTACACCGCCGGTCGCGCCAAGCGGGCAGGCCCCCGTAAGCGTCTGTTCGGTTTTCGTAACAGAAAATCCTTTGCCAGTGCAGTGGAATCGGAAGCATCTACCATTTCCGCTGTGTCGAGGAGGTAGTAATATCCTTGTTGCCAGCGTTCCTTGAGGTTGCGGAGATGAGTTTTGCTTCGCGCGCGAAGGGAACTGGCGGGCGTTCTCGTTTTGTTTATAAGGGGAAAGGTGAACGGAGACATTTCCCTTAAACGAAACCTCAAAGCGGCGCGCTGTCCGGAATCTGATCGCGACCCATTGGACCCGCCGCCACGAACCACAATATACTGGCGGCCAAGAGGGAAGTTCCGGGAAGACCTATTCTACAGATTATCCATGATTGAAATCCAATTTCCACCGCTCGCCGATCGAAAGGAAGACCTGCCGCTGTTGCAGCGACACTTCTTGAAACATTTCTCGACCAAATACAGCAAAACACTCAGAGGGATTTCCCGACGCGCCCAGATTTTACTGACTCGACACCCGTGGCCGGGAAATGTGCGGCAACTGGAAAACAGGCAAGACCGGACACGAGCAAGCATGGAAGCAAATGCAACTCGTTTTCCAGGACTATTCCAACGCTGCTCTCGGGCGGACTAGCGAACAACGAAGTCCCCGTTGTTGGGAGGTTTCTATAGCTTTATGCGGTTCGTCAGCCCGCTTCTGAAGAGAGTGGTCTATCCAGCCCTGCATTACAGTGGCTCGCTAAAGCGATGTGTTCCTAGCGATGCCTGCTTGGTAGTGAACTATCACGGCGTGATTTCACCCGATCCTTTTTGTCGCCACCCGTTTTTCGATGACAACCTTGTGTCATTGGGGGCTTTACGAAAACAGCTTCGATTCTTGAAAGACAATTACAACGTCATTGGGGTTGGAGCCTTCCGTGGATGGCTTGAAAAGGGGGATGTTCTTCCTCCGCGACCTGTGCTGGTAACTTGTGACGACGGGCATGTGAACAACTTGTCGGACATGCTCCCCGTCCTTCAGAGTGAAGCCGTACCTTGTCTGTTTTTTGTCACTGGGGAGTCCTGCCATGAGCAACCGGCCATGGTTTGGTACGAAGAACTCTATCACTTGCTAGAAGCTGGCGGAGTGCGCGACGGGGACGTCCGGGCGATCCTTGAAATTGACAGTAAACACTTTCACGGAAGTAGTTTACAGGCCAAGTGGTGGAGCTGTGTGATGAATGCGTCGCGCTTTGATGCGTTACTCCGAGCGGAAAAGATCGGATTGCTCCGGGGCCTATGCAAGTTCGTTCCGTCCACGTGTCCCGATCGTTGGAGGCTGATGAATGTTCAAGAGCTGCAGGAATTGGCAAGGTCCGGAATGAGCATCGGCGCGCACACAATGTCTCATCCAGTCCTGGCCCAATGCAGTGAAGACGAGGCGCGCCGCGAGATTAGTGGAAGTAAAACTGAGCTCGAACGCGTGTTGAGGCAAGCGGTTTGGGCTTTTGCCTATCCTTTTGGGGGCCCTGCGACAATGGGGGAACGGGAAGTTAAAATCGCTCGCGAGGCCGGTTTCGAATGCGCATTCGTGAATGTGGGGGGCGGAGCCTTAGACCCTTCACAGCGTTTTGCGCTGGCGCGGACTGCCATTACCGCTGATATGTCCTTGGCCGTATTCGAGGCTCACCTTAGCGGATTTCACACTCGTCTGCAAGCCGCCGTCCGTAGACTGGCCTGATGGAGCCCCTGTGAAGATAACCGTCCTGGAGACGATTCCAGAGGACCCAGAAATCATTCTTGCCTGGAATAAATTGGCATTCCGGATGGAACGCCCGGAGGTGTTCTTCACTCATCAGTGGGCCCTAGCCGCGAACCACGCTTTCTCGGATGCTCTCCGTCCCCTGATTTTCCTGGCTTATGAATCCGGGCAGCTGGCAGGGGTGGCCGCCATGGCAACGAATCAAGGATCCCCTGATACCGCTTTTTTCCTCACAGCCAGCACTGCCGATTACTGCGATATCGTGAGTGAACCGGAGACCCGAGGAGCCACGCTGACGGCGCTGCTTGAGGAAATGAACAAAATGGGCGTGCGGAATTTGATACTCGCCAACGTCCCAGCGGAATCGGAGACTCTCCGCGCGATCAAAGCCGCTGCTGGATCTCACCGTTTCCATCTTTACCAGCGGCCTGCATACGACTGCGGCATCATTTCTCTGGGCGACAAGGAACAACGACAATCCGTTCTCAAAACTGTCACTGCAAAGGCGCGGGGCAAGCGGGCCCTAAGAAAGCTGGGCCAACATGGTCCTATCCGCGTTAGTCACTTAAGCGGTGAGCAAGCCGAGATCGCTTTGCGGTCAATCTTTGCCGCCCAGGTTTCACGTTTCTTAGCGACCAATCGCCTCAGCCCTCTCATTCAGAAGCAAAGGCGCATTTTCCTAACGGAACTCGGGCGACTCCTCACTCCTGCAGGTTGGTTGAAGGTAAGCCAGCTCGAAGTCAACGGCGAGCCCATCGCGTGGAACTACGGATTCCGTTTCTTCGATAGCTGGCTTTGGTATTTGCCGACCTTTTGCATCCCGTACGAGGAGTTGTCTCCGGGCTCGTGTCTCCTTCGGCTCCTGACGAAGGAAGCGTGCGATGACTCCTCGCTGAAAAGACTGGACCTTGGACTGGGCGACGAAGCTTACAAAGAACGCATTTCCAATACCGTCTCTTCAACGCGCCACGTGCAACTATCGAGGAGCCTGTCGCGGCATATGGCAACCGTAGGCCGACATTGGCTGGCCGCCTCGGCTGGCAGATTTCCGGCTGTTGATAAGAAGATTCGCTTCGGAAGAAGATTGGTGTACGGCCTAAAAAGCCGACTTGGTAAAGAGGGTCTGGTTGCGACGACAAAGGATGCACTCACATGGGTAAAAAGGAGAGTGGTATCCGAGGACGAGATTGCTTTTTTTGAAGCTCCAAGAATGACAATCGCAGAAGACGACGCCATGGCTCTGAGCCCGCTGGGTTGGGAGAACATCGCTGTGGCTGCCATGAACAATGCTAACGACGAGCAGACATTAGGGTACCTCATGCGCTGTGCCCAACGTCTAAGAAAGCGTCGCCCAAATGGTTATTGTTTGCAGGAGAGTGAAAGGCCGCCCGCGCACTTTCTGTGGGTGGATTCTTATGATGGGTTCCACTTGTCGGAGATCAATTCCACGCTTGAATCGAGTGACCCCAACGCCGTAATGATATTTGATTGCTGGACCCCGGCGGCACAACGGGGCTATGGCAACTACGCAACGGCAATTCGTTTAGCGGCAGCAGATCAACAGAAGCAGCAACGGCACGTCTGGATCTTCAGCGCAGCCAAGAATGAGTCGTCACTTCGGGGGATTATTAAGGCTGGTTTCGTCTATCGCTTCTCAATGGTGCGCAATCGAATGTTGGGCTATACATCGCTATCACGTCGTAGCAGCGTTCTCAATTTATCTTCCAAATAATAGTCAGTACACTAACGCCCCCACCACGCACAAATACTCGCCCGGGACGCGCGCGGGCCCCGGGCCTGGCCTCCGGTGTGGGGGTGTAGCAAAATCCCCTCGTGTCGTATATACGGTCGCAACGTTTGACCCTTCTTTTCTCACGCCTGTAAGATCAAGAATTCTCTCCTTCTGGCGGAGAATCTGCCGAGCTGCGCTCGGATTGGGCGACGGAAGGCGACCGTCCCTACACGGTCAGGACAAACATGCCGCACGAATTGCCGAAAGCTTACGAACCGGGCGCGATTGAGACGCGCTGGGCCGAGTATTGGGTCCAGGAAAAACTGTTTCACGTGGAGACGCCGGCGCCTGGAGATTCGCGCCCGGTGTTCACCCTGCTGTTGCCTCCGCCAAATGTGACGGGGCGGCTGCACATGGGGCACATGCTGAACCAGACGCAGATGGATATTCTGGTGCGCTGGCATCGCATGCGCGGGTTTATCACGCTCTGGCTGCCGGGCACGGACCATGCCGGTATTGCGACGCAGGTGATGGTGGAGCGCCAACTTCTGAAAGAAGGCAAGAAGCGGCGCGACTTGGGGCGCGAGAAGTTCATTGAGCGGGTGTGGGAATGGAAGCGGCAGTATGGCGGCGCGATCCTCGACCAGATGAAGCGGCTGGGAGCGTCGGTCGATTGGGGCCGCGAATACTTCACCATGGACGACAACCTGTCGCATGCGGTGAAAGAAACGTTCGTGCGGCTCTATGAAGATGGGCTGATTTATCGCGGGAAATACATCGTGAACTGGTGCCCCGACTGCGGGACCGCGATCTCGGACCTCGAAGTGAAGCACGAGGACGTCGCGGGCAAGCTGTACGAGATCCGGTACCCGGTGGTGGACAGCGCGACTGGCAACGCCGAATTCATCACGGTGGCGACCACGCGTCCGGAGACGATGCTGGGCGACACGGCGGTCGCGGTGAATCCGAAGGACGAGCGCTACACGCATCTGCACGGCAAGCACGTGATGCTGCCGCTGATGAATCGTGAGATCCCGATCATCGCGGACGAACTGGCGCAGCCGGAGTTCGGCACCGGGGCGGTGAAGGTGACGCCGGCGCATGATCCCAACGACTTCGAGGCCGGCCTGCGGCACAACCTGCCGCAGATCGAAGTGATTGACGAGCACGCCAGGATGAATGCGAATGCCGGTCCCTACGCGGGACTGGATCGCTTTGCCGCGCGAGAGCATGTGGTGCTGGATCTCTCGGAGCAGGGTTTTCTGGTGGGCACAAAGGATTACACGATTGCGCTCGGCAAATGCGACCGCTCGGGCACGATTGTCGAGCCGCGGCTCTCGACGCAGTGGTTCATCAAGATTGCGCCTCTGGCGAAGCGCGCCATCGAAGTGGTGGAGAAGGGATACGTACGTTTTACGCCGGAGAATTACGGGCAGATTTACTTGAACTGGATGCGTAACATCCACGACTGGTGCATCTCGCGGCAGTTGTGGTGGGGACACCGGATTCCGGCGTGGTATTGCACGAACAAGGACTGCAAGGAAGTGGTCGTAGCGCGCGAGGCGCCGTCGGCATGCAAGTGCGGCAGCACGAAGCTGGAGCAGGACACGGACGTGCTCGACACCTGGTTTTCGTCGGGCCTGCTGCCGTTCACTGCGCTCGGGTGGCCGGAGGCGACGCGGGATGAAGAAGTGTTTTATCCCAATTCGCTGATGATTACCGGCTTCGACATCCTGTTTTTCTGGGTGGCGCGGATGATCATGCTCGGGTGCTGGTTCATGATGCCGCCACACAAGCCGGGCAGTAATCCCAGGTTAGCGCCCAAAGAACGGGCGCGAACCTGGGGCACCGATGCGGATGAAGATGCGCTGCGTGCGAGCGTTCCGTTTCGCGAGGTCTACATCCACGCCCTGGTGCGCGATGCGGACCGGCAGAAGATGTCGAAGATGAAGGGGAACGTGCTCGATCCGATCGAGGTGATCGGGCAGTACGGGACGGATGCGACGCGCTTCACGCTGGCGTCGATGGCGGCGCCGGGCACCGATATCGCCTTCAGCGAGAGCCGCACGGCGGGGTATCGAAATTTTGCCAACAAGATATGGAATGCAGCGCGCTTCATGTTCATGAACGTGGATAGAGTGGAGCCGGGCCTGCGTCCCGGCACGACGACCGAGGGTGGCCCTCGCCACGCGGGCATTGCGGGATTCGACGCGCAGACCCTCGAAGACCGGTGGATTCTTTCGCGCTTCAATCGCGCGGCTCGCGATGTGAACGAGTCTCTAGGGACGTATCGTTTCGATGAGGCGGCGAATCGCATCTACGATTTCTTCTGGGCCGAGTTCTGCGACTGGTACATCGAGCTGATCAAGCCGCGACTGAGCTTCGAGGAAGGCGCAGACACGGGAGCGGCGCGAGTTGCATGTGCGAATCTGGTCAATCTATTCGAGGCATCGTTGCGGCTGCTGCATCCCGTGATGCCGTTCATCACGGAAGAGATCTGGCACGCGATATACGACGGCAAGCCGCCGCTGAAGTCGATTGCGCTGGCGGCGTATCCATCGGCGGAGGAAGCACAGATTGATTTGGGCGCGGAAACGAACATGGCGGTGCTGCAGGATCTGATCGTCAGCGTGCGCAATCTGCGGGCAGAATTGAAAGTCGAGCCTAAGGTTAAGGTGCCGATTGAGGTGTTTGCCCATGAGCCGGAGATTCGCGCGATGATCGAAGAGAATCTCCGCACGATTCTGCTGGATCGTCCAGCGAATGTGGAGAAGATCACGTTTGTGGAAAGCTCGCTCGGGAAATTGCCCGGGGCGCGCAGCACGTCGCGGTTCGATGTGCATGCGGTATATGAAAAAAAGATCGATGTTGCGGCCGAGCGCGAGCGTCTAACGAAAGAGTTGGAGAAGATTGAGAAGCAGCTGGCAGGTTCCGAAGCCAGACTTGGCGACCAACAGTTCTTGAGCAAGGCTCCAGCACATGTGGTGGAAGGACTGCGTAAGCAGGCAGAAGAAGCGACGATTCTGCGAGAGAAGATCCTCGCCAAGTTGAAAGAAATCAGTGGATAGTGGTCAGTGGTCAGTGGTCGGTAAAAGCAACAACTGACCACTGACCACTGGCAACTGACCACTGGGTTTTATGGACTGGAATTCACGACGCATTACCGCGATTCTTGAGAACGCGCTGAACGAAGATCGGGCGACGCGCGATGCGACCAGCTATGCCTGCATCGATCCCAACCAGCGTGCTTCGGCGACGATTATCGCCAGGCAGGAGTGCATTCTCGCGGGCCTCGGATGCGTGCCGCGGATTCTCGACGTCTATGCGGCGCTCGACGGAGCGGTCATTTCGCATTACGAGGTGACCAGCCATCCTTCGATTTTCGATGGCATCCGGGTGCACCCGGGGCAGCAGATCGCGGTGATCCAGCATAACGCGCGGGTGATTCTGTCATGTGAGCGGGTGATCCTGAATTTTCTGCAGCGCATGGCCGGAATCGCGACCACCACGCGCAAGTTTGTGGATGCGGTGGAGGGCACGAACGTGCGGATTCTCGATACCCGCAAGACGGCGCCCGGGCTGCGCGTGATTGACAAATACGCGGTGCGCTGCGGCGGCGGGCAGAATCACCGGCTGGATCTCTCTGACGGCGTGTTGATCAAGAACAATCACATCGCGCTGGCCGGGGGCGCGATACCGGCGCTGGAGCGCGCCATCCACAACCGGCGCGGCCGTCAGCCGATCGAGATTGAAGTGCGGTCGCTCGAAGAACTGCAGCAGGCGCTGGAGCACGGGGCGGAGGCGATCCTGCTCGACCATGTGAGCGTTGAGCATGTGCGCAAGGC
>Ga0187890_10002847_pt1 | contig 12004 bp, 11 predicted proteins | sample June2016WEW_21_1_FD_133005 | JGI IMG/M metagenome (GOLD analysis project Ga0187890, IMG submission 133005) | Peatland microbial communities from SPRUCE experiment site at the Marcell Experimental Forest, Minnesota, USA - June2016WEW_21_10 | ecosystem: Environmental > Terrestrial > Soil >... | reverse complement strand
GACCACGCGATCCGGCTGTTCTCGATGGTCACCTTCGCCATGCCCTCGTTCCTGCTCGGCCTCCTGTTGATCCTCGCCTTCAGCCTGAGCTTCCGCCTGCTCCCCACCTCCGGCTATGGCGAAGGGTTCGTCGGGCATCTGCGCGGCCTGACACTGCCCGCGGTCACCGTCGGTCTCTACCTCGCTCCGATCCTCCTTCGAACGCTGCGGGTGGGGATCATCGAGACGCTCGGCACCGAGTTCGTGGAGGCGGCCAGGGCGCGAGGTCTGAGCACAACTCGGATCGTGCTCAAGCACGTCCTGCGCAACTCGCTGGTCTCCACCCTGACGGTCCTCGGCCTGAACATCGGGTTCCTCCTGTCGGGGCTGGTGATCATCGAAAACGTGTTCGCCCTGCCTGGCCTGGGGAGTGAGCTGGTGTCCTCGATCGTCACGCGTGACTATCCGACGATCCAGGCGCTCACGCTGGTCTTCGGCGTGGCGGTCGTGGCGATCAACCTGCTCACGGATCTTCTCTACGCCGTGCTCGACCCGCGGGTGCGTCTGTGAGCGCTCAGGCTCCGGCCGACCCGGTCGCGGCCGGGCTACCGGGCCCGCTCGGGAACTTGGCGGCGGCGCGGTTGCGGCGCCGGGCCGCGACCGAGCGGCGGTGGGCGAAGGTGACCCTCTGGCTCGGCCTGGCGATCGTCGGTGCGATCGTGTTCATCTCGTTCGCAGCGCCGCTGCTGGGGTTCGTGGGACCGGACCAGCAGAACCTCGCTCAGGCGCTGCAGGCTCCGTCGCTGCACCATCCGTTCGGGACCGACACGCTCGGACGGGACATCCTGACCCGGGCGATCTACGGTGGACGGATCGACCTCACCTTCGCCTTCGTCACGACGATCATCCCGTTCGTCTTCGGCGCGCTCGTCGGGGCCCTGGCCGGCTATCGGGGTGGCTGGATCGACACCGTCGTCAACCGGTTCGTCGATACGGTGGTGGCCTTCCCGTTCATCGTGCTGATCCTCGCGATCGTCACGATCGAGGGCCCCGGGCTGACCGGGGCCTACGTTGGGGTGTTTGCCGTGGGGTGGGCCCTGTATGCGCGCCTGACGCGTGGCGAGATGCTGGTCGAGCGACAGCGGGAGTACATCCTGGCGGCCGAGACCCTGGGCTACTCGACACCGCGGATCGTCCTGCGCCACGCTCTGCCGAATGTGCTGCGGGCGAGCATCGTCTTCTCGATGGCGGACATCGTGCTGAACATCCTCCTGCTGTCCGCGCTGTCCTACCTCGGCCTCGGCGTCTCGCCGCCGACGCCGGAGTGGGGCGCGCTGGTGGCCGAAGGCCAGAACGTGCTGCTGACGTCCTGGTGGGTGGCGACTCTGCCCGGGCTCGTGATCGTCCTCACGGGCGTCGGCTTCAGCCTGATCGGCGACGGCATCGCCGACCGTTTCGGCCGGGACTTCACCCTCACGGGGTCCGGATGAGCGCCGCGGGCAGGAAGATGCCGGCGCACGCCGAGTTGCTCGACGTGCGCGGCCTGACGATCGGCTTCCCGGCCGGAGAGGGTCTGCTGCTCGCGGCAGACCGCATCGACTTTCAGGTGATGGCCGGTCAAACGGTCGGGCTGGTGGGAGAGTCGGGGTGCGGGAAGAGCGTCACCTTGCGCTCGCTGCTCGGGCTCGTGCCGTACCCCGGCGAGGTCCTCTCGGGCGAGATCCGCTGGCTGGGGGAGGATCTGCGCAGCGCCTCCAAGCAGCGGCTGGCCGCACTGCGGGGGAGGGAGATCTCGATGATCTTCCAGGACCCGACTGCATGCCTGAACCCGGTCTTCACCGTCGGCGACCAGATCACCGAGACCCTCCGCAAGCGCGCCGGACTGGGCAGGGACGATGCGCGCAGGCGAGCCGTCGAGCTGCTCGACAGGGTCGGTGTGCCCTCTCCGGAGCGACGGCTCGAGGCATACCCGCATCAGCTCAGCGGCGGCATGAGACAGCGGGTGATGATCGCAATCGCGATCTCCACACGACCCAAGCTGCTGCTCGCCGACGAGCCCACGACCGCGCTGGACGTCACGATCCAAGAGCAGATCCTGTCCCTGCTGATGGAGTTCCAGCAGGAGAACGGCATGGCGATTGTGCTCGTCTCGCACGACCTCGGCGTCATCTCCGAGACCTGCGACGAGGTGGTCGTGATGTACGCCGGCCGTCGACTGGAGGCCGGTGTTCGGGAGGCCGTCATGGGCAGCCCGCGTCATCCGTACACGCGCGGGCTGATCCAGGCAATGCCCTCGCTCGAGGTCTCCGACGAGCCTCCGCCGGTGCCGATCCCCGGGCAGCCGCCCAATCTCGCGGACCTGCCGCCGGGGTGCCCGTTCGCGCCGCGCTGCGAGTTCACCCGTCCAGAGTGCCGGTCGGTACCGATGACGCTCGATGCCGACCTGGCCGGACATGGCTCGGCCTGCCCGTTCGTAGGAGTCGCCGCATGAGTGCCGCCGAGCCTCTGCTGGACGTCTCCGGGCTGACCAAGCGCTTCACCGACAGGCACTCGGTCCTCGACAAGCTGCGGCGCCGGCCGCCCGCGGTCCTGACGGCGCTCGACGGCGTCGACTTCCAGCTGCGCCCCGGCGAGACGCTTGGGGTCGTCGGCGAGTCCGGCAGCGGCAAGTCGACCCTGGCGCGCTGCATCGTCAGGCTGCACGAACCCGACGCGGGGTCGGTGACCTTCGAGGGCAAGGACATGCTGGCCGCCGCCGGCGCCGACCTGCGGGCGCTGCGCCGCTCGATCCAGATGGTCTTCCAGGATCCGTACACGTCACTGAACCCACGCATGCGCATCGGCGCGGCGGTCGCCGAGCCGGCACGCGTGCACGGGTTGATCGAGCGCGGCGAGGAGCACGACTACGCCACACAGCTGCTCGAGCGTGTCGGGATCAGGCCCGAGACGGTGCGGCGCTACCCGCACGAGTTCTCCGGCGGTCAGCGCCAGCGCATCGCGATCGCCAGGTCGCTCGCGGTCAAGCCGAGACTGCTGATCGCCGATGAGGCCGTCAGCGCGCTCGACGTGTCCATCCAGGCGCAGCTGCTCTCGCTGCTCGAGGAGATCCGCAGGGATCTGGGGCTGACGATGATCTTCATCGCGCATCAGCTCGCGGTGATCTCGCGGCTGGCAGACCGGGTGGCGATCATGTACCTCGGGCGGATCGTCGAGACCGGGTCGACCGCCGACGTCTTTGCCAACCCCCGCCATCCGTACACCCGGGCGCTGCTGGAAGCGCACCCGCGCATCGACGGCACCCGCGTACGCAAGCCTGCGGCGCGGGCGGAGACGCCCTCGCCCTATTCGATCCCCGGCGGCTGCCGCTTTCATACCCGCTGCCCGCTCGCCGAGGACGTCTGCTCCCGGGTCGACCCTCCCGAGGTCGAGGTCCCGTCGCTCCGCGGCGGACATCTCTCGGCCTGTCACGTGCTGCCGCGCATGGCGCAGGCCCCGATGCCGGCGTCGGTCGGCGACGCAGGAGGTTGAAGCCGCCGATGGCCGACCACCCCAATCTCGCCAACGCACGCCAGCTGATCGGCAGCAACGTCGCGGACGTGGCGACGCCGGCATTGATCCTCGACCTGCCCGCAGTTCGAGCCAACATCGCAGATATGGCCACGCGCATGGCGCCACTGCCGGCGGCGTTGCGCCCGCACGCGAAGATCCACAAGAGCCCGATCGTGGGGCAGATGCAGATCGACGCCGGCGCCATCGGCCTCACGACGGCGACCGTTTGGGAGGCGAGCGCGATGATGGAGGCGGGCATCTCGGACGTCCTGATCGCCAACCAGGTCGTCGGCCCCCGCAAGGTGGCAGAGCTCGCGCGGCTGGCGGGTATGGGGCAGGTGCTCGCGCTGGTGGACGACGTGAGCAACGTCGAGCAGATCTCGGCCGCCGCTCAGAAGGCGGGAAGCGAGGTCGGACTCCTCGTGGAGCTCGACGTCGGCCTGCACCGCTCCGGCGTGCGCTCCGTCGCCGCGGCCGTCGATCTGGCCGAGCATGTCGAGCGCTCGCCCGGGGTCCGCCTGCGCGGCCCGTTCGGCTACGAAGGGCACTGCATGCTCGAGCCCGACAGGGCCGAGCGCGTGCGCAAGGCGAAGGCCGCCAACGCGGCGCTGCTGGAGCTGGCCGACGCGTTCGAGGCCCGCGGGCTGAGCACCGAGATCGTGGCGGCGGGCGGGCTTGGCACCTGGGACATCACGGGAGCCAATCCGCGGATCACCGAGATCCACGCCGGCTCCTACGTCTTCTCGGACGCCTTCCATCGCAACCTCGTCCCCGGCTTCGAGCCGGCGCTCACCGTGCTGGCCACGATCATCTCGCGCGCAGGCACGATGGCGGTGGTGGACTGCGGGCGCAAGTCGATCGGGATCGACCGCACGCCCCCGGAGCTGGTCGGTGCGCGCGGCGCGGTTCGCTTCGAACACGGCGAGCACTTCATCCACGAGGAGCACACGGCGCTCGAGCTAGAGGACGGGTCGCAGCTGAAGGTTGGCGACACCGTGCGGATGATGCCCGGGTACTCACCCACCACGGTCAACTTCTACGACTGCTACTACGTCATGGAGGACGAGATCGTGACCGACGTGTGGCCCGTGCTCGGCCGCTACGGCAGCGAAACCGCCGGGACGACACCGTGAGGAGCCTGGAGGGTCGCGTCGCCATCGTCACGGGCGGAGCCGGCGGCATCGGCGCCGGAATCGCCGAGGTCCTCACGCGGGAGCAGGCCCGCGTCGCGATCGCCGACGTCGACGCGATCGCCGCCGAGCGCCTTGCCGAGGAGCTGCGCGGAAAAGGACGGGAGGCGATGGCGATCGCAGTCGACATCGTCGATCGCGACGCGGTGGACGAGATGGCTGCGGCGGTGCTGGACCGCTGGGGGCAGATCGACATCCTGGCGGCGAACGCCGGGATCTATCCGCAGGCGAGCGTCGAGGAGATCGAGGACGATCTGCTGGACCGGATCATGGACCTCAACCTGAAGGGCGCCCTTCACTCGATCCAGGCGTGCCTGCCCGCGATGCGCCGGCGGCGCTATGGACGAGTCGTGCTGACCTCCTCGATCACCGGCAACCACGTCGGCGCCGCGGGCTTCGCCAGCTACGGCGCGTCGAAGGCCGCCATGCTGGGCCTGATGCGCGGCGCCGCCCTGGAGGTGGTGGGCGACCGGATCACCATCAACGCGATCCTTCCCGGCAACGTCCGTACGTCGGGTTTCGAGGCGCTCGAGCAGTCCTACCGGGAGCAGATCCTGCGCGCGATTCCGATGGGCAGGCTCGCCGAGCCGGAGGATCTCGGTTGGGCGGTTCGCTATCTGGCCTCGGAGGAGGCCGGCTACATCACCGGCCAGACGCTCGTCCTCGACGGAGGTCAGCTGCTGCCCGAGGGTGCCTCGTAGTCTCGATCCGTGTTGACACGATCCGGCCGGTTATGACATGATCAGCTCGACTGGTGATCTGATGAGCCTAGACGACCGATAGTCGCGACGGTGGCAAGCGAAGACCCGACGATCCTCACCTCGGATCTGGCGCAGCCCGAGGGGCCCCTGCTGCTTGCGGACGGCACCTGGCTGGTGACCGAGCTCGACGTCGAGCGGGGCACCGTCACCCAGGTTCGCGCCGATGGCAGCAGGCATCCGATCGCCAAGACCGGGCGCCCGAACGGGCTCGCGCAGAGCGCGGACGGGGCGGTGTGGGTCGCGGAGTCGCTCGAGCCGAGCGTGATTCGACTCGAGCTCACGGGGGAGCTCACACGCGAGCTCGATCGGGTCGAGGGCGAGCCGCTGCTGTGGCCGAACGATCTCTGCGTAGGTCCCGATGGTGCGATCTATGCCACCGACTCGGGCATCCTCGTCGGCGACTTCCTCGGCGACGACGGGCCGCGCGAGGACTGCAAGGAGCTGCCGGTCGACGGCCGCGTGCTCAGGTTCGATCCCGTGAGCCGGGAGGCGAGGTTCGTCGATCGCGGCCTGCAGTTCGCCAACGGCATCGCCTTCGGTCCGGACGGGTTGCTCTACGTCGACGAGACGTACACCGGGGACGTCTATCGATACCGGATCGAGGAGGGCGCCGCGGTCGGCGATCGCGAGCTGTTCGGAAACGTGCTCGACCTCGACCACGAGGGGAGTGGCCTGCAGGGTCCGGACGGGATGGCGTTCAGCGCGGACGGTCGGCTGTGGGTCGCAGTGTTGGGGCAGGGGGACATCACGGTCCTCGCGCCGGACGGTTCCGTCGACAGGCGTATCAAGCTGCCGGGGCACTGGCCCACCAACGTCGCGTTCGGCCCGCCCGGGGACGGGCGGATCTACATCGTGGAGGACGAACGTGGCTCACTGGAAGCACGGGTCGTCGGCGTCGAAGGCCTTGCTCTGCACAGCTGATTTTTGATACGCTTAGCTGGTGATCAGACCAGTTGCGCGAGGGTGCGCCCTGTGCCTGGGTGATTCATCTGCCATCGCCATCTCAGGAGGAAGACGCCATGACGGACCGGTCACCGGTGAGGTCCTACAGCACTGATTTCCCGCTCGACGAGGATCAGATCTCAGAGGGCGGGATGTGGCTCAACGGCAAGACGGACGGGATCGACTGGACCGACGTTGCGACCAAGGACGGCGTGGTGTACGGAGCGCTCTCGCGGATGGACGTGGCAGAGCGTCGCATCGAGCAGGGCAACCTCGAACAGGGCGATGACACCGAGCCTGTTGGGGACTATGACGATCCGACCGCGGTGCTGGCGGGCGACTGGGGAGGTGACCAGCACGCGAAGGCGACGGTCTACAGCCGCAATCCGACGGACGAGTGCTTCCAGGAGGTCCAGATCCGCCTGCGCTCCGTCATCGAACCCCACCGTTGCACTGGGTATGAGGTGTTCTGGCGGTGCCTGAAGACGGATCAGGGCTACGCGGAGATCGTGCGGTGGAACGGGCCCGTGGGCGACTTCACCTCGCTGCAGAAGCTGTTCGGGCCGGAGTGCGGGGTCGAGCACGGAGATGTGGTCGAGGCGAGCATCGAGGGCAATGCGCTCAAGGGCTTCATCAACGGCGTGGAGGTGATCTCCGCGACCGATGACGTGTTCGCAACGGGTGGTCCCGGGGTCGGGTTCAACTTCGGCGTCGGCGACACCAACGTAGACCATGGGTTCTCATCCTTCGCGGTCGACACCTACGACGGCTGACCGTCCTGCTCGGCCCACCCATGCCCGATGCCGGCGCCTCTCGGAGACCTCGATGCGTGACCGATCTTGTTGCCCATCCCGCGGCGCCGTTTGGGATGTGCATCAAGGCTCCGCCGATGGCGCGAGCAGTCGAACCGAATCGCGCGCGGACCGTCCGGCGCGGAGATGCGACGGACGGAAGGTGTCGTGCAGCGAGCCGGGGTATCCGTTTCCTCCTCTAGGGCCCCGGCTCGCTCGGTTCGCATGTCAGCCAGATACGCGCCGTTGGCGCAAGCGCGGGTGAGTCTCAGGCCTACGCGGCGCCGCGGCCGGCGGCCCATGTGACGATCGCGCTCGTGCCCTGGACGACGCTGCCGTCGTCGAGCAACAGCACTGGAACGTCCTGCTGGCCTGTCAGGGAGATGATCTCATCGCGCTTTCCGCGACGGCTCAGCGGGATGCTCTTGAAGCCCCCCACGGTCTTGACCGTGAACGTGTGACCTGAGCGCTCGAGAGCCTGCGCGGCGACCCCGCACGGGTGCGCGACCAGCGGCACGTTGGCGCCATGGGTGCGTGCGGGGCACGTGTAGAGAACCACGCGCGCATCCTAGCGCTGGCCGCGGGCCGGGCAGGTCTGGCGCCGCGGGGCCGCGCTGGCTTTGGTGGGCGCCGTTGGGCGCTTGCGGAAACGGCTGGCGAACCGGCGGTCAGGCTTGCGGGCCGGCGATGCGCTCGAGATAGGAGCAGACCGCGTCACGGCCGTGCTCGATCAGCTCAGCGTTGGCGTGACGGCGGTTGCGGAACGCGAGCTCGAGAACGCGGTCCCCGAGCTCCACGAGCAAGACGAACGCGCTCTCGCTCATGCTTGGGTCGACCAGGCCGGCGGCAGCCAGCGTCGATCGCGCGCGTAGCGCGAGCGTGCGGTTTCGCCGGTGCACCTCGGCGACCACGGTCGGCGAGACTCGCCCGCCGAACCAGAGCCGCACGAAGCTCGGGTGCTTCTCGTAGTAGGCGAGGTGCAGGTCGAGCTCGCGGCTGACGAAGTCGTGCACCGACGCGATCTCCCACGTGGCCTCGGCGGCCTCCGCGTGCCGATCGAGCTCGGCGAGCTGCGTGCTCAGCAGCCCGTCGAAGATCTCGTCGCGATCGGCAAAGAACCGGTAGAGCGAGGGCACTGACACGCCGGCGCGCTCGGCGATCGCCCGCGTCGTGACGGCGTCCGGGCCCTCCGCTTCGATCAGCTCGGCGGTGGCCTCGAGGATGCGCCCGACGGTCTCGCGGCTGCGGGCCTGAACGGGTTGCCTGCGCTGGCGGATAGTGCTGGTCACGCGCTTCGCTGCGATCGTTTCAGCTGGGTCCGACGACGACCTTGACAAGAGTTGCAGCCCCGCGTACCGTAACACGAGTCGCATTTGTGTTCTAGATGGGAGAGGGCGAGAAGACGGTGAGCAACGAACCTGATCTGCACGGCAAGGTCGCAGTCGTCACCGGCGGCGGCTCCGGTATCGGTCGCGCGACAGCGCTGCTGCTCGCTCGCCACGGGGCGAAGGTGCACGTCGCCGATCTGCGGGCAGACACCGCCGCGGAGGTTGCACGCGCGATCGAGGCCACGGGCGGCGACGCGGTGGCGCACGTGCTCGACGTCTCCGATCCCGACGCTGTGGAGGCGCTCGCTGCGAGCGTGTTCGCGGATGAGGGCCACGTCGACATCCTGCACAACAACGCAGGCATCGGTCACGGAGGAAACATCGAGGCGACCACGATCGAAGACTGGCAGCGCGTGATCGGCGTGAACCTTCTCGGCGTCGCGTATGGCGTGCAGGCGTTCATCCCGCGGATGCTGCAGCAGGGCCGCCCCGCGTCGGTGGTGAACACGGCATCGATGGCGGGCATCGTGCCCACCGCCAAGATGGCTCCCTATTGCGCGTCGAAGTTCGGGGTGGTCGGCCTCAGCGAGTCGCTGAACGCCGAGCTCTCCAAGCGGGGCATCCACGTGAGCGCGATCTGCCCAGGCATCATCGACACGCCGATCATCTCGACCGGGATCATGCGCGGCGAGGCAGCCGAGATCCAGGGACGGGCGTCGAGCTACTACGCAAAGCACGGAGCATCTCCGGAGGAGGTCGCGCGCGCGATCCTCACGGTGATCGCCAAGCACAGGCTGATCGTGCCCGTGCCCAGACGCCAGGTCACCCTGCCCTACCTGCTGCACCGCATCTCCCCGCAGCTGTTCCAGCCGCTCGCACGTGGCTTCGAGCGCATCGTCACGCGCGGCTGACGGGAAGGATCGATCATGTACGACCAGGTCGCGATCATCACCGGAGCGGCCAGCGGTGTCGGCCGGCGCTTCGCCACCGAGCTGCGACGGCGACGCCCCGAGATGCGGCTCGTGCTGGCGGACGCCAATGGCGAGGCGCTCGCGGAGGCGTTTGCGCCGGCCGAGCACGTCGTGCTCGAGGCCTTCGACGTCCGCTCGGTGGAGGCATGGCAGCGCGTGGTCGAGGAGACGCTCGCGCGCTACGGGGCGGTCGACTACCTCTGCAACATCGCGGGCATCGACCGCCCGGCGATGTTCATCGACCAGCCGCTGGGGAACATCGACGCTCTCGTCGACATCAATCTCAAGGGCTCGCTCTACGGGATGCGGATCGTGGCCGAGCACATGGCCGCCCGCCGGTCGGGGCACATCATCAACATGGCCTCGCTCGCCGGGGTCACGCCGACGCCTGGCACCTCGATCTACTCGGCGACGAAGTTCGGCCTGCGGGCCGTCTCGATCGCGGCCGCCGTCGAGCTGCGTTCCCGCGGCGTGTACGTGACGGTCATCTGCCCGGACCTGATCGACACCGCGCTGCTCGACCAGCACCTCGACAACCAGGACGCCGAGGCGGTCGGATTGATCTTCTCCGGGTCGCGGCCCCTCACCGCCGAGGAGGTCAGCGAGGCGATCTTCCGCGCGATGCGCGACCGGCCGCTGGAGATCGATCTGCCGCTCAGCCGCGGGCTGCTGGCCAAGCTCATCAGCGCCGCACCCGGGGTGCTGCTGATGCTGTACGAGCCGTTGAAGCGCAAGGGAATCAGGCAGCTCGAGCGCGCGCGGCGCGAGCGGGGCCGCCGCGAGCAAACCTCGAAGGACGGGAGACCCTCATGACCGAGATCACCGGAGGCGAGCTGTTCGCTCGCGCACTGCAGGCGGAGGGCATCGAGTTCCTCTTCGGGCTTCCTTCGCCAGAGTCCGACCCGCTGCTGCTCGAGCTCGAGCGGCACGGCATCCGGCTGGTGCCGGTTCGTCACGAGGCGGCGGCCGTTCACATGGCCGAAGGCCTCTACAAGACGACGGGCAAGGTGTCCGCGGTGCTCGGCAACCCCGGCCCGGGCTCGGCGAACCTGCTGCCGGGGGTGCTCACCGCGCTGCACGAGGGCGTGCCGGTGCTGGTGATCACCTCACAGCACCGGCTGGGCATCGTCTATCCGTCCTCGCCCGCGACATTCCAGGGTCAGGATCAGCTCGACCTGTTCCGTCCGGTGGTGAAGTGGGGTGGCCCGGTGTTCGAGTGGGGCCGCATCCCCGAGGTGCTCCGCCTGGCCTTCCGCGAGATGTGGAACGGGCGGCCCGGCCCAGTCCAGATCGAGCTGCCAGCCCCGATCCTCTATGCCACCGGGGATGAGGAGAGCGCGCCGATCCTTCCGCCCGCCGCATACCGTGGCATCGGGCCACGGGCATCCGAGGCACAGCTGGGCGAGGCAGCACGGATGCTTGCCTCAGCTGCGCGGCCGATCGTGATCTCGGGGGCCGGCGTCGACCGTGCCCGCGCGAACGATGCGCTGCTGGAGATCGTCGCGCTGCTCGGCTGCCCGGTGCTGACGAGCATGGCGGGTCGCGCGACGGTGCCGTCGGATCATCCGAACTACGTCTTCGGGTTCGGGCCGGCCGGCGATCAGGTCCGACGCGAGGCCGATGTGCTGCTCGTCGTGGGCTCGCGCGTGGGGAACCTCGACGTTCCCTACGACGAGTACTGGGGCGACCCGTCGGGGCAACGCCTGATCCAGGTCGACCTCGACCCACGAAACCTCGGCGTCACACGCCCTCTGAGCCTTGGCATCGTCGCCGACGCACGCAATGCCCTGGAGGGCATCGCCGACCGTCTGCGCACGATGGATCTGCCGGCCCGCGAGGACGCCGACCTCGCGCGCTATCGGGCGCTCGACGTTGAGGTCAGGCTGGCGCAGGCGACGCCCATCCTCGAGTGGCAGGGACCCGGCATCCATCCCGCGCACGCCGCCGGGGCGATCGGGGCCGTGTTCGGCCCCGAGGCGATCTACACCGTCGACGGCGGCAACACATCGCTTTGGGCTTACTCGGTGCTTCCGCCGACGCGCCCGCGCTCCTACCACTCGATCCTCGAGCTGGGCATGCTCGGCACGGGCATACCGTCGGCGATCGGCGCCAAGCTCGGGGCTCCCGATCGAGAGGTCGTGTGCATCACCGGCGACGGCGCGGCGGGGTTCAACATCATGGAGATGCAGTCCGCGGCCCGCGAGAAGCTCGCGCTCACGACGGTCGTCTTCGCCGAGGGCTCATGGACGATGGAGGAGCCGAACGAGCTCGCCCTCTACGGCGAGACCTTCGGGACAGCCCAGGGGGAGATCCGCTGGGACCTGGTGGCGCAGGGCCTCGGCTGCCACAGCGAGTACGTCGAGCGCATCGAGGACCTCGAGCCCGCGCTGCGGCAGGCCCAGGCCCATGACGGCCCGAGCCTGGTCTGCGTGCGCTCTGATCACGACGCGAACCTCGCGGTGCCGCAGGAGATGCTCGCGCGCTTCTTCGAGG
>Ga0187890_10002845_pt1 | contig 12007 bp, 9 predicted proteins | sample June2016WEW_21_1_FD_133005 | JGI IMG/M metagenome (GOLD analysis project Ga0187890, IMG submission 133005) | Peatland microbial communities from SPRUCE experiment site at the Marcell Experimental Forest, Minnesota, USA - June2016WEW_21_10 | ecosystem: Environmental > Terrestrial > Soil >... | reverse complement strand
TTCGCTGGCACGTCCGTTTTCTCTCACATGATCTGCTGGAAGGCCGGGGCACGGGCCAGCGCGGCGGGGACATCGCCGCCGAATATATTGCCACGCAGTTCGCCGAATATGGATTGAAGCCGGCGGGCGAGAACGGATCGTATCTGCAAAAAGTGCCGCTGGTGGGGATCACGACTTTGCCGGACACTCAGTTCTCGCTGGTGCCAAAGCACGGCGCGGCCATGAATCTGTTGCCGCTTGATGAATATGTTGCCTACGATCAAACGCAACAGCCGCAGTCCGATGTAGACGCGGAGATCGTCTATGTGGGCTATGGCATCGAAGCTCCGGAATATAACTGGGACGATTACAAGGGCGCGGACGTTCGCGGCAAGGTGCTGCTGATGCTGGTGAATGAGCCGCCGTCGGATGACCCGAAATTTTTCAAAGGCAAGGCGCTGACCTATTACGGGCGATGGACTTACAAATACGAAGAGGCGGCGCGCAAGGGCGCGGTGGGCGTGATTCTCATTCACAAAGAAGATATGGCGAGCTATCCCTGGGAGGTGGTGCGGAACTCGAACTCGGGTGAGAAATCGTATTTGAAGCTGGAAGGTCCGGCGCTGAAGGTCGCGGGCTGGGTGCAGTTCGATGTGGCGAAGAGGCTGGCGGCAGCCTCGGGGATGGATCTCGACATGATGACGGCGGATGCACGCACGAGTGAGTTTCGTCCGGTGAACCTGGGAGCGAAGTTAAAGGCGCACATGGTGAGCAAGGTGCGGAATTTCGAGTCGAACAACGTGCTGGCGATGCTGCCGGGCTCTAACCGCAATCGGAAAGACGAAGCGGTGATCTACACAGCCCACTACGATCACTTAGGCATTCGCCCGGATATGCCGGGCGACAATATTTACAACGGCGCGGCCGACAATGCCACGGGATGCGGCATTCTACTGGAATTGGCGCGCGCCTTCAGCGTAGCCAAAGAACGTCCGGAACGGTCGATCATTTTTGCATCTGTCACGGCAGAGGAGCAGGGTCTGCTGGGATCGGAATATCTGGGCAAGCATCCACCGATTCCGGCAGGAAAGATTACGCTGGATTTGAATTACGACGATGTGAAGCCGCTGGGGGCGCCGGAGGAAGTCGAAGTTTCGGGCGCGGAGCGGACTAGCTTTTATCCCTGGGTGCAGGCGACGGCGAAAGAATTCCGGCTCACGATACGTTCCGACGTGCGCCCGGAAGCCGGACACTTCTACCGCTCCGATCATTTCAGCCTGGCCCGCGTGGGCATCCCATCGTTCTCCATAAACGAAGGCATGAAGTTCAAAGGTCACGACGAGGCCTGGGGACTGGCGCAGGATAAGGAATACACGGAGAAGCATTATCACCAGCCGAGCGATGAGTACCATCCGGAAATGGACTTTGTCGGCGATGCGGCCATGGCACGTTTCGGCTTTGCCCTGGGCTGGGAGGCGGCAAGTTCCCCGCGGCTCGTGGGGTGGCAGAAGGGCGATGAGTTTGAGGCGACACGAGCCAAGAGCCAGTAGCGTGTACCCGTTGCCGAGTACCGAGAGAAGTTAAGCCTTTTCCACGCGTCGCAACGAACGACGTAATTTTGCCCCGGTAGTAAGAGAACTCACCTTCCGGTAGATGCCAGGAAACTTCCAGCTGAGTGGGTAGGCAGAGGCCTTCCCACTCGCGAAACTCGCTGCAAGTGGCGCACCATGGAGTGGAGAAAGCGCGCTTGCCGAGCAGACGCGGTCGATCGGCACGGCAGGCAAATGGGGCGTACTGCGGACTCCGCGCAATGAAACGAGCTCGCCGCCGGGCAAGCAGAACGCTCGCAGACGTGTGAGCTGGGAGCGGACTCCCTGCATATCGGTTGCCGACATTTGGAGTACTCCACCGGCCCGGCCGCGGCTGTGCCCACAATCACAACGGCTGCCCCGCTTACCTGGAGGGACACGGCGCGCCAGCCGCCTGCCACTGCTTCACTTTCGCAGCGAATTCAGGGTGCGGCATGGGAACGGGCGTTCGACCCTCGCCGGGATTCCATCCCCACAGCACTAACTTATCTTCCGTAAGGTGCTCAACCAGCTGACCGATGTTGCGGCCCCGGTTTTGCTTTGGATCCTTAATTGATTCGCAGAGCTGTGCATCCGTCAGGCCCTGCCAAATCATCGGCATGCTCGGCGGCGGTAGCCGCCCGCCCCGGCGCACCGGGTGGAAGGTGGGTGCCCGCGAGGTTGTGATCCTGATGGCAGGTATTACATTTTTCTGAAGTCGCTCCAAACCCCACCGAGCCGCGCCTCACATTCATCGTGTGCGGATGCCCGTCATCACCCTGCCGCGGATAATCTCCCTGCGAATGGCAGTTCATGCAGCGCGGATGCCGCAACACAGGTACGAGCGCGGTAAAAAGCGCTCCATCGTCGCTGCTCGCGGCGGCGGCTTTGGGCGTCGCCGGCTCAGCCGCGACCACAGGGCGCGAAAACCATAGTGCTCCCGCGAAGCCGCACAACAGGAGACTGCAAAGAACTACGCGCAAGCGCTTCATACTGCCTCCGTCATGCGGATGGGCAACCGCCTGATTCGTTTTCCGGTCGCCGCGTACACCGCATTGGCGATGGCCGGCGCCGCGCACGGAACCCCCGGCTCGCCGATTCCGCCCGGCTTCTGGTTATTCTCGACGATGTAGGTTTCAATCTCCGGACACTCATTCATCCGCATGACCGGAAAGGTATTGAAGTTGGTCTGCTGCAGGCGACCTTTCTCGAAAGTGAGCTCTTGAAAGAGCGCCGCCGAAGCTCCGAAGATTGCGCCGCCTTCGGTTTGCGCCGCGATAATGCCCGGATTCACGTACTGCCCGCAATCGATGGCGCATACCATGCGATGCACGCGAACTCTACCATCTGTGACCGAGACCTCGGCCACATGCGCCGAGTAACTTTCAAAGGCGAAATGTACCGCGATCCCCCGCCCCATCCCTTTCGGCAGAGGTTTGCCCCATCCTGCTTTCTGCGCGGCCAGATCGAGCACGCCAAGGTATCGAGGCTGCTTCTGGAGGAGTGCACGCCTGAACTGGTAGGGATCCTTTCGCGCCAGCGCGGCGAGTTCATCCATGAAACATTCCACCGCGAAGGCAGTGTGCGAGTGTCCGACCGAACGCAACCACTGCACTGGCACATTGATCTCCGCCTGATGCGATTCAACCGCGACATTGGGGATCGCGTAAGGAAGATCGTCGATTCCCTCCACCGACGCCGGATCGTATTCCTTTCCTTTCATCATCGCCGCAAACGGCGTCCCCGCCATGATCGATTGCCCCACCGATCGCGATCGCCAACTCACTGCATCGCCACTTGCATCAATCCCTCCTTCGATGGCGTGCAGGAACGCCGGACGATACCAACCCCCCTGCATATCGTCCTCTCGCGTCCAGATCACTTTGACGGGAGCCCCGGCCACTTTGGCAACATGGACCGCTTCCACGACAAAGTCCGATTGCGGATTCGCCCGCCGTCCGAATCCTCCACCCAGGAAAGTCGTGTGGAGTTGGACTTTCTCGTTGGGCAGTCCCGCGACCTTGGCCGCATTCGCGCGGTCAATCGTCTGGAACTGCGAGCCGGTCCAAACCTCACAAGAGTCCGCGCGCAAATCCACTACGCAGTTCAACGGCTCCATCATCAAATGCGAAAGATAAGGAACTTCGTAGACTGCCTCGATCTTCTTTGCCGCGCCGGCCAGAGCGGTTGCGGCATCTCCCTCTTTGCGCACGCTCGTACCCGTTGTTTTCGCCCGTTCGCGGAAGTCAAGCATCATCTCGCTGGTGTTGAAGTTTTGCATGCTGCCTCCGTCCCACTCGACATGGAGAGCATCTCGCGCCGTCTTCGCCTGCCAGAAAGAATCTGCAATCACCGCAACACCCGCCGGAACCGCGACGATCTTCTTTACACCCGGCATCGAGCGCGCCCGCGAATCGTCAAAGGCCTTCATCTTTGCCCCGAAAATCGGCGGACGCGCAATTACAGCCGTCAAAATACCGGGGATCTTCACATCGATTCCGAAGACCGCGCCACCGTTCAACTTCTCGGGAGTGTCGAGCCGCTTGATCGGTTTGCCGATCAGCTTGAATGTCTTTGGATCTTTCAGCTCTACCTGCGCGGGAGGAGTCAACCTGGCTGCAGCGTCCACGAGTTGCCCATAGGTCAGCTTGCGATCCGACCCCTGGAACACTGCGCCTGATTCCGTCCGACAGGTCGCCGCGTCAATATTCCATTGCTGCGCCGCCGCGGCGACCAGCATCGAGCGCGCCGCTGCGCCAGCCTGCCGGAACTGTTCCAAGCCCGACCATACGCTCGAGCTTCCTCCCGTCATCTGCAAACCGAACGCAGGGTGGTTGTACTTGGGATCAACCGGAGCAGGCTCGAACCCGACTTTGGTCCAATCGGCATCGAGTTCCTCCGCCAACAGCATGGGCAACGACGTGTAGACGCCCTGTCCCATCTCGGAATGATTCACAATCACCGTCACCCGCTCGTCGCTTCCGATGCGAACAAACGCATTCGGCACAAATGCATCCGCGGACGCTTTTGGCGAAGTCGCCGACTTTGCGGCTGCCAGCGTGCTGATCCCGGGAAATTGAAATCCAATCAGCAGGCCACCGCTCGCCCCCACTGAGACTTTCAAGAATTCACGACGCTCCATCCCCTTACTCATCTTTCGACCGATCATCGAGCACTTCCTTTCGCAACCATCTCGGCGGCCCGGTGGATTGCTCTGCGAATGCGGGGATAGGTCCCACAGCGACAAATGTTGCCGGTCATCGCCTCGTCAATATCCTCGTCGGTAGGCTTCGGTTTCTCACGCAGCAGCACCGCCGCGCTCATGAGTTGCCCCGACTGGCAGTAGCCGCATTGCGGGACGTCCTCCTCCAGCCACGCTCGCTGCAACGGATTACTGAGATCCGGTGATAGTCCCTCGATTGTGGTTACCGATTTCCCGCTAGCCCGTGAGACCGGAGCGACACATGAGCGTATCGCTTCTCCGTTGATATGCACCGTGCAGGCGCCGCACTGCGCCATGCCGCATCCATATTTTGTTCCCGTCAACCCAAGCTGTTCGCGGATCACCCACAGCAGCGGGGTCGAAGGATCAACGTCGAGATCGACGCGTTTGCCGTTAACGGAAAAACCAATCATTGCAGCTCTCCTTAATTTTTACTGCCTCAACCCAATAGGAAACGCCGTTACACCGCCGGATTTTACACCTCAGGACGGGAGAGACCGGGGAGCAGCTGCGAATCTTTTTTTCCAAATCCAATCCGCCGCACATCCCACCGTTGGCTGGCCTCCATCAGGCCCGATAACCTCGGTAACTTTAGCCCTTCTGCTACCCATGCTAGCCTCGTTAGTACATGTGTAATCAGTAAGTTCCGGATTTCCGGGTCATCTCGAATGCCTCGATTCCCCATCTTCCGCCTCGGCAAGGAGCCTGAGAAACCGGCGCTGCCGGAGCTGGTTTCGGCCACGCCTGCCATCGCTCTCGAAGGGCTGGCGGTCGGCGTCGACAACCTGCGGCATGACGTGGCCCTGAGCGCGCGCTTCGTCGATGCGGCGCGGGCGCAGATCATGCGCCTGATTGTGCGCCACGGCGAGTTGGAAGGCTTGCTGGCGGCGGAAGCTCCGCAGAAAAGCCTAGGTCCGTCGTGGATGCGAAATGCCGCCGGGGCCGCCCATCACCCCGGCCTGCACAGCCCCGTCGACCCCTCCGATTGGAAGACGCTGCTCGCCGAATTGCATCTCGCGGCCCTGAATCGCGCTAAAAAAGAGGAAAATATTTCCGCCGACCTCCTGGCGCGGTTGGCCGTGACCAAATTTCTGCGCATCGAGATGTCTCAGCAGTTCGCGCAAGTGCTGGAACGATGCCGCGTTCTGCTCAAGAGCTATGAGGGAATACGGCAGGGCAAGGCCGTCGAGTATCGCGAGCGCGTGGCGGCCTTTCAGGTTCGCAAGAAGATCGTTCTCCGCAAAACCGGACAGGAATTATTCGAAACTCTGCGCGCTATCGAAAAGGAAACCCTGGCGCGCACCCGGCGGTCGTTTTTTGGAGAGCCGAAAGGGACGGAACCCGGCAGCGCGGCGCTGCGAAGTCATGGCCTGTTTGTGAATCGCCTGGCTTTTTCCGAGGATGGTCGCGACGATTACCTGTGCGCCGAGCACTATGTCATGCTGGGCAACTGGGACCGCGATCCCGACCGCTATCCCCGCCTGCAAGACGTGGTGTCTGGGTTCCTCCGGTCGCTCTATGGAGAGGAGACCACGACCGAGGCCATCGACTCCTGGCTGTGTGCGCCAGAAAACGCCCGCGCTTTAGTAGGTACGGGCACGCCCGATGATTCGACGCCGGAGGGCTCGGCTCAGCAGGAGAGGCTGGCGAAGTGGGTTCGCCTGCTCGAGGATGAGCAAGTGATGGAGTGCGTGATCGCCTCGTATCATACCGTGCCGTTGCTCAGCGAATACGCACCCCGTATTAATCCGCAGCAATTGAAGAATGCTCTGATCTCGCGTCCAGAATGCGACCGTGTAGAGCGCATGATTCAGGAGCATGGCAAGCTTTCGCCTGCCAGTTTGTATGCAGCCGTGGGCAAAGTGGCTGGCTGCCGCGGCGCCGAGCGCGCCAAAGTCGCCGCACGGTTTCTGCAGGACTTTTCTCAGTATCATCGCGATTTGCGCCGGCTGGAAACTTTGAATGCGGCGCTCGACTCGGTGAACGTGGTAGCCAGCGAAAAGCTGCGCGAGCTTTCCCGGATGAACGGAACGCTCTACGAATTTCTGCTGCCCGATGAGCAACCCCGGCAGCCCGAGGAAGAACGAGTCTTACGCCACGTAGTCCTCAAGGCCGACGTGCGGGATTCCACTCGGCTCACGCGCACGCTGATGGAAAAAGGGCTCAATCCGGCTTCTTACTTCAGCCTGAACTTCTACGATCCGGTAAACAAACTGCTCGGGAAGTATGGCGCGCAAAAAGTTTTTCTGGAAGGCGATGCCATCATCCTCGCCATCCTCGAGCGTGCCGGCGAGCCCGAACTGGCCGTCAGCCGGGCATGCGTGCTGGCCCGCGAGATCATCGAGATTGTGCGCGGCTATAACGAATTGATGCTGCGCTCCGGGATGCCGGAACTCGAACTGGGCGTCGGCATCACTCTGCAGGAATCTTCTCCGCTGTATCTGATGGACGGCGAGCGCCAGATCATGATTTCGGAAGCGCTCAACGAAAGCGATCGCCTTTCTTCCTGCAACAAGCGCGCCCGCAAGGTGATGGAGTCGCAGAGCGGTCCGTTTCATGTTTATGTTTTCCAGGCCTCGGACGAAGGCGCTTCGTCGAATCAGACGAATTCCGAAGAGTCCCTTCTCAGCTACAATCTGGGCGGCATTCGCATGAACCAGGCCGCTTTTCGCAAGCTGGAGCAGGAAATTTCGCTGGTGCCCCTCGCAGTAAAGCTGCCGCCATCGCTTGCGTCGGATAAAGGCGAGTACAACCTCTCCAGCGGCACCGTTCCTGTGGACCGCGACATCTTCCGCAAAATCGTTATCCGCGAAAGCCGCGTGCCTCGAGTGAATGCGGAAGATTTTTCGATTCTAGGTTGGACCGACCACACCTATTACGAAGTTTGCACGGACCCCGCGATCTACGCCGCGCTGGAAAAGAAAAAAGCGGCGAGAGTGTAGTGCTCACAACTACAACTAGCCTCTTCACACCATTCGCCCCGCGGTTTCTCATTTTGTGCAATTGCCTGATTCCGACGGTTACCCCCGAAGATCAGAATCAGGCCGCAAATTGGGGTAGCCGTTGATAACTCGCGCTCGCAGTGATCGAGGGGTTTTGATCGCAAATGTCCGAATGGCCGGACCGAGTTTCTCTTGGCTATCATTGGTAATTAGCCGGGCAAAGCAGCAAGCGCGGCGCTGCCCCTTAACTCCGGCCTTGAGCCTGTCGCTTGCGTGAAGGAGCTGAGGAGGTCAGACAACCATGTTCCTGTTGCCGCCGGTCGCGAGCGTCATCTTTTTCGTCTTCCTTTGGCGAGCAGATCTGCTGCTTCGGCCGCACGCGGTTGGAGGATGCTTCCCGGTTGGAGTGGCCGAACAGCTCCTTGCGCCGGTCTACTCGCTGGCCTGGTTCGCCGCAGGCCCTGCTGAACGTCGGCGTCGGGATCTACCTGGCGATCCCTCTGAAGCCTGCTTGTAAAGCAGGCCGTGCTTAAGCAGGAGTTGTAGAAACTTGGCCATCACACTGCTTTCAGAACCAAGCCCCGCTCTCAGAAATCCGATTTCATCTTTGTCGGCTTAAATGGAATCCAGAAAGTGGCTTCCACGGCAACGGGAGAGCCGTTTTTCGTGGCGGGTTGAAACTGCCACTTGGCTATGGCGGCGCTGGCGAATCGGTCCAGGCGATCGTCGATGCTGCGCAGCACGCGCACCGCGCCTACCGAGCCATCGGCGAGGATGACGGCATGGAGGATGACGGTGCCGGCAACATTTTGCTTCATCAGCTCCAGAGGGTAAGCCGGGTCCACTTTGCTCGTGGCCACCGGCGATGAAAGGTCAGAAGAGGCTGCCTCACCGGAGGGATTGGCAGGAGTTGAATCGGCTTGCAGAGCCGCGAAGTGGATGATCCAGCTGCCTCCGCCGGAGTTCAGGTTTGGCATGTTGAGGCTGAGCGAGTAGATTCTGCGGCCCGCAAAAACCGCGCGTTCAGCTTCGGAAATTTTGGGATCACTCTCGGGAGCCCGCGAAATTCGCGGGGGGCGCGCGTTGGCGATCAGATTCGGATTGACCAGGTTGCGGCTCGAATTTGCCGGCCCGGGATCGCCAGCTACTGATGATGCGATGTACGGCGTCTTGCCGACGTAGAGTCCCGAAGGCACCTTGCTGGTGGTCTTGTCGCCGGCCCCGCTTGCATTCGCAGTGGAAGCGTCGCCCGCGGACCTTCCCGGGGCCCCGGAAGCTCCACGGTGTCCTTCCGGAGTGGCGGCGAAGTTGCCCCGGCGATTGCCGGCGGCCGGTGCGGGCGGAGCGCCCACCGTCGGATGCATGCTGAGCGCGATCATATTGCCGCCGGCGCGCGAACCTCCGGATGCGCCCACAGAAGGGGGCGGTGCGATCACCCGAGGAGAATGCCCCTCCAGAGCAACGGAACGCCGCGGCATCGTACGCTGTGCATCCAACGAAAGCTGCGGGGCAGGCGCAATCACGATGCCCGGCCCGATATTCAGTTCGTCAAGCCGTCGGTTGGAATCGGGATCGAGGGCGGGCGGCGGCGCGATTACCGCGGATTGCGGAGCTTCCAACTTATTCCGCGGATCGTTCTGAACATCCGGCGGCGGAGCAATGACTGAGTGCTCCATCTCCGGCGCGAGGCGCGAAATCTCAGATGCGGGGACCAGAGGGGCGGGAGCAATCGGCATCCGCGGATGGTCCGACCACGCGACCGTATTGGGCAGAGCAATATCGTGCTGCAACTGAATGTTGGGCGCAGTCACGACGGTCTGCGAATGGTTGTCGGCTTCCGGCGGCACGGAGATGATGGGCTGCGCCGCCAATTCTGGGTCCGCTTTCCGCGCCGGGGCTGGCGTTGGCCGGCGAGTGTCCAGCGGCGGCAAATATTCCGACGGTGTGTAAAAGATGACATCGGCATGGCTGAATGTGGGTTGCACCATGACCTGGGGCTGCAACGCGAGGAGGCGCGACCCTGCCCAGATCAGCGCGAGCGCCAGAATGTGAAAACCGCCAGACTCGAAGAACCGGCCCCAGGGAAGTTTGCGCTCGACGAAAACATCCGGCCAGAAGTCCGCGGGAGAAGACTGCAGACCCGACGGAGTGGCTTCGCGCTGAAACAGGCAGCGAACATTCTGAACGAACCCGCGAGACCAAGCTTCGGGCGTGATCAGCAGGTGCAGTTCTGGCGTCGGTGATTCGGTCCCTCCCAGGGGCCCCAGCGGTTCGCGCATCGTTCTATCTTAGATGCAACCAGGGCGGGATGGGGGATCGCTGCCGGAAATAGTGAGAAGGGCAGCGAACTCGCATTCTTCCGGAAGGTAGTACGATTGATGGGAGTAGGAGAGCTCTTATGAACCGAGCCCGTGCCACACTGGTGGCCTCCGTTTTCTGCCTTGTCGCATTTGCTTCGGTTTCGGCGCAGGACTCTAAGGCGACGGCTCCAAAAACCGAAGAGGCTCCAGCCGCGAGGCAAGCCGTAAAAGGCCATGAGTATTCCGGAATGTACAGCTTCCTGAAGGACGGAGAGTTCGTTCAAATAACAGTGGAAGACGAAGGACGGGTGACGGGATTCCTTTCGCGCTATGGCGAAGGAGAAAGTGACAAGGGGGCATTTCTCGATCAGTACTTTCGCAGTGCCAAGCTCGACGGCACGAATCTAGCTTTCACCACCGAGACCTTGCACGCGGTATGGTTCGATTTCAAGGGGACGGTGGAACACGGCGAGGGCAAGAATCCCGGTGATGAGGGTTATTACGTGTTGCGGGGAACTCTCACCGACAACACCAGTGATGCGCAAAAGAAAATTACGGCGCATTCACAAGATGTCCTGTTCAAGATGTTTCCGGCAGAAGCGTCTCCCGTGCCTGCGGCCAGGAACTAGTTGCGAGTACCTAGTACCGAGTACCGAGAAAAAGCAGCGCGGGGTCGGAGTTTCAAGGGGTGCGCGAGTGCAAGGGTTAGTTCAGAGGTCTATCCAGGTACTGCTACCCGGAACTTGCTACTGGCCCGCGCGAGCGGGGGTGATCAGCAAACGGCCGGCGGGAGATTTCTTCTTGCTGTCGGGCTTTTCCTGGGCGTAGACGAGGTCAAGTCCGCCTTCCGGAGTGGTAGATGCATCGGCCAAAGCCGCTGCCAGCGCACGGAACGAGCGGCTCACGTCCTGATTCTCCTGCAGCACTACCGGGGTTCCGTGATCGATGGCGGGCGAGATCGCCTGATAGGCGTTGGGAATCTTCCACAACACCTTGCAGCGAGTGGAGTGTTCGACGTCTTCGTCGGTGAAGCCCGGAATCTTCTTATAGCGATTGAGCACCAGCCTCATGCGGTTGCGCCCCGCGCCTTCGTCCAGGAAGGCGTGGATGCGGCCCGCACTCCAGAGCGATACCACGTCAGTCTGAGCGATCATGAGCACCGCGTTCGACAGGTCTGAGAGCAGACGCGTGGTGGAATCGAGCCGGCTAGAGGCATCGACCACGACATAGCGATAGTTATTCGCCAGAAGATCGAACAGGCGGGCCAGTTCCGCGGGAGTCGGCACCGACGGGTACGGCTGCTGCGGACCGGCTAGAAGTTGCAAACCGTTTCTCGAAGGAGTCATCAGGCCCTCGAGCAAAGAAGCGTCGAGACGGTGCAGATTTTCCAGCGCATCGGGTACCCCAAAACTGGGCCGCAAGTTCAAGTGGAGTTGCGCGTTGCCGACGGGCGCGAAGTCCACCAGAACGACGTTGCCGTAAGCCTCCTGCAACGCGATAGCGGTATTAACCGCAGCGGTGGTAGCGCCCGCCCCGCCCTTGGCGCTAATGAAAGTGAAGATGCGCGCTTTGCCCGCGCCTCCGCGAGTGCGAGTGCGATTGGAACTGAAGCGGGTCAGAGCTTCGAGAAGGGCTTCGGACCCAGTGCTGTCGTCCAGATATTCCCCGGCTCCGGCGCGCATGCTGGCCACAATCGTGGCGGGCTGCTGCATGGTGCCATTGGCGAAGATCGCCAGTTGCAGGGTGTTGGCTTGAATGAGCTCGATGGCGCGGATGGCGGATTGTGGATTTTGCGCAGAGATATCGATGACTACAACCTCGGCGCGCAAATCCTGTATCTGGCGGAGGATGGGATCCGTGGGACCGGTGGGAAAGCCGACGTTGCTGAATACGGCACGACCGAGACGAGTAGCCTCTACACGTCGCTGCAGCTCGGATAAGTGCTCACGGTCTTCTGTCAGGAGGGCTACTGCGATCCCATGCATTGTGCGGTTC
>Ga0187890_10002840_pt1 | contig 12024 bp, 11 predicted proteins | sample June2016WEW_21_1_FD_133005 | JGI IMG/M metagenome (GOLD analysis project Ga0187890, IMG submission 133005) | Peatland microbial communities from SPRUCE experiment site at the Marcell Experimental Forest, Minnesota, USA - June2016WEW_21_10 | ecosystem: Environmental > Terrestrial > Soil >... | reverse complement strand
GCACCAGCTCCCCGTCGCGCATATACAGAATCCGGCTGGCAATCGCGGCCGCCTCGGGATTGTGGGTGATCATCAGCGTGGTCTGGCCCAGCTCCCGGTTCGACCTGAGCAGCATGTGCAGTACAGCTTCGGAGTTCTTCGTATCCAGGTTGCCGGTCGGCTCGTCGGCCAGCACAATGGCCGGCTTGGTGATCAGCGCGCGCGCAATGGCCACCCGCTGCTGCTCGCCGCCGCTCAACTCCGAGGGCCGGTGCGGGAGCCGCCCCTGAATCGACAATAGATCGCTGAGATGATCGAGATACTTGAGGTCCAGCGGCTCCTTCTTCCCGCCGGCGGAGCGCCCGCTGACGGCCCACGCAATCTCGATATTGCCCATCGCCGAAAGCGTGGGCAGCAGGTTGAACTTCTGGAAGACGAAGCCGATGCGGTGCTTGCGCAGCCGCGTGCGCTCGCCGTCGCTGAGCGTGGCAAAATCCACACCGTCGATTACCACGCGGCCCTCGGTGGCCTGGGTAAGCCCGCCCAGCAGGTAGAAGAGCGTGGACTTGCCCGATCCCGAGGGGCCCACGATGGCTACGAACTCCCCGCGCTCGACGGCCAGCGAGACCCCGCGCACCGCGGTGACCTGGATTCGGCCCGCCGTATAGATCTTGGTCAGGTTCTCGGCGAGGATGATCGGCGAAGACGATTCGGATTGCACTTACACATTGTAAACGCGGCTGCCGTCCGGCTTACTCGGGGTTGACTGTGATCTGGGCCGCAGTCGCTACAAGCGCGAATTGGGCTTTCTGCCGACTAGCTAGCGGGCGCTCATCGCGGGGGCTTCGACGGTCATTCCTGCGGATTTCCAGGAGCCGCCGTCACTGCCCGCCCCTGTTCATTAGCGGACACCCGGCGGCGGAAGCGGACACCCAATCCGGTTCCAGAACGCCTGAGCTATCCCGCAAGCGGCTTTGTTCTCATCAATTTGTGTCTTCTGCACTTTGGCTATCGAGTTGCCTATCTTCTCCAAGTAGGCCCATCGTCTCCCGGAGGCCGGACATGACCACTCTGCTGCAGGATCTGCGATTCGCCATTCGCCAGTTGCGCAAATCTCCCGGGTTCACCATCATTGCCGTTTTGACGCTGGCATTGGCGATCGGTGCAAACGCCGTGGCTTTTGGCATGCTGAACGCGCTGATCCTGCGCCCGCTGAATATGCCTCGGGCGCAGAGCCTCTACGGAATCGAGCACGGAAGCGATTATGGGTATCAGTCGTATCCCGACTATCTCGATCTGCGCGACCGCAATCGCAGCTTCGATAGTCTGGCGGCTTTTACCGTAACTCAGGCAGGGCTGGGCATCGGCAAAGACCCATCCCGCGTCTTCGGATATGAAACCAGCGGCAACTACTTCGACACCTTGGGCATTCAGCCGTATCTGGGCCGCTTCTTCAGCGCCTCCGATGAGCGCGGCGCCAACAGCGCGCCGTATATCGTGCTCAGCTACGCCTATTGGCACAGCCACTTTCACGATGAGCGCGGCGTGGCGGGCCGGATCGTCCAGCTCAACAAGCATCCTTTTACCATCGTCGGTGTTGCGCCGCCTGAGTTCCACGGGACGTTATTGTTGTTCTCTCCCGATTTCTTTGTGCCGCTGATTAACCGGGAACAACTGGATGGAGAGAACAATTTGAACGCGCGGGGGGTGCGTTGGATCTTTGAGGTGATCGGACATCTGAAGCCGGGAGTGACTCCCGCACAGGCGGTTGCCGATCTGAACTTCGTAGGATCGTACCTGGCAGAAAACTATCCGAAAGAAGATGGGTTAAAGAGTTTTACATTGGCGCGTCCAGGCCTTTATGGCGATTCTTTTCGCCGTCCGGCACGAGCGTTTTTGACAGGATTGATGCTGTTGGCGGGGTTGATTCTGCTGGCCGCGTGCGCCAACCTGGGCAGCCTGTTTGCGGCGCGCGCCGCCGACCGTTCCCGTGAGGTTGCTCTCAGGCTCGCGCTCGGTTCGAGCCGCATGCGCATTCTGCGGCAGCTATTGACAGAGTCCGTGCTCCTTTCACTCGCCGGAGGCGCCGTGGGACTGATGGGGAGCATCGTGTTGCTGCGCCGGCTGAGTGTGTGGCAGCCAATACCGGGGTTTCCCTTCTATGTGCCTGTAACTCCAGACGCAAAAGTCTACCTGGTAGCTCTGGCTTTGGCATTGGTAAGCGGATTCCTCTCCGGTATCGTTCCAGTACGCCAGGTGCTCAGGGCCAACCCATATGAGATCGTCAAGTCGGGGTCGAGCGCTAGGTTCGGGCGGCGAATGACGGTCCGCGACGTTCTCCTCGTTCTGCAAATCGCCGTCTGTGCCGTCCTCGTCACGTCTTCGATAGTGGCCGTGCGTGGGCTGGTGCGCTCGCTGCACAGCAACTTCGGATTTGAACCGCGAAACGCGATGCTGGCAGATACCGACCTGAAGATGGCTGGTTACAGCCTCGACAGAGCGCCGGCTATGCAGAGGCGGATGATCGAAGCGGTGGAGACGATTCCCGGCGTCGCGCAAGTGGGATCGGCGAATTCAACGCCATTAGGCGCGATTCAGGTGCAGTCGCCCGTCTTTAAGGATGAAACCAGAGATATGAGGCAAGCGAATGCTGCCGCCACAGCATTTATGTACGATATATCTCCCCTTTACTTTGAGGCGGCTGGCACTTCGTTGTTAGCGGGCAGGACTTTCTCATGGCGCGACGATAAAAATGCCCCGCGCGTAGCGGTAGTGAACCGGGAATTCGCAAGCAGAGTCCTTGGTTCCATCACCGATGGAGTGGGCAGATACTTCAAGTTGCCGGATGGAACGCACATACAAGTGGTGGGTCTCGTCGAAGACGGAAAATACATGAGCCTTACCGAAGAGCCGCAGGCGGCGATGTTCTTCCCCATGCTGCAATCGCCATCCAGCCAGACATTTCTGGTGGTGCGGCCAAAAGGCGAATTGGGCCGCGATCCGCAACAACTGGCCGCGGCCATAAGGAGCAAACTGCGCGATCTGGATGCGGAATTACCCGCTGAGACGGAGACGTGGACCAGCGCACTTGTCGCAGTGATGTTTCCATCGCGATTGGCGACGGTGTCGCTGGGTATACTGGGCCTGATGGGCGCCATGCTGTCAATCACCGGCATCTTTGGAATGGCCGCGTACTCGGTGAGCAAGCGGCTGCGGGAGTTGGGCATCCGCATCGCGCTCGGTGCCACGCGCAGGGAAGTGTTGCAAGCGGCGCTGGGACGGCCATTTAGATTGTTGGCGATTGGTTCGGCGGCGGGATTGGCGCTGGGAATCCTGGCGAGCCGGGTGTTGGCGTTCATTGTGTATCAGGCGACGCCGCGCGATCCCCTGGTGTTGGCGGGTGTTGTTCTGGCCATGTCTCTGCTAGGACTCTTGGCGACGTGGCTTCCAGCGCAGCGCGCGCTGTCGGTCGATCCTGCAATCCTGCTGCGCGATGAGTGAGCCGGCTTGATAGGAATGATGAATGCTGCGCGCGGCCCGGCGGTGAATATGAATTCCCGTCGTCGCTTCTCGAACAGCTTGCCCTGCAACTCCCTGAGGATTCGCCAAGTCTATCGGGTGGTACGATGGTGGACGACCCCAGACCCAGGCTTCCGGAGGGGCGCCATGCCATGACACGTGCCAAGGCTGAGTTTAGAAGGCTTGCCCTGGACGGGAAGGGCCGGGTCCGCGGCGGCCGCCTCGCGGCGGTGCTGCTGGGCGCGCTGGCGCTGGCCTGGCCGGCGTTCTATAACGGCTTCCCGCTGCTTTATGCGGATTCGATGACCTATCTCGGCGATGGCCGGATCGTAGCCCGGGCATTGTTTCTGCATCGGTTCTCGGACTACTACGGCCTGCGCTCCTTCTTCTATAGCCTGGGCATCCTTCCCTGGCACTGGAATCTAACTCCGTGGCCCGTCGTCGCCCTGCAATGCTTCCTGGTTGCCTATGTCGTCTGGCTTGTCGTGCGCTCCATCTCGCCGTTTCGCCCCATAACTTGTTACGTGATTCTCATTCTTCCGCTCAGCCTGCTTACCAGCGCCAGTTGGTACGCCGTATTCATCATGCCAGACATTCTGGGCCCGGTTTTGTATCTCTGTGTCTATCTTCTTGCCTTTGCCCGCGATACTCTCTCCCGCACCGAGCGGCTGGCTTTGTATCTCATCGCCTTTTGGGGCGCAACTGCCCATGCCACGCACCTTCTGCTGGCGGCCGGCCTTTGTGTGCTGCTGGCCGTGTTTGCCGCATTCGAGCGAAGGCCGTCTCCTGGCCGCTTCCGGGCCGTGGGCGAAGTGGCATCGATCGTCGCTCTGGCGGCGGCGGCCCAGATGGCGCTGCACGGCTATCTGTATGGGAAGCCCTCGCTGAACGGCGAACGCCCGCCCTATCTGATGGCCCGGGTGACCGCCGATGGCCCCGGACGCTGGTACCTGGAGCAGCACTGCCCCCAGTTGCATTGGGCGGTCTGCAGCCATCTCAAAGCGCTCACCAGCGATCCGGACGATTTTCTCTGGGCGCCCGAGGGAGTATATGACAGCTCCTCCAGCGCGGAAAGAGCGCAGATCGATCAAGAGGAGATGCCTCTGGTTCTGGCCGCGATCCGCGCCTACCCTCGCGAGCAGCTTCTGAAGTCGGCCGGTAACTTCCGCGATCAGCTTCTGGCCTTCGGCTTATATGGTTTTGATTCCAGCCCGTGGATACGGGAACAATTCAATGACGTGCTCCCCAGGGCGCGATCGAGTTATCTTGAGAGCCGGGAGGCGCGGGATGCACTGCCGCTCGATCTGCTTTCTGACATCCAATGGTGGACCGTAGTTGCTTCGCTCGGGGCTATGGGAATGCTGATTCCATTTCTCTGGCGCCGGCACTCCAAACGGCTTGCCGGGCTGAGCTTGGTGATTGTCTCCATGGTGGTTGCCAACGCAATGGTCACGGGCGTCCTGTCCGATGTGGAGGATCGCTATGAATGCCGCGTGATCTGGCTGATTCCGTTTCTGGCGGGAATCTTCCTTCTGGATGCCCTCCAGCAGCGGGGGACAAGAAAGGGGATCGCCGCCCTGTCGCAGGAGGAACGCTGAAGCGGGACGGACGGCGGGGTTTGCATCGATGGGGAGATCTCAGGAGGCGCTGGCGGCCTCGTCCGGGTTCACCAGGTCGCGAAGTTCCTTGGAAGGCTTGAAGTAAGGCACCCGTTTGGCCGGAACCTCGACGCGTTCGCCCGTCTTGGGATTGCGTCCGATGCGAGGATTGCGCTGCCGGATGCGGAAGGATCCGAAGCCGCGAATCTCAATCTTGTCCCCACCCTGCAGCGCCCCGATCACCGACTCGAAGATGGTTTCAACAATGACTTCCCCGTCGCGGCGAGTCAGGTCGCCAAGGCTGGTCACCTTCTCCACCAGGTCTGCCTTTGTCATTTTCCTTTAAGCCTCCGCTCACAGCATAAACGGATTTTGTCCCTAAGAGCGTGAAAAAGAAGCCCTTCTTGCAAAAAATGCGCCTTTGCTCATCGCCAGGCCGGCGGAAAATGGCCCCGGCCGGAGATTCAATGCCGCATCCCCGCCCAGCGGCGCTATCATGTCCAGAGCCTTTCCCTTGAGATCGGGTCCGGCAGAAGCCGGAACCCCGGCAGGCGGTGGCCGCTCGCGTGACTCAGCATCCGAAATACAGCATTGTCATTCCGGCCTTCAATGAAAGCGCCCGCATCCTCGCGACGCTCCAGTCGGTCGCGGCCTGCATCCGCGAGCGCGGCTGGCGGGCGGAGGTCATTGTGGTCAATGACGGCTCCAGCGACTCGACCGCCGACATCGTCCAGGCCTTTGCCCGCAATGCGCCTGAGGTTCGCCTCATCGAAAACCCCGGCAATCGTGGCAAGGGATACAGCGTGCGCGCCGGAATGCTGCAAGCCGTGGGCGAGGCGGTCTTGTTCACCGACTCCGACTTGTCAGCGCCCATCGAGGAGGCCGAGCGCCTGTTCGACGCCATCGCTCAGGGCGCCGACATCGCCATCGGCTCCCGCTGGCTGGAGAGCGGCCGCCAGACCCACCGCCAGCCCCTCTACCGCCAGTTCTTCGGCCGCTGCTTCAATGCCCTCACCCGCGCCGTCATGGGGTTGCGCTTTGCCGATACCCAGTGCGGCATCAAGGCCTTTACCCGCGCCGCCGCCCAGACCGTCTTCCAGCTTCAGACCATCGAGCGCTGGGGCTTCGACCCGGAGATTCTGTTCATCGCCCTCAAGCGCGGCCTCCGCGTCGTCGAGGTTCCGGTGAGCTGGGCTCACGACGACCGCTCCCGCATCAGCTACCTCAGGGACGGCCTCAAGATGCTGGAAGAGATCGCCATCATTCGCTGGAACGCACTCCGGGGACGCTACGGCAAGCAGGTCGAGCAGGTTCATCGCGCCGATGAGACTCTGTAGGATTCGAGAGCCGTTCCCTCAGACGACCAACCGTGGATCGAGAACGGTAATTCCGGCGTAACGAGTGAAATCCTGAACGTTGAAGGTCAGAATGCTTTTCGCGCCATGGATCATCATTGCGGCAACCAGCCGGGCATCGTGGCTGTTCTTGCCAGATACGCGGTACGTGGCGATGAGTCGCTCCCATTCGCTCTGCAAAGGCGCTTCCGGCAGCAATGTGAAAAGGCGCTTGAGAGCAAGCACTTGCCCCATCGCTTCCTCAACCGTAAGGCTAAGGCCGTTTTCCATCACCGGTCGCGTCGCAACGGCCCAGAATTCGACGAGATTCTGCGAGGTGATTTGCAACATTTCATTTCGGATGCGCAGCGCATCGAGCGCCCGTGCGGCGATTGGCGCATGGGCGGAATGCGGCTGCAATAACCGCAACAGGATGTTGGTATCGAGCAGAACAGCCATCTATAGGCCGCGCGTTCCGTAGATGGAATCCCGGCTGATGGATTCATCCGACAGCGCAGGAGTGGTTGTAGAGTGACTGCGAATCCAGGCGTGAAGCTCACGGGACCATTCTTCGGCGCTCAGCGTGGTATTGGCGGATTCCCCTGCTCCCAGGCGTTGCCGGATGGTCTCGATGCCCACTCCGACAACATCTTCGGGGATGCGGATCAGTCCTGCATGGATCGCCTGCCCGACCACTTGCTCCTGTTCCGGACTCAACTGAATAGCCATCGGAGGCCTCCGTACCTATTCTTCCACTCCATCTGCCAGAATGCAATCCGGGTAGGGAAGCGCATTTCAGGACGCCAGTTTCACCGCCGGCAACCGGCGCGCCACGCACGGAACTGCCCAGGCGGCGGCTGCATCGAGTATCTTTTCATCAGCACAATTCCGCTCACGCCAAGCTGCTTCTGTTGCAAGAAGGCTTCATGAATTCCGCAGAGAATCGCATAGACCCGGAGATTCAACCAGGACTAGGGGAAGCGCCACCGGGCGAGGCCGCGCCTGGCGCAGCCCCCGCGGCCGAGCCTGTCCCTCTGACTGCGGATACGAAGGGATATCGAGGCCTGCGCTGGATTTTCATCGGCAGTCTGGGTCTGCGCGCCGGCTGGTCGGTGCTGATCGCTGTAATCTTCTACCGTCTCTTTACTCCCGTACTGGGAACAATTGCGGTTGGGCTTTATCCCGCTCTTGCAACTTCCGATTTCTCGCCAACCGCGGCGCTCTTCCAGGAGCTGATTCCATTGCTGTCCATAGTGGCTGCCGGCATGCTTCTGGCGCGCATCGAGCACGGCGGAATACTGGACTACAACTTGAACGGCCCCCGGCGGCCTTTGCATTTCGTCGCCGGCGTGGCCGGAGGGTTTGCGGGGCTCTCGGCTCTGGTTGGCGCTCTGGCCTGGGGCGGCTGGCTGCATTTTGGCCCCATCGCGCTCTCCGGGACGGCAATCGTGAAGTTCGGCATGCTTTGGGGAGTGGTCTTTCTTCTCGTGGGCTGCGTGGAAGAGGGAACCTACCGCTGCTATCTGCAGTTCACCCTCGCGCGCGGCATCAACTTCTGGTGGGCGCTGGGAGTTATCGGCGTCGTCTGCCTCGACCTGCTGTTGCGGTCTACGGGCAACGCAGGCATCATCGCGTTCCTCTGGCTGAACCCTCCGCCCATGGTGAGGGGCGACGGCGCCTGGGGCGTCTATGCCGCTGCGCTGATAGGTTTGGTTCCCTGCCTGCTGCTGCACATGAGGAAGGCGCCGGGAGCGGCCTTCTGGCAGGCGGCATGGGTCACATCGACCCTCTTCGGCTTGATCCACCTCAGCAACGGTGGCGAGAACTTTATCGGCATCTTTGCCGCCGCGGCCATCGGCTTCGTCTTCTGCGTCAGCGTGCGGCTGACCGGCTCGGCCTGGTGGGCGATCGGCTGCCACGCCGCCTGGGACTGGGCTGAGACCTACTTCTACGGCGCTGCCGACAGTGGCCTGCCCGCGCACGGCCACTACCTGACGACCACCCCGGCGGGCAATCCGCTGTGGAGCGGCGGCACGGATGGCCCCGAGGGCAGCCTGCTGGTGCTGGGCGTCATTCTGCTCTTGCTCGCGGCGCTGCTCGCAGTTTATGGCCGAGGAAGCTCCGCCGCGCCGGCGCTGGAGCGGAGATCAGGATAAACCCATGCGACTTTGGCTCAATCGTACCGGCGAAATTTCACTGCGCGAGCAGTTGATCACCCAGGTGGTGCTGGCCATCCTGTGCAAAGAACTGCTGCCAGGCCAGCGATTGCCCAGCACCCGCGATCTGGCGCGCCGGTTCGGCATCCACGCCAACACGGCCAGCGCCGCCTATCGCGAATTGGAACGCGAGGGCTGGGTTGAGTTCCGTCACGGCAGCGGCGTCTTTGTGCGCGCAACCCGGCCCTCCGCGCCGCTCTCGCCCGAGCTTGCCGTCGATCAACTCATCGGCGAACTGGCGGCCAAGGCGCGCAAGCTGGGCGCGCCTGAGCCGCTGGTCAAAGCCCGGCTGCGACGCTGGCTTGCCAACCAGCCGCCCTCGCGCTGGCTGGTGATTGAGCCAGACCCCGAATTGCGCGCCATCGTCATGCATGAGTTGGAGCAGGCGCTCGCATTTCCGGTTGCGGGATGCGCTCCGGAGGAATGCAGCGCGCCCAGCATTTTGGATGGCTCGATGCCCTTGGTTCTGCCCAGCAAAGCGGCCGGCGTGCGCAAGCTGCTGCCCGTTGGAACCGAGCTGACCGTGCTCCAGGTGCATCCCATCTCGCTTGAGTTGATGGCGCACCTGCAACGCTATATGCCTGAACACGCCGGCGAACTGGTGGGCATCGCCTCGCGCTGGAAGGAGTTTCAGCGCATCGCCCAGACCATGCTGATCGCCGCCGGCCTCTCCCCGGAGAGCCTGCTGGTGCGCGACGCCACGCAGCCCGGATGGAAGCGCGGCCTGGAGGCAACCTCCGGGGTGGTCTGCGATGCGGTTACCGCGCTGGAGCTGCCGGCGGGCGCATTCCCGCTGCGCTTTACGCTGCTCGACGAGCCAACCCTGGCCGGCCTGCGCAAGCATGAGGAACAGCACGTCCCGTCCGCATAGCTAGCGATTGTGACACTTGCGAAACTGTCCCAATCGTCTCCCACACCCGCGCGCGCCTTCTCTAACATCGGTCCTTGTAAGGCCAGATAAGGAGTTCCGATGATTCGTTCACTGCTTCAAGCCGTTCTCTTCACAAGTCTTTGCCCGCTGCTGGTGGCACAGCAGTCATCGCAAGTTGCCTCAACCACCGCCGCCGAACAGTCTGCTGCGCCCGCGCAACAGGCGACCAATGCGTCGCAATCCAGCGCCGGCTCCGAGCGCAATCTGGCTATCAAGAACGCCCGGACAATCCACATCCTCTCTGAGACGGATTTTCTGACCGTCAGCACCCTGGACCGGGCTCTGATGATGCAGAAGGACTGGGAAAAGCTGGGCCTGAACATCGTCAGCAATCCGTGCGGGGCCGATCTGGAACTCCAAGTCAACAGGGTCGTGTTCACTCATATCCACACCTACATCCTTACGGACAAGGTGACGGGCATCGTCCTCGCCTCAGGCAGAGTCAGAGCCTTGGACGGAGTCGTTGCTTCCGGTCCCATGGCCGAGCAGATCGTGAAGATACTGTCCGCGGCCCGCCTCCAAGCCAGCCCAGCGGGCAGTGATCGAGGGCTCTGAGTGCGCGCGAGATAGCCTTGCGTCCGAACTTTTTGGAGCCTGAGGTGTGAATGGTGTTGGCGATGAAGAAACGAAACTTTGCCACTGTAGCACTGCTTACTGCGCTGGCTCTTCCGTGGCCAGCGCAGGCGCAGAAATATGACAAGGACAACCTGCCACGACTGCCGGGAGCGGAACTGTTGGTGAAGGGCTATCTGCCGGACAGGTTTCTGCTCACTACCGAAGACAAGACGCTCACGCTGCAAGAGGACGAGATCGGCTTCGATCATTTCCCCAATATTTCTGCAGATGGCAGCATCGTTGCCTCCGCGCATCGCATTCCCGGCGACCCTTCACGCGCCCCATGGCTCATCGCCAGCACCTATTCCGTAAAGGACGGCAAATGGACCGATCACCCTGAATTCGAGGGCGTATGGCGCTCTATCGCCATCTCTCCGGACGGTTCCAAGCTAGCCTGTGTCACGCGCGAAAGGTGGCAGCGGGCCCCCCTCGACCCACCGCGCTTCCTCCTCCGGGTCCTCGACCTTAGAACCGGAAAGATATCCGTGGTCACAGAGTCGTCAAAGGCTATGGGTTCCCCCACTTGGTCCCCGGACGGACGCCGTATTGCTTTCGACATGGTTTCTCCAAGTGTCTGGATCGGGTCGAACATCTGGTCGATTTACGTTGCCGATCTCGATACCGGCAAAATCTCACCGATTGGCATCGGCCTTTCTCCTTCCTGGTCCCCTTCGGAGAATGGATCGCGTTCGTTAGCTACATCCAGGATGACCAAGCTTCTTCCCAAAAACAAAACTATTATGCCGGGCGGTATTATGCCACCAGCTATTTTCAGATCAGCCTGATGAGTCCTGTTGGCACGCACACCCACATCCGCATGGGGTTCCGTCTTGGCGGGGCCGCCAACCTGAAGCCCGTTTGGTCACCGGATTCCCAGACGCTTCTGGTCAATGAATCGCGGGACATGGATAACGACACGTTCGACGTTTATACGCTGGACGTCGTCACTCACAAGGCCAAGAAGAAATTTAAGAACGTTGCGCCTGTTTACGGATGGGTGGAAGCTAAATAAGAGCGCGTCTTGGAAAAGGCGTTGTTTGGCTGAGCACGCCAAAGAGCATCGGCGCGTCGTCGGGGTTATCCTGTTCCTAGCCGATCTCAGATGCCCGACTCCGCTCCTGTGAATCAATCGCCTGAACTTCCCGCCGCGCCCGCGCCGCATCGCCACAAGCGCCGCTGGCCGCGGATTATGCTATGGTGCGCCGGCAGCTTGCTGACGCTGGTGCTGCTGGCTGCCGCGGCCGGAGTGCTGTGGCTGCGGGAGGCGGAGAAGGCTGCGCTGCCGGTGCTCGATGGCGATCTGCATATTGCCGGCCTCTCCGCGCCGGTCACGGTTCGCCGCGACGCCCACGGCGTGCCCCACATTGAAGCGGCCACGCAGGAGGATCTCTTCGTGGCTCAGGGCTATGTGACCGCGCAGGACCGCCTCTGGCAGATGGACCTCTTGCGGCGCAACGCCAACGGGGAGTTGGCGGAGGTAATGGGATCCTCGATGGCCGCCCACGACCGGATGCAGCGGGTTTTGCAGATTCGGAGGACGGCCGAGCGCGTCTACGCGAACCTGTCCGTCGAGGACCGCGCCCGCTTCGACGCCTACGCGCGCGGCGTGAACCTCTTCATGGAGCAGCATCGGGATTCGCCGCCGGCCGAGTTCAGGCTGCTCCATTATCGACCGCAACCGTGGAGCGGAGCGGACTCGGTGAGCATCGGCCTGATGATGGCGCAGACCCTGGACGAGCACTGGCTTTCAAAGCTGGAGCGGGAGCGCGTTGCCGCCAGGTTGAACAACCCCAAGCTGGAGGCTGATTTGTATCCGGTTGGCTCGTGGCGCG
>Ga0187890_10002839_pt1 | contig 12032 bp, 7 predicted proteins | sample June2016WEW_21_1_FD_133005 | JGI IMG/M metagenome (GOLD analysis project Ga0187890, IMG submission 133005) | Peatland microbial communities from SPRUCE experiment site at the Marcell Experimental Forest, Minnesota, USA - June2016WEW_21_10 | ecosystem: Environmental > Terrestrial > Soil >... | reverse complement strand
TGGCCCTGCTCACCAAGACCGTGACCGCCACCCTCCCATGGGCTCTGCTCGTCATATTCTGGTGGCAGCGCGGCCGCCTCGATTGGCGTCGCGACATCCGCCCGCTGCTCCCTTGGATCGCGCTCGGCGCAGCCGCCGGCTTCTTCACCGCCTGGGTCGAGCGGACCATAATCGGAGCCCAAGGGCCTGCTTATGCCCTCACCGCCATACAGCGCTGCCTCCTGGCCGGCCGCGCGGTCTGCTTCTACGCCGCCAAGCTCCTCTGGCCCGCCAACCTGATCTTCAGCTACCCACGCTGGAAAATAGACCCCGCCGCCACCTGGCAATACCTGTATCCCCTCGGAGTCATAGCGCTGCTGATAGCCCTCGCCATCAAGACCACCAACCACCAGCCGCCAACCACCGGCCAGGCCCGGCGAGGCGGCGGGCGAGGCCCCCTAGCCGCCATCCTCCTCTTCATCGGAACGCTCTTCCCGGTCCTGGGCTTCCTCAACATCTATCCGTTCCTCTTCTCCTACGTAGCCGATCATTTCCAGTACCTGGCCAGCCTGGCCCTGATCGTCCCGCTGTCCTCCATCCTGGTGTCGTTCGTCACTCGCCTCGGCAAACCCGCCAACATCGTCCTGCCAGCCGTCCTCCTAGCCATCCTCGGTACGCTGACCTGGCGTCAAAGCCACATCTATCGCGATACCGAGACGCTCTATCGCGCCACGCTCATCCGCAATCCCGAGAGCTGGCTGGCCCACAATAACCTGGGCGTCGCCCTGCTGGATAAACCCGGCCACCTCGCGGAGGCCAAAACCGAGTACCAGGCGGCGCTCGCCCTGAACCCGGATGACGCCGAAGCCCACAACAATCTCGGCAACGCTCTCGCCCGCATGCCCGGCCGTCTTCCCGAAGCCATTCGCGAATTCGAAATCGCCATCCGTCTGGAACCCCGCCTCGCGCAGGCCCACCAGAACCTCGGCAACGCCTTGGCGCGCAATCCAAAGCGCTTGCAGGATAGCATCGCCCAATTTAATGTGGCGCTTCATCTAAAGCCAGACGATCCGCAGATTCGCAATGACTTAGGCGTTACCATTATGCAAGTGCCTGGCCACCTATCCGACGCCATTACGCAATTCCAGGACGCCGTCCAAATCAGCCCCGGCGACGCGCAATTCCGGACCAACCTGGGCAACGCCCTGTCCCAAATCCCCAGCCGCCGCCCCGAAGCCGTCGCCCAGTTCCAGGCTATTTTACGAAGCGAACCCAATAATCCGCAGGCGCACAACAGCCTGGCCATCACTCTGGTCCAAATGCCCGGCCGCCTGCCCGATGCGATCGCCGAGTTCCAGGCTGCGCTACGAAGCGAACCCAATTTCGCAGAAGCGCATAACAACCTCGGCCGCGCTCTTTCCCAGATTCCCGGCCGCCTGCCGGAAGCCATCGCCGAATACCGGGCCGCCCTGCGAATCAAGCCCGATTACGCCCAGGCGCGCGCCAACCTGGAAGCCGCCTGCGCCCAGAATTCAAGCTACTGCCCAAAACAACCATGACCCTAATAAACTCCATTACCCGCAACCTATCCATCGCCGCCCTCGCGTTAGCCGTACTAGTCGCCCTGCGCGTGGGCTTCATCGGCCCGGTGTTCGGCCAGTTCCAACGCGTGCTGATCACCGAGGCCATCGATGAGTCTAAGCTGGTGACCCTTTCCGGCAACACTCGTCCGGAAGCCAGAAGAGGCGAAAACGATCGCGGCCTTGTCCCCGATTCCACACCTGTCGAGCACATGTTCCTGCAGTTGCGTCGCCCGCCCGTGCTAGAGGGCGAGTTCGTCCACCTTATCAACGAGATGCACGACAAAACCTCGCCTAATTTCCGCCATTGGCTCACGCCCCAGGAAATCGGCGACCGGTTCGGCCCGGCGCAGCAGGACCTCGACGCAATCAAGAGTTGGCTCCAGTCCAAGGGCTTCACCGTCCACTACGTCTACCCGACGCGCATGCTGATGGATTTCTCCGGCACGGCGGGCGCGATTCGGGAAGCGTTCCATACCGAGATCCATGCGCTTGAAGTCGATGGCCAGCAGCACTGGGCCAACATGCGCGACCCGCAAATTCCCGAAGCGCTCGCTCCCGCCATCGTGGGCGTCGTTTCAATGCACGACTTCCGGCCGCACTCGATGGTGAAGAAAGCCATTCCCGGCTACACTTCCGGCGCCGACTACCTGCTCGTCCCAGCCGACTTCCAGACGATTTATAACGTCAATCCGCTGTTGCGGCGGGGCATCACGGGCGCGGGCCAGACGGTTGTCGTGATCGAAGATTCGAACGTCTCTTCGACGGCCGACATCAATAAATACCGCAGCACTTTCCTGAGTAAGTGGGCTACGCCCGCTCTTGTGCAGTCTAACCCCACCGCGGCCGGCAACACCTGCACCAACCCCGGTGTCAACAGTGACGACGTCGAAGTCGATCTGGACGCGGAGATTGTCTCCGCCATGGCACCCATGGCTACCGTGAACGTGGCCTCCTGCACGGACGGGGCGACGGTTGCCACCTTCGGCGGCCTCATCGCGCTGGAAAACCTCGTCAGCGCCGGCAGTCCGCCCGCCATTATCAGCATGAGCTACGGCCAATGCGAGGCGGCCAACGGCTCCGCCGGCAACGCGGCGTTCTACAACGCCTTCCAGTCCGCCGCCGCCGCGGGCGTGTCCGTTTTCGCATCGTCGGGCGATGAAAGCGCCACAAGCTGCTCCGCCAACAAGAGCAGTTCCACCACTGGCATTGGCGTCAGCGGCTGGACCTCCACGCCCTACAATGTCTCGGTCGGCGGCACGGACTTCGAAGACACCTACAACGCGTCGAAAGGCTCGCCCACCATTCCCGTCAGCACTTACTGGAGTTCCACCAATCTGCCCACCGACGGCTCCGCCAAGTCGTACATTCCAGAGATCCCTTGGAACGACTCCTGCGCCGGTTTCCTGCTTTACAACTATGAGGGCGCCAGTGTTCCCTACGGCTCCACAGGCTTCTGCAATTCCGGAGGCACCGGCTTCCGCACCACCGGCTCCGGCAGCGGCGGCCCCAGTGGCTGCGCCACCGGCTCGCCATCCACCTCAAACATTGTCAGCGGAACCTGCGCCGGATGGCCCAAGCCCTCCTGGCAGCAGGGTATTTTCGGCAATCCCGCAGACGGCGTTCGCGACATCCCGGACGTCTCTCTGTTCGCCTCCAACGGCATCTGGAACCACTACATCATCATTTGCGATTCCGACACCGGCAACGGTGGCGCCTCCTGCAGCGGTGCTCCTAGCACGTGGACCGGCTTGGGCGGCACCTCCGCTTCCTCGCCCATGATGGCCGGCATCCAGGCGCTCATCAATCAGAAGTGGGGAATCCGCGCCGGCAATCCCAACCCCACCTACTACGCCATCGCCAATAACGAATTCGGCGCCAGCGGCAACAGTGCCTGCTACTCGATCAACCAGCCCGATCGCCGCGGCGTTGGATCCGCCTGCGTCTTCTACGACATCACCCAAGGCGACATCGTGGTGAACACCAGCGGTACACACGTGAATAGCTATAAGCCCTCTGGGACCGACGGCGTGTTAAGTACCCAGACGCTCACCGGAGTCACTGTTCTCACGGGCGGGTCGGGCTACACCAGTGCGCCCACGTGTACGATCGCAGCTCCCAGCAACTTGTACGCTTACTTGAATCCTTCCGGCGGAACGCTATGGGGAGGAGGTACCCAAGCCACCTGCACAGCCGTCCTCTCGGGCAGCACTGTCGGCAGCATCACGCTGAACAACGGAGGCCAAGGCTACAATGATGGCGGCGGCTGCACGTTGACGGGAGGCGGCGGCTCGGGAGCCACTTGCGTCCCGACGATCACCGCTACTACGCTTGCGCCAGCCTATCAGCCCGCCTACGGCACCACCCCCGGATGGGACTTCGCCACCGGCATTGGCAGCGTCAACGCCTATAACCTGGTCATGAACACCGCATGGTAGCGAATTGGTAGACTCGCTCAAACTCGACCTGGCCGCCGAAGTCTTGGCTTCGTTCGGCCAGGCTCGTCTTCCGGTCACCGGCAGCAGCATGTTCCCCTGCATGCAGCCCGGCGATCTGCTCGAAATCCGCCGCCCCGCCGGCCCCATCGAAACCGGCGAGGTGGTGGTGTTTCTGCGTCACGGCCGGCTCGTCGTCCATCGCGTCGTCGGTCAAACCGGCGATCTGCTCATCACCCGCGGCGACCGCCTCCGCTATCCCGATGCGCCAGTCGCCACCGCCGAGATCCTGGGCTGCGTCGCCGCCATCGAGCGCCGCGGCCGCCGCATCGCCCCGCGCCTTACACCTATGTGCCGCATAGGATCGTCGCTCCTCCGCCGCACCGATTTCGGTACCCGCGCCGCGCTCTACTTTGCTAGGATGGTACGAACTTGACCCTCACGGCGACTCACGAGCTGGCGATCGATATCGGAGGCATGCCCATACTCGTACGCACGGACAATGCCGAATTCGCGGCCCTGCTCGAAGACCGCTACGGCAGCTTCATCCACGTCCCATCTTCCGATCGCATCTTCTCCCTGGATATCGATCTGATCCCGCCGCGCACCATCCTGGAAGATGAAGACGTCAGCGTGCGCCTGGAATCCGGCCGTTGGATCATCACCCGCGGCGACTTCCGCGCGGAATTCGATCCCGGGTTGGGCCACGGCTGGGTCCGCCAGAGCGCCAGTCCCTATTCGATTGACGGCGTGCTGCGCATCCTGCATTCGCTGTTTCTGGCCCGCGAAGGCGGCTTTCTGGTGCACGCCGCCAGCGCCGTCCGCAACGGCCGCGCGTTCCTGTTTGCGGGCGTCTCCGGGGCGGGGAAGACTACCCTTTCCCGTCTGGCCCCGCCGGACGCCGAAGTCCTCACCGATGAGATCTCCTACGTGCGGCCCTCTACCGAGCCGCGACCGTTAGGGAGCGGTTACGTCGCCTTCGGCACCCCGTTCGCCGGCGAGTTGGCGCGCATCGGCGCCAACCTGCGCGCTCCCCTGGTCGCACTTTATTTGCTCGTACAAGGCCCCAAGAACCGCATCGAGCCGGTCGAACCGGCCGAGGCCGCCCGCGCCGTGCTCCGCAATATCCTCTTCTTCGCGCACGACGAAGAACTGGTCGGCCTGGTATTCCAATCCGTTTTCGATTTCGTGGCCCGCGTGCCGGTCCAGCGCCTGGTGTTCACCCCAGACGCGCGTGTCTGGGAGTTGATCGTATGAACCCTGTCTACCCCGCGCGCAGCAAGCAAGTCGCCGCGCGGATGCTGGGCGGCGAGATGATGATCATGTCCCCCACCGATACCACCTTGTTCAACCTGAACGACGTCGGATCGGCGATCTGGAACGCCGCCGACGGCCGCACCTCCCTCGACGAAATTGTCGCGCGCCTCTGCGACGAATTCGACGTGACGCCGGAGGCCGCCCGCCACGATGCCGAAACCTTCGTCGAGGAGCTGGCTGCGCACGGCATCCTGCACCTCTCCGATCAGCCCGCCGCGCCCGCCGAAGCCGGGCGCCAGGAGTCCAAATGAGCGCCTTGATGGAAGAGATGAACCGCCGCGCCCTCGCCCTGGGAGTGCCCTTGGGCGCTCAACTGGACGTCACCTACCGGTGCAACGAACGTTGCGTGCACTGTTATCTCGATCACGACGATCACGGCGAAATGACCACCGCCGAGATGCTCGATGTGCTCGATCAGTTGGCCGATGCCGGCACCCTCTTCCTCACCCTGAGCGGCGGCGAGGTCCTCATGCGCATGGACTTCTTCCACATCCTGGAACACGCGCGCGAGCTCTCCTTCTGCGTCAAGATCAAGACCAACGCCTTCATGATCGGCGAGAAAGAGGCCGGCCGCATGCGCGCCCTGGGTGTGAATTCCGTGCAGGTCAGCATCTACTCGCACAGGCCGGAAGTGCACGATGCCATCACCCTGCTGCCGCGGTCGCTCGAGCGCTCCATCGCAGGTATCCGTTTTATGCAGCAGCGCGGCTTGAAGGTCATCATTGCCAACGTGCTCATGCGCCAGAATTTCGGAGACTACGAAGGCGTCCGCGCGCTGGCCAACTCGCTGGGTGTCGAGAGCACCATCGACCCGACCGTCACTCCCAAAATGGATGGCGACCGCGAGATCCTGGGCCTCGGCATCGGCCACAAGGAACTGTACGAGGTCATGCGGAATCCGGGCCTGGTAGGCAATGTGGATGAATTCTGCTCACCGCCCGGCGAGACCACCAGCGCCATGCTGGATGAGGTGCCCTGCAGCGCCAGCCATACGTATTGCTACATCTCGCCCTACGGCGACGTGTATCCGTGCGTGCAGTTTCCGCTGCCCACCGGCAACGTGCGCAAACAGAAGTTCATCGATATCTGGCGGTATTCTCCGGAGATGAACGACGTCCGTTCCATCCGCCCGCGCGATCTGCCCGTCTGCTCCACCTGCTCGCACGTGGGAACCTGTACGCGCTGCCCCGGCCTGGCCTACATGGAAGGCAACATGCGCGGCCCGTCCACGCAAGACTGCGAAAAATCCTTCGCCCGCACCGGCATCCCTTCGGCCAACATGCATCTGAAGGCGGCCCGCGCCCGCCTGGTCCAGATCCGCGGTATCACCCTGCCGGAGTACGCGCCGCTTCCGCTAGATAACGTTCTCGTGCAGTGACCCGTACCGAACAAACCCTGCTGGCCTGCGTCCGCGCATGCGTCCACTCGCGGCAGGCCAGTCTGACGCCAACCGAAGCTGAGCAGACCGATTGGGCCGCGCTCGATCGGCTGGCTTCGCGCCACGGTGTCGCGCCGCTGCTGGTTCGCGCATTGCCGGAGCGGCATGCGATCCGGTTTCGGCAAAGAGAGCGTGAGCGAACCAAGTGGGGCCTCCGGCTGACGGCGGAGTTGCTGCGTCTGCTTGATCTGTTGGAGCGCCATGCGATCCCGGCGCTGCCGTTCAAGGGTCCCGCGCTGGCTTTTGCGCTGTATGGCGACGTGGCGTTGCGCGAATCCTGCGACCTGGATGTCCTGGTTGCGAGTGTAGATTTGCCCAAGGCCAAGCGGGCCATGCTCCGGGCGGGCTACACCTCGGATCTGCCCGCGGTTGCCGCCCAGGAGGCGGCCTACCTCCGCGCGCGCTATGAGCTGCACTTCACCACGCCGGAAGGCGCCGTGCCCATCGAAATCCACCAGGCCTTCCTGGCTCCCTCCTACTGCTTGCCGTTCGATTACGAAGGTTTGTGGCAGCGGCTCGAGCGGCAGGTGTTTTGTGGCCGCGAAGTGCCGGCGCTACCCCCCGGCGACCTGCTGTTGATGCTCTGCGCGCACGGCGCCAAGCACTCCTGGACGGAGCTGAGCGCGGTGTGCGACATCGCGCGGCTTCTGGTCGTTTCCGCGGACCGGATTCCGTGGCCCGCTGTGCGGGACCAGGCGCGCGCGCTGGGCGCCAGCCGTATTCTGTTGCTGGGCCTGACTCTTGCCGCCGATCTGCTGGAGGCGCCGGTTCCGGCGGATGTGCTCGCCCACGTGCGGGCAGACCGGGCCGTCTCCCGGTTGGCCGGACAGGTTCGCGCGGCGCTGTTCCAGGAATCCGAGGGCAGCGGCGGTTTGCGTTTCTTCGTCCGCACGCGCGAGCGCTTCCGCGACAAATTGGCCTGCTGCGCGCGTCTCGCGCTGATGCCGAACGAAGAGGATTATGCGTGCCTGCCGCTGCCGGCCATCCTTTCTTCGTTGTATTACCCGCTGCATGCGGCTCGCGTGGCGGGAAAGTTCGGCCTGGTTTCGTTGCGAAAGTGACTCGCGGCTTTCAAATACGCCGTGTAATCGAAGTATAACATTTGTCTGACTGTCTGCGCGTCGATTTAGTATCTCCAGCGCTTGATTATTGAGCTGAGACACAGTAACATCAACTGAGACATTGGTGGCGGAGTTGTGCCGCATCCACCCTGTTAAGGTTTGGGCGGAAAGGAAAGGACAAAGAAAAGTGCAATCCCTATTGGACGACGTTGCTCGGATCCTGGCAAAGCCCGCACCGCGGCGCCAGGCGCTCAGACTTGCGGCTGGCGTCTTTGCCGGAGGCCTTCTCGGCGCGCTGGGAATGAAGGCTGCCGAGCCGGATAGGTGCAAGTCCGGTTACACGGCTTGCGGCACGAAAGGGCTTTGCTGTCCGAACACCGGGAAGTGCTGTATCACCGCCACCAGGGGCCCCTTCTGCGTTCCCAGCCCGCTAGACATATGCTGCGCCAACACGGCGTGCGGACCAAAGACGATCTGCTGCCACGGCGTTTGCTGTGCGCCGGGACAGACCTGCGTGAATAACCGGTGCTCTTCGTCGAAGGCCGCAGCCTAGCGGACGGGCAACCGTGCCAGCATTGAGACGGCGCACACCGCGCGTACAGGTGTGCGCCGTTTCGTCGTATAATTACTTCATCCTTCAGCGATTTTGCCTCCTCTCTCTCGCCGCCACACTGGCCTACGCCGTTTATCGAAGCGGTGGAGCGTCCTCCGATTGGAATATCTGCCTGCTGGCGCTGGGCCTTACGGCGGCCGCGTACTGGCTGCGCGCGCGCGCTGAGCCTGCCGGATCGACTGCTCCTTGGCTGCTGCTCTTTCCCTGCTACGTAGCTCTTCAACTGCTCCCCCTCCCGCTGTTCCTGCTTCGGCTTCTCTCTCCCACCCGCGCCGGCATTCTCGATAGCCTGGCGCGTCTCATGCCGCCCGCCAGTTTCGCCCCGCTGGCCATCGCGCCCGCCATAACTGTCTCTCATCTCGCGCGTGTCATTGCGTATGTACTCTCGATTGTATTGGTGCGCGATGTGACTCGCCGGCTGGCGGCGCGCGGCCGCTGGCTCGCGGCAATGCCATTGATCGCGATCGCCGCGGTCGAGGCCGCTCTGGGCCTTTTGCAAAATGCGCGTGCCGCGGAGGTTCAGGGCACTTATGTAAATAAGAATCATTTTGCGGGACTGTTAGAGATGGCGCTGCCACTGGCTGCGGCATATGCGGCGGCTCTGATTGGCCGGCGCTCTCAGGCAAAGGCGGCGGCGATGCTATCGCTGGCGCTGCTGATCTTCGCCGGGCTGGTCTGTTCGCTATCGAAAATGGGTTTTGCGGCTGCTCTGGCGGGATTGCTGGTCGCCGGCGCGCTGGGGATCGCGGCCAAAGTGCAAGGCGGCCGGAAATGGCTGCCAATCGCCGCGCTGGCCGCATTGGTCCTGTTCAGCTTCGTTTTCCTGCCCTCCGACGCTTTTGTCGCAAACTTCGGAGGCCTCACTTCCAAAGGACAAGCGGCGCTGGAGGGGCGCGGACCGATCTGGCGCGAGACCCTGCGCTTGGTTGCCGCCTATCCGGCGTTCGGCTGTGGCCTGGGTAACTACGAAACCGCCTTTCTAAGATACCAGGCCAGTGTCGTCGACCGCGTATTTACTTACGCTCACAACGACTATCTTCAAGTTACCGCCGAACTCGGGGTGGTTGGCTTTCTGATCGCCGCGGTATTGTTGCTGCCTGTCTTCGCCAGACCCTTTCGCGCGGCCTCGCAAGGCCCGGACCGCACTACCCGCTATCTGGGACTGGGTTGCGCAGGCGCTATCACGGCGATCGGCCTCCACAGCCTGACGGACTTCAATATGTATGTGCCGGCCAACGCTTTGGCGCTGGCGTGGATTTGCGGCATCGTCGCCAGCCTCCCGCTGCACTTCGAGAAGCCCGCCGCGCCTCGCCACCCGGTGTTCTTCCGGAGGTTCGGGCTCGGGCTGGCCACTCTGCTGATCGTCTATGCGCCGGTGCGGATGTTATTCGACTCGCAATTTCGCAGCGACTCGCGGGCAGAGGACCTGTTTTGCCGCTTCGGCATTTGCGACACGGATGCGGTGATCGCCGCCCAAACTCTGGCTCACGGCGGGCATGCCGGAGCCGTGCCCGCGGCCGAACTGTTCAAGGCCCTGCGCAGAGATCCCAACGCTCCGGCTCGCTGGTGCGACACGGGCGAGCGAATGCTGCGGGATGGACGGGATGCCGACGCCGGATATTGCTTTTCGCGGGCACTGGCGCTGGGTCCGCACATTCCTCCAATTCTGATGCAAGCCGCGGATTTCTATTACGGAACGCATCGGACTGGCCTTGCTATGGAACAGATGTCGCGCGTCTTGGCGGACACGGACACGTATGACGACTTTATCTTCGTTTGGTACCGCGAGAAGAACTTGCCGGTTAACGAAGTCCTGGCGCATGGCTTGCCACCGGGCCAGCGCGCGGCCAAAGCCTACATGCACGACCTGATCGCCGGCGACTGGCCGGGCACGAAGGAACTCTGGAACAGGATTACGGCGCGCGGGTTAGGCGACGACCGGTTGGCCCGGGAGTATCTGGAGCATCTGTTCGGCCAGCGCGATTATGAAGCTGCCGCGCATGCCTGGGCGCAGTATCTGGGCCCCAGCGGGAATGGCTACCTCGACTGGAACTGGGTCTTCAATGGGGACTTCGAAAGCGAGCTTTCCGATTCTGCGTTCGACTGGCGCATCGGCGCGCGGGACGGGGTAGAGGCTGCCGAGGACGCCCAGATTGCGCACACCGGCTCACACTCCATGCGAATCCACTTTGCAGGTAAGGAAAACCTGGACTATAACGATGTGGGACAGGTCGCTTTCGTGAAGCCCGGCGGCTACCGGTTCGAGGCGTACGTGCGGACCGATGGGATTACCACTGATAGGGGCGTAGGGTTCCATATCTACGATCGGGAGTCCGGCTCGCGGTTGGATGTCAGGACGGAGCAACTGACGGGCACTCACGACTGGACCAAGATCGAGCGGGTGGTGACTGTTCCGCGAGGGACCAGATTACTGGCGATTGAGGTGAGCCGGCAGCGGTCCATGAAATTCGATAACCAGATCGGCGGCACGGTCTGGATCGACAGTGTCAAACTGTCGCCGCTCTACAGCCCCGGCCCCGCCTGAATCGCGCTTCGATGCCACGGAGTGATCTTTTCCCATTGGGATCGCGGGGTTTTCTGTCAGAACCGTCACCGGATTGTTCGTGAGTATTCAGCCGCCCAGATGGCCGCGTGAAGAATTTACGCGGTGCCTGGGAATCGGCTTGCGGCCGCGCCGGCTAAGTGCACTTTTGTTCCACGATCTGCGAATGTCAGACGCCAGAACCTCCAGCCGCGCCGGGAGTCAGACAAGGCCTGATGCCCGCCAACTGACCGCCGAGAACTCCCCACTGGCCCCGGTCTCATCCGATTCTCATCGGGTGCCGCCCTTCCAATCAATGCTTGCGCGGTTACTGAATGGCTGTAGTGAAGACCACGTCAATCCAGAAGTTGTTCGCGTTTGCTGAGCTGGACGGAAACACGTTGTTGTTTGCGTAGGGGCCGTTCGGGCCATATTGCCCGTTTGGCGGGGCGTACAGCATCTGGCTCGTGACACCCGAGGTGGCAAAGTATCCGGCATCGTCGGCGTAGTGTCCTTGGGGAGACCAGTACGAGACAACATAGGGGGTGTTCGCGCAGATCGCGATCGGGGTCGCGAAGTTCGCCTGCTGCCATCCCGAGGCCGATTCATTCGTGAACGTGACGGAGGCGAGCAACGTGCCGGTGCTAGTCCAGAGGTATCCACCGTGTGTCCCGAGATTTGTGGCGCTCTTGTAGAACCGTACTCCGGTGATGTAGCCGGGGACATCCGACAGGAACGTCATACCGAGTTCCTCGGCATGCGCAGAGGTCGCGGCGGCCGTTTTCGGAACGGCGGTGGGCGCCCACACCGAGACCGGGGGGGCCGTGCCGACGGCGGCAACCGTATTGAGGATCACATCCACCCAATAGTTGGTCGCCGATGCGCCGGTGGTCGGGAATGCGCTAGCCCCGTATTCGTACACGCCGTTGGGTCCGTCCTGGCCGTCGGCCAATGCTTGGATGGGCAATTGGCTCACGGCAGTGGTGAAGGAGCCGTTATCCGCGGCGTTGTGTCCCTGCGGCGCATGGTACGAGATTACATACGTAGTGTTCGCGGTAATGGCTACG
>Ga0187890_10002837_pt1 | contig 12040 bp, 12 predicted proteins | sample June2016WEW_21_1_FD_133005 | JGI IMG/M metagenome (GOLD analysis project Ga0187890, IMG submission 133005) | Peatland microbial communities from SPRUCE experiment site at the Marcell Experimental Forest, Minnesota, USA - June2016WEW_21_10 | ecosystem: Environmental > Terrestrial > Soil >... | reverse complement strand
TCGGCAACCCGGACGAATTCACCATCCTCGAAGTGGCGCAGGCAATCCTGGAAGTTACCGGTTCGAAGAGCGAAATGTGCCTCGAAGCCTTGCCCGAGGACGACCCCACGCGCCGTTGCCCCGACATTGCAAAAGCCCGCGCCCTGCTGGGTTGGGAGCCGCGAATCTCGCTCAAGGAAGGCCTGGCAATGTCGCTCGATTTCTTCAAGAACAGGGTCGCGGCCGGGGCGTGAAGCTGCTTCAGAGAAGCCATTGAGCTGAGACCGCGAGCTATCGCGGCTGCGATCTTTGTTTCGATTGCCGTTCCCCGTTCCCTGTTCTAACCTCGTTCCATGCCCCACTCAATCATCTTTGACAGCATGTTCCACCTGCCGCTTCCCATTCTGGAGAAGCTGGCGCGTCCGGTGATCGTCTACCTGGTGCTGGTGGTGCTGCTGCGCCTCTTCGGCAAGCGCGAACTGGCCCAGCTCAACCCCTTCGATCTGGTCGTTCTGCTTTCGCTCTCCAACACCGTGCAGAACGCCATCATCGGCGACGACAACTCGGTGACCGGCGGAGTGATCGGCGCCTTTGGGCTGCTGGCCATCAACTGGCTGATCGTTCGAGTGCTCTTCCGCTCGCAGCGCCTCACACGCGCGCTCGAAGGCCGCTCCGCCGTTCTGGTCCTCGACGGCCAGCTCGACCGGCGCACTATGCAGCGTGAGTCGCTGACCCAGGAGGAGCTGCTTTCGGTCATCCACAAACAGGGCTTCGAGGACTTCCACCAGGTGCGCAGGTGCCAGCTTGAACCCAACGGCACTTTTTATGTGGAGGCCTTCGACCCCTCCGCCGCCGACAAGCGCCACGCCGAGCTGATGGAGCGGATCGACGCGCTCAGCCGCCAGGTGGCCGCGTTGAGGACGCAGCCCGCCAGCGAATGAATCCTGTTGAGACTGAACCGACGGGAGCCGACGGCCTTCAGCCACGAATCAGCTCGACCGGCACATCAACCGGGAACTGGCACCAAAGGCGCTCGGTCGTCCATGCTGTGGCCTGTTTGCTTTTTGCCAGCGCCAGACAAGCTCGATCTCCGAGCGAAAGCGCTCGACTGACATGCGTATATGCAGCCGCTACCTCCGCCTCGGTCCGGCCAAAGGGAACCAATTCGACGCCTGCGAGAACCGCCGAAAGGTCATCTCCGTGGAGTAGCAGATTCTCTCTCTGCATCCGCGTCAGAATCTCGCACCAGTTCACTGAACTGATGAACACCTCTGCATCGGAGCCCAACTCCAAGGCATCCAGCAACGCGTACACACGTTCACCGCTCGACTCATTCAAAATCATCGCCAGAACAGCAGAAGCATCCAGAACAATCCTATTCACGGGCCGCTTCCTCACGCCGTTCCTCTAGGAACTCGTCCAGAATTCCATCGAGGCTCCCACGTTGCTTAATGATTCCGGCCCGGATGCTGGCCAGAGCCATCTTTCTGCTCAGAATCCGGATCGCGCCCCGATCACTGCTGACGGTCAGGCGGTCTCCAGCCTTGAGGCCAAGCTCCTTACGGATTGCCGCAGGGAGAACAACCCTGCCACTCTCTCCAAGAACTACCGTTTCAGTTAACATTTGCCACCTCGTCTACATTATGGCATATTTCTCAATATATGGCAGATGACGGCAAGAAACTACTCCGCAGGCGCTCCCGCCTGTGCGGCCAGCACTACTCCCACTCGATCGTCCCCGGCGGCTTGGAGGTAATGTCGTAGACGACGCGGTTGATGCCGCGCACCTCGTTCACAATGCGGCTGGAGATGCGCTTCAGCACCTCGTAGGGCAGTGGGGTCCAGTCGGCGGTCATGCCGTCTTCAGAATGCACGGCCCGCACCGCCGCGGTGTACGCATAGGTCCGCTGGTCGCCCATCACGCCCACGCTCATCACCGGCAGCAGCACGGCAAAGCTCTGCCAGATCGCTGAATAGAGTCCGGCCGCCTTGATCTCAGCCACCACAATCTCATCCGCATTCTGAAGTAGCGCCACGCGCTCCGGCGTCACCTCGCCCAGGATGCGCACGGCCAGACCGGGGCCTGGGAAGGGCTGGCGCCCCAGAATCTCCTCCGGCATTCCCAGGTCGCGGCCGATGCGCCGGACTTCATCCTTGAAGAGATCCCGCAACGGCTCAATCAGCTTCAGCTTCATACGCGCGGGCAGCCCGCCCACGTTGTGGTGGCTCTTGATGGTCTGGCTGGGGCCCTTCACGCTGCTGGACTCGATCACGTCCGGGTACAGCGTTCCCTGCACGAGCCAATCCACTCCGCCGGTCTCCCTGGCGATGCGTTTGGCCTCATCGTCGAAGACGGCAATGAACTCGGCGCCGATACGCTTGCGCTTGGTCTCCGGGTCGATCACCCCGGCCAGTTGGGCGAGGAACCGCTCACTCGCATCCACGGCGACGATCTTGAGTCCCAGCCGGTCGCGCAGGTTCTTCTGCACGTTCACAAACTCGTTCTTGCGCAGGACGCCGTTGTTGACAAAGACGCAGGTTAACTGGCCGCCGATGGCTTTGTGCACCAGCACCGCCGCCACCGACGAGTCCACGCCGCCGGAGAGGCCGCAAATTACGTGTCCCGCGCCCACCTTCTCGCGGATCGAAGCTACGGTGGATTCGATAAAGTGAGCCGGAGTCCAGTCGCCCGCCGCGCCGCAGATGGAAAAAACGAAGTTTTTTATGATCCGCGGCCCCAGCGGCGTGTGATGCACCTCGGGGTGAAACTGCACCGCCCAGATGCGGCGCTCGGCGTTGGCGATGGCGGCCAGCGCGTTCGCTGAGACCGCTGTGCGATGAAAGCCGGCCGGCAGCTCAAGGGCCTCGTCCCCGTGGCTCATCCACACCGCGAGAGTCGGCGGCAGCCCCGCAAACAGCGCCGTCGCCGCGTCCTCGATGGTCACTTCGGCCTGCCCATACTCGCGCTTGTCGCCCAGCCGCACCTTTCCGCCCAGGTGATGCACGATAAAATGCAGCCCATAGCAGATGCCCAGCACCGGCACGCCCAGTTCCAGCAGCCGCGGGTCCGCCGCCGGCGCATCCGCGTCGTAAACCGACGACGGCCCGCCGGAGAGGACGATCCCCAGGGGCTGCAAAGCCTGAATCTCACTGAGAGGCGCCGTGCAGGGCAGCACGACGGAGAAGACGTTCTGTTCGCGAATCCGCCGCGCAATCAGCTGCGTATACTGCGAACCAAAATCGAGAATGACGATCGTCTGGGTGGCCACTCCCCAGTGTGGCAGGGCCAAGGGCGGGATGTAAAGAACCGCAAGAGGCAAAAAAGAATTCCCGGAAGGATGTTGCACGGCGGCCTATGGTCTTGGCTGGATTCCGAATCCAATCTTCGAGAACCGGCCAGAGCCACTCTATAACTGAATCTTTACCGGCCAGGTCTTCCAGATATCGGCGCAGTAGTCGCGGATGGAACGGTCGGAGGAGAACTTGCCGATGCGCGCCACATTCAGAATCGACATGCGCGTCCACTCGTCCTGGTTTTTGTAAGCCAGGCTGACTCGATCCTGGCAGTCGATGAAGGACTGGTAATCGGCCAGCAGCATGTATTCGTCGCCGTTGAGCAAAGAGTTTACCAGGGGCGCGAAGAGATTCCTGTCGCCGTGCGAGAACTCGCCGCTTGAAAGGGCGTCGAGCGCCTCGCGCAGGTCGCCGTTCGACTCGTAAAATGCGCGCGGATTGTATCCCTCGCGCTTCCGCCGCTCGACCTCGGACGTGGTAAGTCCGAAGAGAAAGAAGTTATCCGCGCCCACCTCGTCGCGTATCTCGATGTTAGCGCCGTCGAGGGTGCCTATGGTGAGCGCGCCGTTCATGGCGAACTTCATGTTGCCGGTTCCCGAGGCTTCCTTGCCGGCCAGGGAAATCTGCTCGGACAAGTCGGCGGCGGGATACACCCTCTGGCCGAGCTTTACGCTGAAATCGGGCAGAAAGACGACCTTGAGCCTTCCCTTCACCAGCGGGTCGGAGTTGACGGCCTCGCCCACGGAGTGAATCAGCTTGATGATGAGCTTGGCCATGCGGTAGCCGGGCGCGGCCTTGCCGCCAAAGAGGAAGGTGCGCGGAACCACCTCCGCGTCCGGATCGCGGTGGATGCGCTTCAGGAGCGTGACGATGTGCAGAACCTGCAGGTGCTGGCGCTTGTATTCATGCAGCCGCTTGACGAGCACATCGAACATGGACGCCGGGTCGACGGCGATGCCCAGCCGCTCCTGCATGTAGTTCGCGAGCCGCGTTTTGTTCTGGAGTTTGACGGCCCTCCATTCGAGATGAAGCTCGCGGTCGGAGGCCAGCGGCTCAAGCCGCCGCACCTTTTCCAGATCGCGAATCCACCCCGTGCCCAGCCGCGCCGAGAGCAGTTGGGTAAGCCCGGGATTGGCGAGAACCATCCACCGCCGAGGAGTGACGCCGTTGGTCTTGTTGAAGAATTTCTCCGGAGTAAGTTCGTAGAAGTCGCGCAGCACGTTGGTCTTGAGCAGCTCGGTGTGCAGCGCGGCCACGCCGTTGATAGCATGGCTGCCCAGAGCCGCCAGATGCGCCATGCGCACGTACTTCTCACCGTTTTCATCGATGAGCGAAAGCCGGGCCGCGCGCTCGCCGTCGCCGGGAAACTTCTTGCGCACATCTTCAAGATGGCGGCGGTTGATCTCGTCCACAATCTCCAGATGGCGCGGCAGCAGGGAACCGAAGAGGCCGCGCGGCCACTGCTCGAGGGCCTCCGGCATGAGCGTGTGGTTGGTGTAGGAGAGGGTATGCTGGGTCACGCTCCAGGCCGCGACCCACTCCATCGAGTGCTCGTCGATGAGCAGGCGCATCAGCTCGGCCACCGATATGGCCGGATGCGTGTCGTTCATCTGGATGGCGAAGTTGCGGTGCAGGTCGGCCAGCGGACGGTTTCGCGTCATCTGAATCTTGACGATGTGCTGCAAGCTGCAGGAGACGAAGAAGAACTGCTGCGCCAGCCGCAACTGCTTGCCTTGAATCCCCTCGTCGTTGGGATAGAGGATCTTGGAGATGTTCTCCGACGCCACCTTGTCGGCCACGGCGCCGAAGAAGTCGCCGGTGTTGAAGGTGGTAAAGTCGAAGCTCTCCACAGCCTGCGCGGACCACAGGCGCATGGTGTTTGCGGTATTGGTGCGGTAGCCCAGGATAGGGGTATCGTGGGGGATTCCGCGCACCACCCGCTGCGGAATCCAAAGCACGCGCAGCCGTCCATTGGCGTCGGTGTGCTTCTCCGTGCGGCCGCCCATCTTTACCTCAAAGGAGTCTTCCGGGCGCTCCAGCGCCCAGGGATTGCCCAGCCGCAGCCAATTGTCGGTGGTCTCCACCTGCCAGCCGTCGCGAATCTGCTGGTCGAAGATGCCATATTCGTAGCGAATCCCGTAGCCGATTGCGGGCACGTCCAGGGTGGCCAGGGAATCCATGAAGCAGGAGGCCAGGCGGCCCAATCCGCCGTTGCCCAGCCCAGGCTCTTCTTCCTGCTCGATGAGAACCTTCAGATCGAGGCCGATCTGCCGCATGGCCTCTTCGGTTTCGTCGAAGATGCCCAGGTTGATGAGGTTGTTGGCCAGGTGGGGCCCAGTGAGGAACTCGGCCGATAGATAGCAGACCACGCGCACATCCTGGGCCTGGTAGTTCTGAACCGTCGAGATCCAGCGCTCCACGAGGCGATCGCGCACGGTGTGGGCCAGGGCCATGTAGAGATCGTTGACCGTGGCCCGTTCCAGGCTCCTGCCCTGCACGAAGAAAAGGTTGTCGAGGAAGGAGCGGGCCAGAGCCTCCACGGTCATTTCGGTTTTCTGGTCCTTCAGTGATCCCAGTTTGGGCAGTATGGCGGTAGGGATTTGGGGCATTGGCCACCTCGGCTAACTGCGCGGACGGGGATCACCCCTGGCTGGCGCGGTGTCCTAACAATACATCCGGAACTGCCGGAAAGGAATGAAGAAGCTGCCAAAATGGAAATGCGCAGTTGTGAATTGCCCGTTCCGGGCATGGCGAGGCCGTTCTGGCGCGAACGTGCGCGAAATTGCGGCCAGGCGGCTATTGGCATTCCCCCGCCGGCATCGGTCGCTCATCGAATGACAGACGCCGCCTGGTTGGGGCATCTTCGCTGTTCCTGCAATCCGCGCAGTGGAATGACGCACATGAGGGGGCTTTTCAGCCGCGGCCCCTTTGCCTGGCTTTCCGCCGTTTGGAGCTCGATCCGGGCAGCCTGTTACCCCACGGTCATGACCAGCTTGCCGAAGTGGCTGCCTTCGTCCATGCGGGCGAGGGCCGCGCCGGCCTGCGACCAGGGGAAGTTCTCGCCGACGGGGCGGAGCTGGGCCAGCGAGATGGCCTTGTTCATCTGCTCGAAGTCATCTCGGGAGCCGACGTAAATGCCCTGAATGCGGGCTCGCCGGTAAAGAATCGAAGTAATGGGGAAAGGAACGGATTCGTCGGAGCCGGCGAGGACGCCCACCTGGGCGATCACACCGCCGATGCGCATAGCCTTGAGGGAGTGGGGCAGCGTGGCCGCGCCTCCGACTTCGACCACCAGATCGACGCCTTCTCCGCCCGTCTCGTCCAGCACCCAGCGCTCCCAGTCCGGGGTTTCGAGGTAGTTGAGGCCGACGCTAAGGCCGAGGTCGATGGCGCGCTCCAGTTTGTCTTGGCTGCTGGAGATGCCCAGTACGCGCGCGCCCTGAAGGCGGGCAAGCTGGAGGGCGAAGATGGAGACGCCGCCGGTTCCCTGGATCAGGACGGTGGATCCGGGGCGGAGATTACCGGCGGACAGGGCGTTCCAAGCGGTGACGGCGGCGCAGGGCAGGGTAGCCGCTTCCTGAAAGCTGAGGTGCTCGGGCACGCGCACCAGGCCGTTTTGGCTCAAGACAGCGTATTCGGCCAACATGCCGTCGATGTCTCCGCCGAGCGCGCCCCGGGCCTTGGCTGGGGTGAGCGGGCCGTCGAGCCAATTCTGCATGAAGATGCCGGCCACGCGGTCGCCGTTCTTCCAGGCGGTGACCCCCTCGCCCACGGCCGCAATTTCGCCGGCGCCGTCGGAGCAAGGGATGCGGGGCAGCCTCATCCTGGGGTTGTACTGCCCCTTCATGATCATGAGATCGCGGCGGTTGAAAGAAACAGCAGCCACCCTAACAAGCACTTCGCCGCGCCGCGGCGAGGGGGTAGGGCGTTCCACAAACTCCAAAGAATCAACGTCAAACGATGAAATCTGCCAGGCGCGCATGGGGAATCCTTTCGTCTTGCCGAGGGGACGATCTTGGTTCCGTGGGACGAAATGCCGCAAAACCCTCGTAAAATAAAGATAGGTTCGTGTATGAGAAGGTAAATCCCTGGAGGAACAGATGGCAAATACCCTGGAGCGACCCGAGGTGGACCTCGGCAGCGGCTTTGAAAGCGAGGATGCCCGGCGGGTGGCTGAACAACACCGCACGGTGCGCGAACGCCAGAAGCAGGCGCTCAACCTGCAACGGCAGAGCATTCTCTCGCAGCACTGCTCGAACCCGATGCGCCGCGCGGCGCTTGAGAGCGCCCTGGCCCAGATTGAAGAGCAGTTACAGGCGATGGGCTAAGGAGCCTGCGGCCAGGTTGCCCGAAGAGGCATTCGGCCGGCACATGCATTGCCTCGGGAGCCAAAACCCGAGGCCTTCTTCTCCGATTCCAGGGCGCAGTTCTAACCGCGCCCTTTCAAGACAACGTATCGCTACGATTCGCGGTGAAAGAGCAGGCTGTTGGCCTGCTGCACCGGCGTCAACAGTACCCGTGCTACGTTCACATGCGGAGGCCGGGTGACGGCCCACAGGATTGCATCGGCCACGTCTTCGGGGGTGAGCGGCTGGATGCCCTTGTAGACGTTGGCGGCGCGTCCGGCATCGCCGTGAAAGCGGACCATGCTGAAGTTCGTCTCCACCATGCCGGGGTCCACGGTGGTCACCCGCACCGGCGTTCCCAGCAGATCCTGGCGGAGGCCGTCGTTGATGGCCCGCTCGGCGGCCTTGGTGGCGCAATAGACGGCTCCGTTGGGGTAAGTCAGTTCCCCGGCTGTGGAACCCAAATTCACCACGTGGCCGCGGCCGCGCGCGACCATCCCCGGCACCACCGCGCGCGAGACGTATAGCAGCCCCTTCACGTTGGTGTCGATCATCTCTTCCCAGTCTTCGATTGCGCCCGCGTAAAGCTTTTCTAGGCCGCGGCTGAGGCCGGCGTTGTTGATCAGGATCTCGATCTCGGCCCACTCCGGCGGAAGCGTGTCGATGGCCGCCTGGACGGCGTTGCGGTCGCGCACGTCGAGCGAGATGGAATGAACAACGGCTGCGCCGCGCTCCAAGGCGAGCGAGGCGACCTGGGCCAGCTTGGCGGCACGGCGGGCTGCCAGCAGAAGGCGCGCGCCCTGGGCCGCGAAGGCCAGCGCCGTGGCCGCGCCGATGCCGGAGCTGGCGCCGGTGATGAAGACGATCCTTCCGTTAAGGCTCATTCCCTCATTGTATGGCTTGTCTGCATGGCCCGGTTCCCAGCCGAAGGAGCGCGACGGGCAAAGAGCCGGAGCATTGCGACTCCCGTCTTCCGGGCCGACACAAGGAGATCCTGGAATCGGGCTTCAGCGGAGCAGGCGGGCGATTTCCGGCCCCGCCTCGTCAGGCCTGCTTGACGGCGTCATCGAGTCCGCCGTTACGGCGCGGAGATGAGTTGGTGCGCGATGGCGAACAGGGCGAGTTCCAGGCGGGTGGAGACTCCGGTCTTGTCGAAGATGTTGGAGAGGTGGCGCTTGACCGTCTCTTCGCTAAGATTGAACTGCCGGGCAATGTCGCGATTGCTGCAGCCCTCTACGATGCAACCCACCACTTCAAGTTCGCGGTGCGTGAGGCCATAGGTTTTGCGCGGGGGTACGGCGGCCTGTTGGACGAGGTCGTGGAGCGCGGAGACAAGATTGCCCACGCGCTTGCCGCCGATCCAGTAGTCGCCTGCGTAGACGGTGCGGATGGCGGTTTGGAGATGCCCCGAGAGAGCGTCCTTGATCACAATGCCGCGGGCGCCGATCTGCAGGGCCTCAATAACCTGCTGGGTGGTGATGGTCGAGGTGAGCAGGAGGGTCTTAACCGTGGGCGCGCCATTCATGATGGCGCGCATGGCCTCCAGGCCGGGCAGGCGCGGCATCATCACGTCCAGGAGCAGAATATCGGGCTCCGTCTCCAAGGTCATGGTAATAGCTTCGTCGCCGTCTGAAGCCTCGCCAATGACATCGAAGCCGTCTTTTTCGGTGAGCATGTTGCGTACACCGATGCGGACCACAGGATGGTCGTCCGCTATCACGATACGGATCGGTCGTTCCATTTGAGCGACTTACCTCCAAATCACAAACCGGACTCCCGCGACGTTGAAAAAGGGCTGCGGAAGGTCTTTGACACGGCCATTCCTACGCTGGAAATCCTGCTTCCAGCATACTCTCCAGACGGCGGGCGGCGGCGCGCAAATCGCCGATTACGCTGGAGGTGTTATCCAGATGGTTACCGTTCGACTCAAGTATTCCAGACTCGATCGATGCGCCGAGGCGGGCAGCCTGAAGGGCGCCGGCCATGCCGCAGCCCCCCTTGATGGCATGACCGATGCGGCGAACCTCCGCGGCGTCGCCGGCGGCGATGGCAGCCTCAAGGGCGGCGATGCGCTTGTCCAGATCGGCGACGATGGCGGCATAGATCTGGCGGACCGCGGCGGCCGGCATCATCTCTCGAAGCTCGGCCAGAGTCTTGGGATTGACGACCGGGTCGCCGGTTTGCGCGACGGGCGCAGCGGAGGAACTGGGCGGCTCGGAGTGAGCGGCCCGGGGCGCATGGGCTCTCAGAAGCTTCTGCAGGCCATCGGAGGTAAGCGGCTTGAGCAGAAATCCGTCGGCGCCCGCGACCATCTCGTCCGGGGCGTTGCTGGCGCTGATGACATAGATACTGGCCCGGCTGCGCGCGCGGAGTTTTTCAATCAGCTGGCTTCCGCTCAGGCCCGGCATCTGCGCATCCACGAGAATGACGCTGGGAACGCACCCGCCGTCGGCCAGCACCTCCAGCGATGCTTCGCCGCCCGCGGCGGTGTGGACCGTATAACCGCTCATAGTGAGCACCGTGGCCATCACCTCCCGGCTGACCAGGTCGTCGTCAATGAGCAGCACCGTGAGGAGATCTTGCTGAGGACCGAAATCGAGCATGACTCTAGTGTGCCACCGCCAGGGCCGGAATGGGCAAGAAATCCGAACCCAAATTCACTCCAGGGGGACCGCGGGCGTCAAGTCCCGGCGGCCGGCGCTTCGAACCGGCGTCGCTCTGCCGTAGCCGTGGCCTGCATTGCCCCGACCTGGTTGTGCGCGATCCTGGGTGATTCCGCGCCCTTGGTCGTGTTGCGCTTGTCCATCTGTCGTTAGCGGCTGTCTGCGTCCATCGGCGCTAGGGGTTTGGGTTATGGCTGTACCGCTCCAGCATGGCGGAACTGATCTCCGCGCTGGCCGGCCAGTGGCCGCGCCTCTGCCCGGCATGAGTCTCGTAGCGGTCGAGATGGTCCGGGTCGGGCTGGACCACGCGACCGTTCTCCAGGAAGAGCAGGCCGGCTTTGGCGGTGGGCATGCGGGAGACGAAGGCTTCAGCTTGCTCAAAAGCGGTGCGCAGGCGGGCCAGGACGGCTACTGGATCGATGGGTTCGGCGGTTACCAGTGCCTTCCAGTCGGCAGCCGAATGGCGGGCGTTGCGGCGAATCTCGGCGATAAGGCCCTCCGGCGTGAAGCCCGGCGATTTGTCTACCGCAGCCCACACGATGGCGCCCAGCGGAAGGATGGTTTCGTGGGTGGTCGCGAGATCCATGATGTCGCGCACCTCGCGCCGCCCGGCGGCGGCCATGGCCTTGTTCAAAGCCAGGTCGGCGGGATGGAGGACGTAGCCGAAGACCTCATCCGGCAGGGCTGGGAAGAAGCGATAATCGCTGTCGGCTACCCACTCCAGTCGGGTCTGTTCATTGCCGGTGCCGATCTGGGCGGTGTGAATCGAGGGAAGCTGGCGAAGCCAGGTGACGGTGTACCCTACCGCTCGCAAGGTATTGGCGTCGTCGAGGGCGGCGGCAGCGACGCGTTCTTCGCGGTCGTGGAAGACGTCGATGTCGCCGGAGTAGCGCAGAGTGTTGCGGTTCAACGGTGTCGAGCCCCCAACAAAGCTCTCCGGATCGCGGTGCGAAGCGAGCAGTCGAAGAATATCGATTTGGAGTCTAGTGAGCGGCATGGCAGGCTTGGGCAACACAGGCTTGCTCGATCCGCTCGGCGAGACCGCGCGCGACGAGATCGCCCTCGATGCGCAAGGCACGCGCGACGACCAGCGCATCCGCGGGGGACGGTGAATCGAAGCAGCGGAAGTTCCACAATGCCTGCGCGCCAAACTCCGCGAAGGCCCGCTTGTAGAGGGTCACGTAATCGGGTTGGATCGCTTCTGTCCTCATGAGATACTGCCCTGCTGTCATTATCAACGCGGCAGTACAGACCAGCAAGTCTCCGAGGACAGGAGTAACCCGATAGCCTCAGCGATCGCTCTCACCGGAGTCCACGCAAGACGCTGAAATTCAGCAGCGCACAATCTTGGCCGAATCGATGCCCTTGGTGGCGTTTCTTGTATCGACCACCAGCTGCGACTGCTCGACGATCGCCTTGTAGTCGTAGCAGGAGTGGTCGGTGACGATGACGGCGGCGTCGTATTGCGCCAGGTTGTCGAGCGAAGCGCTGGTCATATTCAGGTCGTAGTGGCGGCCGCGGCCCACGGTGGGAAAGTAAGGATCGTTGTAGGCCACGATGGCGCCCCGCTCGCGCAGCAGCTCGATGATGGTCAGCGAGGGAGACTCGCGCAGGTCGTCGATGTCGCGCTTGTAGGCCAGGCCCAGAACCAGTATCTTCGCGCCCTTGATCGACTTGCGCTGCTCGTTGAGCCCGGCGGCCAGGTTCTCCAGAACGAAGTAGGGCATGGCCATGTTGATCTCGCCGGCCAACTCGATG
>Ga0187890_10002831_pt1 | contig 12057 bp, 14 predicted proteins | sample June2016WEW_21_1_FD_133005 | JGI IMG/M metagenome (GOLD analysis project Ga0187890, IMG submission 133005) | Peatland microbial communities from SPRUCE experiment site at the Marcell Experimental Forest, Minnesota, USA - June2016WEW_21_10 | ecosystem: Environmental > Terrestrial > Soil >... | reverse complement strand
TTATGACTTATTGGACGCAAGAATGCCCTGTGCCTCTATAAACGCCATTGTCAAGGCAAGGCTGGAGGAATTTGTTTCCACTGATTTAGCAAGGGAAGCTGCTTTAAGAGGACTCGATGAGTTCTATGCGCATAGCAAAGCAAAAGTCGGCAAAAAGACCTGGGGTCGAGAAGACATCCACGAGAGATAAGGTTTTATCCTAAGACCCATTCCTCCAGAAGATGCTCTATGGTTCATGCAATTCATGTCCAATATGGATGTAGTTGTCGCCGATTTCGATATGGTCGTAGCCGCCGTCCATCTCCATCGCAAATATAATATTTCTTTCTGGGATGCCCTCATCCTGCAGGCTGCAAAATCCGCTAACTGCTCGTTTGTCCTTTCTGAAGACCTTCAGAATGCGTTCCGGTTTGACGGCTTGGTTGTAAAAAACCCCTTTTTGACCTGATGGGTCTTTTCCATTGTTTTACGTGGGTGTCGCCGGCAATTGCCGGTAACCGGAGGGATGAGATCTTCTCACCGGGAGATCCTCGTAGACATGATTGCCCTGTGCATAATCCGCCTGGCAATGGTCGAAGCCGGTCACCAAAAAACGCTTGCGTCGCTCAACTCAGCTTTACACGTGCCCTGACCGAGACACGCTTGTTTCTCAAGCTCCTCGTAGCCCCAACTGACCTCGTATGATAGACTTATATAGTACCCTACCGAAAAGAAATAACGACTCTGCGTCGTGCGAGCGCGAAGCGGGCAGGCCGACCGCCGCCATTCTCGACGCTCTACATTCCTGACCTGTCTATGATCACTGTCCATGACCAGAGACGGGGCGTTCGCCGGATGCCTGGTGATGTCTGCGGCTGTCCCTTGAACGGGCGTATTATGAGGGAAACTGCACGGCTTCCACTGTGATTCCCTGAAGGCCCTTCTGATGAGCGAGATCCAGAAGACCCGCATAAACGACGAAGTCTCTTCCTTTGAGGTTGATTATGAACCGCTCTTCGAGCTTTGGCCTCTGATTGGTTTCCTGATTCTTTCTTTCTTGAACTGCCATTGGTCATTTCTCCTTTTCGTTTTAGAAGGGGGGATCGCCGTTATCATGCTGCCCGCCTTCGAATCCCCTGCCGTCAGTTTTGATAAACTCGATCCTGTTGGCAATGAGTTGGATTGAGGTCCGCTGTTGGCCTTCTTGGTTTTCCCACTGGTTATAGTCAAGATTCCCAGACAAAAGCACCTTGGCCCCTTTGTGGAGGTAGGTTTCGGCAAGTTCGGCCGTTTTATTGAAACATGTCACCTTGACCCAGCCCGTTTTGTCTTTTGATAGCCGGAAGGCGAGATTGAATGTGGCGATGGCGTCGCCGTTTTGGGAATACCGGATATCTGGATCAGCGCCCAGATTGCCTGTAAGAATACATTGGTTCATTCAGTTTTCCTCCTCTTTTTTGGAATCAGCCATCCCGAGACATTTTTTGATTTTTTCCAGCAAGGGATCATCGTGTAACCGGATTACAAGGTAGGAGATGAGCAGGATCAGAAACACAATCACAACTGCCGCAATAAAGAAAAAGGATGCCCCAAGCAGTTTCCCATTTAGCCACAGCAGAACAAGGACGCCTATTGCCATCAAAACTACACTGGGCGTACTGAACTCACATTTATTCATTGGACTTGTATGGTCCTCCTTTCCGGCTTTTATGTTTTCGTTGCAGGTAAATCAGCAGCACCAGGACCAGGAGTGTCAGCAGACTCACGATAATGACCGCTAAGGTGGCCTCTTTTTGAATGAGGGAATACTCCATTGACCTGTCGTAGAGGAGAGCCAGTGCTGCTATGATCGCAATGGGGATGAATGGAAATACCCAGAACCTTATAACTTCCACCTCCTTTCGATTTGGAATTACTTGGGCAGAGTGGGGCTGAAATTCGATTTGAGCAGCATGAGAGATTTTTTCAATCTGTGATGGGACAAGACCAGAATAAGTAGGGCCAGAGATGAGATGATGAGCGAAACGGCGATGAGAATTATGGCCAATTTCAGATCGAGAATGTTTTCTAAAACCTGATTGGAGACGAAGAGCTGGGAAATTTTGCTTCCCACGGTGGAGAATAACTGATGGATTTCCAACGGATCAGCTCCTTTGGGGGGGATGAGAGAATTGTTTCTATTCCGGCTTGTGTGAGTGGAAGTATTGAATGAGTTTGGGTTTGGATTCAGGTATTTATATATGTAGGCGGTGGTTTTTAAAGCGGAGTCTGTCCTCTGGGGGATTGTGAGTAGGTTACCGAGGTGAGTTCACGTGCAACCCGACTTTATGAGCAAGAGCGGGAGGAGCCTTACGATTCCTCCCAGCTTGGGTTGTGCGTTGAACGTTTGCTTCGGTGGCTATGGGCGGTTTTAAGAGATTTGAATATCATCCAAGTTCCCACCGCGATGTGACCGGGTCAAATCTATAAACAGTGAGATTCCAAAAAACTACCGTATCCGGCTTACGGGGCGCAGCAAGCAACTGGATACGACGAGTTGCACGGCTGATTTGACATCCCAGCTCCGTACCCTGAACCTCCGACCAAGATGCTGCCGGACAGGGACGGATCGTTGGATGTCCATTCGGCGGTGTAGGTACACGAGTTCGCCCAAGGTGATTCCGCGATCCGGCCCATACCGGACATCCAGCACATTACGTTATAACCGTCATAAATACACTCGTGAAAGGCCGTTTGGATCCACATAGTTGCGGGGTTCAGCTGACCGCCTTTTGGAACAGCCGCCGTCTGGAAAAACTCATCCGTATTGCACATATGCGCGGTGGCTTTGTAGGTTGCTTGACATAAGGCGTTCATGCCAACGATGCCATGAGCGTTACCATCGGTCGAACCCTTCGACGGACCAACGTAATGGTACGTTGACACCGCCCCCGTAGTCCAGGTCTGTGCCTCCGCATTCATGCCGCAACAACAAATCAAACAAACAACTGCTGCCAACAATGCGAGCTTTCTCATTTTCGCTCCTCCTCTGTGATTATTAAAGTTGACGGTGCTGAGGCAGGAAATATCGGTGGACACTTTACTCTCAGTGCGACTCAGGCAACCGTCAGCGCTATAAGCGTTGTGACTCGCCTCGCTTCCCAGAACTGCCCGTTCCATATCGTCATCCTGACCTGAGATATCGCAAAACTGAAAAATAATTCTGGCAGTTTGAAGGAATTTGAATCTTACCATTTATGCCTCCCTGATTCGGGGGCTATCAAAAGGAAGGGGGCAAAGCAGGTGAACCTGGTGCTGAAATGATATTACAGTAACATTCCGGTTTTGCAAGAATATTTTTGAACAATGGGTCAAGGAGCAAGGTGCAAATTGACATGGGTTTCAGGTATGGGTTTAGTGGAGGTCGCCGATCGTGTTGCATTCTGAGAGGGTTCGAACTAATGACGCCGGACCAGGCATCTTCCCTCCGCTGAAATAATGCTTTCTCCCTACATATATGAATACATGTAAATTTCATCCACCATCTACTTTCAGCCAACTGATCTTAACTCAAATCGACATCGACACCAACGTCATTCAGCAAATGGGAGACCGAGCCATGATTATTCAAGATCCACGAATAAAAACGAAGTGTCCGGAGTGTGGAGGCGAGAATGTGAAATCCAAGCTGTCCTTTACCACCATCGTCGCATGGGTGGGGAGGATTCTGGGAGTCCCGACGGTTAAGATTTGGGAAAAGAAATGTGAGGAGTGTGGGAATGAGTTTCAGGTGTTTAGAAAGTAGCCTCAAAATCCCACTTAAGGCAGGCTTCAAACCTGCTCTCTACTCTACCCTTTCTCTAGGAAAAAGGCGCACCGATATTTCCTCCGGAATCGTCCTGTTCAACTGCAATGGTTTTGAAGAAGGACCCTGCGTTATTACTTAACCCACGACCAAATATCCCGCTTCCCGGTCTGACGCCCACCGGCCGTGCTGTCTCGCAGGACGCACTTGTTGGCCCAATCACCTCCCGCCTTGGGACCGTGCCAACTGGCCACCCGACATCCCTCGTCATTATAGCATGCTTCGCCGCAAGCTTGTTGATCATAACATCGAAATACTCTGATTTCATGACCAATGTAATTGACCTTATGCCAGTTGAACACATGTTCCGCGAAGGCTACGCAGCTAAAAGAGAATAAAACCACGAGAACGAGCAAAACAGGGTATTTCAGTCCTTTCACGATCCCCTCCTCCGATTGTGATTTTCCGTGCGTAACAACAAAAAGAACGCCGATCTTAACGTTAATCCTAAGGCCGATACGACAGATTGCTCCCCGAACCCACGCCCACCTTCAGAAATTCAGCCCTGCCACCACTTTTTCAAACGCACAATGCAACAAGTACATGTAAGGCAAAAAAAGGCGCAGCACAAGAGAAATCAGGGGTATTCTGTCTGTCTGTCTCGAAAAGTTCTTTAGGCCGCGCTTTCGAGTGGCGTCAGACTTACCTCGTAGCCCACGTTTTTTAGCCGGTTTACGAGGTAGGGCACGAGTCGTTTCGAGTTAAGTTTGTCAAAATAGTCCTTACCAAGGTCTGTTAGCAAAATTCTTGAACAACCCCAAAGCCCGCAGAAACATACAATTTCCCTATCGAATACGCAAGTAATAGGCCAATGAGACTGGTTTTTGCAATTGCAGGACACGCCTCCTTCCCAACAGTTGATTCGCTCGATTCCCCTGCCCCAGAGTATTCGATAGCGCTCAGGCGAATAGAAGGTATTATCCGGAATAATGCATCAACTTCTGTGCTCCGCATCCAACCTGCATGTCGAGATCGAATTTTTGCCTAAAAAACTTCCCCCTGCAGCTCCGAAGTCGGCAAAATCATACGATTTCCCGATCGACAGTGCAACAAATGTCTCAGTGGCACTGGTTTTTGCGATTTCAGACACACCTCCATCCCCGGAGTTTTGTAGCCCGCTTTCCGCCTGTCAGAGTGAAAGCGTTCAGGCGAATAAGATGCGATAATAGCGTGCGAAGGAAAAAGCAGACGCAATGTGTACATGCCACCTCCTTGCATGGTAGACCACCCTTGCCCCGACCTTCACGAGCCGCCTGATGATCGATCCTATAGACGGCTTGACGCTCTCGCCCCAGAACGCCGTATCCCAGATAAGGTGGACCAGCATTCTCAAAATCCCAGGATACCGTCCTCCTCATCGCATATGGGATTTTTGTCTTCAAAGTGGTTACATGAAAGTGTTTCTTCGATCAGGTGGCTGCGCCCATACCAACAGAATTCCTTGAATATCCCATCTGTGGCATCTGTTACGCTATCATAGGTCTCTTTCGATTTTCACACTTCTAAAATCCTTCTTCCCTGTGTTTCATTCTTATTATCCCATCCCCAAGCCTCAGCCACTCTGATCTCCGCCACAAACGGGACCTCTGGGATCATCCGTCCCAATGCCGCCTCCATCGACTTTTTCACAATCTCCCTCACCTGATCCTCTATGGCATCTCTGGCCTCGATTATTATCTCGTCGTGTTGTGTATGAACAATACGTGCATCAACTCCCTCCAGCCCACGGGAAATGAGGCACAGGGCCAATTTAAACCCATCGGCGCCATTTGCCTGGACGGGCCAGTTCAATAATGAGTTGTCCGTCACATCATCAGCGATTTTGATTACCCTGCCAATCCTTGTTCTTACTTGCTTCTCTGATTTTGCCCTTCCAACGATTGTCTGTCTCCACTTGAATATGCCTGCTAACTTGGAAAAATACCCGGCCACAAGTCTCTTAACCCAAGCAAGTTCCACCGAGCAACCTAATTTGGTTAATTCCTGATGGTTGCTGTAGGCCGATCTGCGGTTATTGAGGCCAAGCACGATCAATCCAGGATTCGGGAATGGGGAGGCAAGCACGTTATGATGTTTCCCCATACATTTTCAGTAGCCATGCCATGATTTGACAGGATCTCCCAAAGGCTTTGATTTAACCCGACAGGGACTTTCAGCCGGCCGGACTTAGGGACCGCCCATGTGGACATGGGTCATGATTTGGAAGTGAGAATACGCAAGACGATACTCGCCAGATCGAGAAAGAGGAGAGATCTTTGGAACTCTGGTAGGCCCCAGAATATCTACAGACACGATCATCAGGCGGTTTGTAAAGCTCATGGCCAGAATGGTCTACCACACCCGACAATGGTATGCCCATGTTGAGTCCGCTTTTCCTCTCGCCCGCTATTGCCAGATTCTATTCGCATAAGCTCGCCACCGAGCGGCACGGCAGGGCGAAATCACCAAGCGTGGGGTAGTGGTGTGTCTCAACATTGCAGAAACGTGTTCCCTTGACATTTCACTTGCGTATTTTTGTGGCAAGGTTGTATACTTTTTTTAGTCTCAGGCGCGCAAGTGAAGTTTTTTGAGGAAAGACCCGACCCAAAAACGCGGTTGGGACGTTTGGCACTGAAGTTGGTGCCTTATTCTGAATTACACTTCTTCTCTGAGCCACTGCCAACAGGCGAGATGAAGTCGCAGTGGGGCTGGAAATTGGACTATGCTGAAACACAAAAGACAAGCTTATAGAGCCCGATATCTCTTGTGAAATGTCGGAGTAAATAAATATGATAAACCGAATAAATCTCCGCAAGTTCTTCGCCGACCATCTTATAGTTACCTGTATACTGTTCGCCATTCTATATCAGATTATCGACATTACTCTCAATAACTTTATGACCACACATCTACATGGTGGATTCATTAATTATTACGAATCACCTTACGGTCAAGAAGATATAATTTGTTTTGTAGTAGTTATGTTTATATTTATAATGTTTGGTGTTATGCTTAGGAGCATAATTCGAGAAATCATTGCGGAGAAGAATGAAAAAGACTTTATTCTTAATAGAAATAAAAAATTTGCCTATTCAGTCATACATGATGTTAAAAATCCTGCAATTGGTATACACACCATGGCGATGTTGTTGAAAAAACAGTACGCAGAACACCTTGATGACAAGGGACAATATTATTTTGAAATCATGGAACACGTTTCTCAAGATATAATTACACTTATGGAAAATATTTACGTGTTTATCCAATCTGGTGAACACCAACTTGATATTGAGAATGTTAATATCCATGATGAACTTACAATAATTAGAAAAAGCATCGAGTCACTTTTGGAAATAAGGGGTATTAAATGGTTCCAAAAACCTGAGCATTTCCCAGAAATTAAGGCAGATCGGTTGTCCATAAATCGTATTTTTAGAAATTTGATAGATAATACATTAAAACATGGTGGGGATGACTTGAGCCAATTAAAGGTTGAATATCACAAAACCGACGAGTTTCACGAATTTTCCATCTGTGATAACGGATGTGGAATTGATGAACTTGTGCAGGAAACCGTTTTTGAAGTATTTAAGAGAGGTAAAACTTCAGCTAACGTTGATGGATTAGGGTTGGGTCTAACCACAGTCAAGGATCTGGTAGAAAAACATAGTGGCTCCATCTGGATGAATTCAATTTTGGGAAAAGGCACCATGTTTACTTTTACTATTTCCAGAAATCTCTGACAATGATTGATTGCGACCACAATAGCGTTAAGATCGCTGGGAGCGTATCGAGCACAACGAACCGCACCGTCACCCTTAATAACACGGGGACAGCAAATTCAACATAATGTGAAATTAAATGTTCTTGCCAATCCATTGAACTAACAGAACGGACCACCCATAACGCCCTACGATCTTAATATGTGGATTCCCTTGAACCGGCAACATGTGCGATGAGATCGGAAACTCGGGTGTGAAGCGCCTAAGATCGAATTGAAGCGACCACATTTTACAACCGACGCCGTCATGAAGCTAAGGCTGGCTTTGTCTACTTCTCTGCCCATGTCTTCCCAATCGTAACTTCCACCTCAACCGGAACTTTAGACAGGAGTTTAAGGAATCTCAGGGCACAAAAGGGTAATTGCTTTGCGAATTCGGTAAGTTATCAGTTCAATTTCTGTAAGACCCTACTGGCGATTTGGTAGCCTAAAGCTTTGAGTATCGCGGATTGATTTTCAGTGACTTCCTCGATGATCCTCTGCGGCCTGGACTTGCCTGGATACCAGCAGAGGCAGGAATGAAGCTTGCGCATTTGCTCCACCACGGAGGAGGCCGTTTTTGGAATCCCAGCCTGATGGAGCCGATTTTCCAGAATTCGAAGATAGGCCAGTGCGGCCATGCAGGTAAAGATATGGCAGCGAATCTTTCCGTCTGTCCAGTGCCGGATGGGAAGTACGCTCACCAGGTCGTCATCTTTTGACTGCCGGAATGCCTCTTCGACTATATGGCGGTCAAGGCTTGCTTTCACTATGTCATCGGTCGACCAATCGGTGTGGTCTGTGATGATGATGTTTCTCCCAAATTTTTCTATATACTTGCCAATTCGATAGTAATCTTTCCTGAAAACGAATTTCGGTTTTCCCTCCTCCTTCTCCAAGTCGAACTGATAAAGGTCATTTGGCAGGAAAAGCTTTCCACAGGCCTGCAAATAATTTTTCTCAAGATGATTTAGTTTATTCCATGGAGTCTTGCCGGATTTGGCCCTGTTGCGCAGCTCAAATAGTATTTCCTGGAGTTCGAGCATCTTGCTGTCGAATCTATATCTCTGCTTTGCGGCAGTTCTGGGATTATAGGTAACGACAACGGTCCTCTGTCGCCCCCAAAAGTCCCCCGTGCCGCGCCAAGCCTTTATTTGATCATCTTCTCTGTCAAGCCTTGCGAGCTCACGATTCTTCGGGGAATCAACAGGTTTGAAATCCGAAAGCTTTACACGGACAAACTCTTGGGCAAAGTGGGTAGAGTAGGTGGTTATGAAATGGAAGTGAGGCCTTTCATCGATTCTTTCAATATTTTGCTGAGCATTCATTCCCTTGTCAAAAACTATGGTGAGCTCGGCTCCAGGGTCTGCGAACTCGCGCATGGCAGAGAAAACCTCATCTATTATCCGCCAAAATACCTTGGAATCATGACGATTTCCTTCATACTCCCGGTAAAGGAGCGGAAGCCGGCCCTTCTTTGAAACCAGGAGCGCAAGCCCCACCTGCCTCAGCCAGTGTTTTCCGTCCTTGTTTTTTCCGCGCCTGGCAAGATCGGACTCCATCTGTGCGGCCATATACGTGTAATAATTGGTGGTGTCGAACAGAAAGCAATCCGAGCGGCACTCTGAGATCGCACGAACTTTTGAGAAAAATAACGAGGCTATCTGCTCGATTTGCGCCTGTGTGATCCTTTCCCATTTCTCCCAGTATCGTTGCGAACTGAGGGCCTCGATCTCAACAGGCCTGATTTGCTGAATAGCCGTGCTTTTATACCACTCGGGAAGAGTTCTTTTTGAGCAGGGATCAACCATCCGGTTGAGTACAGCGTAGAGAAAGTACTCACCAACCGAAGGCCCTTTCTCATTGCGTTTTCGCGGAACCACCGAGTCGACGATTGCTACAAGATCGATTTGGTTGGCGATCGAGTTGGCAAGCCAGAGCGCTCCGAACTCCTGCACCAAAATATTTTTGCAGATTCCCCTTTCGGCGGTAGCCATCTCCTTTATACGCTCAGGGCCGCCAAGATAGATCTGCTCAAGGACTTTGAGCTCCCCGCCGATCCTGCCCATCTCGCGGTAGTAGTAATAGGGTCTACCCTTTTTCATTTTTTTATGAATGTGCGCCATGCGGCAAATATGCATAGCAGGGTCTACTAAGTCAAGAGAAAAATGAGCAACCATCTAAAATTTTAGCAAATTTGTTTCGGCTTTCAAAGTTGAAGGAGGGTCTACGGGTGTATTGGCTGGAAGTGGTTGAATTTACAGATAAATCTCAGGGCTGGTGGATTGATTCCTTAAACTCCTGTTTAATGCCCATCAATCGAAAGAGTTGCCCTCGGAATTCAAGCCTGCATTGAGCTCAGAAAGAATGACAGCGGGGGATAGTGGTGTGTTCTGAAACTGCCCAGACCACCCTGCCGACATATCACTTGCATGTTCGATTGGGGCATCGTATAGTTTTGCGGGCTTTGAAGTTGTTCAAGAGGTTTTTTCGAGCAGAATCCGACCCTAAAATGCGGTTCGGATGCATAGCACGGAACTCGATGCATTATTCCAGATTAAGTGCATATGAAGCTTTGGCCGCCCAATGGCAAGTTTTATTAACAACCCCTCAAAGATCCACGAGCGCTGTACGGAGGAGGGGAAAGCCGTTTTCATCCAAATCAGGTAAAAACTTTAAGAAGACTTGTACGGGAGGAGATCATGAAAGTGTTTTTTAAAGAATTGATTGTTGCTTTTTGCGCCCTTTTTCTGTTTAGTGCAATTCCCGCTCTCGCGCAAAAGACCCCAGACGAACTGGCCAAAGAATCCGAGGATGCCTGCGTAGCCAGCGAATCCACAAAGCCAACCCCCCAGATGATCATGGACAAGGTGGATAAAGCGGCCGCTCTTCTGAAAAAGGAGGGTAAGGCGGCTTTCCCGAAATTCAGAGGCAAGGACAGTGAGTTCATTTTCGCGGGCACTTATATGGTGATCCAGGATTTGTCGGGTAGGGTTCTAATGCACCCGATCAAGTACAAAATGGAAGGCCAGAATATGGTCGACCTCAAGGATTCCAACGGGAAACTCTTTTTCATCGCCATTAACGAAGTCGCCAAAACCAAAGGGGCTGGCTGGGTAGACTATATGTGGCCCAAACCGGGAGAAGAAACACCTTCTTTGAAGGTATCCTATGTAAAATTGCTCAAAGCTAACGGGGAGGACATGGTAGTTCTGCGCGGCATATGGGATGTGCCTGCGGAAGAGGTGCAGAAACTCGTGAAATGATTTTAGTTCATAAGGGGATATCCATGATAGTTGTGTAAATTTGAGTGCCATGACTTCGTTTGTGGTGCCGAAAGCCGGCTAAGATGACCGAATGGAGTGAGTTTAGCACGTTAGCGAAGATTTTTTACATTCCGTCCCCAAAGCGAAATTATCATCCTGAATTATGTGTGAACATACCATAGACTCGATCATCAGGCGGCTTGTAAAGGTTCGCGCAAGAGTAGTCTACCATGCTGGAAAGTGGTGTGTTCTGAAATTGCCCAAACCGGTCCCGTTGACCTTTCTCTTGTGTTTTTGATTCGTATATGGGAAGGTTCTATTGCCTTGAAGATGTCCTGGGATCTTTTCAGGGTGTTGGACGAATCAAGAATGCCCTTCGAGATTCGTTGGTGGTCAGGTATGCATTATTCGGAATTATAGCACTGACGTACCCCTGTGGTGTCCAATGATAGTAGAGTATCCACCGAAATTTCCTGCATCAGCACCGTCAACTTTAACAATCACAGAGGAGGAGCGAAAATGAGAAAGCTCGCATTGCTGGCAGCGGTTGTTTGTTTGATTTCTTGTTACGGTATGAAGGTGGATGCCCAGACCGTATCCCACTACGTTGGTCCGTCGAAAGCCCTCACGAGCGGGGCGGTTGCGGGAGGCCCACTCGGCATGAACGAGTTATGTGTACAAACGTACGGGTCCACAGCGTATATTTGCAATGTGAAAGAATTCTTGCACACCGCGACGCCAACGAAAACGACGTTAAATAAGGGGTCGGTTCCCAACGCATTGTGGGCCAATCCAGAGTTTGAGAACTGTACATATGACTCATCCAGCGACCAAGTTAATTGCGTGGTCCCCGGATTAAATTTCGGATTAAAAAGCGCGTTGTTCCCGCCCAATGATCCATCTGTGAACTGTAAGTTTTGGAGCGTCGCGGAGGGTACTTACCAAGGCACTGTAGTGTATGTTGGCGCGTCCGGGACATACGAGCGATGGCCGGCAACCCTATTCCCGTGTAGTAGTTCGTTTCCCATTGCGTGTTGCAAGCCGTAAGCCGGCGCGGGATGATGAGATTGCCAGCGTTTGTAGATATGATCCGGCCGCATCGCCCCGGAAACTTAGGGTTCATCCGGCTAACGAGTACCTCTGTGTATGAAGATGGTAGAGCCGTAGTTTAAAGTACTCAGAATCCCGGAATCCGTAAGCCTGCCTTTTGAGGGTCTTGATTTTATTGA
>Ga0187890_10002830_pt1 | contig 12057 bp, 14 predicted proteins | sample June2016WEW_21_1_FD_133005 | JGI IMG/M metagenome (GOLD analysis project Ga0187890, IMG submission 133005) | Peatland microbial communities from SPRUCE experiment site at the Marcell Experimental Forest, Minnesota, USA - June2016WEW_21_10 | ecosystem: Environmental > Terrestrial > Soil >... | reverse complement strand
TTACGGTGATAGTCAAGACAGGCACTGAGTCATTATCGGCACCGTGCACAGATCATTGAGGCCAACCCGAAGCGGTCGACCGGGCTCCGCAACCCTAGGCCTCCGCCCAGGCTGTATCACCCGGACCAGAGCGCCCGATCCCGATCCGGTGGCGCACGGGATCCCCGATTATGGCCGCCTGTTGTGGTCGCCAGGGCGACTCAAACCCAGTCGGTACTGCGCATCGGTCCCGTCATTCGTAGTGGAACACCAGCCCTCGCCACGCATCTGTTTCGGCCACGAGGCCCCAGGTGAGGTCAACGAACACTCGCAGCATTCCCAGTGCTATTTCCAGGGAGGTGTACTCGGCTGTGACTGCAATCCCGCATTCAACCTGAACCCGAAACGCCTTCGTCTGTGGGGTGAGTGAACCCCCTTCAGAGACGGAGTTTTCTCCGACCTCCACCGTCTCGATCAAGACGTTGATATCTCCGCCCATCCGCAATTCTCCGGTGGTTGACCACTTGCCCGAGCGTTGGAGGGCGCTTTCCACGTTGCTCACAAAGGCATCATGAGTTAGACGACCAGGCTGCCACGGACGCCCATTCAGGACATCTGGGTCGAAGTGCTTGGCATAGAAATCTGCGATAGCTCGTTCTGGCATCCCATCAATGATGGCCGAGCACGACCTGAAGCGCCGAATGCCGGCGGTCCGGCGATGCCGGCACGCGGTCCGGCGACACCCAGGTTCGGGTGACCCAATTTCCCTCATGGCGAACAATCGGGATCCCCGAATATGCGCGGCCCGACGGTGAAGCATCCTGTCAGACATGGACCGGCAGTACCCACTCAGAAATGTCGGGTGCGCCCCGGGAAGGCATGACACTCAAGACTCGCCCGGTTTCGGGACTTGGATCCAGCCGATGTCGTCCAGGCACCGGTGCCGAAGACCGCAGTTTGGGAGGGCGCGTCCGGTAAGGCTGGATGGTTGACATACAGCCTCGAATCCGTTGGGGAGGAAATTGAGATTGCGCATCGGTCCGACGAGTTCTCTTGGTACGTAGAGGCGACCGTGTAGGCAAGTCGGACAGGCACACTCGACCATGCCGACGGGATGTCGATCGAAATCCCCGACTGCTACTGATCCAATCTCAGTGCCTTCCGATGAGAAGGCCCTCACCACGGGTTCGATGTCTTCGGGCCAGATGATGCCGATGCAACCCGGCCCGTTGGACACGTCTGCGTGTCGGATATCTCCGGGCCGCTCAACCGTTACGAGGTGCACTTCCGGGCTGCATCTCACGACGACGTCTCGCATTCGGCCGCTACAGCCGCCCTGCGAGCACCAGATGACCTGGTCACCGTCTCCCGGCGGCTCGCCAGGTCGCTCGAACGCTCCGCTACCCCCGCCGCCCGTGCCGCCCTGCCATTCCCACCGTCCATTTCGATTGACGAACCAATAAGTCTGAAGCCGCCCTCGTTGGCTAGCCACGACGAACCCAAGATCCTCATAGCGGTCCACGTCCATGGGTTCGAAGGGCATCACCGGCGCTGTCTTATGGGTGGGCCAGGACTGATCCGCTCGAAGGGCTTTCTTTGCCCGCCGAGGGTCCTGGTCATGGGCAAACTCGACGGGACCGGGCCTCCGCCTTCGAGAGAGCATCCCGACAATCCTCCCACCTCAGCGGGAGATCAGCCGTACGGAACTGCCGAGACCAGGGTCCCGATGGGGCGCATTACCCGACCAGGTGCCGAGCGGGAGCATCCGTTTTGGCGGTGCACCAGATCCCCGAGTATGCGTGCCCAGATCCTCCACTCGTTGTCGCTATTGGAGTCGGCTTACCGCTTGCCTGTTGGGAGCCCTCGTCGGAGCCCACAACTCGCCCGGCAATCCAGAATCCCAATGCAGTCAGGCAGAACCCGATCATCGATAACAGGTCACTCACTCCCTGCCGCCGCAGTCCCACGTGTGGGTGTCGATGCGCTTCGATCAGTTCGTTGAAGAGCCCCAAATAGGCAACCCCGAGTACAAGACAGGCCAAGGCAACCAACCAAAGGACGAGCCGCATTCCGGGATAGGCATCCTTCGTTTTGAATAAGTTGTTCAGCCACGCCCAGGATGCGACTCCCAATAATGCGTAGCCGAACGCCGTCACGATCCAGTAGAAGTTCTCGCTACCGGGAAACTCCGAAGAGAGCGCGAGGAAAAGCGGTAAGGGGCCGACACCCACCAGAATGAAGCCCAAACCGACCAGGATTTTCGCCAAGCTCAACGAGGTGGGCTTCACTTCCACGAGATTACTTGGAATAGAAATGAGCGTTCAGGATGGCCGACGTTGACCAGGCGAAACCCGCCGCCCAGGCACCCCGGGCGGGGTGGGGCAGCGCATAACACCGAACGGGGGTACCGGTCTGACCAAGATCGGGTGATCGGGATCCCCGAGTACCGGTCGTCCAAGCGCCGCTCGGCTCCGAGGGGCATACTCGTCCAGTGAGTGTGGGTCGGGCCAGGCGCCTCGTTCTTTGGGCGATTCCCATGGCGTTGTGCGCGACTGCTGCGTGCTCGGCGTCAACACCATCGACGTCCGTGACCACCGCACCATCTTCCACCATCGTGACGGAGAACTTCCAGGTGGTGAGCTACCACGGCGTCCACGTGAAGGTGCCCGTTCGGTGGCCCGTCGTGGATGGCGTGAAGACCCTCCTTTGCCGTGGCCCGTTTCCTGCCATCCCGACAGCCTTCGTCGGCCCGCAACCGAATGCCGCGATCAGCTGCGGAGCGACTCAGCTGGTCTCACCCGCCAGAGATGGCGTGTGGCTGCAACCGGGAAGCCCTCCACCCGACACGCAGCGAGTGACCACGTCCATGAATCAGATCGTGCGTGAACAAAACGCCCCACGGTTCAAGTACGTCTGGTACCACGATGTCCTGGTCCAGATCGGGATCGACCGTGACCCGAAACTCGCCTCGGCGATCCTCGATTCGATCGGCTTCACCTTGGGAATGCCTGACACTCCAACACTCGATGTCTGCGCCCTTTCACAGGATCCCAACGCTATGCCGACACCCGAGCGGCTCATAGAACCGCTCGTTCTGAATAGCGGCAACGTGATCCTGGATCCGCCAGCACCGTCGGATCAGGCGATCATGACAGCCACCAAAGCGTGGAACGAGAGCGGGCCAAAGAATCCCTACGAGCAGTACCGGCTGATCCTGGCTCGGTATTCTGCGAGGCTCCCAGCGAGCCAGAGCCCCAACGGCTCGTTGACACCTTTCAGCCAGAACGTGCTTTCCTGGGTCATCTACCTGTCGCCGTCCAGCCCGACGATCGCTGGGTGTGGTGGTTGGGGCGTCACTGTCTTCAATGCCCACACCGGGCAGGCGATCACCTCAAGTGGTTGGTACCGAGGGCCGTGATGCGGCCCGGGTTCGACTAGCGCAAAGGCGGGTCTGGGGAGTCGATATCACCCTGATTCATGATTGGGGCGACGCTGAGCTTCGGTTCTAGCGTCACGGGAGCTTGGCGGCCTGGCTCTGTAACACCTGATTCATGATTGGGGCGACGCTGAGCTTCGGTTCTAGCGTCACGGGAGCTTGGCGGCCTGGCTCTGTAACACCCTGCCGCCTGAGGGTTGGCCTCAAGTAACGAAGTGTCAGCCGCCGAGTTCCTTGGCCACGGCGTGGCTCGAAAGAGGCGAGCAGAAACGGGTCTCATCAGGATTGCCCGACGTGGCTCCCACCAGCGACAGGGAGGAACACGATGGTGCTCATTGGCATCGACCCACACAAGGCAACCCACACCGCCGTGGCGGTCGACACACAAGAGACGGCACTGGCCGAGCTGACGGTGTGGGCTTCCCCCGGTTTGACGGACATCCAACATCAGGGGCGCGGCCCCGGAAAGGATGTCCAAAATGGAGACCATGGAACGGAAGAAGCCCCGTCCCCGTCGGTCGTTCACCCCGGAGTTCAAGGCTGACATCGTCGAGCGTTGCCGAGCCGGCGACCGCACGATCAGCCAGGTGGCCCGGGACTTCGACCTGACAGAGACGGCGGTTCGGTCCTGGGTGAACCAGGCCGAGATCGACAACGGCGAGCGCGACGGCCTCACCACCGAGGAGCGCCAGGAGCTGACGAAGCTGCGCCGGGAGAACCGGCGTCTTCAAGAGGACGTTGAGATCTTGAAGCGAGCAACAGCTTTCTTCGCGAAGGAGACCCGGTGAAGGCCCACCCCTTCATCGAGGCGGAGAAAGTGGCAGGCCACAGCGTGAAGCGCTGCTGTGAGCTGCTCGAGGTCTCCCGTGCCGCCTTCTACGAACGCCTGGATCCCACCGCCTCGGCCAAGGAGCAGTCCGATGCCGCCCTGGCCGAGAAGATCGAGGCCATCCACACCGAGTCCAAGGGCACCTATGGATCGCCCCGGGTGCACAAGGCCCTCCGCAAGCAGGGGGTGGCGTGCGGCAAGCGCCGGGTGCGCAGGCTCATGCGCCAGGCCGGCCTCGAGGGACGGTGCAAGCGGCGGTGGCGCAAGACCACCATCGCCGACCCGGCCGCGGAGGCGGCCCTCGACCTCATCCAACGCGCCTTCGGACCCAGCGCCGAGATCGACCGCCGATACGTCGGCGACATCACCTACATCGCCACCTGGGAGGGGTGGGCGTATCTAGCGACGGTCATCGACCTGTCGTCGCGCCGGGTCGTCGGTTGGGCGCTGGCCGAGCACATGCGCACCGAGCTCGTCTCCGACGCGCTCACGATGGCCTTGGCCACCCGCGGCCCGTCAGAAGGAGTGATCTTCCACTCGGACCGAGGGTGCCAGTACACGAGCGCCGACTACGGCAAGCTCGCCCGGCTCAACGGCGTCGTGCTGTCGATCGGGCGCAAGGGCGAGTGCTGGGATAACGCGGTGGCCGAGAGCTTCTTCGCCACCATAAAGCGAGAGCTCATCGACACCCGGTCGTGGCCCACGCGAGAAGGTCTGCGCCGGGCGGTGTTCGACTACATCGAGGGCTAGTACAACGTTCGCCGGCTCCACAGCTCACTGGACTACTGCAGTCCTGTCGAGTGGGAAGCTCTCCACCGCAACGCCGACCGTCAGGCGGCATGATTAACACAAGCAACCTGTCCGTCGAACCGGATCAAGCCCAGTGAAGGCAGACCGTCACCAGGTCGAGCGCCTCCTCAAGTGGGCGATCGACTTTCCAGAGAGACGCTGGGCCGTCGAGTCGGCCAACGGACTCGGGTTCTTGTTGGCCCAGCAGCTCGTGGCTGCCGGCGAAGACGTCGTCGACGTCCCGCCCACCTTGGCGGCCCGGGTCCGGGTGCTCGGGTCGGGCAAGACCCAGAAGAACGATCCCAACGACGCCTTGTCCACCGCCATCGCGGCGATGCGGGCCAAGAGACTGCGCAGCGTCGTGGCCGAGAACCACGGAGGCGTCTTGCGCCTGCTGGTGGATCACCATCACGACCTGGGGTCGCTGCGCACCCAGGCCGTGTGTCGGCTCCATGCCCTGGTGCGGTGCTTAGTCCCTGGTGGGACGCCACTTCGGCTCTCGGCGGCCCGTGCTGGCGTCGTGCTGCGCAGTGTGCGACCGACGACCGCGGTCGATGCCGAGCGAAAGCGCATGGCCCTTGGTCATGTGGCTGACATCAGACGCCTCGACGCCGAGATCGCCGCCTCCAAGGCCCGCATCGTCACCGCGGTGGCGGCATCGGGCACGACCGTGACCGAGCTCTATGGCGTGGGCCCGGTGGTGGCCGCCTTTCTCATCGGCCACAGCGGCGACATGGCCCGCTTCGCCAACAGGGATCACTACGCCTCGTATAACGCCACGGCACCCATCGAAGCCTCGAGCGGTCCGAGGGTGCGACACCGGCTCAACCCCCGGGGCAACCGACGCCTCAACCACGCCATCCACGTGATCGCCATCTGCCAGATCCGCCACCCGACCGACGGGCGGAAGTACTTCGATCGCAAGGTGGCCGAGGGCAAGACCACCAAAGAAGCATTGCGCGCCCTCAAGCGCCAGATCTCGAACGGCGTGTATCGCCAGTTGGTCATCGATTCCGGCAGGTGACATAGCGGACCCGGGAGGGCAAGTAGGGGCGACTCCTATGGCCAGCGCGACCGGCTCACACCCTGATACCGGCTCTTCGGTTCGGCCACTTCCCGGATCCAGCACAACGATACGTGCGGCCGACGGCCGGTGCTCCAGCGCGCCCAAATTGCCCCTCTTGACAGAAAGAGGCTTCGCTACCGGAGTGCTTGATGGCGCCTCAGGCTGCTCAGTGTTGCCGGTTCTGCGCAACCGGGACTGTCAGAGCCACCTGGTGACACCGACCGATATCGCCGACCCCATCGGCGCTGGATGGCTGGCCCTTCTTATTTTCCCAGGCCGATGAGGGTGAGGAGGTACCGCCGGCCTTCGGGCCGGCGGTTTCCCTTCGAGCCCTCAGAACCGATCAGATTCGCGTGTCCAGACTTGCCAAAATCAGGCCGGACGCGTTTCTCAATGCCCGATCGCTGATCCACAGACTCACTCTGTCCGCAATACGCCGGCCGGTCGGGACTGCACGACACTGCGCGCCGGCCATAAGGCAACAACGATGGCGACCAGCAAGAAGACAGGAACGGCGAGGAGCACCACGGTCAACCAGAACGGCGCCACATAGACCAACGGGACGCGATCGGCGACGCCGGCCCAGGCCCATCGGGCCACCACCACCCCCAACGGGAGGCCTATCGCCAGGCCGACCGCCGCGATGACGATCGCCTGGGAGTACACGACCAGCCGGGTTCCCGCGCCGTCGAGGCCGATGGCCCGCAGCACGGCGAAGTCCCGGCGCCGCGACCGCCCCGAGACCACGAGAACATAGGCCAGGGCGGCGACGGCCAGGGCGCCCAGGCTGATGCCGAGCAGGTTGGGTAACAGCTCGACGTTCTGGAGATTGACCAACTCCAGCGGAATAGTCGGCGGGCTCACTTCCGATCCCAGTCGCGAGTCCATCCCGCCGAGTGCTTCGACGAAGCGGACGTCCGGATTCGAACCGGGGGGGAGGCTCTGGTACTGCTGCACGTATTCGGCATCAGCCAACGCAATGGACTCAGCCCCACCCGCGGCCGGAAAGCGGACTACCACCAGTTCGTCATAGGAGGCCGGCGAGTTGGGAGGCACCAGCGCGTCGAGGCCACGTGGGGTCAGCCACAGCCCCTCATCGAACTCCGAATGCACATCGGCCGGGAGTAGCACTTCACCCACGATGTGCACACGGGCCCGGTGGGCAACGGTGACCCAGTTGCCGATGTGCACCCCGAGCAGTTCGGCCGTCCCGGGCCCGATATCGGCTTCATCGCCCGCGTGGGGAGGCCGCCCGCTCAGGGTGGTAAGCGAAATGGGAGGAGACTGCTTTCCGTCGTCGAGGACCGAATAGGCGGGAGCACCCACGCCATCGATGTCGAGCACGTCGCGTCGAACCACAGCGAGTGCCGATCCCGGCGCGGCGTGGCGTACCTGGGCTAGCAGGTGCGGTGTCACGGAGGTGGGCGTCACTGCATCGGGCGGCGGCGTCACCGTCATCCCCCAGCTCACCCCCACGAGCCGCGGATTGGCCAGTGTCGTACGGATGGCGTGGTCCACCGTCAGGGCACTGACGACACCGATCACACCCACGATGGCACCCACCAGCGCGGGCAGCGTCGGGAGATTTGTGGCGCCCGACCCGCGTTCAAGGGCCATCTGGGCGCCGAGCCCGACAGGCAGGGGTCCCCTGCGACGCAGCCAAGCGACAATGGCAGAGCTCCGTCGCTCCACGAGGCGAACCTCCCGGCGTGCCGTGAGCAGTCCCACGATCCACGTAGCCGCCACGAGGATGAGGAGCGTCACCGCCAACCCGATGCCGAGCACGAGCCAGTCGGCATGGACACCAACATCAGGATCGATGTCGCGTGCCTCGCCGATGGGGAACAACGGCGAAAGAGCGACGGCACCCACGCCGGCCACCACCGCGGCGCCCACCACCGTGGGAATGTGCGAGAGCACCGCGGCCGTGGCCACGTCACGCCTCGTCATTCCCATAGCCCGAAGCGCGCCTGCGTCCTGTCCGACGAGCGACGCGGACCGCAGGAGCACCTGGGCCACCAGCAGGCCGCCGGCCACAGCAAGGGCGGCCGCGAGCATCGAGAGCGACAGACGCTCGACGGCCAGGGTCGTCGTAACCCGCCGGCTGGCGCTGTGCAGATCGAGCACGGGCACACCCGGCGCCACCAGTGCGTTGGCGTCGCGGCGAAGTGCTGCCATGTCGGCCTCGCCGTGCCGGAGGCGGACCATGGCATTGTCAGCGAGGAACATGTCACTGCGGTAGTGGGCGATGACGCCCGGTGATACCAGCGCCCCCGGAGTGAAGAGGAACTCGTCGATGTCTTGCACGATGCCGGTGATGTGCAGGTCGACCTTGGCCCCATGCGCGGGACCGGAGGTGTCGGTCTGGTCAGGGGCATAAGCCGCGAAGGGGACTACGTCGCCAACCTTCAGGTGCTCCACCGCCGCCGCCTGCGCGTCGACCACCATCTCGTCGTCGGACCTGGGATCGAACATACGCCCCGACAGGACCACCGGCCGGTCCACCATGCCCAGCCACCGGCCATCGTGGGACCCGAAGAAGATGGCGGGCTGCCCATTGGATGTCCCGAACATCAGATCCCAGGGCGCCAATTGGGCCACTTCGGGCTGGCGTTCAAGAGAGGTCCAGCTGGGGTTGGCGACGCCGCTCTGGCTGGCGAACACCACCGCGTCCATGGCGTTGGTGGCCGTCTCCAGGCGGCTGAGTGCGGTGTCGGTGCGCCGGGAACCGGCGGCCGCTGCCATGGCCAGGGCCGAGGTGACCCCGGCCAGTAGGGCGAGGACGAGCAGCGACCGCCACCTTCGTCGCATGTCACCGCCGGCCCAGACGGCTGCGCCGCGCAATCTGCCCACAGAGGCAAGGTAGGGGGCGAAGACCCTGGTAACAAGAGTGCTGTCACCGGTAGATCCGGGGTGTCACCACGAGTGTCGCCAGGTGGGGCGAGGCGGGGATTCAAGCCGAGCACCCTGCTCACCGTCGGCCTCGTCGTCGGGCTTCGCCATAGAGGCAAGCTCAATCTCACGAACAATCACATGTCCGCTCGGCTGACACCCCCTCTTATCAGGGCTGATGCAGGATTCCGGGGTTGGAGTCGTCCAGCGCCCGACCGCTATCGCCAAAGCCGCGAATGCAGATTCGGTCGCTGATCGGCCAGACCCGGTCTCTCCGGGTACGAGAGGCATCCCGAAGTCTGCGGCTCATAGAACTCCCCGGCGGCAGACCGCCCGACGAACCGATGCAATACGGGCTCAGCGATAGATGTTCACCGTATCTTGTAGTCCCAGGGTCGATGCCGGGGCGCGGCCGGTCGACACCAGGATGAAAGTCATGGCGTCGCCAGTGATCAGAGCACCGGCTCCCCCCGACACCGGGAATTCGTCCAGACCCTCTAGCTTCAAGGTGGCGGGTCCCCAGCCCTGGGTGGTGAGGACCTGCGCGATGTGCGACACCGAGGGCAGCAGGCCGTCACCGGCGACGGTCGACTGACCGAGCCCGGCTCGGATGTCGTCAGCGTGGAGGAATGTGTCGAACCACAGCGACTCGAGACCGAAACCAAGGGTGGTCCCGTTGCCCTGGGGGCCCTCGGCATTCCAGGCGTCGTCGTCGAATGCCGCCACTAATGCACCAGCGGTCTCGGCCACGCCCTGCAACTCGTCGGCGAGCTCGCCGGGGGCCTTGCCGCGGCGCTCGTCGACCTGGCGCTGGGTCACCTCGGCGGTCCCCAGGCCCTCAAGGCGGAAGCTGGTCACGTCGGCAAGTTGCCCCACCACGTGACCGGCCACGTCGGCGACGCGCCAGCCCGCGCAGCGAGAAGGCGTCTCCCACTGTTCGTCCGACAGGCCGCGCAGCAGCTCGATGAAGCTCTGGTACTCGGCGGTCATCCCCGGCACGACGACGGTCCGGCTCAGCGTCATCTCCAACCCTCCTTGGTGCCCCGCACGCGATAACGTGCAATTGGCATGTAACTTACATGCACCTTGCACGTATGGTCAAGAGGCAATCCCCCACACCACGCCGTCGCACGCAGACCGAGCGCTCCGAAGCGACGCGCTCGGCGCTGATGGCGTCGGGGCGCAAGCTGTTCGGGAGCAATGGGTACGGCCGCACGGCGCGTGAGGAGATCGTGGCCGACGCCGGGGTGACACGCGGGGCGCTGCAACACCATTTCGGCGACAAGCAGGGGCTCTTCCGGTCCGTCTACGAGGAGCTCGAACAAGAGCTCGTCGGATCCACGGCCCAGGCGGCGATGCAGGTGGGACACGAGCATCCGCTCGAGATGCTGCGGGCCGGGTGCCAGGCCTATCTCGACGCCATGCTGGATCCGGCGGTGCAGCGCATCTGCGCCGTTGATGGTCCGGCCGTGCTCCCAACTGACGTTCGAAGCGAGATCGCCGATCGGTACGCATTGGCGCTCGTACGCGAGGTCGTGCAGTCGGCGATGTCACAGGGGGAGATCCAACGAGCCCCCTTGGAACCGCTCACCCGCATGCTGCTCGCCAGCGTCATGGCGGCCGCCCAATACGTCGCCACGGCGGAGAACTCGACGAGCGCCCGTCGCGACGCCGGGAAGACCGTCGACGTGTTGCTGAGCAGCCTGACACCCTAGGACCGGCCTTTGCGGCGAAGAGGGCGAGGGGCGCTGTGTCGCCACCCTTTGCCTCCCTCGGTCGCCGTCTTTCGCGCCGTCAACCCCGAGCGGAACTACCGCTTCCGAAGCCCCTGTCCTCGCCCTGGCGACACTCCTCGTCGGTAACGCCGTGCGATACTTCGGGATGCGCGCCTTCAATGCAGGTGCGGCGTCGGTCAGAATCTGGAGGGACAGTTCAGGATCGTCGAGTCGGACGGCGGAGACCGATCTGATCAATGCGGCCGAATCTCCCTTACGGTGACGCCTGTGAAGGTTGCGGACACCCTTGGACCATACGTTCCGAACACGAGCACCGGAACGTATCCGCCTACCTGCTGGTGGATCTGGTCCCCGATGGCTCCAACCTTGATTCCATCGACGTACCCGGCCAACTGGGTTGTCTCTGCACCGGATGTCGAGGCGGTTATGACACACGTCAGCTGCAGTGATACCGCTGTCCCAAGAGGTGCGGTTGTGCCCGAAAGCAGCGTTTCGACGGCGCCGGGGACCCGTGCCTCCTCGACGTACCACTGGCCGTCAGGGTATGTGACCAGTTGGTACACAAGCGAAGGAGAGATGCCGGAAGCGGATTGGCAACCGACGCCGAGAGAGACGTTCTCGTTTGGGTAATCGGTCGCGCCAGTCTCGATCGACATTCCACCTTGAGGAACTCCATACGGAGTCAAGAGGGCGTGGTGGACTCGTGTCCAACCCGTCACCCGGTACTGGCCGTTCGACAAGGTGATGTCCGTGTTGGCGTTCACTAAGCCAGTGTCCCAACCTTGGGAGGCTCCGAAGCTGCTCGCGTAGACGACCTTTCCGCTGTGTTGGCCGAATGAACCGGAAGGCCCGATCGTTGATCCGATCGGCGCCGAGGTGGTCGAACGTGTCGCCACTAGCGCAAGACTGAGGATGATGATCGCGACGGCTTCCAGTATGGCGGCGCCGACGGCCAACCACAGTCCTACACGATGACTCTTGCCCGTGGGCGGCGCAATATACGTGCCGACAGGGCCCCATTGAGATGGAAAGGGAGCGTCAGAACTCGGGGGATGGACGTCTCTATCTGTGTATGTCGGAGCGGTCGGTTCGTGGGCCACCGCGCTCGGTTGAAAAGCGCCAAGAGGAGCGGCTTCGGGGACGCTGGGCGTAGTCCCAAATGGCGGATTGACGACTGCTGTTTCCACCGAAACGACGCCAAAGTCGGACACATATTGCGTTAGAGCGGCGCCATCGTGATAACGGAGTTGATGTCGACCGGTCGGGTCCTGACCCCAACCCGCAGCGTTCCTACCATCGGTCATTTGCGTGTCCTCTCGGGCGCGCCGTC
>Ga0187890_10002827_pt1 | contig 12065 bp, 8 predicted proteins | sample June2016WEW_21_1_FD_133005 | JGI IMG/M metagenome (GOLD analysis project Ga0187890, IMG submission 133005) | Peatland microbial communities from SPRUCE experiment site at the Marcell Experimental Forest, Minnesota, USA - June2016WEW_21_10 | ecosystem: Environmental > Terrestrial > Soil >... | reverse complement strand
CGGCGCGGGCGGACAGGCGGGACAGGGAGACGCGGCCAATCTGCTGAAGCCGGCGCTGGCACGCGGGGAACTGCGCACCATTGCCGCGACCACCTGGTCGGAGTACAAGAAGTACTTCGAGAAGGACCCGGCTCTGGCCAGAAGGTTCCAGGTTGTCAAGGTTGAAGAGCCTACGGAGGATGTTGCCTGCACCATGATGCGGGGCATCAAGGCGTCGCTTGAGAAACACCATAATCTGCGCATATTGGATGAGGCGGTTACAGCGACGGTTAGATTGTCGCATCGCTATATCGCCGGCCGGCAACTGCCCGATAAGGCGGTTAGCGTGCTGGATACGGCCTGCGCGCGGCTCTCGCTGGGGCAGAACTCCACTCCTCCGCGCCTGGAGGATATTCTGCGCCGGATCGACGCGCTCGAAGTGCAGCAGCGCATACTCGAACGCGAGACGAAGATAGGCGCCGACCACGCCGAGAAACTCGGGGAGATAGAGACCCAGCTAGCCGCCGCCAAACAGGAACGCGATATTCTCAATGAGCAATGGGAGAAGGAAAAGACCCTGACGGAAAAGATTCGCGGGCTGCAAGAGGGCCTGGAATCTCCCGAGAAGAAGGACGCCGAGGCATCGGCGAAGGAGGGCGAGGTGCGGGCCGAGTTAGCCCAGCTTGAAGTTGAGCTTGCCGCGCTGCAAGGCGAGAAAGGCATGATGCGCGTCTCGGTGGATGCACAGATCGTCGGTGAAGTTATCTCCGCCTGGACTGGGATTCCGCTGGGCAAGATGGTGCGCAACGAGATCGATACCGTGCTCACGCTGGATGAGCATTTGAAGAAGCGCGTGATCGGACAGGACAAGGCGCTGTTCGCCATTGCGCAAAGGATTCTTACCTCGCGAGCCAGCCTTGACGATCCGGTGAAGCCGGTGGGAGTCTTCCTTCTGATTGGACCGAGCGGAGTCGGCAAGACGGAGACGGCCATCGCGCTGGCCGACGTTCTGTACGGCGGCGAACGCAATATGATCACCATCAATATGTCGGAGTTTCAGGAAGCCCATACGGTTTCGACCTTGAAGGGATCGCCTCCGGGATATGTGGGCTACGGCGAGGGAGGCGTGCTGACCGAAGCGGTGCGGCGCAGGCCCTATTCCGTAGTGCTGCTGGACGAGGTCGAAAAGGCGCACCCCGATGTGCTGGAGCTATTCTTCCAGGTCTTCGACAAGGGCAGAATGGAAGACGGCGAGGGCCGCGAGATCGACTTCCGCAACACCATCATTCTGCTCACCAGCAACGCGGCGACGGAAACAGTGATGAAGCTCACGGCCGATCCTGAGACGATGCCCGACAGTCAGGGCATGTTACAGGCTCTCAAGCCGGAGCTGAACAAGATATTCAAGCCGGCGTTTCTCGGCAGGCTGCTGATCGTGCCTTACTTCCCGGTGCGGGATGAGGCTCTCAAGCAGATCATCCGGCTGAAGCTGGGCAAGATTCAGAAGCGCCTGGCGGAGTCGCACAAGATCGCTCTCGTTTATGACGACGTGCTGGTAAACGAAGTGGCTGGGCGATGCACTGAAGTCGAGAGCGGAGCCCGGAACGTCGATAACATTCTCTCCAATACGATGCTGCCGGATCTGTCGCGCCAGATTCTCTCGCGGATCGCCGAGGGGGCGGTCGCGGAGAGGGTAAGCGTCTCAGTCAAGGACGGCGAGCTGACTTATGCATGGGATGCCGCTCCTCAAGCGGAGAGCGTCGCGGCGGAGGTCTAACGATCGTTTCTCTCGATAACCGCGGCAAGGGACAGGCAGGTTTGGCATGGCAGTTTCAAAGCAGACAGACCGGTTGATGCAGTTTTCAAGCCCGCTGGGCAAGGACGTGCTGCTGATTGAGTCGCTCGAAGGCGCGGAAGGAATTTCGCGCCTCTTCGAGTATCATGCCGAGTTGCTCGCGGCCGCGGGTACGAATATCGATCTCAAGTCGATCGTCGGTTCCAAGGTCGCCGTTGCAATCGCTCTCAGCGATGTCCAGGGATCCAGGTGGATCAACGGGATCGTCGCGTCGTTCGAGCAGTGCGCGGGCGACGAGGATTTCGATGTTTACCGGGCGCGGATCGTCCCGTCGATGTGGCAGATGACATTGAGCTCCACCTGCCGCGTCTTCCAGAACAAAACGGTCCTGGAGATCGTGAAGGCAGTCATCGGAGACTATGGATTGTCCTTGTCGGACCAGACCAGCGGATCCTACAAGCCACTCGATTACTGCACCCAGTACTCGGAGTCGGATTTCCATTTTGTCTCGCGGCTGCTGGAAGAGAGCGGCATCTTCTATTGGTTCGAGCATACCGACCAGGACAACAAGATCGTCCTGGGAGACAGCAGAAACGCCTATCAGGACTGCCCGCTGTCGGCTTCAGTCCCGTATGCCCTGAATGTGAAGGGACGCGAGGGAGCCTACGGGGCGCGAGTTACCGAGTTCACCGCGACCTCAACCATGGTTTCAGGCAAGCACTCGACGGCGGATTATAACTTCCGCCCCTTTGCCCGCGTCGATGCGCCGGACAAAGACAGCACAAGCCAGTTCGGCAAGAATGCCTATGAGCAGTACCTCTACTCCGCCGGGGAAGAAGGCTACCTGAAGGCCGCCGATACGCAATCCAGCAAGGCTCTCGAGACCGTGTTCCTCGAGGCGCGGGCGCTGGCTTCCGATGCCACGGCGGAGGTCTATGGCGGCGCCGGCAATCTGCGCTCCTTTTGCGCGGGTTATACGTTCACACTCACCGAAAACCCGCGCACGGCGTTCAACCGGAAATACCTTCTGACCGCTGTAACTCTCCATGCGGACCAAGTTCCGCCATATCGAACCAGCGACGCGGCAAATCGGATTGAATACAGTAACCGATTCACGGCGGTTTCCTCGGATATCGTCTTCAAACCCGCCCTGACGTTCATCAAGCCCAAGATCTACGGCCCGCAGACGGCTTTTGTCGTAGTGCCCGCGGGCGAGGATATGCACATCGACAAGTACGGGCGCGTGTGCATCCAGTTTTTCTGGGATAAATTGAGACCGCCGAACACGGTGGATAACACCTGGGTGCGCGTGGCGCAGCATTGGGCTGGGAATGGATGGGGAACCTACTTCTGGCCGCGCGTGAAAGACGAGGTGGTGGTTCAGTTTCTCAATGGGGATCCCGATAACCCGGTGATTACCGGCTCGGTCTATAACGGCGTGAATACGCCTCCGTACGTTCTGCCGGACAACAGCACGCGCTCCGGGATCTTAACGCGCAGCAGCAAGGGCGGCTCGGCGGCGAATGCCAACGAGCTTCGCTTTGAAGACAAGTCGGGAAGCGAGCAGATCTATATTCATGCCGAGAAGGACATGGATACTTCGATCGAGCACGACCGGCGCATCACGGTGGGGAACAACGACTCGCTGACCGTGACGAAGAATCAAACCGAAGAAGTGGATGGCGATTTCAATCGCCAGGTCAAGGGAAACACCATCGAGAAGGTCGGTGGGAATTCGGATCTCAGCATTGGCGGGAACCAGACGGAGTCGGTGGGCGGGAATCACGGCTTGAGTGTGAGTTCGAACCAGAGCATCTCTGTGGGATCGGCTTATTCCTTGAATGCCAACAACACGATCTATATCAATGGGGGCATGAGCGTTGTGATCCAGGCCGGCATGGAACTCAGCCTGGTAGCCAGCGGAAACTTTGTCACCATTGGGCCCTCCGGCGTGGCGATTTCGGGGACGATGGTGCTGATCAACAGCGGCGGCGCAGCCGGTTCGGGGAGTGCGGGAAGTACGGGTAGCCCAGGATCTCCTGGGACTCCCGATAAAGTGGTCGATGATGAAAGCAAGGGCAGTAGTTCAAGCATGGTGCCCGGCAGTCCATCGCGGCCCGGTACTCCACCTTCGGGCTCGGGCGCGGCAATGGCCTCTATGTCCAGTGCGGCCGGTGGTGCTGTGTCTTCAGCCGCGGGGGCTGCCGCCGGTGCGGGAAGCGTTCTGCAGGGCGCGGCGGGAGCTGCCTCCGGCTTGGCGGGCCAGGTTGCCGGCGATGCGAAACAAGCCGCGCAACAGGCTGCCAATCAGGCGCAGCAGTTAGCTCAACAGGCCGCGCAGCAAGCCCAGCAAGCGGCAGCTCAGGCGCAGCAGGCTGTGAAGCAGGCGGAGCAGCAGGCGCAGCAGGCCGTCAACCAGGTGACGCAAGAGGCTCAGCAGACGTATCAGCAGGCCAACCAGGCAGTGCAGAAGGCGGTGCAGGTGGTGCAGCAGGCCACGGCACAGGGTCAGGCCGCGGCGATACAGGCGCTCGCTCAGGCCCAGAGTCAGCTCCATCAGTGCAACCAGGCCGCGAGCCAGGCCATGCAGCAGGCCCAGCAACAGGCCAAGCAGATTCAGCAGCAAGCGCAGCAGGCCGCCGCCCAGGCGCAACAGGCGGCCCAGCAAGCCCAGCAACAGGCCCAGCAAGCCGCTGCCCAGGCGCAGAAGGCGGCTCAGCAAGCCGAACAGCAGGGTCAGCAGGCTGCTCAGCAGGCGCAGCAGGCCGCGCAGCAAGCCCAACAGCAGGCCCAGCAAGCGGCCGGTCAGGCGCAACAGGCGGCGCAGCAGGCGCAACAGCAAGCGCAGCAGGCGGGGCAGCAGGTGCAGCAATCGGCGAGTCAGGCAGGGCAGCAGGCGCAGCAAGCCTCGCAGGCTGCTCAGCAATCGGCGAGTCAGGCCATCAGCCAGGCGCAGAGGGGGTTCTAGCGGGCTATGGGAATGGCGGTCCGCACCAGGTCTCTGACCGTGTGATTTCGTACATTGGGGTTCACACTTTCTCACCCTTTCGCCAAGAAGAAGGCGAAGGGATGGGGCACGGAGATGGTACACAAACAAGCGGTAAGAGACCTGGCGCAGGGATGACTGCCCACCGCGCCATGGGGGTTGGGCAATCGAGCCCTCGCGGGCGAGCTATGGAGCAGGAACATCCGCGGGAATTGACTGGTGACTTTTGACGCAAGCAATGCCACAATCCGGCGCCGCTGCCCGCTTCCCCACGGTTGGAAGATGGAATGTTACTGCGATGCCGGGAGGCTGGCTCTATGTGGCCGGCTTTGGAATACGCCAGATGACCGTGGCCGCGGGGACGATAGCCGCAAGCGTGGGCGTGGGACAGGATACGCTCGCTTCAGAGGATGGCCTTGCCGAGTATATCGAGAAGCAGAAGAAACTTATCGGGAACTATTTGAAGGAAGCGAAGTTTGCCGGGCCCCAGGCGACAGGTTTTGCGGGCACGGATGAGGCTCAACTGCTCTTCGTTCGCCACAGCGCGAACTCGACCGGAAGCATGTTGCACGCCCAGACCTACGCGCGACTGGGAAACTGGGTGGGCATCGTTACGCTGACGACTTTGGAGGCGGAACTTAAGGCGGTGCGGCCGGACTACGAGGCATTTTTGAAAGGCTTGCGCATAAGTCCGCAATGAGCAAGCGAAACGGCAGAGAGGAATTGGCAGGATGAAACCGGGGATGGAGAGCGACTGATGCCGCCAGCAGCAAGGATCACCGATATGCACGTCTGTCCCATGGTGACTGGGATTGTCCCGCATGTGGGCGGACCGATTCTGCCCCCCGGTGCGCCTACGGTACTCATCGACTTTCTGCCCGCGGCCACCGTAACCACCATGGCCACCTGCGTGGGACCGCCGGACATGATCGTCATGGGATCGGTGGGGGTGATGATCAACTTTCTTCCCGCCGCCCGGCTGCTAGATCCTACCGTGCACGGCGGAATGATCATGATGGGCTCTCCAACCTGCATCATCGGGGAGGTCGGCACTCCGTCGCCCGGCGCGGGCGGTCTGGGCGGAGTGGCGGGCGGCCTGGCCGTCAGCGGCGGTGCTCCGCTGGCTGCAGCCGTGTCCTCCAGTGCAGGAAGCGCGTTGCAAGGAGCAGCGGGTACGGCCTCCAGCCTGGCCGGTCAGGCGCAGCAGGCCGCACAGCAGGCGGGACAGCAAGCCCAGCAGGCTGCCGGCCAGGTCACCCAGCAAGCCCAACAGGCTGTCGGCCAGGTCACGCAGCAGGCGCAGCAACTTGCCCAGCAGGCCGCGAACCAGGCGCAGCAAGCCGCAAGCCAGGCACAGCGGGCCGCGCAACAGGCGGAGCAGCAGGCTCAACAGGCCGTCAACCAGGTGACGCAACAGGCACAGCAGGCCTATCAGCAGGCCAGCCAGGCCGTGCAGCAGGCGCAGCAGACTGTGAGTCAGGCTGCTGCACAGGGTCAGGCCGCGGCGCAACAAGCGCTCGGTCAGGCTCAACAGCAGGTCCAGCAGTGCGCTCAAGCCGGGGGGCAGGCAATACAGCAAGCGCAGCAAGCGGCCCAGCAGGTTCAACAGCAAGCGCAGCAGGTCGCCGGCCAGGCACAACAAGCAGCCCAGCAGGCCCAGCAACAAGCCCAGCAAGCCGCGCAGCAAGCGCAACAGCAGGCTCAGCAAGCGGTTCAGCAGGGCCAACAGGCCGCCCAGCAAGCGCAACAGCAGGCCCAGCAAGCGGCCGCTCAGGCGCAACAGGCCGCTCAGCAGGCGGGGCAGCAGGTGCAGCAAGCGGCCAGCCAGGCACAGAAGCAGGCGCAACAGGCCTCACAGGCTGCGCAGCAGTCGGCGAGTCAGGCGATCAGCCAGGCGCAGAAGGGATTCTAGCGCATCTTCGGCCTGACTGTTTACGGTTCAAATTGAGATTTGAGCTCTCCCACCCTTGAATCAAAGAGCGATTCAAGGATGGGGCACCCAGCGCTTTGTTAACACTTGACCCGAAAATGCTCTAGCGCGCCATGGGAATGCCGGGCCGCGCCGGCGCGGGGATAGCTGCCCATAGCAGCAGGGGCGGGCAGGCAATCGTGCTTTCGCGGGCAAGCAATGGAACTGGAGCATCGGCGAGAAATGGCTGGTGACGCGCGATGCAAATAATGCCACCGCGCGGAGCGGGGTCGCGGTTTCCGTTTCCAATCTCCAAGCGATCCCCGATCCTTGACTGCCGATCTCTGCGCCCGGCCCGCTGACTCATCCCGTGCTGTAAGCTGATGCGGAAGGATAAGAAGATGCAGGCAGTTTTGGGAATTGACGGCGGGGGAACGCGGACCCGCGCCGCGATTGTCGCCGGCGAGCGGGTGCTGGCCCGTGGGGAATGCGGCTCCATCAAGCGGTTGCGGGTGGGGGCCGAGGTTGCCGAGGAGAATCTGCGCGCGCTGCTCAACGATCTGTACGCGCAGGCCGGCGTGACGGACGTCCGCGCGGCTTCTGTCGGAGTGGCCAGCGCTTCCATGCCCGGCACCGCAGAGTGGATCACGGCCGTCTTCCAGGACTTCGGCGTCGAGCGCTCGGAGGTTGTGGGCGACGAGATCATCGCCCTCGACGCGGCCTTCCGGGGCGGGCCGGGAATCCTGCAGATCGCCGGAACGGGGTCGAATACGATTGGCCGCGCGCCGGACGGCAGCCGGGAGAGCGCGGGCGGCTGGAGCTCGCGCCTGGGCGACGAGGGCTCGGGTTACTGGATCGGGCTGCACGGTGTGTGCAGGGCGCTTCGTTCCTATGACCGCGAAGAGCCGACCCGGATTCTCAAGCGAGTGGGAGAGATTTGGGGCACGCCCAGCCTGGATGACCTGGTGAACCTGGGCGACAGCACGCCGGGACCGGACTTTGCCGCGCTGGCGCCAGCGATGAATGAGCTGGCCGAGGCCGGCGACCCGGTGGCGCTCGGAGTTTTGCAGCAGGCGGCGGCAGACCTGGTGGAGTTTGTGCTGCTGGTGCGCGCCAAGCTGCGCCGCAAGCACGGGATCGAGGACGAGGTTCCGGCGGCCTGGACCGGCGGCATCATCGAGAAGATGACGCTGGTGCGCGAGGCATTCTTTGCCGGCCTGAGCGCCGCCGCGCCCCGGATGCCGGTGGGACGGGAGGCAATTGTGCCGCTCGAAGGCGCGCTGTGGCGGGCAGAACGGCTTGCGAGGTAGCCCACCCTTCCGCAAAGAACGCGAAAGGATGGGGCACCCATTTTGGTGGGAAGGTTGATGATCGGAAAGAGTGCGCCACCCGCCATGGAGTGCGGAGGAGCAGGAAGCGGCCGGAGTTACGGCGTGATGCTCTGGCCGTTCAGGATTGAGGCGACTAACTTCCCTGCGGCATCCACGGCGACGAGGTTGGCGGGCTGGCCCACGGCGAGGGAGCCGGCCTGATCGCCGAGGCCGGTCATGGCGGCGGGATTGGCGGTGAGCAAGCGCAGGGCTTCATCGAGCGGCGCGGCGGTGAAGGCGATGAAGTTGGCCAGGGCGCGGTCCAGGGTGAGCACGCTGCCGGCCAGGACTCCGCCAGCCGTGGCGCGGCCATTTGCAACCTGAACGGAGAGTCCGCCAAGCTGATATTCGCCATCGGGCATGCCGGTGGCGCTCATGGCGTCGGTGACCAGAATCGCCCGCCGCGGCCCCTTGGCCCTCCACCACAGCTTCACCATCTCCGGAGCGGTGTGAATGCCGTCCGAGATCAGCTCTGCATAAAGCGCGTCGGTGGTGAGCACGACGCCCAGGATGCCCGGTTCGCGGTGATCGAGCGGGCGCATGGCGTTGAAGGTATGGGTTGCGCTGACGGCGCCGGCGGCGATGGCGGCGCGGGTCTGGGCGGCGGTGGCATCCGAATGGCCCAGGGAGACGCGAACGCCGCGCGCGGTGGCGTGGGCGGTGAGTTCGGCCGCTCCGGGCAGTTCGGGGGCCAGCGTCATCAGGCGGAGGCGGCCCTCGGCGGCCTCGAAGAGCCGGTCGAAGACGACAAGGTCGGGCGCCAGCAGATATTCGCGAGGGTGGACGCCGCGTTTGGCGTGCGACAGAAACGGTCCCTCAAGATGAATGCCGAGGAGGCGCGCCTGGGCCTGCTCGGGCGGACGCGCGGCCAGCTTCGCCAGGCCCGAAAGCGCGCGCAGGGTGGCATCCAGCGGAGCGGTCACCGTGGCGGCGAGAAAGCTGCCCGTCCCGCGCGTGGCCAGAAAGCGGCCAATCGCGGCGAGTGCTTCGGGCGTGGCTTCCATGGCGTCGTGGCCGGCTGCACCGTGGATGTGCACGTCGAGGAAGGCCGGGGCGAGGGTCGCGCCGGGATAATCCACGACCGAAGCCTGGGCGGGGATCTCGCTCTCAGTCCGCGTGGAGATGGAGGCGATCCGGCCGTCTTCGATTACGACCGCAGGGTGGTCAATCCGGCTGGTTCCGTTGAAGAGCTTCGCCGCGGTGAACACCATGCGCATATCGAGGATTATTGCAGGCGATCCGGGGTCCGTGTGGCAAGCCCGCGATCTGGCGGGGCGGTGGGGCTCGGCGGTGACAGGCGGAGGAGGTTTGGGCATGGTGCTAGCCCACCCTAGCGGCAAAAACAAAGACGCCGCGAGGGTGGGGCACCCAAAGTTTCATCCCACCGTGGGTCGGCGAAGCCGGTGGACGACTGAAACCTGGACTTCCGCAGAGGTTCCATAGCGTTTCCTTTCGTTTCTCTTGAGAGATTTCTTACGATTCGCGTGAAAGGATCGGCATGAAAGGTCGGATTGTTATGCTGTATGAACTGATGACAACTCTGGAAATCGGTGAGACGCTGGACCACTATCGCCTGGATGCGATGGTTGCGCGCAGCCGTATGTCGACGCTGTTCAAGGCTACCGATCTGAGGGATGGCCGGAAGGTGGCCATCAAGATTCCCCATGAGGAACTGGAGGCTGACCCGGTCCTGCTGGAGCGGTTCCGGCGGGAGGAGGAGATCGGCCAGGAGCTGGACCACCCCGGCGTGGTGAAGACCTTCGACGGCGAGGAGCGCAGCCGGGTTTACATGGTGATCGAGTGGGTCGAGGGGCGGCTGCTGCGGTCGATCCTGAACCAGAAGTGCCGGAACGAGGGATGCAAAATGCCGGTCGAGCGGGCGCTGAAGATCGCGCTGGGGATCTGCGACGCGCTGGATTATATGCACAAGCACGGCGTGGTGCATCGCGACCTGAAGCCGGAAAACATCATGGTGGACGGCGACGACCGCATCAAGCTTATCGACTTCGGGATCGCCATGAAGGAGGATGCGCGGCGGCTGACCTTCGTGAATCTTTCGACCACGCTGGGCACGCCGGATTATATCTCGCCGGAGCAGGTGAAGGGCCAGCGCGGGGACCAGCGCAGCGACATCTATGCGCTGGGCGTGATGCTCTACGAGATGCTGACCGGCGAGACGCCTTTCAGCGGGCCGAATCCTCTGGCGGTAATGAACGAGCGGGTGCTCCACGACCCCCGGCCGGCGCGCAAGTTGAGGGCGGAGATTTCACCGCAGTTGGAGGAGATTCTGAACCGCGCGCTGGAGCGGGATCCGCGCCACCGCTACGCGACCGCCAGCGAGATGGCCTGGGATCTGGAACATCCTGACCAGGTGGGCGTGGAAGAGGATGAGCAACTGTCTCTGGGCGGCCTGCGGCTGCCGGGAGCGCGCAAGCTGCTGCTCTACGCGGGCCTCGTGCTGGCGCCGGTTGTGCTGTTTGCGCTGATGCTGCTGCTGGCGCGGCGGTGAGGGGCGGCAAGATAGCGCAATTCCACTGTTTCTGTAGTTCCTGCGTCGACCTATCCCACCCAAATCGTGCATCAGGGGCGCGGGCTTGAGTCTTTTACGCGGGCAGTTGCCTCAGCGTCTTCCGAGCGCGACGGAACCAGGGGCGCTCGCGGCGGCGCAGGTAGCCCGGCATCGTCGGCTCCTTGTCGAGAACCTTCCGAGCCCAATCGCGTGCTTCGGCCGTGCGTCCCTCCGAGGCCAGCAGGTCGGCAAAGTTCAAGTAGGTTTCCGACAGGGTTGAGGTGACGGTTACCTCGCGGAAGATCGCCTCGGCCTTCTCCTTTTGTCCGGTCAAGGCGTAGGCGTGGGCCAGCAATCCAGCCGCGCGGCGGAAGTCGTGGTTGGGTTCTTTGGCGACCACCTTTTCCAGGTCGGGCAAGGCGGCCGCGGCATCGCCCAGCAGGATGGCGCAGACGCCGCGCCGGTAAAACGTATCGGGGGTATTGGAGTGGGCGGCAATCGCCTTGCCGTAGGCGGCTCGGGCCGACTGGAGGTTGCCGTCGTCCATGTACAGGTCGCCGAGTTCCTCCCAGTTGCCCGCCGAGGGATTGTCTCGAATCGCAAGTTCAAGCTCCCCAATCCGCTTGCGGCGGGGAAAGACCTTGAAGGACTGGCGCAGGAGTCCAACGTCGGGAAGAACCTCGACGAAGATATAGACGGCGGCGCCGACCGGGCCAAGAAATAGGATGATGAAAAGCCAATAGGTATCCGGCCGGCGGCGGATGAAGTGGACGATTGCCAGTCCCTGGAGCAAAAAGCCCCACGGGTAAAAGAGATGGCTGAGAAATCCCATGCAGTGTTGGTCCTACCACAGAGTACACGATTGGGTCAGCGGGATGAGCGCAGGATAGCCGCACTGGTTCAGAGTGTGACGATTCTCAAGCCAGGGATGAGGCGGAAGTGTTTCTCATTCAGCGTGGCAACATCGAAGCCCAGATGCATGGCAGTGGCTCCAATGACAAGATCCTCGAAGGCGATGGAGACTCCCTTGGCGGCTTGTTCACCCTCGATGCGTCCGGCAAGCTGGGCTATGGCCAGCGAGACTGGATGCACGATCAGATCGCTGAAAACACCTTCGGCGAAGGCGCGTCGGCGCTCGCGGTGGTTGTCTGTTCTGGCTCTGTAGATACCGTGCGTCAGTTCCACAGCGCTGACTGCCGAGAGCGCAATATCGACCTCCCCATGCGCGGCCCTTGCCTGACGGAGAATATCTTCGACGGACTCACCACGGCGGTCGCTTGCGATGAGGACGCTGGTATCGAGAATAAGGCCCATGGAATCAATCCCAAGCCGACGTGTCGCGAGGTTTGCGGTTGCGGATGATCTCTTCCATGTCGGCGGCGAACTCGGCATCCATGACCGGCGTGTAGCCCAATTCCCTCGAGCGGGCCTCTGCCAGGGCGATGGACTCGGAGATGGAACGACGCGGCGGAGCGCTCACGCGCACCACAGCCACAGGCACCGAACCGGATTCAATG
>Ga0187890_10002826_pt1 | contig 12066 bp, 7 predicted proteins | sample June2016WEW_21_1_FD_133005 | JGI IMG/M metagenome (GOLD analysis project Ga0187890, IMG submission 133005) | Peatland microbial communities from SPRUCE experiment site at the Marcell Experimental Forest, Minnesota, USA - June2016WEW_21_10 | ecosystem: Environmental > Terrestrial > Soil >... | reverse complement strand
GCCCCCCCTCCTGCCGCCACCCCGGCCGAGGTTATGCAAGGGGCCCTGATCGACAGCCGCCAGCGCTGGCGGGAACTGGTGCATTTGGCTGCCGACTTTGCCTTTGAAACCGACGAATGGGGCCGTTTCACCCTCATCTCCCCCGATCCCGCCCTCGACTGGGCTGCCAATGCCCTGATTGGTCAGCCGTCGACTACCTTACTTCCGGACGGCGGCGGGGTATTCGATCCATTTCGCGTCAGTGCCAAAGTCCGCCACCGTCAGGCGTGGCTGAAACGCGGCGATGGAGCGATCGCCTGCCTCACCATCAGCGCTGCGCCAATCCATGACCCTAACGGCCGGATCATTGGTGCCCGAGGGGTTGGGTTCGATACCACCGAGCTCGACAGCCTGGCCGCCCTGACCGCCGGCACACTGCGACGGGCGGAGGTGATGGACAATATTTTGTGGCGCGTGGGGCAGGAGTTCCTGCCGGCTCGCATGATCGACGCTGCCCTCGACGTGCTGGCCAATGTGACCGGCGCACAGGGCGTGGCGGTGGTGATCGTCCCAACCAGCGTGGACGAAGCCCAGATCGCCCATGTGATCGGCACCGGGGCGGACGCGGTGCTGCGCATTGCAGCGCAGAGCCCAGGCCAAGGCGAACCGTGGTCACCGGGAAGCGGCATCCCGGCGATGCGCACGGTCGACACGCGCCCCGTACTGATTGCACCCTGTCAGACGAGATTTGGCGAAAACGCCCGCCTCGTCGCCTGGCGCCTGCCCGAGGGACGGCCCTGGGACACCGATGACACCCATCTCATCACCTCATGCGGTCCGATCATTCGCATGATCCTGGAGCGGGAGGCGATGCACCTTGAGATGGCACAACAGGCGCGCACCGATTCGCTCACCGGTTTGCTGAACCGCCGGGCGTTCCTGGAGGAGATGGAGCGGCATGCTGCGCGCCAGGGGCGGGACAATGAACCGGCAACTCTGATGTTCGTCGATCTCGACAATTTCAAGCCGGTCAACGATCGACTGGGCCATGAGGCAGGCGATGACGTGTTGCGGCATACTGCCGTCCTGCTGCGCAAAACGTTCCGTCCCACCGACCTTGTCGCCCGCCTCGGCGGCGATGAGTTCGCAATCTGGATGAATGGCGCCGACCATATGACCGCAGCAGAACGGGCCGAGTACCTCCGCGATGCCGTGCCGAGTGAACTGGCGGACATCACCGGCCCGGATTTGCCGCGCGTCGGCGTATCTATCGGGATCGCCTGCCGCGACGCGGCTGATGCGGAGCCGCTCGACAGCCTGATGCGGCGCGCCGATCGGGCGATGTATGAGGTCAAGCGCGGTGGTCGCGGCCACTGGCGTGTTTCGCTGCGCAAACGGCCCTGACATGACTCTGGGTGAAGCAACGCGGGTGCGCCCTGAAGCCCGGACCGGTGCGGCACGCGAGTTGCTGGACGCCTCGGTCATGGTGCGGGCGTCACTTGCCGTGAATCCAGCCACGCCGCCCGAGACCAATGCCGTGTTGGCCGCCGATGCGGACGATCGGGTCCGGGCGCTACTCGCCCGGAAACTCGGTTCGCTCGTCCCGGCCCTGTCTGCCGGTGGTCAGGAGCGGCTGAGGCAGCAGACGTTCGACACACTGACCGCGTTGGCAGCTGATGCCACCGTTCGGGTCCGCGCCGCAATCGCCGAGGCGGTCGCAGATCTGCCGGAGGCACCCCGCGCCATTATCCTGCGCCTTGCACATGACGCCGAAACGTTGGTTTGCGAGCCGGTCATCCGGTTCTCCCCGCTGCTGACCACGGACGATCTTGTGGCTTTGGTGGCGGCGGCGCCATCGTCCGGCACCGGCGTTGCCGTGGCGAGGCGGGCGGCGCTCGACGTTGCCGTCAGCGACGCCATCGCAGCCGGCGGCACCGACGACGCGGTTCTCGCACTGCTGATGAACCGCTCGGCGCAGATCAGAGAGGCAACGCTGGACGCTCTGGTTGAGCGTTCGATCGAGCATCCCGACTGGCACGATCCATTGATCCGCCGGCCCGCATTGTCTGAAAAATCGGCGAAAACCCTGTCGCGGATCGTCGCCGACCACATGGTCGAGCTGTTGGCAGCACGCAGCGATCTCGATCCGGCGCTGGCGGCGGAGTTACGCAAACGGGTGTCAGCTCAGATGCAACGCACGCCGGAAGCAGTGAAGCCTCGACCTCAGACGGGGAAGCCGACCGAAGCGGACTTGCTCGCGGCGGCACGCGAAGGCGACGCGCGGAAGGCGGCCGGATTGCTCGCCGCGGCGGCTGCCGTGCCGTTGCCGGCGGTGCGGCGAGCGGCGACCTTGCGCAGTGCCAAAGGGCTGGTGAGCCTGGCGTGGAAGGCCGGCTTCACGATGCAAGCCGGCTGCGCGCTGCAGGTGCTGTTGGCGGGCCTGGCGCCCGGCTCGGTGCTAAAACCGGGGCCCTGCAACAGTTTTCCCATGTCGGTGCAAGAAATGAGTTGGCAGGTTGAATTTCTCAGTGGCAAGGATCGCTGACGATCCGGCCTCCGGTCCCATGACAATCGTCTCGACATTGCCGGAGGCCTCGATCAGGATCGGTCTGAGAAAGGCAACGCAATGGCTGTCGGGATAAGCGACCTCGCGGGCAAGCCGGTCGAGGCATCGATGCTGGTCAATGTGCCCCGGCTGGTGACGGCGTATTTTGCCGGCCGGCCTGATCCGGCAATCGCGTCGCAACGCGTCGCCTTCGGTACCTCGGGACATCGTGGCTCAGCGTTCGAACTTGCATTCAATGAGTGGCATATCCTGGCGATCAGTCAGGCCATTTGCCAGCATCGGCAACAGGCTGGAATTTCCGGCCCACTGTTCATCGGGATCGATACGCACGCTCTGTCCGAGCCCGCTCTGGTCAGTGCGCTCGAAGTGTTCGCCGCGAATGGCGTCGATGTGATGATCGATGCGCACGCCGGATACACGCCGACACCGGTGATTTCGCATGCAATTCTGACGTACAACAAGGATCGTACAAGCGGTCTCGCCGACGGGATCGTCATTACCCCGTCGCATAATCCGCCCGAGGATGGCGGCTTCAAATACAATCCGCCGCATGGTGGACCGGCCGATACCGACGTTACATCCTGGATCGAGCGTACCGCGAACGCCTGGCTCAAGGACGAATTACATGGCGTGCGGCAGATGCCTTACGAACGGGCGCGAAAATCGCCGCACGTCCATCGCCACGACTTCATCACGCCCTATGTCGCCGACCTCGCCAACGTGGTCGACATGGACGCAATCGCCGCGTCCGGTGTCAAAATCGGCATTGATCCTCTGGGCGGCGCGAGCGTGCATTTCTGGCAGCCGATCATCGAGCGTTACGGCATCGCGGCAACGATCGTCAACGAAACGATCGATCCGACGTTTCGGTTCATGACCGCTGATTGGGATGGCAAAATCCGCATGGACTGCTCCTCGCCCTACGCCATGGCGCGGTTGATCGGCATGCGCGAGCAGTTCGACATCGCCTTTGCCAATGACACTGACGCCGACCGGCATGGCATTGTGACCCGCTCGAGCGGGCTGATGAACCCCAATCATTACCTTGCGACCGCCGTCGCGTATTTATTCCATAATCGTTCGGGTTGGCCTGCCGGCGCCGCCGTCGGCAAGACCATCGTCAGCAGCGGCATTATCGACCGCGTCGCCGCGCAGGCTGGCCGCGGGGTGGTCGAGGTTCCGGTCGGGTTCAAATGGTTCGTTGACGGACTGATCAACGGCTCGCTCGGGTTTGGCGGCGAGGAAAGCGCCGGTGCGTCGTTCCTGAAGCGCGACGGATCCGTGTGGACGACCGATAAGGACGGGCTGATTCCGGGATTGCTCGCCGCCGAGATCACCGCGCATACCGGCCGGGATCCGGGCGAAATGTTCAACAGGCTCACCAGCGAACTCGGGGTTCCGTATTACCAACGGATTGATGCACCGGCGACGGCGGCACAGAAGAATTTGCTGAAAAGCCTGACCGGGGAGCAACTCGGGATGACCGAACTGGCTGGCGAACCGGTCCGCTCGGTGCTGAATGCCGCTCCCGGGAATGGCGCACCGATCGGCGGCATCAAGGTCGTTGCCGATAACGGCTGGTTCGCCGCACGGCCGTCCGGCACCGAGGAAGTTTACAAGATTTACGCTGAAAGTTTTCGAGACGAAGCCCACCTGAGACGCATTCAGCAGGACGCGCAGGACGCCATTGCGCAATTGTTCGGGGGGTAGGACGCGACGGTGCCTCTCCGGGGGAGTATTGCAGGTTCGGTGGGCGGTTTGCAGCCCGCTACATGAGGGGGCACGAAATCGTAGCGGAAAGGGTCAGTCACTGGACGCGACGGAAACGACTCGAAAACAAAGGTTCTCGGATTTGCATCGTCAGTCCGGAAATTCCTTGAAGTCTTGAAGTTATGCAACTCCAAACCAATCAGCGATGCGCCGTCAAACGCCGCGGAGGCGCCCGCGAAACCACGCCCCGAGGTCGTCCTCGCTCATGGTGCCTGCCGCCACCGCCAACATTGCTTCGACTGATTCAACATCCGAGCCCATGAAAGAAGACCCGTTGTCGAGCAGGAACACGATCGCGAGGGCGTAACCGGTGCGCTTGTTTCCGTCAGAAAAAGGGTGATTGCGCAAAAACCCGTAGGCGTAGGCAGCGGCGAGAGCGACGGCATCAGGCGACCCGCAGGCGGCGAGGTTGCGCGGCCTCGCGAGGGCGGATTGCATTGCGTTCAGGTCACGAATGCCCGCCAATCCACCGAACTCCGCCAACATGGCATCATGAGCCGCCAGCGCCACGTCCTCGTCGATCCAGTTCCAGTCATGATCGGCCGAGGTCACTTAGTACTCTGTTTCATAAATACGATGACGAAGTTTGCGAGCAAGAAAGAGGAACCTGTGCGTAAAGGCAGCCTCCACACGGTGGAACTCATCGCCACATCGGAAGAGACGGTCCCGGAATACGTCACCGTAATTACGAATCGGGGTACTTAGCCAATTCTTTTAGCACGTTTCGCCGCTCGTTCATGGCCCGGCGGACCAGGGTCATTTGACGCTCAAAATCGGGATTGTACGGCGTGATCCTGTAACCGCCCGGCGCATCGGTCAGAAAGAGGCTGTCACCTTTCTCGACGTTCAGGCGGGTCAGAACCTCTTTCGGCAGGACCACTCCTGCCGAGCTACCGACCGTGGTGACTTTGAGCTTGACCATGTAACCTCCAGAGGCACGCCATTATAATGGTTATTATAATGGCTGAAGGTGAGATCCACAACGTCCCCCCGGCTGAAGGACCCGAACTGAAACTTCGCTTCGGACGTGACCATCGTTGGCTCTTTGGCGTCCGATCTGTGGAGCTGACCGGGGCAGCCCGGCGGCACGGTCGAAAAATGGCCAATGAGTATGATTTGTTCCGTCCAGCGGATTGACACGCCAACGCAAGTTCAAGCCGCCCGACGGATGGGCCGGTGCCAACGGGATGGTGGAGCTGAGGGGAATCGAACCCCTGACCTCCTCATTGCGAACGAGGCGCTCTCCCAACTGAGCTACAGCCCCATCCCGGCGCATGCGCCGCCTGGGCGACGCGGGCGCAAAATGGTGACCTGAGCTCCTGGTGTCAACACGCAAACCTCATGCCGTCAATGAACCTCCGGGCTGGCGCGGCGCAAGCGCCGGCGCCGGGCGAGTTCATCGACCAGCCCGCCCGTCACGCGGCGGCGGGACTACCGGCACCGATGCCGCCGCAACCAGCAGGGTACCGCCTGGGCGCTACAGTTCGCCACGGCATTCGGCGCGCGCCGAATGCCCAGAATCGTCGCGGCGCGACACATCATTTCTGTTATCGCGAGCACAGCGAAGCGATCTGGTGAAAGGTGCGCACTTAAGGAGGAGATTGCTTCGCTACGCTCGCAATGACCCGGAGCGTCGCATGAACCACGCTCCAATGATAGTGGGTATTAGCGAACCGGTTTCGGCGGCAGATCGATCCGCAGCGACAACTCTCTCAACCGGGCTGGCGTCACCTCGGCCGGCGCGCCCATCAGCAGGTCCTCGCCCTGCTGGGTCAGTGGGAACAGGATCACCTCGCGGATATTCGGCTCGTCCGCCAGCATCATGACGATCCGGTCAATGCCTGGGGCCGACCCGCCATGCGGCGGTGCGCCGAACCTGAACGCATTCAACATGCCACCGAAGCGAGCCTCCACTTCCTCGGGCTTGTAGCCCGCGATGGCGAAGGCCTTCAGCATGATGTCCGGCCGGTGGTTGCGGATCGCGCCGGAGGACAGTTCGATGCCGTTGCAAACGACATCGTATTGCCAGGCCTTGATGGTCAGCGGGTCCTGCGAGGTCAATGCCTCCAGCCCGCCCTGCGGCATGCTGAACGGGTTGTGGCTGAAGTCGATCTGTTTGGTTTCCTCGTTGATCTCGAACATGGGAAAGTCGGTGATCCAGCAGAACCGGAACGCACCCTTTTCCGACAAATCGAGTTCCTCGGCGATCCGGTTCCGCACCACGCCGGCGAATTTCTCCGCCGCGTCCTTCTTGCCGGCGACGAAGAACACTGCGTCCCCGGCCTTCAAACCACAGGCGCAACGGATAGCGTCGGCGCGGTCGGGCTCCAGGTTGCGCGCGATCGGCCCCTTCGGTCCATCGTCGTCATAAACGATATAGCCCAGTCCGCCCTGCCCCTCGGCACGCGCCCATTCGTTGAGCTTGTCGAAGAAACTGCGGGGTTGCGCGGCGGCACCGGGTGCCGGCACCGCGCGCACGATCCCACCCGAGGCGGCAATCCTGGCAAACAAGCCAAATCCCGACCCGGCATAATGTTCGGTCACGTCGGCAATGCGCAACGGATTGCGCAGATCCGGCTTGTCGGAACCGTACTCCAACATTGCCGTATCGTAGGGAATTTGCGGCCATGGTGCAGGCGTAACCGCCCGGCCCTCGCTGAACTCTGCGAACACCCCGCCAATCACCGGCTCGATCGTCGCGAGCACGTCCTCCTGCGTCACGTAGCTCATTTCAAAGTCGAGCTGATAGAATTCGCCGGGCGAACGATCCGCCCGCGACGCCTCATCGCGGAAGCACGGTGCGATCTGAAAATAACGGTCGAACCCCGCCACCATCAGCAGCTGCTTGAACTGCTGCGGCGCCTGCGGCAACGCATAGAACTTGCCGGGATGCAGCCGCGCGGGGACCAGGAAGTCGCGCGCGCCCTCGGGACTGGAGGCGGTCAGAATCGGGGTCTGATATTCCATGAACCCGGCCTCGATCATCCGCCGCCGGACCGAGGTGATTACGTTTGAGCGCAACATCATGTTGCGATGGATTTTGTCGCGCCGAAGGTCGATGAAGCGATAGCGCAGGCGGATGTCCTCAGGGAATTTCTCGTCGCCCGCGACCTGCATCGGCAGGACTTCGGCGGCGGACTGCACGGCGAGATCGGCGACGCGCAATTCCATCTCTCCGGTCGGCAATTTCGGATTGACGGTGCCTTCTTCGCGGACAACCACCTCCCCCGTCACTGTGATCACGCTTTCCGGCCGCACCGCCTCAGCCTGCGCGAACACCGGGGAGCCGGCAGCGAACACGCATTGCGTTATCCCATAATGGTCGCGTAGATCGATGAACAGCAGGCCGCCGTGGTCGCGTTTGGCATGCACCCAACCGGACAGGCGAGCGGTTTGGCCAGCGTCGGTAGCGCGCAGTGCGCCACAGGTGTGTGAACGGTAAGGGTGCATGGAAATCACTTCCTGATAAACGGGACGGGCCAACCATCTGGAGAAAAGACAGGGCCCACCGGCAAGGTCAAGCGTTACTCCTGCCACATCACCTTACAACTGCCTGAACCGGTGAACGCGGCGCGCTCTCTCGCCGTGGACTGGCCTTCACCGCACACCAGTGTAAAACCGTCTGATGCCCCGACACCCGATTCCCGAATTCCCACCCCCCACTGTCGTTACCGACACCGATGCCCTGGCCGCCCTCTGCCGCCGTCTCGCAGGCGAAGAGTTCGTCACCGTCGACACCGAATTCATGCGGGAGCGGACTTATTATCCCGAACTGTGCCTCGTGCAGTTGGCTGGCGAAACCGAGGTCGCAATCCTCGACACCGTTTCCGACCGCCTCGAACTCTCTCCTCTGGGAGACTTGCTTGCCAATCCGGCAGTAACGAAAGTGTTTCACGCGGCACGCCAGGATGTGGAGATTTTCGTCCATCGCTTCGATGCGGTGCCGACGCCTTTGTTCGACACCCAGGTGGCCGCGATGGTGGCCGGCTTTGGCGACCAGGTCGGCTATGATGCGCTGGTCTCCAACCTGACCGGCGGTTCGATCGACAAGGCGCACCGCTTCAGCGACTGGGCCGCCCGCCCATTGTCGCCAGCGCAAATGACCTATGCCGCCGCCGACGTGACCTGGTTGCGCGCGGTGTATCGCCGATTACGCGACCGGCTGGTCGAAGAGGGCCGCCTGTCCTGGGTTGCCGAGGAGATGGCTATCCTGACCAACCTGGCCACCTATCGCACCGATCCGGAAACCGCCTGGGAACGCCTGAAAGTCCGCGGCAACAACCGGCGTTTCCTGGCAATGGTCCGCACCTTGGCGGCGTGGCGAGAACAGGAAGCACAGCGCATCAACATTCCCCGGCAGCGTCTGCTGAAAGACGAGACGTTGATGGAAATTGCCGCCATCGCCCCTGCCAACCCCGAGGCGCTGTCGCGGGCTCGCGGGATCACCCGCGGCTTTGCCGAGGGCCGCACCGGGGCCTCCTTGCTGGAAGCGGCGGCGGCCACGATTGCCTTGCCGGAGGCCGAGCTGCCTCCAGCGCCCAGACAACGGGAAACGGCCAGGCCGTCGGCGGCTCTGGTGCAGTTGTTGAAGGTTCTGCTAACGGCGCGTTGCGAGGAAAACCAGGTGGCACCAAAACTGATCGCCTCCTCCGATGATATCGATCGCATTGCGTCGGAGGAGGCGCCGGATGTTCCCGCATTGCACGGCTGGCGGCGCGCCGTATTCGGTGAGGACGCGGTCGCCCTGCGCGAAGGCCGCCTTGCACTCGGCGTCGACGGCAAGCGTATCCAGCTGATCCCGGTTGCCTGAGACGCTCATTCTCCAGAGTTCGTAGACGGCAGCGCCACGCTCGGGCCTGACCCGAGCATCAGTGTCAGCGCCAAAGATCGACCGGAACCGACCTGATACGTGTCACAACAGATCCTCGGGTCAAGCCCGCGGATGACGGGGTCGAGCCCGAGGATGACGAGAAGCCCGGATCATGGCTCGCTTTGCACATATCGGAGCCAGCGGGAACCAATTATCAGGCGACGAGGCGTGAGATCGTGCTGTGGCTGACGTTATAACTCTCGGCAATCGTCGCCAGAGTTTCGCCTCGCTTGCGCCGCCGCAGCGCGTCCTGCTCCTGCTTCGGCGTCAGTTTCGGCTTACGGCCAAGTTTCACCCCGCGCGCCACCGCCCTCGCCTGGCCGGCTTCGGTGCGTGCGCTACGCACGTCACGCTCGAACGCCGCAATGCCTTCCAGCAACGTCAGCAGCCGGGCGCCGCGTTGGTTGCTGTCCGCCCATGGCTCGGCGAGCGAGCGGAATACCGCTTTGCGCTCGGTTATGTCGGTCAGCGTACGCAACAGATCAAGCGTCGAGTCAGCGATCTGATTCAGCCTGGCAACCAGCAGCACGTCGCCGGCGTTAAGTTGCTCGACCGCGCGCCGCCTTTGCACACGCTCCGACTTTGCATTGCCGCGCATGTCGCGATGGATTTTGTCGCAACCAGCCGATTTGAGTTGGGCTGCAACCTTCTGGCTATCGGAGGAGGAGATCATGTAGCCGTGGATCATTGTGTCATTCCATGAAGAGCCTGACCGATTCGGGAATCGGCCGATTGATGGGATACCCACTCCAAATGACGCGACCGCGCCAGCGAAGTCAATACATTCGCACCGATAACGTTCTCACAGCGGGTTGGTTTCAATCGCCTTGCGGTGTCGGATCGGAAGCGATGTGAACCGCGGCAGCGGCAGGAGCCATGCGATCCGCATGATGCCGCGGGATATTTGGGGTGACGCTCCGAACATACAAGCACCATACCACCTCGGCTGGTGCATTGAACGAGATTTCTGGTGATTCACGGCTTTTTCATGGCCCCGAGGCACCCCGCTGCAGCTCGCCGGGCCATGCCGACTGCGTTCCTGGGCTGTTTCGAAATGCAATATTAATCTGGATTCCCGCCGCCGGTCGCCATTGGCCGGAACGCCGCGCCAGCCGTCGGGTCGCAACCGGGCAACCGTCAACGTCACATCGACACAGTTTTGCGCAAGGCTGCGAACCGAACCTCATGCGCCGGCGTGGTCGCACCGCGCAGAAATTAAGCATTTGGCCACCAGGCCCCATGCCGCACGGCCCACTGACAGCAACCAAAAGCCATCATTGACGCGCACCGGGATGGTTCAATCTGGCATGGACGTGAACAAAACCTGAAGATTGCACGTCGTAAACAAAACCTTACCCGCGGAATTTACATACGTGTGTACCCGCACCCGGGCTCACCCACCACCGAGCCACGAGCTTACCCGCAACGCCCCACCTTGCCACCGCCGGGCAAGGACTCCGGGGCTTTCGAGGCGCACCGCCGACCGGCCTGGTTGAGGCCACCAAAAACGTCACAACCAGACGCTTGCGGAACCCGGCGCGCACTCTTATGAGGGGGCGTCAAGGTCGCGGAAAGGCCACAGGTCCATGGCACTTGACACTCCCAACGAACGTCGATCCCTCCTTTCCAGCCGGGTGGAGGAGGCTTTGGCCTTCGACGACGTCCTGGTCGTGCCGGCCTATTCTCAGGTTTTGCCCGCAGCAACCAATACGCGGACCCGGCTGACACGCGGAATCTGGCTGAATATCCCGCTGATTTCGGCTGCGATGGATACCGTCACCGAAAGCTCCATGGCGATCGCGATGGCGCAGCTGGGTGGGATGGGCGTGATTCATAAGAATCTGACGCCGGAGCAGCAGGCCGCCAACGTCCGCCAGGTCAAGAAATATGAGTCCGGGATGGTGGTGAACCCGCTGACCGTGCATCCGGATCAGACCCTCGGCGAACTGATGGCGCTGAAAAAGACCCATAACATCAGTGGTTTCCCGGTGGTAGAACGAGGCACTAACCGGTTGGTCGGGGTGGTCACCAATCGCGATGTCCGCTTCGCCACCGACCCGGCGATCAAAGTCTATGAACTGATGACCCGCGACAACCTGGTGACCATCAGCCCTGACGCCGCACCCGAGGAGGCGCGCCGGCTATTGCATCGCCACCGGCTCGAGAAGCTTCTGGTGGTCGACGACAGCTACCGCTGCGTCGGCCTGATCACGGTCAAGGACATGGACAAGTCCGAGCTCCACCCCCTTGCCAACAAAGATGAACTGGGGCGACTGCGTTGTGCCGCCGCCACCGGCGTCGGCGCCGAGGGCATCGAACGGGCGCTGGCTCTGATCGAGGCCGAGGTCGATATTATCGTGGTCGATACCGCGCACGGTCATTCCCAGGGCGTATTGCGGGCGGTCGAGGCGATCAAAACGAGTTCCAATGCTGTGCAGGTGATCGGCGGCAACGTGGCGACCCCGGAGGGAGCCCGGGCGTTGATCGGGGCCGGCGCGGACGCGGTTAAAATTGGCATCGGGCCTGGCAGCATTTGCACCACACGGGTGGTGGCCGGTGTCGGCGTGCCGCAATTCACCGCCGTCCTGGAAACCGCCGCCGCGTGCCGCGAGCAAAACATTCCGGCGATCGCCGACGGCGGCATGCGCACCAGCGGCGACATCGTCAAGGCGATCGCCGCCGGAGCCGACGCAGTGATGGTCGGCAGTCTGCTCGCCGGCACGGATGAGGCGCCGGGCGAGGTGTTCCTCTACCAGGGCCGATCGTACAAATCGTACCGCGGTATGGGCAGTATCGGCGCCATGGCGCGGGGCTCGGCCGATCGGTATTTCCAGCAGGACATCAAGGACCAGCTCAAGTTGGTACCGGAGGGGGTGGAGGG